>Ga0123332_1001856_pt1 | contig 20479 bp, 17 predicted proteins | sample BioC12SIPDNA_4_FD_89958 | JGI IMG/M metagenome (GOLD analysis project Ga0123332, IMG submission 89958) | Anaerobic biogas reactor microbial communites from Washington, USA - Biogas_R2_A C12 SIP DNA | ecosystem: Engineered > Bioreactor > Anaerobic > Unclassified | place: Washington, USA...
CCGGCGACCCTGTGCCCCAGTTGAAGTTCACCTGGTCATCCACGCGGGAGAGCACGGGCGAACCCGACAGGTCCTGGTTGTTGAAATACTCGGCGTTCCACTGCGTGCCGGGATTGGCTTCCGCCACCTGGGGAGCCAGCAGGCCGGGCGCGCCGAGCCCAAGCAGAACCACGGTCATCACAACGACAAGGCCACATATGGTCAGTTTTCGCATCACACTTCTTCCCTGATTGTTAACCGTCGGCAGTAAATGCCCCCGGATTATAAAAAGGGGCTCCCCATCTCGCAAACTCTGTTTACCTGACGCTAGCATGACGATGAATGGGCCGCCATTTCCATGGCCTCGAGCGCCTGCTCGGCGGCGCGCCGCCATGTGAAGCGCCCGGCCTGCGCGAATCCCCGGGCGATCAGATTGTCGCGTAGCGCGCTGTCCGACATGATCTGCTCGATGCCGACGGCGATGGCGCCCACATCGCGCGGATTGACCAGCAGCGCCGCCGGGCCAGCCACCTCGGGCAACGACGACGTCGCGCTGGTGATCACGGGGGTTCCGCAGCGCATCGCTTCCAGCACGGGGAAGCCAAAGCCTTCGTGCAGCGAGGGAAACAGCAGCGCCTCGGCCCCGCTGTACAGGGCTGCCACGTCGGCATCATCGACGTACCCGGTCAGGACCACCCCTTCGGCGCCGGCAGTCCAGCTCGCATCGTACAGCCAGCCCTGGGGTCCGGCCAGAACCAGTCCCACGTCCGTTTTGCCCTGCGCGACCCGCCACCGCCTGTAAGCCTGGACGATGCGCGCTATGTTCTTGCGAGGCTGGAGCGTGCCCACGAACAACAAATACCGCTTCGGCAGGCTATAACGGGCGCGCAGCGCCGCCAGCACGGACGGGTCGCGCACTGGGGCGAGCGCCTCGTCCACGCCAGGATAGACCAGCGTGATCTTGCTCTCCGGGATGCGGTAGTGCGCGGCAATGTCATTGGCGGTGGCCAGGGAATCGGCCAGAATGCGCGCCGCTCGCCGGACATTGTGCCGGGTGGACCAGTCCAGATAGCGGCGCGACAGGCCGGGATGGGTGCCGGGGAAATAGACGTAGCCCAGGTCGTGCACGGTCACCGCCGCCGGGCCAGGAAACGACAGCGGCAGCACGTGCGATGGCACGAACGTAAAATCGGGCCGGTCTTGCCACAGCGCCGCCGCAAACCGGCTGTGCGTCCACAGCCTGGGCCAGGGAATGACCCGCTTGTCTGCCGCCGGAAACAAGTCGGCGGGTGGTTCGTCCCGGAAATAGAGCACCAGCCGGTGTGGGGAATCCAGCGCCAGCATCGCCCGGATGAGCTGCAGCGCGTAATTCTCGGTGCCGGTCCGCTGGGCGGCAGTGGTCCGGCTGGCATCCACTGCGATGGTCAGCGGGCGCATGTCAGCTCGATCCTACACGCCGGCGAAACACCAACGGCAGTAGCCCGATCCCGATGACGGAAAACAGCAGCGGCCAGTAATCGGCCACGGTGTCCAGGACATCCTGCTCGATCTCGCCCTGGGTGACGAGCAGCGCGATCGCGCTGGCGATCAGGACCATGACGCCCAACACCAGCAGGCGAGCGTCGTGCAGCCGCTCCAGCAGATACGTGGCCACCAGCGCCAGCCCCATCGAGACCAGCAGCAGCGGCCACCACTCGTCGGCCTTCGGATCGGCCTCGATCCCCAGCATGACCACCGCGACTGTGCCGGCGGTCAGCAACATCCAGAACCCCAGGAACAGCAGGCCGCGCTCGCGACGTCCGAACACGATCGCGTGGAAGACGAACGTGAAGCCCACTACCAGAAACGCCGCCACGCCCAGTGTGAGCGCCGAATAGTCCGGCAGGTCGCGCACGTCGCGCTCGCGCGCGATCAGGTAAACGCCGAGGGCGATCGCGAACAGGGCCAGCGGCAGCGTGCCCACCTGCATCTGCAGCCGCCGCCGGAAGGTCTGGGCGCGCGGCTGGTGCAGGCGCTCGCTATCGCCCACGGGCGCCACATCGTGCCCGTATGCGCGTTCCTCCTCGGCGCTGGAGGACTCTTCAGGCAAGAGGTCCTCCCCGGCGGGCTCGACCGGCTCTACTGCTTCCAGCTCGGCGGGCCAGCCCGCTTCGTCGAACTCGTCAACCTCATCCGGCCCGGCCGCTTCCAACGCATCCAGCGCCGCGTCGAAGGCTTCCTCCGAGACCAACTCGCCACTGCCCAGGGAATCGCCATCGTATTCCGATTCCAGGGCTCCATCTTCGTCGGACCACTGCTCACGATCGTCGGCCATTGGCGTATCCTCCGCTTCTTATTTTAGCGGTCCCTTGCCCGAAAGCAACACTGGCCCGAATCCGCGCCCGCGGGGTACAATGCCCCTAGAGCGTGGTTTTCATAGCATAGACAACCAACCAGGTAACATGAGCGTCAAAGCCGGAGCCAAGCCGCGAGTCACTGTTCTGGGTGTGCCCATCGACCCGGCGACGTTCGAGAGCATGCTGGACAGCATAGCCGGGTGGATCGCGGCGCGCGATGGGCTCCACCAGATTTGCACCGTCAGCCCGGAGTTCGTCATGATCGCCCAGGACGACGCGCAGTTCATGCACGTTCTTCGGTCGGCGGATCTGTGCGTCGCGGATGGCGTCGGGCTGCTGTTTGCGGCGCGCTACCTGGGCCACCGCCTGCCGGAGCGCGTCACCGGGTCCGATGGCACGCCGCTGATCGCCCGGCGCGCCGCGCGCGAGGGCTGGTCGCTGTTCCTGCTGGGCGCGGGGCCCGGCGTGGCCGAACGCGCCGCCGAAAGCCTGATCCAGCAAAATCCCGGCCTGCGGGTGGCCGGAACGTGGGCCGGCAGCCCGGCACCGGAGGAAGAAGACGACATCATCGCGCGCGTCAACGCCAGCAGCGCGGATATCCTGCTGGTGGCCTACGGCGCGCCGCGCCAGGACCTCTGGATCGCGCGGAACCGCGACCGGCTCAAGGTGAGCGTGGCGATGGGTGTGGGCGGCTCCCTCGATTTCGTCGCGGGCGTGGTGCCGCGGGCGCCGCGCTGGATGCGCCGTTTGGCGCTGGAGTGGCTCTACCGGCTGTACAAGCAACCCTGGCGCTGGCGGCGGATGCTGCGCCTGCCCCGCTTCGTATGGGCCGTAGTCCGGCACCGCGAGCGCACATTCGCTCGGGAGGGGGAGACCTCGTGACTGTGTATGTCGATGTGTCCGCCGCTGTCAACAGCCGGGCCGGGCTGGGGCGCTATGCCCGATCGCTGGCCCAGGCGCTGATCAGTGAGATGGACTCGCCCCCCACCCTGTTTTACAACCGCACCGAGCAGGCACAGGACATCCCCGAGTGGTCGAACATCCCGCGCCGGTCGATCCGGATCGGCTACAAACCCTGGCGCATGATGATCTGGCAGGGGCAGCTCTTCCGTATCGCGTTCAACCGGTTGGTGCCGGACGCGCGGCTGTTCCACGCCACCGAGCACTTGCTCATGCCACTGCGCGACGTGCCCACGGTTATGACGGTGCACGACCTGATCTACAAGCTGTTTCCCCAGCACCACAAAAAGCTGAACTACTGGTTTCTGAATGCGGCCATGCCGCTGTTCGTGCGCCGGGCCGATGCGATCATCGTGGTGTCGCAGGCCACCAAGAACGACCTGATCCGCCACTATGGCACGCCCGACAACAAAATCACCGTGGTCCACGAGGCCGCCGCGACCCATTTTCGCGTCCCGCCGGACTCGGAAGTCGCGCGCGTCCGCGCCATCTACGATCTGCCGGAACGCTTCCTGCTGGCGGTGGGGACCATCGAGCCGCGCAAGAACCTGACCCGGCTGGCCGAGAGCCTGGCCCGGCTGCGCCAGGATCACCGCGATCTACAGCTCATCGTGGTGGGCGCCCGAGGCTGGCTGTACGGCGACTTTTTCGCCCGCCTGGAAGAGCTGGGCGTGCAGGACGCCGTCCGGCTGCTGGGCTATGTGCCGGATGACGATCTCCCCGCGATATTCCGCGCGGCGACAGTGTACGTGATGGCATCGCTCTACGAGGGCGCGGGCCTGCCCGTGCTGGAAGCGATGGCCTGCGGCGCGCCGGTGGTCAGCAGCCGCGAGTCGAGCATGCCGGAGCTGGGCGCCGACGTGGCCCGCTACTTCAACCCGTACGATGTCAACCACATGACGGACGTGATCGGGATGGTGCTGGATGATCGGCACCTCCGCGCGGAGATGGCCGCTGCCGGGCCGGAACGGGCTGCGCGGTTTTCGTGGCAGCGTGCCGCGCGCGACACGCTGGCCGTCTACCGGAGCATCATGCACTCATGACCGGCCCAGAGAATTCGATGCGCGTGCGCGACGTTATGACCCCCAGCCCGGTGACCGTCCAGCCGGGCGAAACCCTGCGAACGGTCCAGACGCGGATGGCCGCTCAGGGTTGCCGCCGCCTGCCGGTGCTGGACGCGGCGGGGCGGCTGTGCGGGATCATCACCGATCGCGATGTGCGGCTCGCCCTCAACTCGCCGCTGGTCCTGCGCGAGCGCTGGCAGGACGACATGCTGCTCGACCACACGCTGGTCGACGCCAGCATGACGCCGGACCCGATCACCATCACGCCAGACGCGCCTCTCCCCCGCGCCATCGAGTTGCTCCTCGAGCACAAGATCAGCGGCCTGCCCGTCGTGGAAGGCGACCGTCTGGTGGGGATCGTCACCGTGACCGACCTGCTACGCGCGCTGGCCCGCCTGCTGGAACAAGGCGGCGAATAGCCTACCAATCCTCGTCTTCGATCGCCCACTCGTCGAGCGCGGCAACCGGCAGGGTGAACGCGAACACGGCCCCGCTCTGTGGGCTATCCTCGATCCAGATCTGTCCGCCGTGCGCCTCGACAGCCAGCCGGCAGAAGGCGAGCCCCAGACCGGTCCCGCGCCGCCGCCCGCGCTGGCCATCGAGCTGGGCGAAGCGATCGAACAGGCGCGTCTTGTGGTCGTCGGGCACGCCAGGGCCGGTGTCCTCCACGTCGATCCGGACGAAGCCATCGGCGGCGCCGCCCAGGCCGGGCGCATGGGCGTGGATCGCGACGCGCCCACCCGTGGGCGTGTACTTGAGCGCGTTGTCCACCAGGTTGAGGAGGATGCGCTCCGCTTTTTCGCTGTCCGCCTTCAACAGCGGCACTTCCGGCGGGATGTCGGTCGTCAGGGTGATATTCAGCTCCTGCGCCAGTGGGCCAAGATCGTCGACCACGGCCGCGCACGCCTCGCGGAGGTCGAGCGGCCCGAATTCCAGCGCGATCGCGCCGGTCTCCATTTTGGAGATGTCCAGCAGCGAATCGACCAGGTTCAACATCTTGCGCACCGCGCGCGATGCCATGCCCGTCGTCCGCTCGATAGCCGGTGCGACCGGATCGTCAGCCGGGACCACCTCATCCAGCAGCTTTAGGCTGGTCATCACGGCGGTGAGCGGCCCACGCAGGTCATGCACGATCATGCTGGTCAGCTCCTGGCGCGCTTGCGCCAGGCTGTACGCTTCGGTCACGTCGGCGAATACCATCAAGAGGCCCACCACGCGGCCCGCCCGATCGTGTACCGGGGCGTCCGTGCGATCGATGAAGCGGCGGTCCGGCCCGGCGACCTCGTACGTCACGCGCTCGGCAGCGCGCTGATCTGGCTCCCACGCGCCGGCCGCCAGTCCCGCGACGATGGCGCTCAGCTCGTTCGGGGCGAATCCCAGCCGCTCGGCCAGGGAAAGGGCGCGATCATCGAGCAGGTCGGCGACGGGCCGCTGGCCGATCACCGTCGGATCGAGGCCCAGCAGCGGCTCGACCTGCGGGTTGGTGAGGGTGATCCACCCGCTGGCGTCGACCAGGATCAGGCCCTCGCGCATGCTGTCCAGAATGATCACCAGCCGGTCGCGCGCTTCCTGGATATGCTGAAACAGGCGCACGTTGTCGATGGCGATGTGGGCCTGGGCCCCAAGCTGCGAGACAAACGACACATCATCCTGGTTGTATTCACCGGCCCGCTCGCTGCCGAGCACGACCGCCCCCAACACGGCATCGCCCCGCTTGACGGGCACGGCCAGGTGCGATCGCATCCGGTCGCTCAGCGCGAGATCGCCTGGCTCCTGCGCGGCGTCGGCGATCACCAGCGGATCGCCCGCCAGGACCATCTGCGCCAGAGAACCGGCCCCCGCGATGCGCTCCAGGGCGGCGGAGTCAAGGCCGCGCTGCGTCACCAGGTGCAGGCCATCATCGTCGCGGAGCAGCAGCGCCCCAGCCGCGGATTCGGTGGCCTCCATCGCCCGACCCAGCACGAGCTGGTAGATGTCCTCCAGGCTGAGCGTCGAGGCCAGATCGCGGCTCACCACGGCCAGCGCCGAAAGCTGCTCCACGCGGCGCTGTAAGGCTTCGTCGGTGCGCGTGTACAGCCGCGCGTTACTGATCGCCAGCGCCGCCAGATTGGCGAAGTTGCGGAACAGCTCGATTTCCTCGGCGGAAAACTGGCGCGGCTCGTCGTAATACAGGACCAGAATGCCCAGCAGATCGTCGCCTTTGGCCAGCAACAGCTCGACCCAGGCCCGCTTTCGCTCGCGGTCGAGCCGGGGCCTGAGGTGCGCGGCGCGACGATCCACCTGGCTGTTAGTCACGATCACCGGCTGGCGGCGGCGCGCGCCATCCTCGAGCGCAGCGAGCATCGGCTCCGGCGGCTCGACCGAGAAGGCGTCGCTCAGCCCGCTGTAGCGGGCAAGCATCAGCGTGCGGCGGGCATCGTCCCACCACACGTACAGGGCGACCGCGTCACAGCCAGCCACCGCCTCGGCGGATGACCGCACATAATCGAGAATCCGCCGCAGGTCGAGCGTGCCGCCCAGAACCGTCGCGACGTTATTGAGCAGCGCCAACTGCATCGACCGGTCGCGCGCCTGCCCGTACAGGCTCGAATTGTCGATGGCGATCTCGGCCTGCGCGGCGATCAGGCTGAGCAGGTGCAGATCGTCGGGCGAAAAGCGCTGCCGGGGGCTGGTCGAATAAACGGCCATGCAGCCCAGCGCCCGGTCCGGCGCCACCAGCGGCACCCCCAGCCACGAGTAGGCCGGCGACTGGGGCGGCGTCAGGCCCAGCGCGCGCGCCCGCCGCGGGACACTATCGACCAGCAGGAGCGGCTTGCGCTCGTGGATCACATGCTCGATCAGGCCGCGTTGCATTTCGCGAGGCGGCAGCGGCTCCGTGCGCCCGCCGGTTGTGTTATGCGGGAAGACCAGCATGTCGCGGCTGGGATCGACCAGCGCCACCGTGAAGTTGTTCACCCGCAGCAGGTCGTGAAGCTGCTGGTAGATCACGTCCAGCAGGGCGTGCGGGGCCATGTTGGCGTGCATGGCCTGGCTGACCGCCGACAGCGAAGATAGCTCGCGCACCCGCTGGCGCAGGCGTGCCTGGCCCTGATTGATCACGTACACCCCGATGACGGCGCCCAGCAACCCGGCGATGGTCAGCCCAAACGCCAGCGGTGACAGTGCGTGATAGGCCACCGGCCCCAGCGCAGCGAACGGCAGCGGCAGCAGGATGATGCCGGACAGCGTCTGCCACGGCTGCTCCCCGGCGGAGGATGCCCGGCGCCTCTGAGCCGGCGCCTGCCAGACCAGCAGCCCCAGGTACGCCGCCAGGAACACCCCTGCCAGCACGGCCAGCGGCACGATGTCGGCGTTGTCCAGGCGATCGAGCGGCAGGCGCCCGTCGAACGCCCGGTACGCCAGCCCGCCCAGGTAGAGGCCGATCGTCATGCGGCTGGTCTGGGCGATCACCGCGCGCAGCAGGTGCTCGTTATGCCGGCGCCGCAGGGACCACGGCGCGCGCAGATACCAGATCGAGACGCCCAACACGGAGCCGGCTGCCGCGCTCCACAGCGGCGCCGGGGCGGCGCCGTCTTTCCCCAGCGTGAGGTAGCCCATCAGGGCCGCGGCTGGCGCGGGCGAGATCAGGCCCTCGTTCAGCAGCGTGCCGAGATTGAGCAGCAGCGCGACCAGCGCCGCGAAGAACAGCGCCGCTTGAAGGTCATATCCACCCTGAGCCGGCACATTCGCCGCCAGAATCGCCGCCGCCAGCACCCCTGGGATTATCACGCTGGCAGCGTTGTTTATCCGGGTCATTCCCGCATCCCCTGACCGGCACCCCGTCTAGAAGCTATGCCATTATTATGATTGAACTGGAGCCAATGGCAAAGTGAAGCAGAACGCCGCCCCACCTACCGGCCCGTCCTCGACCCAGATCCGGCCCCCATGCGCCTCGACCGCCAGTTGGCAGAACGTCAGGCCGAGGCCGGTCCCCTTGTGCCCGCGCAGCGCCCCGCGCTCGAGTTGGGCGAACTTCTCGAAAACGCGGCCCCGCGCCTCCGGCGGAATGCCCGGCCCGGTGTCCACCACGCGGATCAGCGCCCGACGCTCGCCAGGCACCAGCGCGGCCTCGATCTGGATCTCGCCGCCGGCGGGCGTGTGGCGCAGGGCGTTGTCTAACAGGTTGATCAGAATCCGGTGGACCTTTTCCTCGTCAAACCACACCAGCGGGAAATCCTCCGGAATGCGGCTGCGCAGCGTGATATTCGCCCCCAGCGCCAGGCTGAGCACCGATGCGCAGGCAACATCGACCACCTCGGCCAGTGAGTGGGCCGCGCAGTCGAGGGGGAGTGTGCGCTGTTCCATGCGTGAGATATCCAGCAGCGACTGGACGAGACTAAGCACATTCTCGGTGCTGTTGCGCGCGACGTGTAGCACCTCGTAGAGCACGTCGACGTCCAACTCGTCCTCCGCCAAGAGATCCTCGAACATTACCAGGCTGCTGATGATAGACGTCAACGGGTTGCGCAGGTCGTGAACGATCATGCTGGTGAATTCCTGGCGCAAAAGCTGCAGCGCGCGCTCGTCGCTGATATCGCGCCACACGAGCAGCCAGCCCACTGGCTCGTTGTTGTGGTCGAGCACGGGGGTGCCCGTTTCGACAATGGCGCGCATCTCGTCGCCGCGCATCTGGTCGAACTGGCGCTGCGTCACCTGGTGCGGTTGTGCGCTCACGCTCCGGACGTAATCTCGCAGATCGCGCAGAGAATACCCGGTGAGGGCCTCCAACCGCTGCGTTCCGGTGCCGCGCAGCCAGGCAGTGATACTCTGGCCGAAATACGGCTCGAGCGAGATGCCGAGCATCGACTCGGCGGCCCGATTGGCGCGCAGCAGCCGGCCATTCGTGTCGAATAACAGCATGGCCTCGCGCGTCGAGTCCAGAATGGCCTGCAACTGGTCGCGTCCGGCGCGGATCTGCTGCACCAGCCGGATGTTCTCGATGGCGACCGCGGCCTGGTTCGCCAGCACCTCCAGCGCCTGGATCTCGTTTTGAGTGTAGTAGACGGGATCCGCGAACTCGACCAGCAGCGCCCCCACGGCCTGGCGCGTGCGCCGGATGGGGATGCAGGCCAGCGCCTCGAAAGGCGCGGACGGCAGGTTGGGATAGGCCGGCAGCGTCAGGGTTCCTGTCGAATAATACGGTTGCCCGCTTGCCACCACGCTGGCAGCCAGCGCCAGCCGATCCGCTCGGCGATCCGGCGCGCTGTCGGCAGGCCACCACGCCGCACAGGCCAGGCCGCGCCGGTTCTCGTGGCCCAGGTAGAGCTTCACACTGTGCGCACGCGTGATATGCCCGGCGCGCTCGGCCACGGCTTCGAGCACCGATGGCAGATCGAGCGCCCCCAGCAGGCGCAGCGACAGCGTCCGCAGGCTGACCAGCGTCTCGATCTGGCGCTGGCGTTCGTCGAAGAGGCGCGCGTTTTCGATGGCGATCGCGGCGTGCTCGGCCAGCGTGGTCACAAAGCGCACGTGCGCCTCGGTGAACGCATTGGGGCGCGGATCCGCGAAATCGAGCACCCCGATTGCCCGGTCGTCGCGCACGAGCGGCACACACAGCTCAGACCGCATGCCCGGCGCCCGCGCCAAGTGCTCGGAATCGGCATCCACATCGGCAAGGACGATCGGCTGCCGCGTGCTCAGGACCTGCCCTGCGATGCCCTCACCCACGCGCCCGCTGTGCCCGCTTTCGAGCTTGCCCCCCTGCGCGTCGAGCCGGGCGACCACCACGTAATGCTCCGCGTCGACCAGCAGGGCGCAGCGTCCCAGTGTCGCGTCGATGGCCGACATGGCCGCCGCCAGCACGTCATACGCGATCGTCTGCACATCGAGCGTGGCCGACATGCGCCGCGAGATGACCTCGATCGTGGACAGTTCGATCACACGCTCTTGCAGGCTGGCATCGGCCCGGCTGTAGCGCAGCGCATTGTGCAGGGCTGAGGCCGCCTGGTGCGTGATGCCCTCCACCAACTGAGTCTCGCGAGCGGTCAGCGGCTGGCCCGCGCGCTCCCACAACGCAATCACGCCCTCCGGCAAGGCGTGCATCACGAGCGGAAACAACCGCAGCCCCGCCGGAGCCCTCGGCTGGAGCCGGGCTGGATCGTCCGCCAGCATCGCGTCGAGCAGCCCGGCCTGTTCGGACAGCAGCCTCTGCGCGAGGTCCGCGCCTTCGCCGGGCGTAGCCGCCAGGATACGCAATGGCTCGTCGTCGGCTCCCCAGGCAAACAGCGCCACCGCGCGCGCGTTCACCGCGCTGCTCACGCCGTCCACAACCGTCCGCGCGACGCTCTTCAGGTCCAACGAGGCATTGAACGCGCGAAACGTCTCCACCAGCTTGTTTAGCTCGCCGGCTGCCACGCGCGATTCGTGGTACAGCCGCGCGTTCCGGATCGCCACAGCCGCCTGCGCCGCGACGGTCGAGAGCAGGTCGCGGTCGGCTTCGCTGTAGGCGTGCTCGCGCTCGCTGTGTTCCAACGACAGCGCGCCGATCACCTCGTCCTGCACGATCAGCGGCACGCCCAGGAACGACGCCGAGACTGGTCCGTCCGGCTGCAGGCTGCGCGCGGCGGCGCGGTCGCGCACCAGGATCGGGCGGCGCTCGCGCACGGCACGGTCGAGGAGTTGGGACCCCAGGGGGCGCTCATCCCAGGTCTGGGGACGGCCATGGACCATAACCAGTGGGAAGCTTACGCTGTCGCGGTCCTCATCGTAGAGCGAGATGGCGAAGGTGGTCATCTCGCACAGCGTCTGCACCTGGTCGTAGATGGTTTGCAGAAGGCGTTCCGGCGACAGATCGGACTTGATCGCCTGCCCGATGCGGTTGAGCGTGGCCAACTCGTCGAGCCGGCGCTGCATGGCCACGCGTGACGCCCAGATGCGGTGCGTGCCATACAAGGCGCCCACGATCCCGAGCACGATTACGGCAAACGTTCCAGACTCGTCCGCATAGGTGTGGTGGAACAGCGCCAGCACCACCGCCAGCGGCAGCGGCAGCAGCCGCGACAGGGTCAGCCCAACGTCCGCATGGACGGCGATCATCGTGCGAACGCGCTGGCGCTCCAGAGGAAAAGCCTGAACCAGACCGATGATGTGCAGGGCCACCAGATACCCGCCGAACAGGGCGCCCAGCGGGAGCAGGCTCGAATCGGTCAGCGAGGCGAACGGCAGATCACCGCCCGCCCGGCGGAACAGCACCCAGGCCGCCAGTGCCGCCAATCCATACAGGCCGGTGAGGGCGATTCCATCCAGCACCTGATCGCGCGCGGCATACCGGTCCGGACGCCGGAGAACCCGGGCCGCCGTGACCAGGGCCAACCCGAACACGATAGTCGCCACGGCGCATGACGAGCCCAACGCCAGCACGGCGCCCAAGATGGGGGCTGGCGAAAAATCGATCGCTTTGCCTGGGGATAGCTCCGCCGGCATCATCTGGAGCGCGGCAAACATGCCGCCCAGGATGACAATCCCCCACCCCCATGCCGCGCCACGCGGCCCCCCGGATGCCAGCCCCAGCACCACCGCTGCGGCAGCCAGTCCCACATCGACGAGGGCCTGACGGCGCTGCCGCCCGCGGTGGGAGGAGAGGGTGTGAGACCCGGCCAGTGGAAAGATCATTCACGTATCACATTGACTGCGTGCATTCTGCGAACCATCGAATTAAGTCTTTGTCAATACTCTATCACATAATACACAAGCCAACAAACAGGCCGCCCAACTGCCACCCAACCCGGTATAATAGGGAGCGAAAGGAGTACTATGCCCACACTTCCCGATTTCTACCATCCCGAGAGTGTCGGCGCGCTGTATGTGCCCGGCATCGAGGCCGCCATCAGCCAGGGGCAGGCCGCCGATCTGCCACCCGCCAGCGCCGATGAACTGCGCACGATCCTGCTGCTGGTCGATCCCCAGGTGGATTTCATCCACACCAACGGCGCGCTTAGCGTGCCCGGCGCGGTAGACGATACGCGCCGCACGATCGAATGGATCGTGCGCAACGCCGAGCACATCACGGCGATTGCCGCTTCGCTCGACAGCCACATCCCCACCCAGATTTTCTACCCGACCTGGTGGGTCGACGGCGCCGGACGCCATCCGGAGCCGTACACCGTCATCACGGCGGAGGATGTCGAGCACGAGCGCTGGCGCCCGGTATTCGATCCGCGCTGGTCGCTGCACTACGTACACGCCCTGGAGACGAAGGCCAAGAAGGAGCTGATGATCTGGCCGTATCACACCATGATCGGCACGCCCGGCCATTCGATTACCCCGGCGCTGTACGAGACGATCGCGTATCACTCGGCGGCGCGCCATTCTCAGCCCAACTTCCTGACCAAAGGCTCGATTCCCAAGACGGAGCATTATTCGCTCCTAGAGCCGGAGGTCAAGGTACAGGATCACCCGCAAGGCAGCCTGAACCTCGCCTTCCTGCAGATGCTGAACGATTACGACCGGATCTACGTGGCGGGACAGGCGAAGAGCCACTGCGTGCTGGAGACGATCACCTCGGCGGTGCGGCACTTCGAGCAGCAGCGTGACGCGCTGGCAAAATGGCACATCCTGATGGACTGCACGTCATCGGTGGCGCATCCGGAGATCGACTTCGACGCGATGGCGAACCGTGTGCTGGAGGAATATGCCGGGCTGGGGCTGCAGTTGGTGCGCTCGACCGATCCGGTGGGCTAGCGCGGCGCGATCTTCTCGACGACCAGCAGGTGCGACAGGCCGAAGACGCGCAGGGGCGTGCGCTCCAGCACGTAGAGCACGGCGCGCAGCGCGCGTCCCAGCCTCGGATAGCGCCCCACAATGTTGTCGTAGCCGCCGAAGATCCGGGTGTGAGTCACGATCCGCACCGGGAGGCCATCGAACAGGCCGCGCACCCGCCGGGCCGTATAGGTGCGCACGTGCGGCGCCAGCTTGTCCCGCCAGCGATCGGGCAGGTAGTTAATCAGCGGCGTGTTGCCAAAGTGATACGCCCCGCGCCAGTAGTGCCCGTGCTGCTCGACGGGATACCAGCGGTTGGGGCAAAACAGGACGATCCGCCCGCCCGGCTTGAGCGTTCGGACCATCTCCGCCACCGCGGCGCGATCGTCGGCGACGTGCTCGATCACCTCGTTGGACAAAACCGTGTCGAACCAATCCGCCCGGTACGGCAGCGCCTCGGCGGCGGCCACCAGCGCGTGCGGCGTGTCGGCCCTGGCCACTTTCACGCGCGCCGCTTCCAGGTCGAACGCCTCGACGTGCGGCGAATACTGCTGCCGGATCCGGCTGCTGTATGCGCCCACACCGCAGCCCGCCTCGAGGATCACCGCGTCGTGCAGCCTGGCCCAACGCGCGATCATATGCAGGCGGCGATCCTGTCCCGACCGCCACACGTAACTCGGCTCGCCGCGGGCCGCCGCCAGGGTTGATGGATGGTGGACGGTCATGGCGCCGTCTCGTCTTCGGGACGCAGGCGCGCCATGAGAATCGAGTCCACATAGCGCCCGTCTCGAAAGGCGAACTCGCGCAGGACGCCTTCTCGCTCGAACCCAAACTTCTCATACAACGCCAGCGCCGGGGCGTTGTCGGGATAGACTTCCAGCTCGATCCGGCTGATGGCGAGCCAGTTCTCGGCCAGGTCGATGGCCGCCGCCATCAGCGCGCTGCCCACTCCCCGCCCTTGAAAGTCCGCATGGACCATCATGCCCAGCGAGGCGGCATGCGCGCGGCGACCTGTTCCGACCTGCAGCCCCAGCAAGCCCACGACCTGCCCATCCACGACGGCGACCAGCCCGTGCATGTTGGACGGCTGGTTTTCAGTGCGCTCGCGGATGGCATCCCGCGATTTGTACGGCACTTGCAGCGTGCCGTAGATCACGTCCCGCGCGCTCTGGATCTCGGCGATATCCTCCCAATCATCGGCCTCCACGCCGCGAATGGTGATCTCGGGCAAGCTACGCTCCTTGCTCACGCTGGCCCTCCTCGCCCTGGCGGTGAGCCAGCCGCGCTAACAAACACCCATCCGCCATGTGCCCGGCGCGGATCGCGTGGCGGCGCAGCGTCGCTTCCAGCTCGAAGCCGTGCGCCCGCAGCAAGGCCAGGGCGCGCGCGTCCTCGGCGAAAACCAACGCCTCGATGCGCCGCAGGCCCAGCCACCCCTCGCCCAGGTCCAGCGCAGCTTCCAGCAGGCGGGCTTCTTCGGGGCTTCCCACCACGTCGGGATGCACGATCAAGGTGAGCCGGGCCATGTGCCGCTGGCGCGGGCGAGGCTGTATGTCCAACCAGGCCGCGCCCACGATGCGCTTGCGCCCGCTGGGCAGGCCCGTCTCGGCGATCAGGACGTGTGTATTGGCCGGCGGGTTCGCGAAGCGCTCGCGGAAAGCCTCTTCGGCGGCGTAGGGCAACTCTGCCGTGTTGAGCACCACCTCATCGAGACTCAGCAGCGCGTACAGGCTCTCCCAGTCATCGCTGTTCTGCCCGCGGATGATCAGGCTGGACGATTCGCTCACACACATTCTCCGTTGGATGAATCGCGGCGTTCCAGTAGATTACCGCGCCCCACGCCATCCGCCAAGCGCCAACCGGCGATTTTGCCGCCCCCCGGCGGCTTGGCTATAATGTCGGCCCAGCTTAGCCGTTTCCCGACCTGCGAGGACGTCCTGTTGAGCATGAGACTGTCGGTCATCATTCCCTGTTACAATGAGAAAGACACGGTTGCCAAAGTCATCGAACGCGTCCGGAAAGTCGGCCTGGCGCACGAGATCGTGGTCGTCGATGACGGCTCCACCGACGGCACCCGCGAAGTTCTGGACGGCATTGATCGTCAAGGGGATCTGAAGGTCATCCACCACCCGTACAACCAGGGCAAAGGCGCCGCGGTGCGCACGGGCTTCAACGCCGCCGTTGGGGAAATTCTGCTGATCCAGGATGCCGATCTCGAGTACGACCCGCGCGATTACCCGGTCTTGCTCCGCCCGATCGAGGAGGGGATCGCCCAGGTGGTCTACGGCTCGCGGTTCCTGGGCGGCCCGCGCAAAGCCATGTTTTTCTGGAATATGGTCGCCAACCGGACGCTGACCTTCATCACCAACCTGCTGTACAACGCGATCCTCAGCGACATGGAAACGTGCTACAAGGTCTTTCGCGCCGAGGTCATAAAGGGCATTCCGCTGCGCTCGCGCCGCTTCGACTTCGAGCCGGAGGTCACGGCCAAGGTCCTCAAGCGCGGCTACCGGATCTACGAAGTGCCCATCTCGTACAACGGGCGCAAATGGAATGAAGGCAAGAAAAACTCGTGGAAAGATGGCGTGATCGCGCTGTGGATCCTGCTCCGGTATCGCGTCACCGACTGAGTCTCCCCCGCCAGCGCGCCAACTATCGAACACACCCGCGGGCGTCGGTCTTCGCACCGGCGCTCGTGATTCTGATCGGTCTGCTGCTGCGCGCCGACATGCTGGGGATCGACGTCCGCTTCCACCCGGACGAGGCGCTGTTCGCCGCCCAGGCCCGGCTGATCAGCCACGGCGGCGATCTGCTGCTGCGCGAGACCGACCTGGACAAGCCGCCGCTCACGTTCTACGTCACTGCCCTGTCGTTTGTCACGCTCAGCCCGAGCGAGTTCGCGGCGCGCCTGCCCAACGTCCTGGCGAGTGGTGCCAGCCTGGCCGTGCTGTATGCCCTGGGCTGGTCGCTCTACCGGCGGCGCGCGGTCGCCCTGGTCGCGGCCCTGCTGTGGAGCCTGTCGCCGTTCGACCTGGCGTTCGCCGCCACCGCCTTCACCGACGTGCAGGCGACGCTGTGGACCCTGGTTGCGGCGCTGCTCGCCGCCCGCGATCGATGGGGCTGGGCCGGGATCGCCGTCGCCCTGGTCGCCGCCAGCAAGCCGACCGCGCTGCTGTTCCTGCCCCTGATCGCGGCGCTGGGCGTGGCGCGTCATGCGTCCCTGGACTGGCGCCCTCGCGACGTCCTCCGCCGGCTGGAGCGATTCGCCGCCCCGCTGGCGGTGGGGCTGGCGCTGCTCATCCTGTGGGACGCGGCGCGCGCCCCGCGCAGTTTCTGGGAGCTCGGCCTCGAGCGCAACAATCCGGGGCGCCTGATCCGCGCCGAAGAAGTGTGGCCGCGGCTGGAGGCGTGGCTGCGCTGGCTCGACGCGGCAACGGGCAGCCGGGCGCTCAACCTCGCGCTGATGGCGGGCGCGGCGCTGGGCGCAGCAGGGGGGGCGCTGCGCGGGCGCGACCGGCGAACCGTGGTGGATTGGCTGATCGGCGGGTTCGGAGTGGCATTCGTCGGCTGGTACTGGCTCGTCGCGTTCAACACCTACGACCGCTACCTGCATACGCTCTTCCCGTTTGCCCTGCTGCTGGCGGCCCGCGTCCTGGTGATGGTCTGGGACCGGCTCGGGGGGCGGCCGGTCGCGGGCGCCGCCCTGGTCGCGCTCGTTGTCGCGGCCATGCTGCCCGGCGTGGCTGGCGTGCTGCGCGGCCAGGCGCCAACCGGTGGCGACCAGGGCCGGCACACCGGGATCGACGCGCTGGCGGAGGCAATCAACGACGAGCTGCGCGGCGAGATCGTCTACGATCACTGGCTGGGTTGGGAGCTGGCCTACTACCTGGGCGCGAAACCGGCGGCCCTGGTGCTCTACACCCCCCTGCCCGAAGCCCTGGCCGAGGACATGGCCGGGCAGCCCTACCCGCGCTATTTCGTCGCGCCCTCGCCCGATCATGCCGCGCCGTGGATCGCTGCGCTGGACCGGTCAGCCGTCGCCGCCGCGATCGTCTATCATGACCCCGCTCATGGATTTGTCGTTTACCGGCTGGAACAATAGGCGCGCCGCCCGCCGCCCGGTTATATTCTGTGAGGATTTTGCGCATTGAGGAGTGCTGCAGATGAGTCAGAGTGACTCAACAACCAAGACGACCCTTGTCATTTTCGGCGCGTCCGGCGACCTGACCGAGCGTAAGCTGATCCCCGCCCTGTACAGCCTCTACCTCAAGGGGCGGCTGCCCGACGGGCTGGCGATCGTCGGCATGTCGCGCACCGAGTTCTCGCACGAGGCCTTCCGCGAGCACCTGCGCGCCCAGGCCGAGTACTACGCCGGGGCTGCGTCCAGTCCCGGGGCGTGGGAGCAGTTCGCGGGGCGCATCTGGTACCAGCCCGGCGACTCCACCAAGGCGGAGGATTATCAGAATCTGGACGGCATGTTGAAGGAGCGCGAAGGCGGTCCGGCCAACCGGCTGTACTATCTGTCGGTGGCCCCATCGCTCTACGTGCCGATCGTCCAGCAGTTGGGCGACAACGACATGGCCCACGCCGCCGACGGGTGGCGGCGCGTGGTGGTCGAGAAACCGTTCGGCCACGACCTGGCCTCGGCGCACAAGCTGAACGAGGTCATTCACACGGTGTTCGACGAGGACCAGGTCTACCGCATCGATCATTACCTGGGCAAAGAAACGGCGCAGAATATCCTGTTCTTCCGCTTCGCCAACACGATCTTCGAGCCGGTGTGGAACCGGAACTACGTCGACCATGTCCAGATCACCGTGACCGAAGAGGTCGATATCGGCCACCGCGCCGACTTTTACGACAAGGCGGGCGTGCTGCGCGATATGTTCCAGAACCACCTGCTGCAACTTCTGGCGCTGATCGCGATGGAGCCGCCCTTCGCCTTCACCGCCGACGCGCTGCGCAACGAAAAGGTGAAAGTCTTCAACTCGATCCGGCCGATTTCGTGCTCGGACACGCTGCTCGCCCAGTACGAAGGCTACCACGACGCCCCCGGTATCGCGCCGGATTCCCGCACGCCGACCTATGCCGCTCTGAAGCTGATGATCGACAACTGGCGCTGGCAGGGCGTGCCGTTCTACCTGCGATCGGGCAAGGCGCTCAGCCGCAAAGTGAGTGAGATCGTGGTCGAGTTCAAATGCCCGCCGCACATGATGTTCCAGTTGGAGAGCGACGAGTGCTTCTCGCCCAACGTGCTGTCGCTGTGCATCCAGCCCGACGAAGGCATCCACCTCACCTTCGAGGCCAAGCAGCCCGGCTCTGCCCAGGACACGCGCTCGGTGGAAATGGAATTTCACTATCGCTCGTCTTTCGGGGATGGCACGCTGCCCGACGCCTACGAGCGCCTGCTGCTCGACGCCTTGATGGGCGACGCGTCGCTGTTCACGCGCAGTGACGAGATCGAGACGGCGTGGCAGTTGATCGACCCGGTCATCGCCGGGTGGGAAGGACCCGGCGCTCCGCCGCTGGTGACCTACCGGCGCGGCGGGCCTGGCCCCAAGGAAGCCGACGCGTTCCTGGCTCGCGATGGGCGGTTGTGGCGGCATGGCTGCATGGAACATGGAGAGTGAGTGGTGGTTGGTCCGAGTGTATTTCCCGACTTGAATTCCCTTGTCGCAAGTGCCGCCGAACAGGTGGTGACTCTTGCCGGGGCGGCCATCGCCGCGCGCGGGCGGTTCGCGATCGGGCTTTCCGGCGGATCGACGCCGCGCCCGCTGTACGAGCTGCTCGCCAGTCCGGCGTTCGCCAGCCGTATCGACTGGACCAACGTACACGTCTTCTGGGGCGACGAGCGCTGTGTCCCGCCCGATCACCCGGACAGCAACTACCGGATGGCCCGCGAAACGCTGCTCGATCACGTTCCCCTGCCCCCGGACAATATCCACCGTCTGGCGGGCGAGCTTGATCCCGCGACGGCAGCAGCGGACTACGAGGCCCACCTGCGGGCGTTCTTCGCCGGCGATGGCGAGGCCGGGCCGCGCTTCGACCTGCTGCTGCTGGGCATGGGTGACGACGCGCACACCGCCTCGCTGTTCCCCGGCACCGCCGCGCTGGGCGAGACCGAGCGCTGGGCAGCAGCGAACTACGTCGAGAAACTGGACGCCTGGCGGCTCACCCTCACGCCGCCAGCTCTCAACGCCGCCGCTGAGATCATGGTCCTGGTCAGCGGGGCGAGCAAGGCCGACGCGTTCCACGCCGTTCTGAGCGGCCCCACCGATATCAACCGGTACCCGGCCCAGGTGCTCAACCCCAACAATGGGCGGCTGCGCTGGCTGGTCGATTCGGAGGCTGCGGATCGCGTGTTAGGCTGATAGCAGCGCGGCGAGGCCGTCCGCGACCTGGGCAACGACCGCGCGCATCGCATCCGAGAGCGGCGCATCGACCTGGTTCTGGAACGGCTGAAGCCCGAGCAGCGCCACCTCGCAGCCCAAGTCGAGCGTGAGGAATCTGCCGAGCATGTGCAGCGGCAGCGTGTGCGTGGAGGCGCTCAGGCCGGCGGTGGCCTGCCAGGGCACCAGGCACACCGCGCCCGGCTCCGCGCCCATCTGTGCCGCGTCGACGATCAGCACCAGATCGGGACCGAACGCCCGCAGCCGGCCAGTCTGGTTTTCGGGCGCTGGTCCCGCCTCGATCACCAAGAGCCGGTCTTGCCCGGCCAGGTGCTCCGCGAGCGCCCGCGCCACGGCCAGACCGGCCCCATCATCTCCATTCAGCTCGTGGCCGACCCCCAGAATCGCCACGCGCGGCGGTCGATCAGTCGGCAGCCGCCTCAAGGTCTGGAGGAATTGATCCGACCAGGACGGATTGCACATCCGCGTCATCCCCGTAATACACGTCGAAACCCTGCTTGCTCAGCGCCGCTAGCTCCCATTCGTCGTTCGCCATTTGCAGGCATCCCTGGCGGCAGCTCTCCACGCACTGGCCGCAGAAGGTGCAGCGGTCGACGTGATAGCGAAAGACAAACCGCTTGGCCTTCTTGTCCAGCACGATGACTTCGATGGCGTCGGCCGGGCAGTCTTTGGCGCACAGGCTGCACCCGGTGCATTTTTCCAGGTTCCAGTGCAGTTGGCTGCGCAGTTGATCCGGCGCGTCCAGGCGCTTGAACGGGTAGTTCTCCGTCGCGGGCGCGGTCACCAATGCATCGAGCGCATCTTTCCACATGGTCATGAACTTCATGCGATTACACCTTCCCACAGAATCAAGGCCAGGAATTGAACCAGTACCAGCAGCGCCCCATAGCGCCACCACAACCCAACTGTCTGGTCGATGCGCAGGCGCGTCAGCAGCGTCTGGACACCGGCCAGCCCAATCAGCAGCAGCAGCGTCTTGGCCGCAAACCACAGC
>Ga0123332_1001877_pt1 | contig 20353 bp, 18 predicted proteins | sample BioC12SIPDNA_4_FD_89958 | JGI IMG/M metagenome (GOLD analysis project Ga0123332, IMG submission 89958) | Anaerobic biogas reactor microbial communites from Washington, USA - Biogas_R2_A C12 SIP DNA | ecosystem: Engineered > Bioreactor > Anaerobic > Unclassified | place: Washington, USA...
ACGCCGTCGACACGCCCGGCCGCATCACCACTTTCACCTGGCGAGGCGACTGCTGGTACCTGACGCAGGACTGGACCCTGGACCCGTTCGAGGGGTGCCGATGGCCCGACGAGTGCCGGCGCCTGCTCGAGTACGAAGGGCAGTACTACAGGGACGATGAGGACTGAACGCAAGTCCGGGTGCAGCGCCCGACAGGCGAACAACCGGCCAGGGAGGGGCCATGACCATGCAGAACGCCACGCCGCCCGGGCCGGCGGCCTACCGCATCCAGCAACTGGGACCACCGCGCGACCGAGACGGTTCGCCGGTCCGGGTGCATGGGCAGGGTACGCAGCTGAACGAGCCGGTGACCGGGTTCGACAGCCTCGTGCTGCATCATCCGGGGGACAGCCGGGGCGTGCGGATGGTGGACGGGTCGATCATCGGCGGCGAGCGTGGACGCGTGTTCGCCTATGTCGGCGGTCGGATCGAGGAGATCGAGTTCCCACGGCCGGTCGCGGGCCGGTTCCGCGATTACGGGCTCGCGACGGACCAGGTACTGATCAAGAAGGATTTCATCCTGTCCCATCCCGACCGGGATCCGGGCACCCGCCATGGACGCAGGGTGCATGTGCCGGCCCCGGTTGCCGGCGTCGTGGGCGCGCGGCGCGATCGCGAGGGACTGGTGGACATCCTCGATCGGCGGGGCGGGGAGGTCATCGCCCGCATCCGCCACATGAGCGATATCGAAGTCGATGTCGGGGACGCGGTGGAATACGGACAGACGCTTGGCATCCAGAGTGACGTGGACACGCGCCGGATCCACGTGCACATGGAAATGGATTCGCGCTACTACCTGCAGTTCCGCAACTATGTCGACGACCTGGCCAGCGGCCGGCTGCCCGTGGACGCCGTCCACCGCACGAACGTCCAGCCACGCCCCGTGCCCGCTGACGGTACCTTCCGGCTGGGAGCGTCCGATCCGCGGATCCGCGACCTGCAGCGCGTCATGGACGGGGAAGGGTATCGCGCGGCTGATGGCGGACCGCTGGATCGTGATGGCGTCTACCGGATCGGGATGCAGGGCGCGCTGCTGGATTTCCAGCGCGACCACGGGATCCGGCAGACCGGAGACATCGACCCGCCCACGCTGCGGTTCGCTCCCGCGACGCGGCCGCGCGAAGTGGACCGGTTGGACTACGTCGCGCCCGGGCGCACGCCGCAGGTCCACCCGTCGCAGCAGCAGGCGCCTGGCCATCCCGATCACCCGGACCACCGACCAGGCCTGCCGGCGGAACCCGAGCCGGCGGTCAACCAGCGCAGGGCGCAGGCGCCCTGCTTCGGGTGTCCGCCCATCGACCGGCTCTCGGCCGCGCTGCGTTCGGGCGACGAGGCCGAGGTGTCACTGGCCTTTGCCGCGATCGGGACCTCGCCGGAGATGCTGGCGATGCTCGAACGCGGAAACAGGCTGCTTGCAGCCGCGCAGGAGGACTCCAGAAGCTCGCAGCAGATCCAGGCGCAGCCCGATGCGCCGGTACGCGGCTGACCGGACGACGCGCGTCAGGGACAAGCGCAAACGGCGCCCCGGGGGGCGCCGTTTTTCTGCGACAGGGGGGGCGGGAGGGTCAGAGCGCCTCGAAGATCCCCGCCGCGCCCATGCCGGTGCCGATGCACATCGTCACCATGCCGTACTTGTGCTTCCTGCGGCGCATGCCGTGGACGATGGTCGCGGTGCGGATCGCGCCGGTCGCGCCCAGCGGATGGCCGAGCGCGATCGCGCCGCCGAGCGGGTTGACCTTGTCCGGGTCCAGCTCCGAATCGCGGATCACGGCCAGCGCCTGGGCGGCGAAGGCCTCGTTGAGCTCGATCCAGTCCAGCTGGTCCCTGGTCAAACCTGCCTGCCTGAGCGCCTTCGGGATCGCGGCGATCGGGCCGATGCCCATCACCTCCGGGCGCACGCCGGCGACCGAGAAGCTGACGAAGCGGGCCAGCGGCGTCAGGCCGTAGTCCTTGATCGCCTGCTCGGAAGCCAGCAGCACCGCACCGGCGCCGTCGCTCATCTGCGAGGAGTTGCCGGCGGTGACGGTGCCGCCGAACTGGCCGTTGCGGAACACGGTGCGCAGCTTCGCCAGGCCTTCGGCCGAGGTGTCGGCGCGCGGACCTTCGTCCTGTTCGACCCGCAGCTTCTTCAGCCGCACGGTGTTGCCGGCGAGGTCGGGCACGCGCGAGACCACCTCGTACGGCGTGATCTCCTGGGCGAACTCGCCGGCGGCCTGGGCCGCGAGCGCCTTGCGGTGCGAGGCGAGGGCGAAGGCGTCCTGGTCCTCGCGCGAGACCTTCCACTCCTCGGCCACCTTCTCGGCGGTGATGCCCATGCCGTAGGCGATGGCGACGTGGTCGGCCTTGAACACGTTCGGCGAGAGCGCGACCCTGTTGCCCATCATCGGCACCATCGACATCGACTCGGTGCCGCCGGCCAGCATCAGGTCGGCGTTGCCGAGCCGGATCTGGTCGGCCGCCAGCGCCACGGCCTGCAGGCCGGAGGAGCAGAAGCGGTTGATGGTCTGCGCGGCGATGGTGTTCGGCAGGCCGGCCAGCAGCACGCCGATGCGGGCCACGTTCATGCCCTGTTCGCCCTCGGGCATCGCGCAGCCGATGATGGCGTCGTCGATGCGGCTGGTATCGATGCCCGGCGCCTGCGCGACCACGGCCTTGAGCACGTGGGCGAGCATCTCGTCGGGACGGGTGTTGCGGAAGACGCCCTTCGGAGCCTTGCCGACCGGGGTACGGGTGGCGGCGACGATGTAGGCGTCCTGGATCTGCTTGCTCATGGTCTGGTGTCCTGTGTCGTCGTCGGTCAGTTGCGCAGCGGCTTGCCGGTCTTGAGCATGTGGGCGATGCGGGCCTGGGTCTTGTCCTGCTGGGCCAGCTCGACGAAGTGCTTGCGCTCCAGACGCAGCAGCCAGTCCTCGTCCACCACCGCGCCGCGGTCGACCTCGCCGCCGCACAGCACGGTGGCGATGCGGGTGGCGATCTCGTCGTCGTACCCGCTGATGAAGCGGCCCTCGAGCATGTTCACCAGCAGCATGCGGAAGGTGGCGATACCGACGTCGCCGGCGACCCGGATGCGGCGCGCGGGCAGGGGCGGGCGGTAGCCGCTTCCGGCCAGCGCGAGCGCTTCCTGGCGGGCGATATGCAGCAGCTCCCAGGCGTTGAACACGACCTTGTCGGCCGGGCGCATCAGGCCCAGTTCCCGGGCCTCCACCGCCGAGGTCGAGACCTTGGCCATGGCCACCGTCTCGAAGGTCTTCTTCAGCTCGGCGAACACGTCGCCGCCCGGGCCCGCGGCCTGCGAGGCGCGCACCGCGATTTCCTTCAGCCCGCCGCCGGCCGGCAGCAGGCCCACGCCGGCCTCGACCAGGCCGATGTAGCTTTCCAGGTGGGCGACGGTGCGGGCGCTGTGCATCTGGAACTCGCAGCCGCCGCCGAGCGCCAGGCCGCGCACCGCGGCCACCACCGGCACCAGCGCGTACTTGATGCGCTGGCTGGTGGCCTGGAAGTTGGCGACCATCGCCTCGAAGGCGTCGACCTTGCCGGCCTGGAGCAGGCCCAGCGCACCGGCCAGGTCGGCGCCGGCCGAGAACGGCTCCTTCGGCTGCCAGAGCACCAGGCCCGCGAACTTCTTCTCGGCGATGCCGATCGCTTCCTGCAGTCCGTCGAGGACCTGGTCGGAGACGGTGTGCATCTTGGTCTTGAAGCTGACCACGCCCACGTCGTCGCCGTCGGTCCACAGGCGCACGCCGTCGTTCTCGAACACCGTCTCGCCGAGCGGGAACGACTCGCCCAGCAGGGGGTCGGGGAAGCGCTGGCGGCGGTAGACCGGCAGCGCCGAGCGCGGCAGCTTGGCATCCTGGCCGGGGCTGTAGCTGCCCTCGGCAGCATGCACGCCCGAGCGGCCGTCGAACACCCAGTCGGGCAGCGGCGCGTCGCTCATGGCCTTGCCGGCCACGATGTCGTCGGCGATCCACTGCGCCACCTGCTTCCAGCCGGCCGCCTGCCAGGTCTCGAACGGACCCAGCGACCAGCCGTAGCCCCAGCGGATGGCCAGGTCGACGTCGCGCGCGGTCTCGGCGATGTCGGCCAGGTGGTAGGCGCTGTAGTGGAACAGGTCGCGGAACACCGCCCACAGGAACTGCGCCTGCGGATGCTGGCTCTCGCGCAGCCGGCGGAATTTCTCGGCCGGATCCTTCGTCTTGAGGATCTCGACCACTTCGTCGGCGGCCTTGCGGTCGGCCGGGCGGTAGTCCTGCTTCTCCAGGTCCAGGACCAGGATGTCCTTGCCGGCCTTGCGGAACACGCCGGCCCCGGCCTTCTGCCCCAGCGCGCCCTTGGCGATCAGCGCCTCGAGCCAGGCCGGCGCCCTGAAGTACTTGTGCCAGGGGTCGTCGGGCAGGGTGTCGGCCATCGTCTTGATGACATGGGCCATGGTGTCCAGGCCGACCACGTCGGAGGTGCGGTAGGTCGCCGACTTCGGGCGGCCGATCAGCGGGCCGGTCAGGGCGTCCACCTCATCGAAGCCCAGGCCTGATTCGCCGGTGTGGTGCGCGGTGGCCAGGATCGAGAACACGCCGATCCGGTTGCCGATGAAGTTCGGCGTGTCCTTGGCGTAGACCACACCCTTGCCCAGGCTGGTGGTCAGGAAGGTCTCCAGGCCCTCGAGCACGGCCGGGTCGGTCGCCTTGGCCGGGATCAGCTCGGCCAGATGCATGTAGCGCGGCGGGTTGAAGAAGTGCACGCCGCAGAACCGCGGGCGCAGCTCCTCCGGAAGAACCTCCGACAACTTGTTGATTCCCAGGCCCGAGGTGTTGCTGGCCAGCACCGCGTGCGGGGCGATGAACGGGGCCACCTTGCGGTACAGGTCCTGCTTCCAGTCCATCCGCTCGGCGATCGCTTCGATCACCAGATCGCAGCCCTTGAGCAGCTCCAGCCCGGTCTCGTAGTTGGCCGGAGTGATGGCCTCGGCCAGCGACCTGCTGGCCAGCGGGGCAGGGCTGAGCTTGGCGAGGTTGGCGATGGCCTTGAGCACGATGCCGTTCGGGTCGCCCTCCTTGGCCGGGAGGTCGAACAGCACGGTGTCGACGCCGGCGTTGGTCAGGTGCGCGGCGATCTGCGCGCCCATGACGCCAGCGCCCAGCACTGCGGCACGACGTACAAGCAGTTTCTCAGACATGTCTTGCATCCATTTGTTTTACAAGAGGGAGCAGCAGTTCAAGCTTGGAATCCGGCGGCGGCGAAGCGGATCAGCTCGGCGGCTGCCCGGCGCCGGTGCGCCGCCTCGTCCACGCCCGCGGGCCGCTTGATGAGCCCGAAGTCGGCCATGGCGTAGGTCAGGGCGCCGCCGAGGAAGTCCAGTCGCCAGTACAGCGTTTCCTTGTCCAGGCGCGGCAGGCACGCGGCCAGGGCGCGGGCGAACTCCCGCTGGACGTGCCCGTAGCGCTCGGACAGGAAACCGCGCAGATTCTCGTTGTGTTCGGCGTAAGCCCGCGCGATGACGCGGATGAAGGAATGCCCCTGGCGGTCGAGGGCCAGGTCCAGGGCGGGTTCGACGAAGGCGGCCAGGATCGGCTCCAGCTCCCCCGGGCGGGCCTCGAGCGCGGCGCGCAGCCGGTCCAGGCGCTGGCGGCTCATGACGTCCATCCGCCGGCGGAACACCTCGTGGACCAGGTTGTCCTTGCTGCCGAAGTGGTAGTTGACCGCGGCGATATTGACGTCGGCCAGTGCCGTGACCTGGCGCAGGGAGGTGCCCGAGAAGCCGTGCTGGGCGAACAGCTCCTCGGCCGCGCCCAGGATCCGGTCCTTGGTGGAGAACTGCCGCCCTGCGATCACCATCCGCCGCCACTCAATCAAACGCTTGTTTGATCGTAGTCCGGGGCTGCGCCGGATGCAAATCCGGCCCTCTTCGTTGCCGCACAATCCGGTAGAATTACCGCAGCCTTGTTGGCTAAACCCGCGTCCACACGCGGGTTTTTCCCATGCTAATCTGGCCCCTTCCCCGCGGAGTGGCCCCTGCCCGGAGATCTTCCATGGCGCTGGAGCGCACCCTTTCGATCATCAAGCCCGATGCCGTCGCCAAGAACGTCATCGGCGAAATCTACAGCCGCTTCGAGAAGGCCGGCCTCAAGGTCGTCGCCGCGAAGATGAAGCACCTCTCGCGCAAGGAAGCCGAAGGCTTCTACGCGGTGCATCGCGAGCGCCCGTTCTTCAACGCGCTGGTCGAGTTCATGACCAGCGGCCCGGTGATGATCCAGGTGCTCGAGGGCGAGAATGCGATCGCGAAGAACCGCGAGCTGATGGGCGCGACCAACCCGAAGGAAGCCGCGCCGGGCACGATCCGCGCCGACTTCGCCGACAGCATCGACGCCAACGCGGTGCACGGTTCGGACGCGCCGGAAACGGCGGCGGTGGAGATCGCGTACTTCTTCGCCAGTACCGAGATCTTTTCGCGCTGAGGGAAGTGGCGTAGCCTCGTGAGCGATGTCGATGCCAGCATGAAACAGAACCTGCTCGACCTCGACCGCGAGGGCCTGGAGCGCTTCTTCGCCGACGAACTCGGCGAGAAGCGCTTCCGCGCGCACCAGGTGATGAAGTGGATCCACCATCGCCACGTCACCGACTTCGAACAGATGACCGACCTGGGCAAGGCGCTGCGTGCCAAGCTGCACGAGCGCGCGCAGGTGCGCGTGCCGCAGGTCCAGTTCGAGAAGCCGTCGGCCGACGGCACCCACAAGTGGCTGCTGGCGATGGACGGCAGCAACGCGGTCGAAACGGTCTTCATTCCCGACAAGGGCCGGGGCACGCTGTGCGTGTCCTCGCAGGTGGGCTGCGGGCTCAACTGCACGTTCTGCTCCACCGCCACCCAGGGTTTCAACCGCAACCTTTCGACCGCCGAGATCATCGGCCAGGTCTGGGTGGCCGCGCGCCACCTGGGCAACGTGCCCCACAAGCAGCGCAAGCTGACCAACGTGGTGATGATGGGCATGGGCGAGCCGCTCATGAATTTCGACAACGTGGTCCGTGCGATGAGCGTGATGCGCGACGACCTGGGCTACGGCCTGGCCAACAAGCGCGTAACCCTGTCGACCTCCGGGCTGGTGCCGCAGATCGACCGCCTGGCCGAGGTGAGCGACGTGTCGCTGGCGGTGTCGCTGCACGCGCCCAACGACGAGCTGCGCACCCGGCTGGTGCCGCTCAACAGGAAGTACCCGATCGCCGAGCTGATGGAGGCCTGCGTGCGCTACGCCCAGCGCAAGCGCGGCGAGTCGGTCACGTTCGAATACACCCTGATGAAGGGCGTCAACGACCAGCCCGAGCACGCGCGCGAACTGATCCGGCTGATGCGCGACTTCGACAACCGGCTGCAGATGAAGGACGCGGCCAAGGTCAACCTGATCCCGTTCAACCCGTTCCCGGGCACCCGCTACGAGCGCCCGGACGATGCGGCGATCCGCCGGTTCCAGAAGCTGCTCAACGAGGCCGGCCGGATCGCGCCGGTGCGCCGCACCCGCGGCGACGACATCGACGCCGCCTGCGGCCAGCTCAAGGGCCAGGTGATGGACCGCACCCGGCGCCAGTCCGAGTTCCGCAAGCGTCTGCAGCAGGGAGGTGCCGGTGCGGTGGCGTGAGCGGCTCGTGCTGGCGTCGGCGCTGGTCCTGGCGCTGGGCGGGTGCTCGCGGCTGTCGTTCGTCAAGCCCGATGCCTCGCGCCGCGGCGTGGAGCGGGTCGCGCCCGACTACCAGTTCAAGGAGACCTCCGCGGGCAAGCGCCGCAGCGAAGCACGGCACCAGGTCTCGGTGGCGAACCGGCACCTGCAGGCCGGCGAGCTCGCGCAGGCCGAGCGGGCGGCGCAGGCCGCACTCAAGGCCGACGCGGGCCTGGCCGAGGCCCACACCATGATGGCCCTCGTCGCCGGCGCCCAGGGGCGCCCGGAAGTGGCGGGCAGGCACCATGCCGAGGCCGCGCGCCTGTCGCCCTCGGGGATGACGTTCAACAACTACGGTGCATGGCTGTGCGGCAATGGCCGCGCGGCCGAGTCGCTGCAGTGGTTCGACGACGCCGTGGCTGATCCGCGCTACGGCGACCGGGCGGGGGCATTGGCCAATGCGGGCGCCTGCGCCGCCCGTGCCGGACGGTTCGAGCGGGTGGAGCGCGACCTGCGCGCGGCGCTCGACATCGATCCGGTCAACGTGGTGGCACTAGGCGCGATGGCCCAGGAGAGCATGCGCCAGGGCCGCTATCTGGAGGCCCGCGCGTTTTCCGAACGTCGGCTTGCCGCCGGCCCCGCGACGCCGGCCGCTCTCGAATTGGCGTCACGAATCGAGGATAAACTCGGCGACAGCGCCGCTGCGCGGCGTTATGTTGAGCGGCTCAGGACCGAGTTTCCACAGGCACTGAACGCGAGTCCAGGGGGAAGCAGCACACCATGAAGTCTTCCGACCATATGGCCGGCCGTGCCGGCGACGGCGAGCGACTGCGCAAGGCGCGCGAGGCGGCGGGCCTCGACGTGGCCGAGGTGGCCAGGCGCCTGAAGATGCCCGTGCGGGTGGTGCAGTCGCTCGAGAACGAGGACTGGGAGGGGCTCGATGCCCCCGTCTTCGTGCGTGGGCAGCTGCGCAGCTATGCCCGCCTGCTCGGGCTGGAGATCGACGAGGCCCTGCCTGCGGCCTCGTCCGCGCTGCCGATCGAGCCGGCCCGGCTCGAGCCACGCATCTACACCCCTCCGCTGCGCCGCGCCGCGGACCGGCTGATGGGGCGGCTGGTGTACATCGTGATCACCGCGCTGATCGCGGTGCCGATCTGGATGATGGCGACCCGCTCGCACATGGACGCCCGCATCGACCTCGATTCGGCGCTGGTGCCACCGCCGGACAGGGCCGGTGGGTCCGAGCCGGCCGAGCAGAAGGGCGAGGCGGCGGAAGGTCCGCGGCCGCTGGTCGCGTCCATGACCGCGCTGCCGCAGCGGCAGTCCCAGGTGCGCCAGCCCGAGCCGCCGCCCGCGCTGTCGCTGCGGTTCTCCGAGGACAGCTGGGTGGAGGTGTTCGATCCGCAGGGCAGGGTGCTTGAACGCGGCCTGCTCAAGGCCGGGGACCGACGCGACTACGCGCGCGGGGAAGTGGGCCGGGTGGTGATCGGCAACGTCGACGCGGTCGAGGTCCGGCGCAACGGCAGCATTCAGGATCTGTCCGAGTTCCAGCGCGCGAACGTCGCGCGCTTTACGGTATCCTCTGACGGCTCCATCGCGCCGCACCGGCAGTAGCCCCGCGACCACCCGATGGAACGCGCGCCCGGCCCCGTGCCGGGCGTTTCCCGATCGCTGTGCTTGTCCCGCCACAGGCCGCGGACAGGACCCCACTGGCAGTAGACGATGGCGTTGGATGAACTGCTCGACGAGCACGAACAAGGCGAGAAGGTCCGTACCTGGCTGAAGGAGAACGCCCTCGGGCTGGTCGGAGGACTGGTCCTGGGGCTGGCGCTGATCGGTGGCGGCAAGTGGTGGACGCAGCGCCAGCACGAGGCGCGCGTGGCGCTGGGCGAGGCCTACGACCAGGTGGTGCGCGCGATCGAAGCCGGCGACCTGGAGCAGGCCTCCCGCGAGGCCGGCGACCTGGCCGGGACCGCCTACGCGCCGCTGCTGGCGCTGGCCCTGGCCAAGGGCCAGCTCGAGGCCGGCGACCGCGACGCGGCCATCGACACCCTGCGCGCCGCGTCCAGCGACGATCCGGGGCTGGCGGCGATCATCCGCCACCGCCTGGCGCGCCTGCTGGTGGATGCCGGCCAGGCCGAGGAGGCGCTTTCGCTGCTCGCCGGGGCCGACGACCCGGGGGCGCTCGAGACCCGTGGCGATGCCCATTTCGCGCTCGGGCGTGGCGAGCAGGCGCGCACCGAATACGAACAGGCGCTGCGCCGGCTCGACGTGGCCGCGCCGCAGCGCATGCTGCTCGAACTCAAACTGGGCCAGGTCGGCGGCACGCCGGACCCGGCGGGGACTGAATCCTGATGAAGCCGTCCATCCATCCGTCCGCGGCCGTGCCGCGCCAGTGGCGGCGCATCGCCGGTCGCATGGTCGTGGTGCTCGCCTGCGCCGCCGTGCTGGCCGGCTGCAGCACCATCCGCGGCTGGTTCGGCGGGGACGAGGAAAAGAAGGCCGCCAAGCGCGCCAGCGAGCCGGCCGAGCTGGTCGACTTCACGCCCAGCGCCAGCGTCACCCGGATCTGGTCGGCCAGCGTCGGCAAGGGCGAGGACCGGCTGGGCGTGCGCCAGGCGCCGGCGATCGCCGACGGCCGCGTGTACGCCGCGGCGGTCGACGGCGGCGTCCGTGCGCTGGACCTGCAGACCGGCGCGGTGCTCTGGCACTACCGCTCGGACCTGCGGCTGAGCGGCGGCCCCGGGGCGGGCGACGGGCTGGTGGTGGTCGGCGGGCTCAAGGGCGAGGTGGTGGCGCTCGACGCGGCCACCGGCGCCGAGCGCTGGCAGGCGCAGGTCCCCAACGAGGTGATCGCGCCGCCGGTGATCGGCCAGGGGCTGGTGTTCGTGCGTTCCAACGACGGCCGGGTGAGCGCCTTCGACGCCGAGGACGGGCAGCGGCGCTGGTTCTGGACCAAGGAGCTGCCGAGCCTGACCGTGCGCGGCAACGATGCACCGGTGCTGGGCCCGGGCCTGATGTTCGTGGGCAACGACGACGGCACCGTCGCCGCGGTGTCCCTGGCCGACGGCCGCGAACTGTGGGACCTGCCGGTCGCGCAGCCCGACGGTCGCACCGAACTCGACCGCATGGCCGACGTCGACGGCACTCCGGTGCTCGACGGCACCGTGCTCTACGCCAGCAGCTACAAGCAGTCCACCGTGGCCATCGATGCCCCCAGCGGGCGTCCGATCTGGGCCAGCGACCGCGGCGGTCCCGGCCGTCCGGGGCTGGCGATCGACAGGGTGTTGGTGTCCGACCGGAACGGTTCGGTCTGGGCCCTGGACCGCAGTTCCGGCGGCGCGGTATGGGAGCAGCCCGGCCTGGCGCGGCGCAACCTGAGCGGGGTCGCCGTGCACGGGGACTATGTGGTGGTGGGCGATTTCGAGGGCTACCTGCACTGGCTGCGCCTGGACAACGGCGAGTTCGCCGCCCGCCAGCGCGCGGGCCGCGCCGCGATCAAGGGTGCGCCGGTGGTGGCCGACGGCATCCTGGTGGTGCAGAACACCAAGGGCGACCTGACCGCCTGGCGGGTGCAGTAGGCCCGCAGTCGCCACCACGCCGGCGGGTGCCCGGTCGCCGCGGTTCCAGCCCGGCGGTCGGGCGCCTTCCCGGCGGGTGCGCGAACGTCCGCGTCGCTCCGCGGTCCGGCGCACGTGGCGCGTTACGCTAGTCCCATTCCGAATCGACCGAGCGCCATGCTTCCTTCCGTCGCCCTCGTCGGGCGCCCCAACGTCGGCAAGTCGACGCTGTTCAACGCCCTCACGCGCAGCCGCGACGCCCTCGTGCACGACGAGCCGGGGGTGACCCGCGACCGCCACTATGGCGTGTGCCGGCCGGACGGCCAGCGGGCGTTCGTGGTGGTGGATACCGGCGGGATCGCCGGCGAGGACCAGGGCCTGGCCGGCGCCACTGCCCGCCAGGCGCGTGCCGCCGCCGAGGAGGCCGACCTGGTGCTGTTCGTGGTCGATGGCCGCGAGGGCGTGTCCGCGCTGGACGAGGAGATCCTGGCCTGGCTGCGCAAGTCCGGCCGCCCGATGCTGCTGGTCGTGAACAAGACCGATGGCCTGGACAGCCGGGCCGCCCTGGCCGAGTTCGCCCGGTTCGGCGTCGCCGACGCCCACGCGGTGTCGGCTTCGCACCGGCAGGGCATCGGTTCCCTGCTCGAGGAGATCCAGGGCCGGCTGCCGGAGGAGGGCGCGGCCGAAGTCCTGGACGAGGATCCCGACCGCATCCGGGTGGCCTTCGTCGGCCGGCCCAACGTCGGCAAGTCCACCCTGGTCAACCGGATCCTCGGCGAGGAGCGGATGATCGCCTCCGACGTGCCCGGCACCACCCGCGACTCGATCGCGGTGGACCTGGAGCGCGACGGCCGCAAGTACCGCCTGATCGACACCGCCGGCCTGCGCCGCAAGTCGCGGGTCGAGGCAGCGGTGGAGAAGTTCTCGATCATCAAGACCCTGCAGGCGATCGAGGAATGCCAGGTGGCGGTGATCCTGCTCGACGCCAGCGAGGGCGTCACCGAGCAGGACGCCAGCGTGCTCGGCGCGGTGCTCGACGCCGGGCGCGCGCTCGTGATCGCGATCAACAAGTGGGACGGGCTGAGCAGCTACCAGCGCGAGCAGACCGAGGCGCTGCTCTCGCGCCGGCTGGCGTTCGTGCCCTGGGCCGAATCGGTGCGGATCAGCGCCCTGCACGGCTCGGGGTTGCGCGAGCTGTTCCGCGCCATCCATCGCGCCCATGCCTCGGCCACGCGCACCTTCAGCACCGCGGAAGTGACGCGCGCGCTCGAGATCGCCTACGAGTCCAGCCCGCCGCCGGCGGTGCGCGGTCACGCCCCCAAGCTGCGTTTCGCCCACCCGGGCGGCGCCAATCCGCCCACCTTCGTCGTCCACGGCAGCCGCCTGCGGACCTTGCCGGACAGCTACACGCGCTACCTGGAGAACTTCTTCCGCAAGCGCTTCAAGCTGGTCGGCACCCCGGTGCGGTTCGTGTTCAAGGAGGGCGAGAACCCCTACCGCGGCCGCAAGAACGTGCTCACCGAGCGCCAGCAGGCCCGGCGCAAGCGCCTGATCCGGCACGCCAGGCGCGGCCGCTGAGGCGGGGCGGCATGGCGGACGCGATCGCGCGTGGCGGGCTCGTCCTCGGGCTGCTGGCCGGCGGTCGGGCGCGGCGCCTGGGCGGGCTCGACAAGGCCTGGCTGCAGCGTGAAGGCCAGCCGCAGGTGCTGCGCCTGGCGCGCGCGCTCGCCGGGGACGTGGACCATGTCCTCGTCAGCGCCAACCGCGATCTTGCCCGCTACGCCGCCCACGGCCTGGCCGCGGTGCCCGACCGGGTGGCCGACGCCGGGCCGATCGGTGCGCTCGACGCGCTGGCGGCCGCCTGCCGCGCGCCCTGGCTGCTGACCCTGCCGGTGGACGTGGTGGAGGTCCCCGGCGGCCTGCTGCAGGCGCTGGCGAGCGGCCGCGCCGCCAATGGCGCGCGCCTGCACGACGGCCACGGCCCCCAGCCGCTGGTCGCGCTGTGGCGGACCGGGGCGCTGCGCGACGCGGTGGCCACCGCGCTGGCCGCGCGCGAACATGCGGTGCACGCGCTCCAGGCGCGGCTCGGGATGGCCGAGGTCCGGCTGGACGGCGTGCGCCTGGGCAACCTCAACACGCCCGGTGACCTGCGCGCCGCGGGCGTCCAGGTGGAGGAACCATGACCCGGGACAGCGCTTCGACTCCCATCGACTTTTCCCTGGCCCGCGGGATCATCGAACGCGTGGCGCGCGAGCGCCGGCTGCCGAACGAGACCCTGGCGCTTGCCCGCGCCCATGGCCGGGTGCTGGCGGGCGAGGTCCGGGCGCGGATCGCGGTGCCCGGCTTCGACAACTCGGCGATGGACGGATTCGCGTTGCGCCACGCCGACCTCGCCGCGGGCGACGGCTGGCTGGACCTGCGGGGCGAGCAGTTCGCCGGCGGCCCGGCCGCGCCGCCGCCGGGCCCTGGCGGGTGCGTGCGCATCACCACCGGCGCGCCGTTGCCCGAGGGCACCGACACGGTGCTGATCAAGGAGCAGGCCGAGGTGGTGGATGGCCGGGTGCGGGCGCTGGCCGATCCCGGGCCCGGACGCCACGTGCGCCGCCGCGGCGAGGACGTGGAGGAGGGCGCCTTGCTGGCTACCGCCGGGCAGCGGCTCACGCCGGCGCGGCTGGCGCTGCTGGCGGCCCAGGGCATCGAGGCGGTGGAGGTGGTGCGGCCGCCCACGGTGGCCGTGTTCTGCACCGGCGACGAACTGGTCGAGCCCGGCATGCCGCTGGGGCCGGGACAGATCTACAACTCCAACCGCGAACTGCTGATGGGACTGCTGCGTGCCGAAGGCCTGGAGCCGGTGGCCTGGCCGACGCTGCCGGACGATCCGGCCGTGGTCGAGTCGGCCTTGCGCCACGCCGGCGAGGCCTTCGACCTGGTGCTGACCTGCGGCGGCGTATCGGCGGGGGAGAAGGACCCGCTGCCGGAACTGCTGCACCGGCGCGGCCGCGTGCATTTCTGGAAGGTGAGGATGCGCCCGGGCATGCCGGTGCTGCTGGCCGACGGCGGCACCCTCGGCCCGGCGCTGTTCCTGTGCCTGCCGGGCAACCCGGTATCGGTGCTGGCCACTTTCGTGGCGCTGGCGCGGCCGCTGCTCGACGGACTGCAGGGGCGGGGGCCGCGCGCGGCGTGGCGGGCGCGCCTGTCCGCTCCCTGGGACAAGCGCCACGAACGCCGCGAATTCCTGCGCGGACGCCTGTCGTGCGATGCCGAAGCTGCCCTGCGGGTCGAACCCGACCCGGCCGACGGTTCCCACCGGATGCGCGCGGCGGCCGATGCCGATGTATTGATCGTGCTGCCCGAGGGCGTGCGCAGCTATCCGGCCGGGAGCGTGGTCGAGGTGTTGCCGTGCTGACCCGGCCGGTGTTCACCCAGGCCGCGGGCGGGGCGCGATAATCGGCGCATGGCGAAGGAGATCAGCCCACGCGAAGCCAGCTACCGCCTAGCCCGCGGCGCGGTGCTGGTGGATGTGCGCGAGGACCACGAACGCGCGCTCGGGATGGCCGAGGGCGCGATCGGCGTGGCCCGCGCCGAGCTCGAGGCCGCGCCGCACAGCTACCTGCCGGGGCAGGACGCGGACATCGTGCTGATCTGCCAGAGCGGCGGCCGTTCGATGCTGGCGGCCGACCAGCTGCTCCGCCTGGGCTACCAGCGGGTGTGTTCGGTGCGCGGCGGTACCGCGATGTGGCAGGCCGAGGGCCTGCCGCTGACCCGGCCCGAGGCTGGCGTGGACGAGGATTTCCACGAACGCTACTCGCGCCACCTGCGGCTTCCGGAAATCGGCGCGCGCGGCCAGCGGCGACTGGAGGCCGCCAGCGTCGTCGTGGTCGGGGCCGGCGGGCTCGGCTCGCCTTCGACCTTCTACCTGGCCGCGGCCGGGGTGGGGCAGCTGCGGCTGGTCGACGACGACGTGGTTGACCGCAGCAACCTGCAGCGCCAGATCCTGCACGTGGACGCGGACACCGGCCTGCCCAAGGTCGAGTCGGCCCGGACCCGGCTGTCGGCGCTCAACCCGCGGGTGGCGATCGAGGCGGTGCGCGAGCGCCTGACCTCGGACAACGTCGAGCGCCTGCTGGCGGACGCGGACGTGGTGGTCGACGGCGGCGACAACTTCGCCGTGCGCTACCTGCTCAACGATGCCTGCGTGCAGCTGCGCAAGCCACTGGTGTACGGGGCGGTGCACCGTTTCGAGGGACAGGTGGGCGTATTCGATGCGGGCCGCCAGCGCGGCGTAGCGCCGTGCTACCGCTGCCTGTTCCCGGAGCCGCCGCCGCCCGAGGCCGCGCCCAACTGCAGCGAGGCCGGCGTGCTCGGGGTACTGCCCGGGGTGGTCGGCATGCTCCAGGCCACCGAGGCCCTCAAGCTGCTGCTGCAGCTGGGCGAACCGCTGGCCGGTCGCCTGCTGCATTTCGACGCGCTGGCGATGCGGTTCCGCGAAACGCGGCTGCCGCCCGATCCCGGTTGCCCGGTGTGCGCCCCCGGCGTGGAGTTCCCGGGCTACATCGACTACGAGGCGTTCTGCGCAGGTCAGTAGGCCGGCCGCGCGCGGCCCGCGACGCCACCGCCGCGTCCGCGATGCCGCTGTGCACCGGGGCTGTGCTAGCGTCGCCGGGTGCCATCGGAAGGTGCGGCAGCGATGCCGCCCGCATGTCCCAGCGAGGAAGCCCATGCATTTGCGCATCGCCCTGTTCGTCCTGGCCTGGCTCTGCCTCTGGCCGGCCGTCGCGGCCGCGGCGCCCGATCCATGCCAGTTGCTGCCGGCCGACGCCGCGCGCTCGCCCGAGGCGGGGCCGCGGATCGCCGCGGCCGCCTGCGCCGAGCATCGCGCCTGGTACCGCCCGTTCATCGACACCGACGGCCGGATCGGCCCGGTCCCGGTGCGCGAGGCCGCGCGTTCGCAGCTGGCCGACGGGCAGCCGGCCTGGCAGCGGGTGGTGGAGTACTGGCGCGGCAGCGGGCTGCTGTGGCAGGTCGGCGCCGGCGACTGCGCGTATGCGGCCACGCCGTTGCCCTCGTGCCGCACCTTCGTCCTCGACACGCCCTGGTCGGCGGCATTCGTCTCCTGGGTGATGCGCCGCGCGGGCGTGCCCGGCTTCCATCCCGCCGCCAACCATCTCCAGTACGTGCGCCGGGCCTATCGCGAGCCGTTCCAGAGCCCCTATCGCGTGGCCAATCCGCTGGCTACCCAGGTGCGCACGGGCGACATGCTGTGCTTCGTGCGCGGCGCGGCACGGGTGTACGGGTTCGGCGAACTGGCCGCCGTGCTCAGCAACGGCGAGCCGGGCCTGGGCATGCATTGCGACATCGTGGTGGGGATCACGATCGGTCCCGACCGCCGCCGCATCGCGCACCTGGTTGGCGGCAACGTGCACGATACCGTGGCCATGCGCCGGCTGGCGCTGACGCCCGGCGACCGGTTCCAGGATCTGCCCATGCGCCAGCCGGGAGATCCCGACTGCAGCCCCGAAAGCGTTTACGCCTGCGACCTCAACCGCCAGGACTGGTCGGTACTGCTGCAGCTGCGGCCGGCGGCCGACCTGGCCGCGCTGGCGCCACCGCCTCCCGTGCCACCCGGGCCCGGTGCCACCCCGGCAGGAGTGCCGGCGCCGGCGCCGGGAGGCGCTCCCGAGGTCACGCCGCAACGCTGCTGCAACCACTGCGATCCCGAGGTGGGCCTGCCGCGTTGCCCCGTGCGTCCCGCTGGCCACTGAGCCGCCTCGTCGAGGCACGCGGCGGGCGCCTGGCGACCGCCTTCCCGGGAAGTGTCGGCGGCGGTCGCCGTTGCCACCGCACGCGGGTCTGGCCCGGCGCGGGCCCGGGTCAGCCGTGGCGCCGGCGGGCGTCCTCGAACGCGGCCAGCTGCTCCGGCGTCGCCTCGCGCTGGTGGCGGGCCTTCCACTGGTCGAACGGCTCGCCGTACACGATCGCGCGTGCCTGGTCCTTGTCGAGCGCGACGCCGTGTTCCGCGGCCGCCTCGCTATACCAGTCGGCCAGGCAGTTGCGGCAGAAGCCGGCGAGGATCATCAGGTCGATGTTCTGCACGTCCGGCCGCACGCGTACCAGGTGGTCGCGCAGGCGGCGGAAGACCGCGGCCTCGATCCGGGCGGTATCCTCGGCGCTCGGGTCCATGCGGGCTCCTTGGTTTGGGTGGGCGACGTGAGACAATACGCATTCCCGTTCCCCGCCTCCACGATGGCATGACCGCACGCATCCTCGACGGCAAGCGCATCGCCGATTCCCTGCTCGACGAACTGCGCCTGCGCGTGGACGCGCGGGTCGCGGCCGGGTTGCCGCGACCGGGCCTGGCGGTGGTGCTGGTGGGCGACGATCCGGCCTCGCAGTCCTACGTGCGCAACAAGCGCCGCGCGGCGGAGAAGGTCGGCATCCGGGCGTTCGACTTCGACCTCCCGGCCGGGACCAGCGAGGCCGAGCTCCTGGATCTGGTGGACCGGCTCAACGCCGACCCGGCGGTGCACGGGATCCTGGTGCAGCTGCCGCTGCCGGGGATCTGCGATGCGACCCGCCTGATCCACCGCATCGATCCGCGCAAGGACGTCGACGGCTTCCATCCCGAGAACGTCGGCCACCTGGCGCTGCGCCAGTTCGGCCTGCGCCCGTGCACGCCGCGCGGCATCACCACGCTGCTGGCCTACACCGACCGGCCTGTGCGCGGTCGCAGCGCCACGATCGTGGGCGTGAGCAACCACGTCGGCCGGCCGATGGCGCTGGAGCTGTTGATCGCCGGCTGCACGGTGACCAGCTGCCACAAGTTCACCCCGCCGGAGGTGCTGCGGCGGCACGTGGGCGAAGCCGACATCCTGGTGGTGGCGGTCGGCCGCCCGGGGCTGATCCCGGGCGACTGGGTGAAGCCTGGCGCGGTGGTGATCGACGTGGGCATCAACCGGCTCGAGGATGGCCGCCTGACCGGCGACGTCGAGTTCGAGGCCGCGGCGCGGCGCGCCAGCTGGATCACCCCGGTGCCGGGCGGCGTGGGCCCGATGACGGTGGCCACGCTGATGCAGAACACGATCGAAGCGACCGAAGCGCTGGAAGCGATCGCAGCGCCCTGACGGCGCCTGCGCCCGCCATCGCGGGGAGGGGACAGAACCGTACCCGCACGAGTTCAAGCGGGGGAAGGGGCGCACAGTCGTCACCCCTCGCCCCGCTCGCGACACCCGCTCCCTCCCCCGCAAGCGGGGGAGGGTTGGGGTGGGGGCAGTCCGCCGCTTCGAATCCATTCGATGGACCCATCGCGTTCCGCTGGATCCGGCTCGCAGCGGCTTCACGACAGCCCCGGCAGACTGCGTCCACCTGTGCACGGGCCGCGCCTGCGACGGCCCCGGGAGGGTGGGAACATCGAGTGGCATCGGCGTGCAACCCGGGGCGTGGCCTGCGTGGTGGTGTCCGCGACCGCCTGCGCGGGGCCGCAGTCGGCGCTGGATCCGGCCGGGCCCGCCGCCGGGGCGATCGCACAGGGCTGGTGGCTCATGGCCACCGGGGCACTCGTCGCCTGGCTGCTGGTGCTCGCGCTCGCGGCGCTGGCGATGCGCCGCCGCCGCCGCCTGCAGCCGGCGGCGGGACGGCGCCTGATCGTGGCCGGCGGCGTGGTCCTGCCCGCCAGCCTGCTGTCCGCGCTGCTGGTCTACGGCACGCTTGCCAGCGACCGCATCACCGGTGCGGGCCCGCAGGCCGAGCATCTGGTCCGGGTCACTGCGCGCCAGTGGTACTGGGAGTTCGAGTACCTCGATGAGGACGGCGGGGTGGTGGCCACCTCGATCGACGAGCTGGCGATGCCGCTGGGCCGGATGGTCGAGTTCCACGTCGACAGCCAGGACGTCATCCACAGCTTCTGGATCCCGCGCCTGGGCGGCAAGATCGATGCGATCCCCGGCCGCCGAAACGTGCTGCGGCTGCGCGCCGACCGGGCCGGTCCGATCCGCGGGCAGTGCGCGGAGTTCTGCGGCCTGGAGCATGCGCTGATGGCCTTCGAGGTGAGCGTCCTGGAGCCCGGCGCCTACGCCCGCTGGCTCGAGGACCGCGCGGGCACCGATGCCGGCGGGGCGGGGCGGTGAACGCGGCCGCGTCCGACGACCCCGCGCGCCGCCTGCGGGCGCTGGAGCGGATCTGGGCCAACGCGCCGGGGCTGCGCGGGCAGCTGACCGCGGTCAACCACGGCACCATCGCGTTGCGCTTCATCGTCACCGGCCTGGCCTTCATGCTGGTGGGCGGCCTGCTGTCGATGTTCATCCGCCTGCAGCTGGCCTGGTCCGACGCGCAGGTGCTCGATCCGGAGCGCTACGCGCAGTTCGTGACCCTGCACGGCACCACGATGATGTTCCTGTTCGCGGTGCCGGTGATGGAAGGCTTCGCGATGTACCTGCTGCCGAAGATGCTCGGCGCGCGCGACCTGCCGTTCCCCCGGCTGAGCGCGTTCGGCTGGTGGTGCTACCTGTTCGGCGGGTTGTTCCTGTACTCGAGCCTGCTGTTCGACGCCGCGCCCGACGGCGGCTGGTTCATGTACGTGCCGCTCACCGACGCCACGTTCTCGCCAGGGAAGGGGCCGGACTTCTGGCTGATCGGCGTGACCTTCGCCGAGATCGCGGCGGTGACCGGGGCGGTGGACCTGATCGTGGCAGTGCTGCTGACCCGCGCGCCGGGCATGGACATCCGGCGCATGCCGCTGTTCGCCTGGGCGATCCTGGTCACCGCGTTCATGATCGCGCTGGGCTTTCCGCCGCTGATCCTGGCCAGCCTACTGCTCGAACTGCAGCGCGCCTTCGGCTTCGTGTTCTTCGACCCGGCGCTGGGCGGCGACCCGCTGCTGTGGCAGCACCTGTTCTGGCTGTTCGGCCATCCCGAGGTCTACATCATCTTCCTGCCGGCGGCCGGCGTGGTGTCGATGGTGGTGCCGACCTTCGCCCGGCGGCCGGTGGCGGGCTATACATGGATCGTGCTGGCGCTGGTGTCCACCGGCTTCCTGAGCTTCGGGCTGTGGGTGCACCACATGTTCGCGGTCGGCATCCCGCTGCTGGCGCTGGCCTTCTTCAGCGCGGCCAGCATGGC
>Ga0123332_1001888_pt1 | contig 20307 bp, 17 predicted proteins | sample BioC12SIPDNA_4_FD_89958 | JGI IMG/M metagenome (GOLD analysis project Ga0123332, IMG submission 89958) | Anaerobic biogas reactor microbial communites from Washington, USA - Biogas_R2_A C12 SIP DNA | ecosystem: Engineered > Bioreactor > Anaerobic > Unclassified | place: Washington, USA...
ATCTCGGCGCCGGCGCGGGTGTAGAACACCAGCCGGCTGGCGCGCGGGATCGCGCTCTCGGGCACGTTGCAGATCGACAGGGTGAGGTCGTGGCCCAGCGACCTGGCGTACTTGAGCGCCTCCATCGTGTCGAGCGTTTCGCCCGACTGCGAGATCGTCACCACCAGGTGGCGCGGGTTGGCCACCGCCTGGCGGTAGCGGTACTCGCTGGCGATCTCGACGCTGCATGGCAGGCCGCTGATCGCCTCGATCCAGTAGCGCGCCACCGAGCCGGCGTAGAAGCTGGTCCCGCAGGCCAGGATCTGCACGCCCTCGACCCCGGCGAGCAGTTCGCGCGCGTCCTTGCCGAACAGTTCCGGCTCGAACGCGGCGGCGTCGATGATCGCCTCGAGCGTGTCGCCGATCGCGCGCGGCTGCTCGTGTATCTCCTTCTGCATGAAGTGCCGGTACGGGCCGAGCTCGAGCGAGGCCAGCGACACGTCCGACAGGTGCACCTCGCGCTCGACCGGGGCGTCGTCGGCGTCGAACACGCGCACCGACTCGCGGGTGATCTCGGCCGTGTCGCCCTCCTCGAGGAAGACCACCCGGCGGGTGGCCTGCACGATCGCCGAGACGTCGGAGGCCACGAAGTTCTCGCCCTCGCCCAGGCCGACCAGCAGCGGGCAGCCCATGCGCGCGACCACCATCCGCTGCGGCTCCTTGCGGCTCACCACCGCCAGCGCGTAGGCGCCGTGCAGCTCCTTGACCGCGCGCTGCAGCGCGCCGAGCAGGTCGTCGCCCGACTTCAGGTAATGATGGATCAGGTGGGCGATGACCTCGGTGTCGGTCTGCGACTCGAACACGTAGCCCAGTTCCTGCAGGCGCGCGCGCTGCTGCTCGTGGTTCTCGATGATGCCGTTGTGCACCAGCGCCACGCCGTGGCTGATGTGCGGATGGGCGTTGGCCTCGGTGACGCCGCCGTGGGTGGCCCAGCGGGTGTGGCCGATGCCCAGGCGCGCCTGCACGCCCTCGGCCAGCGCCGCGGCCTCCATCTCCGCGACCCGGCCGGTGCGCCGCACCCGGCGCACGTCGCCGCCGTCCACCAGCGCGATGCCCGCCGAGTCGTAACCCCGGTATTCCAGGCGCTTCAGGCCGTCGATCAGGACCGGGACCACATCGCGATCCGCGATCGCGCCGACGATGCCGCACATGTATCCGCTACTCCCAGGGTGTCCGCCAAGTGTACGGGAAAGGACTGTCCGGCCGGACAGGTCGCGTGTCCGGCCGGACACCTGGCGCAGCCTGAATATCCTTTTGGATCAATATCCTACAGATTGGCACGGGGTTTGCGTACCCGTTGCCGGACCCACCGCCATCGCCGAACCACATGCAAAGCCCGCCCCGCATCCGCGACACCTCCGGACAGGACCAGGTCCTCGCACGGCCCACCGGCCTGCGCCGCCTGCCGAAGGCGTGGCTGCTCGGCGGCGCCGGCGCGCTGGCGGTGCTGCTGGCGGCGCTGTGGGTGGCCGGTGGCTGGGCCTCGGGGGCCTCCTCGTTCGATGCCTCGCGCCTGCGCATCGCCCAGGTCACCCGCGGAGACCTGGTGCGCGACCTCAGCGCCGAAGGCCGCGTGATCACCGCCAACAGCCCGACCCTGTACGCGATCGCCGGCGGCACCGTCTCGCTCAAGGTGGTGGCCGGCGACGTGGTCGAGGCCGGCCAGGAGCTGGCGGTGATCGACAGCCCCGAGCTGCGCAGCCGGCTGGTGCAGGAGGAATCCACCCTGGCCAGCCTGGAGGGCGAGGCCGACCGCGCGGTGCTCGACGCCCAGCTCACCCGCTCCGAGGCGCAGAAGCTGCTCGACCAGGCGCAGATCGACTACACCGCCGCGCAGCGCGACGTGGAACGCTACGAGCGCGCCTACGCCGGCGGCGCGGTGTCGAAGAACGAGTACGACCGCGCGCTGGACGGGCTGAAGAAGGCCGAACTGGGCCTGGCCGCCGCGCGCAAGGACTTCGCCCTGCAGGGCCAGGGCGCGGGCATCGACGCCCGCAACAAGCAGCTGATGGCCGAACGCCAGCGCGCCGTGGTCGCCGAGCTGCGCCGCCAGGTGGACGCGCTGACCCTGCGTGCGCCCTTCGACGGCCAGGTCGGACAGGTGCAGGTCGCCCAGGGCACCAACGTGGCGATCAACGCGCCGATCCTGAGCGTGATCGACCTGAGCGTGTTCGAGGTCGAGATCCGGGTGCCGGAGAGCTTCGCCCGCGACCTGTCGATCGGCGTGCCGGCCCAGATCGCCAGCAGCGGCAACCGCTATTCGGCCACGGTCTCGGCGGTGTCGCCGGAAGTGGTCAACGGCGAGGTCACCGCGCGGCTGCGTTTCGACCAGGGCCAGCAGCCGCCGAACCTGCGCCAGAACCAGCGCCTGTCCGCGCGCATCGTGCTCGACACCCGCGAGGACGTGCTGATGGTCGAGCGCGGCCCGTTCCTGGAGCAGGACGGCGGGCGCTTCGCCTGGGTGGTCGAGGGCTCCAGTGCCGTGCGCCGGCCGATCCAGGCCGGGGCCAGCAGCCTCAACGCCGTGGAAATCGTGTCGGGCCTGGAGGAAGGCGAGCGCATCGTCGTCTCCGGCACCGACCAGTTCGCCAACGCGGACCGGGTCCGCATCTCGGGACAATGATCATGGACACCTTCGCCTGCTTCCCCCACAACCTGCGCTGGACCGCGCAGCAGCTCGCCGACGCGGTGCCGCTGCGGCTGCACGAGCTGTACGCGATCACCGTCGACGGCCCGGGCCATCCGGCCGCCAACGGCGCCGGCGTGCCGCGCCGGCCCCGCCCGCCCTATGCCGGGCGCTCGCCGCTGCCGCCGCGCTTCCGCGTCGGCTGACGCCCACCCGATTCCATCCCGTCGCGCCGCGCCCGCCTCTCTCTCCGGGCCACGCGCCGGGATGGCCCTCCCCACGCCCGCCCTACAAGGACAGACACCATGCTCGACATGCGCCAGGTCACCAAGGTCTACCGCACCGAACTCGTCGAAACCCACGCCCTGCGCTCGCTCGACCTGCAGGTGCGCGAAGGCGAGTTCGTCGCCGTCACCGGCCCCTCGGGTTCGGGCAAGACCACCTTCCTCAACATCGCCGGGCTGCTGGAGACCTTCACCGGCGGCGAGTACCGTCTCGACGGCGTCGACGTGAAGGATCTGGACGACAACCAGCGCTCGCGCCTGCGCAACGAGAAGATCGGCTTCATCTTCCAGAGCTTCAACCTGATCCCCGACCTGAACCTGTTCGACAACTGCGAGGTGCCGCTGCGCTACCGCCGGATGCCCGCCAACGAGCGCCGCCTGCGGATCGAGGAGGCGCTGTCGCAGGTGGGCCTGGGCTCGCGCATGAAGCACTACCCGGCCGAACTGTCCGGCGGCCAGCAGCAGCGCGCGGCGATCGCGCGCGCGCTGGCCGGCTCGCCGCGCCTGCTGCTGGCCGACGAGCCGACCGGCAACCTCGACTCGCAGATGGCGCGCAGCGTGATGGAGCTGCTGGAGGACATCAACTCGCGCGGGACCACGATCGTGATGGTCACCCACGACCCGGAGCTGGCCGCGCGCGCGCAGCGCAACGTGCACATCGTCGATGGCATGGCCACCGACCTCGAGCGCGACGGTGGACCGGCGCCGGCCGCCGCGCACCGCGCCCACGCCGAGGCCGAACTCCCGGTCACCTGAGGCGCCGGCGTGCTCGTCCACTACTTCCACCTCGCGCTCCGGAGCTTCGGGCGCAACCGCGTGCTGACCGCGCTCATGGTGCTGACCATCGCGCTGGGAATCGGCACGTCGATGACCACGATCACGGTCTACCACGTGCTGTCGGGCGACCCGATCCCGCACAAGAGCAGCCGCCTGTTCCACGTCCAGCTCGACCCCGAGCCGGTTGCGCGCTACCGCCCGGGGATCGAGCCGCTCGGCCGCCTCACCCGCCTGGACGCGGAAGCACTGCTGGCCCAGGCGCGGGCGCCGCGCCAGGCGATGATGGCGCCCGGCACCGGCGCGATTGCCGTCGACGGCAGCGCGACCAGGCCGTTCAAGGCGCGATTGCGCTACACCACGGCCGACTTCTTCCCCATGTTCGACGTGCCGTTCCTGCACGGCCGGGGCTGGTCGGCGGAAGACGACGCCGCACGCACGCGCACCGCGGTGATCTCGCGCGAACTCAACGAGCGCCTGTTCGGCGGCAGGGACAGCACCGGGGCCGGCATCCGCATCGACGGCCATGCGCTGCGCGTGGCCGGGGTCGTCGACGGATGGGCGCCGAAGCCGAAGTTCTACGATTCCGAGTCCGGGCATTTCGACGGCGAAGAGCATGTGTTCGTGCCGCTGTCGACCGCGCTCGACCTGGGCCTGGAGCACTTCGGCAGCAGCCACTGCTACGGCGACGTACCGGTCAACGACACCCGCGCGCTGAACGCCCCCTGCGTTTGGCTGCACTACTGGGTGGAACTGGCCGACGCCGCCGACGCCGGCGACTACCTGGCCTACCTCGGGAACTACTCGGCGCAGCAGCAGGCCGCCGGCCGCTTCGAGCGTCCGGCCAACGTGCGCCTGCGCGACGTCCGCCAGTGGCTCGACCATCGCCGGGCGGTGCCCGGCGACGTGCGCATGCAGCTCTGGCTGGCGATGGGCTTCCTGGTGGTGTGCCTGATCAATACCGTCGGCCTGCTGCTGGCCAAGTTCCTGCGCCGCAGCGGCGAGATCGGCGTGCGCCGGGCGCTGGGCGCATCGCGGCTGGAGATCTTCAAGCAGTACATGGTCGAAGCCGGCACGATCGGCGTCGCCGGCGGCGCGCTTGGACTGGTGCTCGCCTCGGTCGGGCTGTGGGCGGTCCGCCAGCGCCCGGCCAGCTACGCCTCGCTTGCGCACATGGACCTGGCAATGCTGCTGCTCACCTTCGTCCTGGCGCTGTGCGCCAGCCTGCTCGCGGGCCTGCTGCCGGCCTGGAAGGCCATGCAGGTCGCCCCGGCCATCCAGCTCAAGTCGCAGTGACCCGTTCCGGACCGAGGCCATCCATGGAAATCCGCCCCATCCTGTCCGCGCTGTCCCGGCACAAGGTCGCGTCCGCACTGGTCGTGCTGGAGATCGCGCTGAGCTGCGCGATCCTGTGCAACGCGATGTTCCTGATCATGCATCGCCTGCACGACGTGCGTACCCCGAGCGGCATCGCCGAGGACGAGCTGGTGCAGATCCGGATCGGCAACCACGAGCCGCGCGACAACGCCGATGCCCGCACCCGCGAGGACCTGGCCGCCCTGCGCGCGGTGCCGGGTGTGGCCAGCGCGGTGGTGGTCAACCAGGTGCCGTTCCACGAGGACCTGTCCAACGCCGACCTGTCCCTGTCGCCCGAACAGCCCGTGCCGACGCTGAGCGCGGCGCTGTACCAGGTGAACGAGGGCTCGCTCGATGCGCTGGGCCTGCGGCTGGTGGCCGGGCGCGACTTCAGCGCCGACGAGTACCAGGACGGATCGGCGCTGTTCGCGATCGACGACCTGCGCACGCTGCGGACCTCGGTGATCCTCAGCGCCGCCGCCGCGCAGGCGCTGTTCCCGGACCAGGACCCGCTCGGCCGGATCGTGTACTGGGGGCCGATTCCGCTGACCGTCGTCGGCGTGGTGGAGACCCTGGCACGTCCCGGCCGGCTCTACGGCAACCGCACCTACTCGGCCATCCTGCCGGTGCGCCTGAACTACGGCAACGGCGGCATGTACGTGCTGCGGGTGTCCGATCCGGGAATGCGCGCGGACGTGCTCGCCCGGGCGCTTGCCGCGCTCGAGCGCAGCGGCCCCGGGCGCCTGGTGCTGGAGCAGCAGAGCTACGCCCAGGCCCGCAGCGACCACTTCCGCAACGATCGCGACATGATCGGCCTGCTGCTGAGCGTGTGCGGCCTGCTGCTGGCGGTGACGGCACTGGGCATCGTCGGGCTGGCCAGCTTCTGGGTGCAGCAGCGGACCAAGCAGATCGGCGTGCGCCGTGCCCTGGGCGCCACCCGGCGCGAGGTCGTGCGCTACTTCCAGACCGAGAACTTCCTGCTGGCCAGCATCGGCATCGCATTGGGCATGGTGTTGGCCTACGCCATCAACCAGCTGCTGATGGGCCATTACGAACTGCCGCGGCTGCCGCTGCACTACCTGCCGATCGGCGCGGCCGTGCTGTGGCTGCTGGGCCAGCTTGCGGTGCTCGGCCCAGCGCTGCGCGCCGCCGCGGTCCCGCCGGCGGTCGCCACGCGCAGCGTATGAGGCCGCTTGCCCGCTTGCACCGGAGAAGACGCATGCCGACCGGTTCCCGCCCCCCACCCACCGCCGCAGCCCGGCGCGCGACCACGCGCCCCGGCGGCGGCCGCCCCTGCCCCTGCTGATCCCGCCGCGGCCAACCTCCGCCCCAAGGAATCCCCCATGTACGGCTACTACTTCAAACTCGCGCTGCGCAGCTTCCGCCGCAACCGCGTGCTCACGGCGCTGATGGTGCTGGCGATCGCGCTGGGCATCGGCGCATGCATGACGACCCTGACCACGTTCCACGTCCTGTCCGGGGACCCGATCCCCGGCAAGAGCCACCGGCTGTACTACGTCCAGCTCGACCCGGCCAACATGCGCGGCTACAACCCCGGCGAGGAGCCGGCCGACCAGTCCACCCGGTTCGACGCCGAAGCCCTGCTGCGCGAGCGGCGCGCCGACCGCCAGGCGATGATGACCGGCGGCGGGGTGGCGGTCTCGCCCGAACGCGAGGGCGTGGTGCCGTTCGCCACCGACGCGCGCTACACCTCCGCGGACTTCTTCCCGATGTTCGAGGTTCCGCTGCGCTACGGCCGCGCCTGGACCGCGGCGGACGACGACGGCCGCGCGCGCGTGGCGGTGATCTCCAGTTCGTTGAACGAGCGCGTGTTCGGCGGCGGCGACAACACCGGCCGGCAGCTGCGGCTGGACCAGGCCGATTTCACGGTGGTGGGTATCATCGACCCCTCCTGGCGCCCGACGCCCCGCTTCTATGACATGTACACCGACCGCTACGGCGACCTGGAGAACGTGTTCGTGCCCTTCAGCACCGCCGTCGACCTGAAGATGAACCGCAGCGGCAGCATGGACTGCTGGGCGGACTACGACGGCCATCCCTACGACCCGGGCACGCCGTGCACCTGGATCCAGTACTGGGTTGAACTCGACACCCCGGCCAAGGCCGCCGCCTATCGCGACTACCTGGTCGCCTACTCGGAACAGCAACGCGCCGCCGGCCGCTTCGAACGCCCGGCCAACGTGCGCCTGCGCAACGTCATGGAATGGCTGGATTTCAACCGGGTGGTGCCCAACGACGTGGTGATGCAGCTCTGGCTGGGCTTCGGCTTCCTGCTGGTGTGCCTGCTCAACACCGTGGGCCTGCTGCTGGCCAAGTTCCTGCGCCGCAGCAGCGAGATCGGCGTACGCCGCGCGCTCGGCGCCTCCCGGGCCGAGATCTTCAAGCAGTGCCTGGTCGAAGCCGGCGCGGTCGGTCTGGCCGGCGGCGTGCTCGGCCTGGGGCTGTCGCTGCTCGGGCTGTGGGCGGTGCGCCAGCAGCCGGCCAGCTACGCCCAGCTCGCGCACCTGGACCTGGGCATGCTGCTGCTGACCTTCGTGCTGGCGATCGTGGCCAGCGTGCTGGCCGGCCTGCTGCCGGCCTGGCGGGCGATGCAGGTCGCGCCCGCGATCCAGCTCAAGAGCCAGTGACGCCGCCGGCCCCGCCGCGGCACCCGCCCGGCGGGCCTCTTACCGAGACACGGAGCCTCCCATGGACATCCTTCCCATCCTCTCGACCCTGAAGCGGCACAAGACCGCGGCCGCGCTGATCGTGCTGGAGATCACGCTGACCTGCGCCATCATCTGCAACGCCCTGTTCATCATCAGCGACCGCCTGGAGCAGGTGCGCGAGGTCAGCGGCCTGGCGGAGAACGAACTGGTCCGGGTGCAGATCGTCAGCATCGGCGGCGATCCCGACCAGGCCGCCCGCACCCGCACCGACCTGGCCAACCTGCGCGCCATCCCGGGGGTGAAGAACGCCACCGTCACCAACCAGGTGCCGTTCGTGAACTCGTCGTGGAACAGCGGCGTGCGCGTCACCCCGGACCAGCAGCAGGCGACCCTGGTGGCGACGAGCTACCTGGTCGAGGAAGGCTTCATGGACACCTTCGGCCTGGACCTGGTGGCCGGCCGGCACTTCAACCCGGACGAGTTCGTCGACTACGAGGACTACAACCAGGCCGACCCGCGGCCGGCGATACCGGCCGTGATCATCACCCGCAAGATGGCCGAACGCCTGTTCCCGGGCGAGGACGCTGTGGGCAAGTCGATCTACAGCTGGGGCAACGAACCGGTCCGGATCGTCGGCGTGGTCGAGCACCTGGTGCGGCCGAGCCAGCTCGGCGGGCCGTCCGCGCGCGAGTACTCGATGATCCTGCCGCTGCGCCCGCACTACAACGTCGGCGGCAACTACGTGGTGCGCACCGAGCCCTCGCGCCGCCAGGAGGTCCTGGACGCCGCCGTGGCGGCGCTGCGCGGCAACGGCAGCGACCGGATCATCCTCGAGGAGAACACCAGGACCTTCGAGGAACTGCGCAACGAGTACTACCAGGCGCCGCGGGCCATGGCCTGGCTGCTGGGCATCGTGTGCGTGGCGCTGCTGCTGGTGACCGCGCTGGGCATCGTCGGCCTGGCCAGTTTCTGGGTCCAGCAGCGGACCAAGCAGATCGGCGTGCGGCGTGCGCTGGGCGCCACCCGGACCCAGATCATGCGCTACTTCCAGACCGAGAACTTCCTGCTGGCCACGATCGGCATCGTGCTGGGCATGCTCGCCGCATACGCGATCAACCACCTGCTGATGGAGCGCTACGAACTGACGCGGCTGCCGCTGCACTACCTGCCGATCGGCGCGCTGGCGCTGTGGCTGCTCGGCCAGGCCTCGGTGTTCGGCCCGGCGCGGCGCGCGGCCGCGGTGCCCCCGGCCATCGCCACGCGCAGCGTCTGAGGCGACGATGGGCCGGCTGCCACGCGCCGCCGCGCCACCGCCCACTGGCAATCGCTAGGATAGCGACTGGCCATTTCCCGCGACGCCATGCCCACCGTCCTGGTCATCGACGACAATCCTTCCGTCGGCACCGCGCTGGAACTGCTGTTCTCGCTCCACGACATCGACGTGGTGCACGCCGACGGCCCGGAACCGGGACTGGAGGTGCTGGGTCGCGGCGGCATCGACCTGGTGATCCAGGACATGAACTTCCACGCCGACACCACTTCCGGGGACGAAGGCGTGGCGCTGTTCCGCGAGATCCGCGCCCGGCACCCGGACATGCCGGTGATCCTGCTCACCGCCTGGACCCGGCTGGAGTCGGCGGTGGACCTGATCAAGGCCGGCGCCGCCGACTACCTCGGCAAGCCCTGGGACGACCACAAGCTGCTGGCCTCGGTGAACAACCTGCTGGAGCTGGCCGAGACCCGGCGCGAACTGGCCGCGCGCAGCGCCGGCGAGCGCGGCCGGCGCGAGGCGATGGCGCGCGACCACGACCTGCGCGGACTGGTCTACGACGACGTCGCCAGCGAGACGGTGGTGTCGCTGGCGCTGCAGGTCGCGCGCTCGGAGCTGCCGGTGCTGGTCACCGGCCCCAACGGCGCGGGCAAGGAGAAGTACGCCGAGATCATCCACTACAACTCGGCGGTGAAGTCGGGGCCGTTCGTGGCGGTGAACTGCGGTGCGCTGCCGAGCGAACTGATCGAGGCCGAACTGTTCGGCGCCGAACCGGGCGCCTACACCGGCGCCGGCAACAAGGTCCGCATCGGCAAGTTCGAAGCCGCCGATGGCGGCACCCTGTTCCTGGACGAGATCGGCACCCTGCCGCCGGCCGGCCAGGTCAAGCTGCTGCGGGTGCTCGAGAGCGGGCGTTTCCAGCGCCTGGGCGCCACCCAGGAACGCAGCGTGCGCGTGCGCGTGGTCAGCGCCACCAACGCCGACCTCGCCGCGATGATCGCCGACGGACGGTTCCGCGAGGACCTCTACTATCGCCTCAACGGCATCGAACTGCGGCTTCCGCCGCTGGCCAGGCGGCCACGCGACATCCTGCCGCTCGCGCGCCACTTCCTGCCCGCCGGCAAGGCCTTCAGCCGCCAGGCCGAGCGCGCCCTGCTCGAACATTCCTGGCCGGGCAACGTGCGCGAACTGCGCAACGCGGTGCAGCGCGCGGCGTTGCTGTCGGGCGACACGATCGAAGCGGCCGCGCTCGGCCTGGCCGCGCCGCCGCAGGATCCGGCCATCGTCGCCCACGGCGAGGAACCCGGGCGCGCGGCGATCGAAGAGGCGCTGCAGCGCGCCGGCGGCGTGATCGCGCAGGCGGCGTCGGACCTGGGCATGTCGCGGCAGGCGCTGTACCGGCGCATGGACCGCTACGGCATCCCGCGCGGCTGAGCGACGCCATGCGTGCCCTCAGACTCATGCCGCTGGCGGTACGCATGGTCGTCCTGGTGGCGTTCACGGCGGTGGGCGCGGCCGCGGCCACCGCCGGGCTCGCGGCGTGGATGCCGCCCTGGCCGGCGGCCCTGCTCGCTGCCGCCGGATGCGGCCTCCTGGCAGGGCTGGTGGTCCGGCGCACGTTCGTGCCGCTGCGCGGGCTGATCCGGGCGTTGACCGGCACCGTCGCCAGCTACCGCGACGGCGACTTCAGCTTCGGCATCTCCTGGGACCGCTACGGCGACCTGGTCGAACTGGTCAACGCGCACAACCAGCTCGGCCAGGCCCTGCGCGAGCAGCGGCTGTCGCTGGTGCAGCGCGAACTGCTGCTCGACACCATGGTCCAGAACACGCCGGTGGCGATGCTGCTGCTCGACCCCGGCCGGCGGGTGGTGCTGGGCAACCTGGCCGCGCGGCGGATGTTCGGCAATGGCCGGCAGCTCGAGGGACGTGCCCTGGACGAACTGCTGGGCGAGGCGCCGGCCGCGGTGGGCGAAGCCTTCGCCCGCGGCGGCGACGGCATGTTCACCGTCGGCGACGAGGACCACGAGGAGATCTACCACCTCGCCCGGCGCATGTTCCGCCTCAACGGGCGCCCCCACGAACTGGTGCTGCTGCGGCAGATGACTGCCGAGCTGCGCCGCCAGGAGGTGCAGACCTGGAAGAAGGTGATCCGGGTGATCAGCCACGAACTGAACAACTCGCTGGCGCCGATCGCCTCGCTGGCGCACTCGGGCGCCGAACTGCTGCGCCGCGGCCAACTCGGGAAGCTGCCGCTGGCGCTGGCCACGATCGAGGAACGCACCCGCCACCTCGAGGGCTTCCTGCGCGACTACGCCCGCTTCGCCAAGCTGCCCGCGCCTCGTGACGAACCGGTGTCGCTGGCGCGGTTCATCGACAAGCTGCGCACCCAGGTGCCGTTCGCCATCGAGGGCGTGGTGCCCGACGAGGTGCTGCGCTTCGACCCGGCGCAGATGGAGCAGGCGATGCTCAACCTGCTCAAGAACGCGCACGAGTCGGGCTCGCCGCCGGAAGGGGTGTCGGTGGCGGTGCGGCGGATCGCCGACGGCTGGCGGATCGACGTGCTCGACCGCGGCGGCGGCATGAACGAGGCGGTGCTGTCCAACGCGCTGCTGCCCTTCTATTCGACCAAGCGCAGCGGCACCGGCCTGGGCCTGGCCCTGGCGCGCGAGATCGCCGAGGCCCACGGCGGCCGCATCGCCCTGCTCAACCGCAAGGACGGCGGCCTGTGCGTGTCGATGGTGTTGCCGGGCCAGGCGTAACCCTCCGCCTTCGCACCGCCGACGCCTGGACCAGGATGCGGCCCGCGGCGCCGTCCGGACTACGCGATACGGCATCAGGCCTTCTTTTCCGGGCGCTTCCACCCGTCGATCGTCGCCTGCCGCGCCCGGGCCACGGTGAGCTTGCCCGGGGGCGCATCGCGGCTGACCACCGAGCCGGCGCCGATGGTCGCGCCTTCGCCGACCGTGACCGGCGCCACCAGCGCGGTGTTGGAGCCGATGAAGGCACCGTCACCGATCGTGGTCGTGGCCTTGTTGACCCCGTCGTAGTTGCAGGTGATGGTGCCCGCGCCCACGTTGACCTTCGCCCCGACCACCGCGTCGCCCAGGTAGGTCAGGTGGTTTGCCTTGCTGCCCGCGCCCATGCGCGTGTTCTTGGCCTCGACGAAGTTGCCCACGTGCACGCCATCGGCCAGGACCGTGCCGGGGCGCAGGCGCGCGAACGGACCGATCTGGACCGCGCCTTCGGTGCGCGCGCCTTCCAGGTCGCAATGCGCCCGTACCTGGGTCCCGGCCGCGAGCACCACGTCCCTGAGCCGGGTGAAGGGACCGATGCGCACGCCGTCGCCCAGCTCCACCCGGCCCTCGAACACCACGTCGACGTCGATCTCGACGTCGCGCCCGACCACCACCTCGCCGCGGATGTCGATCCGCGCCGGATCGGCCACGCGCGCGCCCTGCAGGCACAGTGCGCGCACCGCGCGGCGCTGGAACGCGCGCTCGAGCTGGGCCAGCTGCCAGGGATCGTTGGCGCCCTCGGTTTCGCCCGGGTCGTCGACGATCACCAGTTCGGCCGCGGCGAAGTCGGCCGCGGCCATCGCGGCCACGTCGGTCAGGTAATACTCGCCCTGGGCGTTGTCGTTGGACAGGCGCGCCAGCCAGCCCTTGAGCGCGTCGGCGTCGGCGGCGATCACGCCAGTGTTGGCCAGGCGGATGGCGCGCTGCGCGTCGCTGGCGTCCTTCTCCTCGACCACCGCGGCCACGTTGCCCTCGGCATCGCGCACCACCCGCCCGTAGCCGGCCGGGTCGGCCAGCTCGGCGGCGAGCAGCGCCAGCCGGCCGCCCGCGCCCAGCAGCCGGCGCAGGGTGGCGACGGTGAGCAGCGGCGCATCGCCGTACATCACCAGCACCCGGGCCTCGTCCGGCACGCCCGGCATCGCCTGCTGCACCGCGTGGCCGGTGCCGAGCTGGCGCGCCTGCTCGGCCCAGGCCAGGTCGGCCTGGTCGGCGAACGCGGCGCGCACCTGGTCGCCGCCATGGCCGTACACCACGTGGATCCCGGCCGGCTGCAGCTCGCGCGCGGTGGCGATCACGTGCGCCAGCATCGGTCGCCCGGCGACCCGCTGCAGCACCTTGGGCAGCGAGGACTTCATCCGCTTGCCCTCGCCGGCGGCGAGGATCACGACGTGCAGGGGTCTGGCCATTGCGCTTCCATCGTTCCGGGTGCGTGGATTCTAAGCGGTGACGGAATCCGCGCGCCCGCGCGGCCGCCGGGCGGCGTGCCAATGCCGCGTTAACCCGGACGGCGCTAGGCTCGCGCGGATGGATTCCCGGACCACCCACCGGCCTGGAGCGCGGCCGTGACCCTGAGGCGCCAGGGCAGCCACTTCCTCGCGATCGGCGGCCTGCAGTGGCTGCTCGACTGGGGCGTGACGGTCTGGCTGTCGCACCTGGGCATGCTGATCCAGCCGGCCAATGTCACCGGCCGCGTCAGCGGCGCGATGCTGGGCTACTGGCTCAACGGCAAGTTCACCTTCGCCGGCGAGCACTCCGCGATGGGCCGGGTGCAGTTCCAACGCTTCGCCTTCCTCTGGCTGTGCACCACCGCCGCGAGCACGGTCGCGGTCGGCGCGGTGGACGACGTGCTCGGTCTTGAGTGGGCCTGGCTGGCCAAGCCGCTGGTCGAGATCGCGCTCGGGCTGGTGGGCTTCGTGCTGTCCCGGCACTGGATCTACCGGCGCTGAGGGCGTCGGGCCGTTGCGTCCAGGGGCACGGCCCCGACCCCCACGTCGCGCAACAGGATGGCCGCAAGCGCCGCGAGCGCCGACACCAGCGCCGCGCAGGCAAGGGTGGAGACGCTGAAGCCTTCGAGGAAGGCCTCGCGCGCGCGGTCGAGCAAGGAAGGAGGCAACCGGTCGGCGCGCGCAGTCGCCGCCGCCAGGCTGTCCAGCAGCGCGGCGCGCAGGTCGTCGGCCTCCCGGGACGGCAGGATCGTCCCGGCCATCTGCATCCGGTACACGGCATTGGACAGGCTGCCCACGAGGGCCACGCCGATGGCGATGCCCAGTTCCTGCGCGGTCTCCGAGAGCGCGGCGGCCGCGCCCGCCTGCTCCGGCGGGGCCGCGCCCACCACCAGGTCCGTTCCCAGGGCGGCGATCGTGCCCAGGCCCAGGTAGGAGAGCGCGAAACCGGCAACCACGAAGCTGGCCCCGCTCCCGGCGATCCCCATCAGCAGGTAGCCCGCGGCCGACAGGGCGAGCGATCCCGCCACCACCAGGCCCGGGCGCACGCGGCGGGCGAGGAGCGGCGCGCCGACGCCAGCGGCCACCATCGCCAGCGCCGGCGGACCCAGCCGGAGCCCCGCCTCCAGCGGCGCGAGCCCCGCGATCAGCTGCAGGTACTGGCTGACCAGCAGCATGGCGCCGGCGACCGCCACCAGTCCGAACACCAGCACCAGCAGGGCCGCGGAAAAGGTTCGATGGCCAAACAGCGACAGATCCAGCAGCGGGCTCGCAAGCCTGCGCTGGCGACGGACGAACGCTGCACCCAGTGCAAGGCCGACGAGCATCCAGGCCAGCGGCGCCCACCCCGGTCCGCCACGCCCGAGCTCCTTGATCCCGTATACCAGGGCCAGCATGGCCAGCAACGACTGGACGATCCCGGCCACGTCCGGCATCCGGCCGCGGGCGGCGCGGTACTCGGGGAGCAGGCGCGGCGCCGCCACCAGGACCAGCGCCGCGACCGGCACGGCGACGAGAAATGCAGCGCCCCACCAGAACCGCTGGAGCAGGAACCCGCCGAGGAGCGGGCCCAGCGCCATGCCGAGCGCGAACATGGTGGCCCAGATCCCGATGGCCAGCGCACGCTCGCGGGGAGCGGCGAACATGTTGCTGATCAATGCCAGGGTGGACGGCATCAGGGTGGCCCCGGCCACGCCCAGCGCCGCCCGTGCGAGGATCAGCATCGGCGCATTGGGCGAGAAGGCGGCCATCAGCGAAGCGGCCGCGAACGCCGCGGTGCCGACCATCAACAGACGCCGCCTGCCGACGTGATCGCCCAGCGCGCCCATCGCCACCAGGCACGCCGCGATCAGGAACCCGTAGGCGTCCATGATCCAGAGCGCCTGCACGCTGGTGGCTCCCAGCTCCACGGACAGCGCCGGGAGGGCCAGGTACAGGATGGTGACGTCCAGCCCCAACAGCAGGGTGGGCAAGGCAAGGACGGCCAGGCCAATCCACGCACGCCGTCCGGCCCGTGGCTCCGGCGCCGCCGCCGCATGCAGGACACACGATGACATGTCGACTTCCGCAGGTAAGGGGCCGACAGTTTTCCCGCACGTGGATAGGGTTACAATTTTGCTGTTTATCCTGTTACAAGGAGTGATATCGTGGCGCGCCGGAGCCTTGCCCGCCGACGCCCGGAGCTGTCGGCGTTCCTGCTTCGCCACCGCCGCCGGCTGACCCCGGCGGACGTGGGCCTGCCCCCGGGAGGACGCCGGCGCACGCCGGGCCTGCGGCGCGAAGAGGTGGCCGCCCTCGCCGGGGTGGGGCTCACCTGGTACACCTGGTTCGAGCAAGGACGCGATATCGGAGTGTCCGAGGATTTCCTGCTGCGCGTCGCCAGGGCGCTGCGCCTGGACGATGCCGAGTGTTGCCATCTCTTCCTGCTCGCGCACGGACGCGCGCCCCCGCCGGGAAGCTACGAGGCGCCGGCGCTGGATCCGCTCGTGCGGCAGCTGCTCGACGAGCTGCATGCGCGGCCCGCGCACCTGCTCGACCTGCGTTGGGACGTGCTGGCCTGGAACCGGCCTGCCGACGGCCTGTTCGGCTTCTCGGAACAGGCACCGGACGAGCGCAACCTGCTGCGCATGGTGTTCGCCAGCCCCCGGCTGCGGCGACGACTGCCGGCGTGGGAGGAGGACGCGGCCGGCATGCTTGCCGAGTTCAAGCGCGACCATGCGCTGGCCCCCGACGACCCTGCCCTGCGCTCGCTGGTGGACGACCTGCAAAGGCTGTCCCCGCGGTTCCGGCGATGGTGGAAGGAACTTCCGTCCGCCGCGCGTCCCCGGCGCGGGCTGACCTCGATCCTCGACGAGGAAGGCCATGCGTCGGATTTCCGCCACGCCACCCTGGTGGTCGACGAGTACCGGCCGGTGCGGATGGTGGTCTACTTCCGCGCCGCGGCTTCCGCCGGGGACACCGCCTGAAACGGAAAACGCCGGCACGGGGCCGGCGTTTCCGCGGATGCGGCGCGGGCGCCGCGCCTCAGTGCTTGAGGTTCTTGCGCAGGCGCTCGAGCGCCGAGAGCTGGGCCATGACCTCGGCCAGCTTCTGCTGCGCCTCGGCGACGTCCATCGCCTCGCCGCGGCCGGCCAGCACCCGCTCGGCCTCTTCCTTGGCCGCGCGCACCTTGGCCTCGTCGATCTCGTCGGCGCGGATCGCGGTGTCGGCCAGGATCGTCACCACCTGCGGCTGCACCTCGAGGATGCCGCCGCCGATCGCGAAGTCGAGCTGGCTGCCGTCGGGCCGGGTCACCACGACCTTGCCGGGCTTGAGCCGGGTGATCAGCGGCGCGTGGCGCGGCGCGATGCCGAGCTCGCCCATCTCGCCCGTGGCCACGACCAGGGTCGCTTCGCCCTGGAAGATCTCGGCTTCGGCGCTGACGATGTCGCAACGGATGGTGGACATGGTTTCCTCGCTACTCCAGGGGGATCCGGGGACCGGGCCTCATCAACGGCCCCGGCCCCGGGAAGGCCGCGGCCTCAGGCCGCGATCTTCTTCGCCTTCTCCACCGCCTCGTCGATGGTGCCGACCATGTAGAACGCCTGCTCCGGCAGGTGGTCGTAGTCGCCGTCGACGATGCCCTTGAAGCCGCGGATGGTCTCCTTGAGCGAGACGTACTTGCCCGGCGATCCGGTGAACACCTCGGCGACGTGGAACGGCTGCGAGAAGAAGCGCTCGATCTTGCGCGCGCGGGCCACGGCCAGCTTGTCGTCCTCCGACAGCTCGTCCATGCCCAGGATCGCGATGATGTCCTTGAGCTCCTTGTACTTCTGCAGCGTGGCCTGGACGCGGCGCGCGGTGTCGTAGTGCTCGTGGCCGATCACGTTCGGGTCGAGCTGGCGCGAGGTCGAGTCCAGCGGGTCCACCGCGGGATAGATGCCCAGCGAGGCGATGTTTCGCGACAGCACGACGGTGGCGTCGAGGTGGGCGAAGGTGGTCGCCGGCGACGGGTCGGTGAGGTCGTCCGCGGGCACGTACACGGCCTGGATCGAGGTGATCGAACCGGTCTTGGTCGAGGTGATGCGCTCCTGCAGCACGCCCATTTCCTCGGCCAGGGTCGGCTGGTAGCCCACCGCCGACGGCATGCGGCCCAGCAGCGCGGACACCTCGGTACCGGCCAGGGTGTAGCGGTAGATGTTGTCCACGAACAGCAGCACGTCGCGGCCCTCGTCGCGGAAGTACTCGGCCATGGTCAGGCCGGTCAGCGCGACGCGCAGGCGGTTGCCGGGCGGCTCGTTCATCTGGCCGTACACCATCGCCACCTTCGACTTCTCCGGCTCGGCGGTGTTGACGACGCCCGACTCCTGCATCTCGTGGTAGAAGTCGTTGCCCTCGCGGGTGCGCTCGCCCACGCCGGCGAACACCGACAGGCCCGAGTGCTCGGTCGCGATGTTGTTGATCAGCTCCATCATGTTGACGGTCTTGCCCACGCCGGCGCCGCCGAACAGGCCGACCTTGCCGCCCTTGGCGAACGGGCACATCAGGTCGATCACCTTGATGCCGGTCTCGAGCAGTTCCGTGGTCGAGGACTGGTCCTCGTAGGACGGCGCCGGGCGGTGGATCTCCCAGGTGGTCTCGGACTTGACCGGGCCGGCCTCGTCGATCGGGTTGCCGAGCACGTCCATGATCCGGCCCAGGGTCCCGGGGCCGACCGGCACCGAGATCGCCCGGCCCGTGTTCACGGCGACCAGGTTGCGCTTGAGGCCGTCGGTGGAGCCAAGCGCGATCGCGCGCACCACCCCGTCGCCAAGCTGCTGCTGTACTTCCAGCGTGATGTCCGTGCCCTGCACCTTGAGCGCGTCGTACACCTTCGGCACTTCGCTGCGCGGGAACTCGACGTCGACCACGGCGCCGATGATCTGGACGATCTTGCCTTGTGAAACGGTGGCGTTCATGTCACTACTCGCTTGATTCGAAAACCGGATGTTCCGGAAAGCGCGGCTGCTTTCCGCAACCCCCGGGGGGAGGGGTCCCGCGGGCGGCTGCCCGCGGGACGGGGTCACGCCCTTACTCGCACTGCAGCGCGGTGACGGCGGCGGCGAAGTTGTCGTTCGCCATCTCGCACGCGGACGCCAGCGCCGACTTGTCCTCGACCTTGTTCCACTCGGCCTCGGCCATGTCCACGCCCTCCTGGAAGGAGGCCAGGGCGGCGTTGTTGCCGGCCTTCTCGAAGCAGGCGCGGGCGCGGGCCAGGTAGTCGCTGCAGGCCTGCGGCAGGTCCGAGCCGGTGGCCGCGTCGGCGACGGCCTCGCCGGCCGCCTCGGCGGCGTCGACGGAGGCGTCGGCCGCGGCGGGGGCCGGGGCCTCCTGCTTGGCGCAAGCGGCCAGGACGAGGGCCAGCGCGGTCGCGAGCATCAGGTTGGTCTTGGTCATTCCTTGATTTTCCGTTTGAAGTTGGACGAAGGGTTCGTTGGCAGACTTCACGGCTGACTTCCAGTTGCCGGGTGCGACCGCCGCATGACGCACCCCTGATCCGATGGACCTCAGACCGCCGCCGCGCCGCCCACGATCTCCGAGATCTCCTGGGTGATCGCCGCCTGGCGGGCCTTGTTGTAGATCAGGTTCAAGGTGTCGATGAGCTTGGTGGCGTTGTCGCTGGCCGCCTTCATCGCCACCATGCGCGCCGCGTGCTCGGACGCCACGTTCTCCATCACCGCCTGGTACACCAGCGACTCGATGTAGCGGGTGAGCACATGGCTGAGCACGGCCTCGGCGTCGGGCTCGTAGATGTAATCCCAGTCGTGCTGGGCCACCGCCTCGGACGGCGGCAGCGGCAGCAGCTGGTCGAACGCCGCGCGCTGGGTCATGGTGTTGACGAAGTCGTTGTAGACCAGGAACACCTTGTCCACGTCGCCGGCGTCGTAGCCGTCGAGCATGACCTTGATCACGCCGACCAGCTGCTCCACCTGCGGCTGGTCGCCCAGGTGGGTGACGCTGGCTAGCATGCGCAGCTTCAGGCGGCGGAAGAACACCGTGGCCTTCTGGCCGATGGTGACCACGTCCACCTCGACGCCCGTCTCCTGCCACTGCCGGATCTCCACCAGCAGCTTGCGGAACAGGTTGTTGTTCAGGCCGCCGGCCAGGCCGCGGTCGGACGAGACGATGACGTAGCCGACGCGCTTGACTTCGGCGCGTTCGACCAGGTACGGGTGCCTGAACTCCGAGTTCGCCTGGGCCAGGTGGCCGATCAGCTGCCGCATCGCGCGCGCGTACGGGCGCGAGGCCTTCATCCGCTCCTGCGCCTTGCGGATCTTCGAGGCCGAGACCATCTCCAGCGCGCGCGTCACCTTGCGGGTGTTCTGCACGCTCTTGATCTTGGTCTTGATTTCCCGTCCACCAGCCATCTAGCTTGCTCCGCTCGCGGTGTTTCCTGCTCGGCCGTGCGCGGTTACCGATGAACCGCCCACGGACCCGTCACTCCACTCGTTCCGGCCGCCGTCGCCGGCGGCCCGTCCCACTGGCCTCGCGGCTCAGTAGGACCCGGTCTTCCTGAACTCCTCGATCCCGGCGCGGTACTCGGCCTCGATCTCGTCGTTCCAGTCGCCGCTGGCGTTGATCCGCTCCATCAGCTCGCCGCGGGTGTTGGCGAAGTGGGCGTGCAGCGCCTCTTCGAACGCCAGCACCTTGGCCACCGGCACGTCGTCGAGGTAGCCCTCGTTGACCGCGTAGATCGACAGCGCCTGGTTGGCGATCGACATCGGCTGGTACTGCTTCTGCTTCATCAGCTCGGTGACGCGCTGGCCGCGCTCGAGCTGCTTGCGGGTCGCTTCGTCCAGGTCCGAGGCGAACTGGGCGAACGCCGCCAGCTCGCGGTACTGGGCCAGGGCGATGCGGATGCCGCCCGACAGCTTCTTGATGATCTTGGTCTGCGCCGCGCCACCCACGCGCGACACCGAGATGCCGGCGTTCACCGCCGGGCGGATGCCGGCGTTGAACAGGTCGGTCTCGAGGAAGATCTGGCCGTCGGTGATCGAGATCACGTTGGTCGGCACGAACGCGGACACGTCGCC
>Ga0123332_1001893_pt1 | contig 20267 bp, 16 predicted proteins | sample BioC12SIPDNA_4_FD_89958 | JGI IMG/M metagenome (GOLD analysis project Ga0123332, IMG submission 89958) | Anaerobic biogas reactor microbial communites from Washington, USA - Biogas_R2_A C12 SIP DNA | ecosystem: Engineered > Bioreactor > Anaerobic > Unclassified | place: Washington, USA...
AGATCCAGGACCCGGCCAAGCTGCGCCGGCTGATCGACCTGATCGACGGCGAGGTGTGGATCGGCCTGGACATGGACGTCAAGGGCGAGATCTACGAGGGACTGCTGGAGAAGAACGCACAGGACATCAAGTCGGGCGCGGGGCAGTACTTCACCCCGCGGCCGCTGATCAGGGCGATGGTGGACGTCACGCGGCCGGCGCCGGGCCAGACGATCTGCGACCCGGCTGCGGGCACCGGCGGCTTCCTGCTGGCCGGGCATGACTACATCAAGGAGCACTACACGCTGGACCGCGAGCAGTGGGACCACCTGCGCCACCGCGCGCTGCACGGCTGGGAGATCGTGGACAGCGCGGCGCGGCTGTGCGTGATGAACCTCTACCTGCACGGCATCGGCGCGAACGGCGGCTCGTCACCCATCCACGTGGCCGACAGCCTGGCCGCGGACCCGGGCGACCGGTTCGACATCGTGATGACCAACCCACCCTTCGGGAAGAAGTCCAGCGTCACCTTCATCAACGAGGAGGGCGAAGCCAGGCGCGAGTCGCAGGTGATCGTCCGGGACGACTTCTGGACCTCCACGAGCAACAAGCAGCTCAACTTCGTCCAGCACATCAAGACGATCCTGAAGATCAACGGCCGGGCCGCGGTCGTCGTGCCCGACAACGTGCTCTTCGAAGGCGGCGCGGGAGAGACGGTCCGCCGCAAGCTGCTGCACGAGTGCGACGTCCACACCCTGCTGCGGCTGCCCACCGGCATCTTCTATGCGCAGGGCGTCAAGGCCAACGTGCTCTTCTTCGACCGCAAGCCCGCGAGCGAGAAGCCGTGGACGAAACAGTTGTGGATCTACGACCTGCGTACGAACCGGGACTTCAGCCTGAAGCAGAACCCGTTGACCCGCGGCGACCTGGACGAGTTCGTCGCGTGCTACCATCCGGAGAACCGGCACGAACGGCAGACGACATGGTCGGAGGCCGCGCCGGGCGGACGGTGGCGCGCGTACGGGATCGACGAGCTGATAGCGCGCGACAAGGTGAACCTGGATATCTTCTGGCTGCGCGACGAGAGCCTGGAGGACAGCGCGAGCCTGCCGGAGCCAGACGTGCTAGCCGCGGAGATCGTGGAGGATCTGCAGGCCGCACTGGAGCAGTTCGCTGCGATCGCGGAGGATCTGGGAGAGTAACGCACTTTTTCGCCATGAAACGATAACATCCACCAAAGGACAAATGCATGACCTACCTCGACGCCGCCTACACCATCCTCAAGGCCGCGGGACAACCGCTCCGCTTCGAAGAGATCACCGAGCGCGCGCTGGCGCAGAAGCTGATCTCGCCCCAGGGCCTGACGCCCGACGCGACGATGGCCTCCCGGCTGTACACCGACACGCTGCAGGAAGATTCTCACTTTGTGCGGGTCGGTAAGGGAACCTTCGGCCTGGCGCAGTGGCAGCCGGAGGGCATCGAATCACAGGTGGACCAGCTCAACCAGGCGACGCGCGAACAATTGCGCAGCCTGCTGCTGGAGATGCCGTCCGATCGCTTCGAGGCGCTGATCGGAGAGCTGCTGACCCGTATGGGCTTCGACGAGAATACGGTCACGGTCACCAAGCGCAGCGGCGATGGCGGCATCGACGTGACGGGTGTGTACCGGGCCACCGGTCTGACGGGCGTGAGCGCCGCAGTTCAGGCCAAGCGCTGGAAGGCGAATGTCCAGGCGCCGACGGTGACATCTCTTCGCGGTTCGCTGCAAGTGCACCAGCAGGGGATCATCATCACAACCAGCGACTTCTCCAAGGGGGCCCACGCGGAGGCGCAGGCGCCCAACAAGACCCACATCGGGCTCATCAACGGAGGGAAGCTGGTTGGCTTACTGGTGAAGCACAAGGTCGGCGTGCGCGAGAAGCCCCTGCCGGTTCTGAGCCTTGACCAGGAGTATTGGGGAGAATTGATCGGCGCCGAAAAGGCCACGATCGAGCCCATCCCGACGCCCGCCCCGGCCGATGCAGCAGCCACCAAACCCCCAGATGTGAAGCCGCCGGCAAAGAAACCGATCGAGTTCACCTTGCTGGGCCAAAAGCACACCGTTTCCCTGTGGCGCGATGTGCTGGTGGATACCTGCGCCACCCTGGCTGCTCATCACGGCCCATCAGCGTTTGCCGAGGTCGCCTGCACTGTGAAAGGCCGAACGCGGCAGTATGTTGCGGCGAGTCCGGACGGCATGATCGCGCCGGCGAAGATCCCGGGCACCGAGCTGTGGGTCGAAACCAATCAGAGCGCGAGATCGGTTGTGCAAGTTGTGGACAAATTACTGGCGGCCTTGAGCCACCCTGCATCCGAATTCGCGGTGCTGAGCGCATGAATCTGGCGCTGGCCGCAGCCAGGCACCCCGATGTCGTGCGCGAACGAAGTCGCAGCGGCGCGTGAGGCATCCGGAGGACGAGAGTGATGGACGCAATCGATCGGGAGATCCTGTGGCGCCAGTTTGGAGCAGCCATTGACATGTTCGGCGCCACCCTGCACGACTGCCCGGATGAACTGTGGAATCAAAGGCTGTGGGAGGACCAGCCGGACCAATGGGTGGCAGCCGGGTTCTCGACGTTTTGGTACGTGGCTTACCACACGCTCTTCTGGCTGGATCTTTATCTGACCGGAGAGGAAGAGGAGCGATTTGCCCCGCCCGCGCCCTTCGACGTGGTCGAGATGGACCCGGACGAACTGCTGCCGCGAATGTACACCCGAGATGAGTTGCTCACCTATCTCGCACACTGCCGCCAAAAATACCAGGAGTTGATCGGTTCACTCTCCAACGAACAGGCTTACCGGCTGTGCCGGTATCCGTGGGGCGAGGCGCCTTGGGTGGAGCTGCAGTTGTACAACATGCGACATGTGCAGGAGCATGGTGCTCAGCTGCGCATGTTCCTGGGACAGCAAGCGAACAAATCCGCAGGGTGGGCGGCTCGCGCTCGCTAAGAATCTCCCCGGCGAGAGCCCTGCAAATTGGTTCTCAGCGTCTGCACTATCCGCCCCAACATGATTCTCCCGGGACCGCAAGGCCGCGCGCGACGGTCCTCCCGCCAGGCCTGTGCGGTCCCAACAATCTGCGAAGGTTCAGCGACCGGCCATCCGCGCGTGCTCCGCGGGATAGCGGTCCCCCTGGATCGTGATCGTCGAAAGGGCGTGTTCGATCTCCCGCAGGTCGCCGGGTGTGAGTTCCAACGCAACCGCGCCGGTGTTCTCGTCCAGGCGCTCCAGCTTACGGCTGCCCGGTATCGGAACGATCCACGGCTTCTGGGCCAGCAGCCAGGCGAGCGCGATCTGCGCCGGCGTGGCGCCCTTTCGCTCCCCGATCGCTGCCAGCAGGTCGACCACCACCCGGTTGGCCTTGCGGGCCTCCGGCGTGTAACGAGGGCTGCGGCTGCGGATGTCGGAGCTGTCGAAGGTCGCGGTTTCGTCGATCTTGCCCGTGAGGAAGCCCCTGCCCAACGGACTGAACGGCACGAAGCCGATGCCAAGCTCCTCGCAAACGGGCAGCACAGCCTCTTCAGGGGTCCTCCACCACAGCGAGTACTCGCTCTGGATCGCGGTGACCGGCTGGACCGCGTGGGCGCGGCGGATGGTTTCGACGCCCGCCTCAGAAAGCCCAAAGTGCCTGACCTTGCCTTCGCGTATCAGGTCCTTGACAGTGCCTGCTACCTCTTCGATCGGCACATCCGGGTCAACCCGGTGCTGGTAGAGCAAGTCGATGGCCTCGACCCGCAGGCGCCTGAGCGAGGCCTCGGCCACCCGCCTGATATGCTCCGGCCGGCTGTCCAGGCCGGCTCCCGGGCCCGGTCCCTTGTCGGGGGCGTGCTTGAACCCGAATTTGGTGGCGATCACCACCTGCCCGCGGAAAGACTCGAGCGCTTCGCCCACCAGTTCCTCGTTGGTGAAGGGGCCGTACACCTCCGCAGTGTCGAAGAAGGTGATGCCGCGGTCGACCGCCGCGTGCAGAAAGGCGATCATCTCCCGCTTGCCGCCGATGGGCGCGTCGCCGAAGCTCATTCGCATGCAGCCGAGCCCGAGGGCCGAAACTTGCAGGTTGCTGCTGCCAAGTTGGCGCATTTGCATTGCCCGACCTCCTGTGCACGTCATACTATGGCCCGCCGCGGATGTCGCTCGCAGCGGGCCGCCTGAGCGCTGTCCGGTTCTGGCCTCACACCCTGGCCAGGATCCAGCGAATAGTGTCGCCGATGACCTCGTCGCGGCAGTACTCGTTGAAGATCTCGTGGTACAGCCCGCCGTAGATCTTCATCTGCCGGTCCTTGGACGCGGCAACCGCGAAGAAATCGAAGGTATCCTGCACGGCAACCAGCCCGTCATCCTCGCCGTGCATCATCAGCACGGGATAGGCGAATTCCTTCTCCCTCCCGCTGAACCACTCCCAACCCGCGATCAGTGCGTAGCATAACCCCACCGAAAAGGTCTTGCGGTTGTATGGGTCCAGGCCATACCACTCCACAACCTCGGGGACGGAACAGACCCCGGCGCCCAGCTCGTTGGGGAGCTGCATGTGCGGGTCGAGCGTGCGCGGCATGCCAGAGATGAGGCTTTTGTTATCATGTGTCACCGCGCCGCTGGTGACGATGCCCCTCAGCCGCTTATCCGGATACTTCACCCCGTACAGCGACACCGCAAACCCGCCCATGCTGTGCCCCACGAGGAACACGGGCTTATCGGGGTTCTCGGCGATGGCCATGTCTACGATCACGTTGACGTCGTCCAGCATTTCGTTGAAGTCAGCATAGTAGGCGTTCTCGCCTTCCGAGCGCCCGTGCCCACGGTGGTCGAAGCGGTAGGTGCCGATGCCGTTACTGTGGAACAGATCGGCCAGGTAGTCGTACCGCCCCTGGTGCTCGGCCAGCCCGTGTACGATGATTGCGACGCACACGTCGTCGCCAGACACCTCTTTGTTCAGGTAGAGCTGCGTTCCATCGAAAGATGAAATCATGGTCATGCGTGTATCCTCCCCTTGCTGATTGAGATCGATGATAGCATGAGACGAATGTCCCGGTCCAATCCAAAAGCGGGATTGACCCCGCCGTGCGCGAGTGATATGATCGACCAGACGGCGCCTGATCGCTGCTTCCGTCTCCTCTGCGCCGTTGGCGTCCGTCCTCCTGCACGAAAAAGGAGCGTCCCTCATGGCCTCGCTATCCCACTTCCTGACAGTGCTGACCCTCACCTTCTTTCTCCTCCTGGCAGGCGCTCTTCCGCCGGCCGCACCTACAGCTCTCGCCCTGCCCGGCAGCGAACCCGCTGCATCCGTCTGCGGCGGGACACTCGAAGCAGATGCCGACGCCACGGTGCAACAGTCGAGCCTGACCCCGCTTGGTTCGGCGCTCACGCTACGCGTCATGCGCGAATCCAGGGCAATGGACCAGAGCGAGGCCCTGGTTCACTTCCCCGCGCTCGAGACGATCGTCCCCGCGGGCAGCGCGATCCAAAGTGCGGAGCTGGTGGTGCACCTGGCGACCGCGGGCATCGTGGTGCCACCCTTCATCCTCGGCAGCACCGGCGCGAGCGAAGCCTGGGCTGAGAGCACGGTCACCTGGGCCATGAGGCCAGAAACGGCAGGAAAGCTCACCACCAGGACTTACTTGCCCAGGCCAGGCCCGACTACCACCACAGAGGTGCGCCTTGACGTCACCGCCCTGGTCCGCCTCTGGGCCAGCGGCGCGATCCTGGAAAGCACCATCTTCCTGCATCCGGGTGACACGGATATGAACATCGCCTTCCACAGCCGCGAGGCCGGACTCGGCCATCCGCAGCTCGTCGTGCGCTGCACTCCGATCCAGAAATCCGTCCCACCGGATTCTCGGGAGATGGACAAGCGCCAGGGGGCCGGACTGGCGCGGCTGATCGCAGGCTCCACCTTCACGCCGACGATCAGCCTGGATCACGGCTCGGTCCGGCTTGCCGGCATGGACCTGGCGATCCCCATGGAGGCCGGCGCCACCGGAACGGAGCAGGCGCGGTGGTTTGTCACCGATTACGCGGATGCGCTGCGCCTGCGCGACCCAGCCACCCAACTACAAATCTCGAAGTACACGCGAGACCGCCAGCACGTCTTCTTCCGCCAGCTTCACGAAGGCATCCCTGTTGACGGCGCGGAGGTGGGCGTGCACATGCGTCAGGGGCGCGTCGTGCTGGTCACCGGCAGCTACCTGCCCGACATCACCGCGCACCCACACCCCGAGTTGCCGGCAGCGCATGCGATTCGCATCGTCCAGGAACTCGTGCCCGACGGCGAGATCACACTTGCGCCGCAGCTTCGCTTCCTCAACACGGGGTTAAGCGGTGGGCCTGACGATGATACCTACCTCACCTGGCTGGTAAGTCTGCGGAACCGCAATGCCTACTACGTCGATGCCAACAGCGGCCAGGTGCGCGCGGAGCGGCCGGCCACGCTAGCCGGCTTCGATCTCGATCTGGAAGATGCCGACAACGCAGACTACAGCACGTGGTGTGGCGAGTGGGACACCACCATGGCCGACGATGCGGTGTGCGATGAAGATGGTTGCACGGCAGAAGGCTGGGCAGATCCGGAGACAAACGCGGCCTGGCACAACATCCGTGACATCTACACGTTTTACGCCAACCTGCCCAACGGCTTCGCTCGCGACTCGTACGACGATGATGGCAACGAGATTGAAATCTACATCCATGTTTCCGACGAGGGCGATACCTGGGAGAACGCCCACTACGTGCCCAACGGTGAGTGCTTCGAGTTTGGAGATGGATACGCGATTTCCCAGGACATCGTGGCCCACGAGTTCACGCACGCAGTGACGGAGCACACCAAGGATTTCGTGTACAGCAATGAATCGGGCGCCATCAATGAGAGCTACTCCGATGTTTTCGGCGAAATGACGGAAGGAGACCACCCCGATTGGCTTATGGGTACGACCCTTCCGGGGGGGCCAATGCGGGACCTGCGCCATCCTTCAGCAATCGGCAACGGCGCCCAGCCATCCGTCTACCATGACGCACTATGGCACCCCCTTGCCAGTGATCCCGACGATGGCAACGACTACGGAGGGGTGCACACAAACAGCGGAGTCCCAAACCGGGCCGCGTATTTGTTGATCGACGGCAACGGGCCCCTAGCTCCCGATCCGGATCCCGTGCTGGGCATCGGCGCGATCAAAGGCATCACTCTCCTGAGCTCGATCCAGCAGCTTTGCATGCCCACCACCGCCTCGATGCTTGATCTGCGCAATTGTGCGGTCTACACGGCCCAGATGTTCGCTAACCTGGGTTGGTATGGTTTCGCTCCATCCGATACGTGCGCGGTCCGGAACGCCTATGCCAACGTCGGGCTCGGTTGGGGCGATGCCGACTGCGACGGCCAGGAGGACAATACTGATGCGGACACGGACGGCGACCTCACCTTCAACAATAACGATAACTGTCCCACCGTCTCCAACTGGGCCCAGTCCGATGTCGATGGCGACGGCGTAGGCGATGCCTGCGATCCCGATGTCGACGATGATGGCGACCTCAACGGCCAGGATAACTGCCCGTTCGTTGCCGACGCGGACCAGGCCGATTGGGACGGGGATGGCGTAGGCGATGTCTGCGAGGACAGCGACGTTGACGGCATCATGGACAACCTCGACAATTGCCGAGGCCAGGCCAATCCCGACCAGGCCGACCTGGACGGCGACGGCGTGGGGGATGCCTGCGATGTGGACGACGATGACGACGGCGACCCGGATACGGCGGACAACTGCCCGGCTACGCCGAACCCGGATCAGGCCGAGAGCGACGGCGACATCTGGGGAGATGCGTGCGACCTCTGCCCCGGCGTCAACAACAATGATAACAACGACCCGGACGGCGATGGCAAGGGAAACCCATGCGACGATGACGATGACAACGACGGCGTGCTCGATGGAGCGGACAACTGCCAGTACGTGCCGAACCCCAATCAGCTCGACCTCGACAATGATGGCGAAGGCATCGCCTGCGACCGAGACGAGTACAGCTTCCTCTACAATCTCCGGTACCGCGTGCAATACAAGCCCGACCAGGGGTGGGCGGAGATGCCGATGCCGGACCAGTGCATCATGTGCGGCACCATAGGCCAGACCGGCGCACAGTATTGGAACGAGGTGCGGGTCACGTACGGCGCACCCTTCTATGCGCGCATCGTCGATAGCAACGGCCTGGTTGTCGCGCATTCCAAGGCCAGCGCCCGGACCGCGCTGACCCAGGTGCTGCGCTTCCAGCCCGCGCCGTACGCATTCAAAGCAACCGCCGGCGGCGCCCATGCCTCAGCGGGCATGCCGGACACCGAACCAGCGGACCTCGACTACATGTTGGAGATTCTTCCGTCGCCGCTCGCCGATCCGATCATACCGCATGAGCTCAGCGTGGAGTTCGTGGAGGAGTTGAAGGGCATGGTGTACCTGCCGATGCTCTTAAGATAAGCCTGTCCGTGCGGTGGCCGGGCCGTCCCCCTGGCCACCGCACACCACCCGCTCCGGCAAAGACATTCACGTCGAGCGTGAAGACAGCCTGCGGCGCTGTACTACGTGGGGTGGCCAGAGGTGCCGCAGCACCTGGTGACCATGTCTCAGGCATTTTCGAGCAGCCGGCCTGCAATGCTACAATGACTTCATCCACTTGATCGCGAAGGATCACATGAACAACGAATCACCCATGGTTGTCGATCTGCCGGACGGACGGCAACTCGAATTCAGGGCCGCGGGGCCTGAGGATGGAGCGGTGCTGCTCTTCCATCACGGGACGCCCGGCGCCGGGATCCCATTTATCCCGATGGCCGAGGCGGCTGCGAAGAGGGGACTGCGCACGATCATGTACTCGCGCCCCGGCTACGGGATATCCACGCCGCAGCCGGGGCGCAGGGTCATCCACGCTGCCTCGGATGCGGCGCACGTGCTGGATGCGATCAGCGCCACAACATTCCGGACTATCGGCTGGTCGGGCGGCGGGCCACATGCCCTTGCCTGCGCGGCCGCGCTTCCGGACCGATGCCTCTCAGCAGTCACGATTGCCAGCGTCGCGCCGTTCACCGGCGGGCAGTTCGATTGGTTCGACGGCATGGCCGATGAAAACATCGAGGAATTCGGCCTGGCCCTGAAGGGCGCGGAGGCGCTGACCCCCTTCCTGGAGGCGTTTGCCGGCGCCGTGTCGACGATCAGTGCGGAAGACGTAGCAAGCTCGCTGGGTGGCCTGCTGTCAGAAGTAGACAAGGCTCACATGACCGGAGAATTCGCTAGCTGGCTGGCGGAGACGTTCCACATCGGACTGTCGCACGGCATCGCGGGACAACTGGATGACGATCTCGCGTTCATGAGCGATTGGGGGTTCGATCTGAAGAACGTGAAGCGGGTGGCTGTCTGGCAGGGAGGACAGGATCGCATGGTGCCATACGGCCATGGCGTCTGGCTCGCAGACCACATCCCCGGCGCGCAACGCCGGCTGTTCCCCGCCGAGGGCCACCTATCTATCGCGGTTGGATCATTCGATCGCATTCTGGACGACCTGCTCTCGCCGCCATAACCGTCCGGCCGGCGACTGGGGCATCGGGGCACTTGATTTGGGACGATGTGACCCCTCTCGCTTCTCATCCCATGGGCCTGGGTAAAGACCCGCTGCGCCACCCCAGAACAAACGGAAGGACACGATGCCTAACGATCTGCGCGATCTCATGAACTTCGCGGCCGAGACGGCCACGCTGGCCGGCCGCATGACCCTCGGCTACTTCGGCACGGGGGTGCGTCCCGATTTCAAGGCCGATGATTCGCCCGTCACAGTGGCCGACCGCCTGGCGGAAGAGTTCATCCGCGGCCGGATCGCAGAGCGCTTCCCCGATCACGCGATCGTGGGCGAGGAGTTCGGCGCGACCGAGAGCGCAGGCGCGAGCGTCCGTTGGCTCGTCGACCCGATCGATGGCACGAAGTCGTTCATCCGCGGGGTGCCGCTCTATGCGGTGCTGCTGGGGGTGGAGATCGACGGGGTCCCCACCGTCGGCGCGGCCTATTACCCGGGCACGGACGAGTTGCTCGTCGCGGCGACGGGCGAGGGGTGCACCTGGAACGGCCGCCCGGCGCGCGTGTCTGAGGTGGCAGATCTCTCGCGCGCATACATCTCGTGCACCGATCCCGGTTCGTTCGAGGTCCACGGCAAACAGTCCGCGTGGGAGCGGCTCAGCAGGCGGGTCTATGTGCGCGCGGGGTGGACCGATGCCTACGGCTACCTGCTCGTTGCGACGGGTCGCCTCGAAGCCATGCTCGACCCGATCATGAATCCGTGGGATTGCGGGCCGTTCGTCCCGATCCTGCAGGAGGCCGGGGGGTATTTCGGCGACTGGCGCGGCAACGCGACGAACTACGCGGGGGAGGGCCTGGCGACGAACGCCCATCTGCGCGACGAGATCCTGGCCCTGCTGAATCTATTGCAGTAAGTTGCCACTTGTGGTATATTACGGCTATGGAATTCTCGCGCTTGCTCGAAATTGCCGGCGACGAGCCCGTGTTCGAGACCGGGCTGCTTCTGGCCGGCGATGTGGACCCGGCCGGCGTCCGCCGGCAGCTATCGCGCTGGGTTACGGCCGGCCGCGTTCACCAACTCCGCCGCGGCTTGTATGCCCTGGCCCCACCATATAACAAGAGCAAACCTCACCCATTTCTCGTCGCCAACCGGATCGTTCGCCCGTCCTATGTCAGCCTGCAGGCGGCGTTGGCATACTACGGGCTAATCCCTGACGTGACGCCGGTGGTTACTGCCGTCACCACGGCCCGGCCCGGCCGTTGGGAGACGCCTCTTGGCGCCTTCGCCTTCCGCCATCTGCAGATCGACCTTTTCTTCGGTTACCGCAGCCTCGACCTGGGTGGCCAACAGGCCTTCGTTGCGACGCCGGAAAAAGCGCTGCTCGACCTGGTCTACCTGGCGCCGGAGGGCGATACACCAGCCTACCTGCTGGAACTGCGACTGCAGAACCTGGAGCGGCTCGATCCCGATGCCTTGCTGCGAGATGCGAAGCGCAGCGGCCGCCCCAAGCTACAGCGCGCCGCGCGGGCCATCCTGGCACTGCGGGAAGCCGAGCGGGAGGAGTACGAGATCCTATGAAAGACCACCTGGCCGAACTGGTCCGCAGCAGCGCGTCCCCTCTCCACGCGCGGAATGCGGTGCGCGAGTATCTGCAGGGGCGCATCCTGGAGACACTTCAGCGTGCCGGTGCGATGATTCCACTGGCCTTTCACGGGGGGACCGCGCTGCGCTTTCTCTTCGCCGCCTCTCGCTATTCCGAGGACCTGGACTTTGCACTCGAGCGGCAGCGTGAGCTCTACGATTTCCGGGGCTACTTGTGGGCGATTCAGTCAGCATTCCGGGCCGAGGGGTATGATGTGAACGTGAAGGTCAGCGACCAGAAGACGGTGCACAGCGCGTTCGTGCGCTTTCCCGGTTTGCTCTACCAGATGAGGCTGTCGCCGCACCAGGATGAGGCGCTGGCCGTGAAAATCGAGGTAGATACGAATCCACCCCCTGGCGCCACCCTGTCCACGACGATCGTCCGGCGCCATGTGATCCTGCAACTCCAGCATCACGATCGCGCATCGTTGTTCGCCGGCAAGCTGCACGCCATCCTCCAGCGGCCCTACACCAAAGGCCGCGATCTGTATGACCTGTTGTGGTACCTCAGCGATCCGGGCTGGCCTACACCCAATCTGGCACTGCTCAACAACGCGCTGCAGCAGACAAACTGGTCGGGACCGCATCTAGCCGGCGATAACTGGCGCGCGGTGATCGGTGATCGGCTGCGCCATCTGGAGTGGCAGCGCGTTGCCCAAGATGTTCACCCCTTGCTGGAACCCGGCGCCGGGACGGAGATGCTTACCCTGGAGAACCTCGAACGCGCTTTGAATCAACGACCGTAACACTACTCCCCGATGCACCCGACCGGCAGAGTAACCCGACCTACCTCGCTGGTGTCCACAGCCCGGTAGAGGATGATGAGTGCATCGTAGCTGCACGGTGGGTCTTCGGGGCGCAGTGAGAGATCGATCACGTCCTCGACCGTCTCGCCGGGGACCCAGGCGGTGGTGGGATAGGTGAAGTGGACGGGAACGGTATCCACTGCGACGACGACCTCGCCCGCCGGGTTCACCAGCCGGGCCGACACCTTCAGCTCCTCCGTGACCGGCTGGGCCGCGGTCCAGGCCAGGGAGATGCGTGCTGCGCGGGCGTTGGGCCGGCCGGCCTGCACCTCGCCCCGCAGGAGCACGACGCCCGCGCCGGCAGGCTGCCCGAGGGCGGGCAGGGGGCCGGTAGTCGCCTTGGGGCTGACCCGCACCAGGGGACCGGCCGCGTCGAGGCTGTACCGCTGCGCCACACCCGGCAGGTCGCGCGTCAGGTAGACAGGCTCACCCTGCTCGAGGGCCAGCGCTACCGCAGCAGCTCGCTCGTCCTCCCCGTCCGCGCGCGTCACCTGCAGGTCAGGCCGCTCGCCCAATACATCGCGGAAGTAGCGCACGAGGGTGACCTCGCCTCCCAGACCCACGATGCGGCCGCCCTCTGCCGCGCTCCCGATCATGTCGCGGCCCTGCTCGTACACCTGACGGTCGTCGCTCCGGTCGCGAACGGGCCAGTTACGCACCGCATCCCGCACGGGCTCGAACAACATGACCACGGCGACGGGCAGCAGCCAGAGGGCCAGCAGGGCCGGCATCCAGTGCTTCGGCACGCGCACCGCGGTTCCGGTATGCCCGCCCCGCTGCGCCATCTGGTCGAAGAGGGGAGTCAGGCCCCAGGCCGCCCAGATGCAGAGAAGCATGAGCGCGGGAATAAAGAACACCGCCACATCCTCCACCTTGTACGCGACCGCAAACGCGATCTGGCTGAGCGTAGCAAGGAGCAGGAAGACCGCGCGGCGCGGTTGGAGACGGAACGCCGGGCCCACTCCTAGCAGCGCAGCGAGCAGCGTCAGCGCGCCGAGCTCGCCCAGCAGGAGCGCCAGGTAGTCATTCCAGTGCCGGTCGACGTTGAAGGGGTTGGCGGTGAGAAAAATGCTGTAGCCGCGCGCGAGGATCCAGTCCACCGTGCCCCCCACCGTGGGCTGGTATGTGCCGTCGAGCGAGGTGACTGCCTGGCCGCGGATGGGCAGGTAGAGATAGAGGAGCAGCGGCGCCAGCCCGAGCACGACTGGCGCGAGCCACCGCCGGGGCTGCCGGATGAGCGAGGGATCGGTCCAGAAGATAAAGACGAGCGCGGCGGGCAGGAGCAGTGCGATCATGCGGTGGTGCGCCAGGCCCAGGCCGCACACCAGCGCCGCGACGCGCAGCCAGCCATCGTGATTCAGGTGCCCGGCACTTTGAAAGTGCCGGGCACCTCGACGGCTGACTTCCCAGCGCAGGAGACAGTAGAGAAAGAGCGCCACCAGCAGGCCGTGGAGCGCGTAAACCTCCGCGATCGTGGCCTGGGACCACCACGTGGGCGACAGCGCGAAGATGGCAGTTGCCACGGCCGCAGCAGGCCGGCTGCCCGCGAAGCGCCGGCTGACGAGATAGAGCAGGCCGACTGCAGCCCCCGCGAAGAGCGCAGACAGGAGGTTGATCCGCCCTGCGGCATCCCACACCGGCAGCAGAGTGGCGGCGAGCTTGCCGAGCAGTGTGTAGAGCGGATAGCCGCTCGGGTGGGCGATGCCGAGCGTGGGCAGCACCACGTGAAATTCGAGGCTGTCGTCGAACAGGCTCGCCACCGACCGCGCCGCGGTGGCCGCATACAGGATGAAGGCCAGGAAGGCCCCGATCAGCGCGATAGCTGCATCACCCTTAAGACGTCTCACCAGACTTCCTCACAAGTGTCCGGGAATTCCAAGTGTACGGTTGCATGAGCAGCGGAGCGTCCTTCGACTTCACTGCGTTCCGCTCAGGATGCTCCAGGTGCACACCGTTCCAGGATCCTCCGAGAGCCACAATTCCGCTCAAGATCTTTCCTGATCCCCCGCGTTGAGACGATGCTCCATCTCGGGCCAGTGGGTGCCCTTCCAATAGGCGCGGCCGCAGCGATCGCACCGCCGGAAGACCGTCTGCGTGTGCCACACGTAGGGCGGCACCAATTCCTGCGCATCCGCATGAGGCAGATCGACCAGCAGCCCGTTGCACTCCGCACACCGCCTGAACGGCTCAGGGATCGGGCCGCGGCGGGCGAGTGCAGCGCGCGCCTCGGCGATCTGGTCGTCCAGGTCTTCGGCTTCAATCAGCAGTGCATGGACGCCGCGCCGGCCCGCGAGCGCGTGATCCTTCGTGACGATCAGGCGGTCCTCGGCTCGCGCGGCCGCAATCAGCTCCTCGTCACTCCCGTCGCGCCAGAATGCGGCATCGTAGCCCGCCAGCCGCAGCCAGCGCGCCAGCTTGCCCAGCATGGCATCGACCAGCAGCAATGGAGCCGATGAGGTCATCTTTCGGGCCTCTCAGCATCCGGAGCGGAACCGTGAAGCGGCGCAGTCGAAGGAGCCACTGCGCTTTGGAACTCGACCGATTCCTGTGATACCATAGATTCTATGCTCGAGCAACCCCTGTTGATCCTCGGCCTGGCCTTCATGGTGCCCATCGGATTCGCATTGATCGGCGCCAGTGGACTGCCGGCGGAGCGCACCCGCCACGCGGCGGTGAGCTTCCTGGCCGCGCTCGGCCTGGCCGCTGTGGGATATGTTATCACAGGTTTCGCGCTTCAGTTCGGTGGCATCGGCCTGGTGCACGAGACCCCTGGCTACGACGGCCTGATCTGGGAATGGTCGGCCCTCGGCGTCACCTGGGGCCCGGGCTGGGGCATGGCCGGCCTCGCGGGCTGGTTCCTGTCCGGCGGAGCGGCAACGCCCGAAGCCCGCACGCTGGCGCTCGCCAACCTCCCCTGGGTTCTCACCGCAGCGCTGATCCCGGTCTCTACCCTGGCCGGCCGCATCCCAAACTGGGCCACCGGAGTCCTGGGCTTCCTGGTGGGCGCCCTGCTCTATCCCCTGGCCGGCAACTGGACCTGGGGCGGTGGTTGGCTCGCGAACCTGGGCAGTAACCTGGGGCTGGCGCAGGGTCTGGCCGACCCAGGCGGCGCGGGCCCGGTCCATCTCCTGGGCGCGGCCGTGGCGCTGGCCGGGCTGCTCGCATTTCTGAAGCGGCGGCCGCGGTGGGCCGTGGAGTCAGAGCCTGTGGCGCTGCCCGCGGCCACCTTCCCGCTGCTCAGCCTGCTGGGCGTTGGCCTGCTCTTTGCCGGGCTGGCGGCCTGGATCGCAGCCAACCCACTGCTGCCCAAAGAGATCGAGGTGCAGCGCGTGTTGCTGCACACCGTGGTGGCTGCGGCCAGCGCGGCACTCTTCTCGATCGGATATACAGGCCTCGTCGCAGGCCGGTACGATCCGCTCATGGGCACGCGCGCGGCCGGCACAGCCTTTGCCGCCAGCCTGGCGGCTGCCGCGTACATTCCGGCCTGGGCGGCCCTCGTTCTCGGCGCACTCATCGGGGTGCTGACGCCCTTCGCGATCTTCACCGTCGACCGGATCCTGCGTTGGGATGATCCGACGGCCGGCCTCACAATCCACGGCCTGGGCGGCCTGTTGGGGCTGATTGCCGTGGGCTTGCTGGCGGACGGCACGGCAGGGGTGGCCGCGGAGCCTGATTTCCCGCTGCAGCTGCAGGCCCAGATGACCGGCATCGCCGCGATCGGACTGTTCGGTTTCTTCGCCGCGTGGCTGTTCCTGATGCCGCTGGCAGCAGCGACCCATGCAATGTGGGCGCCCAAGGCCGCTTCGCCAGTTACGGCCGAGGTGGAGGCTCCCCAGGAAGACCCTGATCCACCAGCTCCACCGTCGCCAGCACCGTATACACCGGCCCCGCCGGTCGCAGATCGCTCTTGATGAGATGAACCGCGTGCACCCGCTGCACGCCGATCCGCTCCACGACAGACCGTTCCACCATCTGCCCGATCGCCGCTTCTTCCGCCGCGCCTGCGCTGCGTGCCACCCTGCCCAGGGTCAGGTGGGGCGAGAAACCGCGCTCTTCGGCCGGAAAGCCCAAGGGCGCGACGTGTCGCTCGATAGCAGCCTGCAAGGGAGCGAGGCTCTTTCCCCCCAGATCGCGCACTGCGACCCAGATCACGCGCGGCCGGCGCAGACTCGGGAAACAACCGCGGCCCTCGACAGAGATGTCGAAGGCCGCGAATCCCGTGCAGGCCGCAGCCAGCGCATCTGCCACCTTGCTCACCCGGCTCACGGGCGTGTCGCCCAGGAACTTGAGCGTCAGGTGCATGGCGTTGGGCGCGACCCATTTGACGCTGCCATGAGGCGCCTGGCGCTGGAATTTGCCCTGGACGCGACCGATCGCATCGCGCACCGCCTCGTCCAGCTCGATCGCAATGAAGGTCCGCAGTGTCAGTTCCGGCATATTCGTCCTTAGCCTGATGCGTTCCCGCTCAAACGCGCTTTTCGCCCATCCATCCCGGCGTTTCCGTCATCCAGGTCTGCGGCGGGCTGCCCGCCGGTCTCGCCGCTCGTTGCATAGACGTCCGACATGGCCGCGAGCAGGTCGTTGAGGCGATCCACCTCACGATCTACGTCATCTGCGATGCGTGCAGCGGTCGGCCCGTCGATATCCATCGCGTTGAGCACTTGGAGCTGCGAGTAAACCGTGCCCATGGCCGCCAGCGTATCGTCCAGGTTCAGCCGCGTGCGCTTCATGACGCGCGCGAGCAGATCGAGTTGGCGCAGCTGCTCCTCGTACGCGGCAAGAGTGCGGCGCACCTGCTGCTGCATCTCCGGCTCGGTCTCCTGGCTCAGCTGGCGCTGCAGCCGCGCAATGTGTTCCGGCGTCTCCCGCACATCCCGCTGGATCAGCTCGTCGTTCTCGTAGAGGGCCAGGCGGTCGGCAAGTTGCCCGACGCGCTCCTCCCAGCTCTTGAGCTTCTGAAACACGCCGTTCATCCGCTCGGCGATGGGGCCGGGGCGCCGGTTCTTGATCAGGCTCTGTATCTTACGCCGGTAGGACACCGCGCGCTGCCGGTACTGTGCCGGCGTACACGGGGGCTTCTCCCGGACGGCGCCGCCGCGGCGGGTTCCTGCCACTCCGCGGCCCCCGATCGAAGGCAAGCGGGTCGCAGCCGGTGCGGGCGCTGTATTTGCTTGTTGTGGCTCGGGTTCTGCCTGGCCTGCCGCGCGGACTTCGCCAGGCATTGCGTCGATCGTGCCCGGCTCAGATGGGATGTTCTGCGCCTGCCTGGCCCGTTGGGTGAACAGCCAAACCATGAGCGCGACAAGGAGCACGGGCACGCCGCAAACGACGAAGAGCGCGCCGCCGTTGCCGAGTGCCGCGATCAGGGAGAGCACGGTCAGCAGCCCGCCTAGCGCAATGAACGCTCCGACGAGCATGACCAGGGTCACGACCGGCTTCAAGGGGGATGCGGGTCGCCGGCCGGCGCGCCGGTCGCCGAAGAGCGACCCGCGACCCCTGCCCCTGTTCCCGCGAAACAGATTTACCAGCGCGGCCAGGCCCATCAGCACGAAGGGCGCCCAGTCATTATCCCGCTGTCGATTGCGGTGATGCATCCAAGACCTCAATTCGAATTTTTGCCCAGTACTTTTTACTACGCAAAAGCAGGGCAAAAGGATTCACCATTTGGGCCAGTTGCTAGCTGACAAAGTGGGATGCCTTGCGATAGGCGCCGAGATCGCGCGGGCCCTCGGGCGTCTCCCAGTGAATCGTCGCGTCGATGCCCATCTTGGCCGTGCGGCTTTTCTCCCCGGGCGTATGAGTTGCCGATGGGTCCAGCGAGCTGGACGGCTGCCCCTCGAGCACCTCAAGCCCGCGATCGGCCTGGAAACGGGTGGCCACCGCCCATTCCACCTCGGCCGGATCGAAGGGGTCGATGTCCTCATCCACCACCCACACGTGCTTCAGGCTGCTGTGTCCCCTGAACGCCGCCGCGATGGCAGCCCTGCCGTCGTCGGGACCCCTCTTGGCGATCTGGACGACCGCATGCAGCCATGATGCGCCGCCGGGGGTGATGTTGACGTTGAGACAGCGCGTCACCTTATTCACTTCGGCGAAGATGGTCGGCTCCCTGGGCATCCCCATGAGCAGCCTGTGCTCCAGCCGGCCGGGGAGCAGGGCATGATAGATCGCGTCGCGGCGATGGGTGATTCGTTGGATTTCGATGACGGGCTGCTGGCGCACGAAGTCGAAGGTACCGGTCAGGTCCACAAAAGGACCCTCATCGGTGAGCGTCTTGGTGATCCACCCTTCGAGCACACACTCGGCACCGGCCGGCACGCGCACACCGTTAGCCAGCTCGACCACCGGTGCGGGCGCGAGCGCATGTGCGATGCTCATCTCGTCGACGCCGGGTGGTGGCGCCATGGATGCTGCCAGGAGCACGTGAAGCGGCAGGCCGATGCAGATGCCGACCGGAATGCCGTCCGGCGAATTGCGCCAGGCGGTCTCCGTCCCCCTCCGTTCGACGAGCCGGGCCGCGACGCGCGTCTTGTCGAGCCGCAGCAGACGGTGGTAGGACGCGTTGCGCCCCGTCTCGGGATCGTTGATGAACACCACGGCGGCAGACGCGTACGGTCCGCCGTCCTGCGCGTAATGCGTGAGGAAGGGAAGCTGCTCCAAGTCGACCTGGGGCATGACAACTTCCCGGCACGGACCGCTCGGCACTAGCGGCGGCTCCTGCGGATGATCCAGTGCCGCGGCCAGCTGGAAGAGCACCTCGTCCGCCGGGACGCCGAGCGCCAGCCCGAAGTAACGGCGGTCGGAGCACACGCCCGCGACAACCCGGTATGGGCTGCCCGTGACACGTTCAAACAGGACCGGCCGGCCATCGCGTTCCAGCGCCAGTTGCGCGATCTCCAGGTAAGGATCGGCCTCCGCCTCATAGCGAAGGAGGTAGCCCGCATCCTCCGCTGCGATCAGAAATTCCCGCAAGTCCATCGATTGCACCTTCCGCGAACTATTCCAGGTGTCGGGCACTTTGACGATCCGAAGGATCGCAGTGCCCGGCACCTATTCACATCCCTATCTCCGTGACCAGGACGCGCGCCGCGCCCCTCGCGTCCAGGGCCGCAACGACCGCATCCGCGGTGTCCGGCGTGACCAGCGCGATCATATTGCCGCCGCGGCCGCCTCCTGAAAGCTTCGCGCCGCCTGCACCCGCAGCGCGCGCGGCCCGGACCAGGCGTTCCAGCTTGGGGCTTGAGACACCCATCTCGGCCAACAGGGCGTGGTTTGCATCCATCAGCGGACCCAACTCGTGCGGCGCACCGCCTGCAATCGCCCGCCTGGACGCTTCGACGATGGCGGCCACCTGGTCGAACCGGGCCTCATATCGCTCAGGGTCAGCCTGCCACCTGGCGCGCACCCCGCCCACCGTCACCTTTGTCGGGCTGGAAACGCCGGTGTCGCCGATGGCGATCGTAAAAGGCCGCCCGATCGCGAACAGCTGCGGCGGCTGCCCGCGCACGAAGTAGACGGGCTGACCGTAGGCGATGACCGTGTTATCCACGCCGCTGGGCGTGCCATGATGCAGGCGCTCGACCTGGAAGACGATGTCTGACACCTCTGCTGGATCCAGCTCGCATCCTGCGGCGCTTGCCAGCGCACGAACCACTGCCGCGGAGACGGCTGCGCCGCTGCCCAGCCCGCTGGCGATCGGAATGGTCGAACGGAGCGAGACGCGCCAGTCGGGAGACGAGAGGCCGAGGCGCTCCAGCGCCAGCCGGGCCACCTCCGCCAGTGGGTGACCCGCATCGGCCAGCGTCACCCGAATGCGCAGGTCTAGCGCATCGATCACCAGGCCCTTCCCGGCCTCGCCCGGCTCGACCGTCGCGGTGGCGCACACCTGCGTCACCGGCGCGGCCAACGCGGGCCGGCCATAGACGACCGCATGCTCGCCAAAGAGAATCACCTTGCCGGGCGCAACGCCCACACCGAGCTGCATGCGAAGAGTATAACATAATCAGTGTTTGGCCACGAGCTGTTATAATCCGGCAGAACGGGTCGTATTGCCTCACGTAATAATCTTACTTTAGGGTTATCGTTGCCTCACAAAGAGATCTTACTTTCGGGACGCGGTAACGCGTGATTTTGTGGGGGGGGGGGGGGGAACCCGTGGTTCCCCCCCGGCACGGCTGGCACAGCCGGCGCACAGGCGAGCTGCCAGAGTGCGGCTTGCCGACGCTGGATTTGGCGCAGCAGTTCGGCTGGGTTGAGCGTGTCGTA
>Ga0123332_1001894_pt1 | contig 20261 bp, 17 predicted proteins | sample BioC12SIPDNA_4_FD_89958 | JGI IMG/M metagenome (GOLD analysis project Ga0123332, IMG submission 89958) | Anaerobic biogas reactor microbial communites from Washington, USA - Biogas_R2_A C12 SIP DNA | ecosystem: Engineered > Bioreactor > Anaerobic > Unclassified | place: Washington, USA...
GGGATGCAGGTCTTCGACGACTTCTTCTATCACGACCCCGACACGAAGACCTGGTGGTACAAGAAGCCCGAGCTCGTCAAGCTGGTGGGTCACAGGTTCGGGGTGTACGGCCACACCGTGATGAAGGAGGGCGTGTACGTCGACCGCGACAACTGCTTCGCGATGATCGACGCCCTCGGCAAGCTGCAGTTCCTCGAGTTGATCCTCGACGTCGACCGCCTCGACTACAGCGTCATGCAGCTCTGAGCCCCGCGCGCTAGGCTCCTAGCCTCATGGGGCACGAGGTCTTCACGGCGCAGGTCACCAAGGACGGGCGCGTGCGCGTCTTCTGGGAGGGCCGGTGCGTGCTCACGCTCGGCGGCGAGCGCGCGGCGGCGCTGGCGGCGGAGCTCGAGGGCGCGAGCTTCGAGGCGCGGCAGTACGCGCTGCAGCGGGCCACGGGCAACTTCAAGCGCGGCAACGAGCGCAGGCTCGAGCGGTGAGCGGGACCGAGCCGCTCGTGCCCGAGCGCGTCGGGCGCCTGGCTGCGCGCGACGCCGCGGGCCGCGCGTGGCTGGAGGCGCTGCCGGAGCTGGTGGCGGCCCTGGTCGACGGGTGGGGCCTCGACACCGGGCCCGCGTTCGCGCACGACGGCTACACGGCGGTCGTGCTCCCGGCGACGACCGCGGCGGGCGACGACGCCGTCCTGAAGCTGGCGTTCCCGCACATGGAGGGCCGGGACGAGGCCGCCGGCCTGCGGTTCTGGGACGGCGACCCGACCGTGCGGCTGCTCGCCCACGACGAGGCGAGCGGCGCCATGCTCCTCGAGCGCTGCCGTCCCGGCCACGACCTGAACGTCCTGCCCGAGGAGGAGCGCGACGTGGTGCTGGCTCGCCTGGTGCCGCGCCTGTGGCGCCGGCCGCCCGAGGGTCACGGCTTCCGGCACCTCTCCGAGATGATCTCCCACTGGACGGCCGAGACCTTGGCGGGCGAGGAGCGCTGGCCCGACGCGGCGCTGGTGCGCGAGGGCCTGGCGGCCTGGGCCGAGCTGTCCCGGCCCGCCGCCGGCGACGTGCTCCTCGGCACCGACGTGCACGCGGGCAACGTCCTCGCCGCCGAGCGGGAGCCGTGGCTCGTGATCGACCCCAAGCCGTTCGTGGGCGACCCGGCCTACGACGCCACCCAGCACCTGTTCGACGCGCGGGACCGGCTCGCCGCCGACCCCGTGGGGTTCGTGCGCCGCTACGCGGCGCTGCTCGGCCTGCCGGAGGGGCGCGTCAGGGCCTGGGCCTTCGCCCGCTTCGCCGCCGAGCACCGCGACGACGCCGCGACCTGGGCGGAGGAGCACGCGCTGGCGCGTCGGCTCGCGCCCTGAGACGGCGGCCGCGGGCCGAGCGAGTCTTCCCATTGTCCTGAGTGCGCGCGTGAGCCCCTCACGGGCCCGGCGAGCTCGTGACCGTGGCACGTCGCCTCCGCGTGCGCGCGAAAGCAGCGAGGGCGGCGCGGCGTGGCGCTAGCCGGCGCGGGCCCTCAGAGGGAGTAGCCGCCGCCCTCGTCGTCCCTCACCAGCTCGCCGTTGCGGAGCACCAGCGTGCGGCGCTTGAAGCGGTCGACGAGCTCGCGGGCGTGCGTGGCGACGAGCACGGTCGTGCCGCGCAGGTTGATGTCGTTGAGGAGCTCGAGGATCTCCATGGCGGTGTCGGGGTCGAGGTTGCCCGTCGGCTCGTCGGCGAGGAGCAGGGGCGGGTCGGTGACCATCGCGCGCGCGATCGCGACGCGCTGCTGCTCGCCCAGGCTGAGCTCGATCGGGTAGGCCTTGCGCTTGTGCGCCAGCCCCACGTTGCGCAGGGCCTGCAGCGCCTTCTGCTCGTGGTTGCCGCGTGTGGCGGTGGCGCGCAACACGAACGTCAGGTTCTCGAACGCGGTGAGGTGCGGCAGCAGCCGGTGGTCCTGGAACACCATGCCGATCTGCCGGCGCATCTGGTGCAGGCGGCTCTCGCGCATGCGCGTGACGTCGTTGCCGCCGATGATCACCGTGCCCTCGCTGGGCAGGATGCGCCTGAGCATCAGGGCGAGCAGCGTCGACTTGCCGGCGCCCGAGTGGCCGGTGACGTAGACGAACTCGCCGCGCCCGACGTGGAAGTGGACGTCCTTGAGGGCGTGGGTGTGGGTGCGCGGGTACGTCTTCGTGACGTGGTTGAACTCGATCACGCCGGCTGTCTCCCCTCGGCCCCGACGGCGCTGAGGGCCTCGAGCAGCAGGCCGAACGCCTGCTCGTCTGCGATCGTCTCGAGGACCGTGGCGTTAGGCGCCTGGCCCAGCCTGCCCGTGCGGCGGTCGACGACCGTCTGCCCGCGCGTGAGCTCCGATGTCGTCTCGACCGCGACGTGCCTGCGGCTCGTCGTGAAGAGCTGCGGGTCGGTGACGGCCAGCACGGCGCAGGGGTCGTGGAGCGGCCCCTCGGCCGGGACCCCGAAGTTGCGGGCGTAGGCCTGCGAGAAGTAGTCGAGGAGGTCGGCCCCGAACGTCGCCAGCTCGGTGCCGAGCGCGCGGACGCGCTCGCGCCGCGCGGAGTCGATCATCAGCTGGTGCGTGAGGTCGAGGCCGGCCATCACGACGTTCGCGCCCGAGGCGAACACCTCGGCGGCGGCCTCGGGGTCGGCCCAGACGTTGAACTCGGCCACCGGCGTGATGTTGCCCGGGCCCCAGCTCCCGCCCATGACGCTGATCCCGGCGAGCCGCCGGGCCAGGCCCGGGTCCTCGCGCAGTGCCAGAGCCACGTTCGTGAACGGCCCCACCGCCACGAGCCACAGCCCCTCGACGCGCCGCGAGGCCGCCAGGATGGCCTCGACGGCGTGCTCCGGCCGCGGCTCGAGCCGCACCGTGGGCAGCGCCGGACCGTCGAGGCCCGACTCGCCGTGGATGTGCGGCGCGTAGCGCGGCTCGCGCGCCAGGGGCCTCTCGGCGCCGCGATGGACGGGCACGCTCGCGCCGCCCGCCAGCTGCAGGACGGCGAGAGCGTTCCTCAGGCACTTGTCGACGGGGGCGTTGCCCGACACCACCGAGACGCCCACCAGGTCGGCGCGGTGGAGCGCGGTGATGATGGCGAAGGCGTCGTCGTGCCCCGGGTCGCAGTCGAGCCACACGGGCGGACGACCACCCGCCATCACTCCTCCTCGGCCAGGTCGGTGTCGCTGGGCAGGACCATCGCGGCCACGACACGGTCGCCGTCGTCCAGCTTCTTGATCGTCACGCCCTGGGAGGCGCGGCCGTAGACGCTCACCTGGTCGACCGCGGTGCGGATCAGCTGGCTGCCCTCGGCGAGCACGAACAGCTCCTCGCTGCCGAGCACCTTGTTGAGGCTGACCATCGCGCCGGTCCGCTCGGTGAGCCGGTGCCCGATGACGCCCTGGCCGCCGCGGTTCTGGACGGGGAACTCCTTGAGGGGCGTGCGCTTGCCGAGGCCGCTCTCGGTGACGGAGAGGAGCTGGGCCGAGTCCTTCTCAGCCTCGGGCACGACGGCCAGCGAGACGACCTCGTCGCCCTTCTTGAGCCGGATGCCGATCACGCCCTGGGTGGCGCGGCCGGTCTCGCGGGCCCCCTTCTCCTCGAACCTGATCGCCTGGCCGCCGCGCGTGCCGAGCACGACGTCGGCGGTGCCGTCGGTGACCCTCACGGCGACGAGCTCGTCGCCGTCGACGAGGTTGATCGCGACCAGGCCGGCGTTGTTGATGTTGCCGTACTCGGCGATCGCGGTGCGCTTGACCAGGCCGCCCTTGGTGGCGAACACGAAGTAGCCGCCCAGGTCGAAGCTCTTGATCGCCAGCACGGTCTGCACGAACTCGTCGTCGACGAGCTGAGGCAGCACGTTGCGGATGTGCCCGCCGCGCGCGTTGCGGTCGAACTCGGGCAGGTCGTAGATCTTCTCGCGGTAGACGCGCCCGCGGTTCGTGAAGAACAGCAGGAAGTCGTGCGAGCTGCCGACCAGCAGCATCGTGTTGAGGTCGTCGTCCTTCGTGCGCTGGCTGGCGACGCCCCTGCCGCCGCGGCCCTGCGTGCGGTACGCCGTGATCGGCGTGCGCTTGATGTAGCCCTGGCGCGTGAGCGTGACGACCATCTTCTCCTCGGGGATGAGGTCGTCCTCGTCGAAGCCGTCGGAGAGGTCGACGATCTGCGTGCGGCGCTCGTCGGCGAAGCGCTTCTTGACCTCGAGGAGCTCGGACCTGATCACGCGCCACAGCTCGCCCTCGTCGGCGAGGATCAGCTCGAGCCTCGCGATCTCCTCCTGGAGCTCGCGGTACTCCTCGTTGATCTTCTCGCGCTCGAGGCCGGTGAGGCGCTGCAGGCGCATGTCGAGGACGGCCTGGGCCTGCACCTCGGACATGCCGAACTCGCGCATGAGGCCGTCACGGGCCTCGGGCCCGTCCTTCGACGACCGGATCAGGGCGATGACGGCGTCGAGGTTGTCGAGGGCGATCAGGTAGCCCTCGAGGACGTGCGCGCGCTCCCGTGCCTTGGTCAGGTCGTAGCGCGTACGTCGCGTGACGACGCTTGACCTGTGCGCGAGGAAGTGCTTGAGCATGTCGCGCATGGGCAGCAGGCGCGGCGAGCGGTCGACGATGACGACGTTGTTGACGGCGAACGTCGTCTGGAGCTGCGTGAACTTGTAGAGCCGGTTCAGCACCGACTGCGGCCGCGCGCCGCGCTTGAGCTCGAAGACGATGCGCATGCCTTGGCGGTCGGACTCGTCGCGCAGCGTGGCGATCTCCTCGATCTTCTTCGAGCGCACGAGCTGGGCGACGGTCTGGATCAGCGACGTCTTGTTGACCTGGTAGGGGATCTCCGTCACGACGATCGAGGCGCGCCCGTTGCGCTCCTCGATGCGCGCCCGGCCGCGCACGCGGATCGAGCCGCGGCCGGTCTCGAGAGCCTGCCTGATGCCGTCGCGGCCGATGACGCCCCCGGTGGGGAAGTCGGGGCCCTTGACGTGCTTCATCAGGGTCTCGGTGGTCGCCGCGTCGTTATCGATAAGCGCTACGAGCGCGTCGACGACCTCGCCCAGGTTGTGCGGCGCCAGGTTCGTCGCCATGCCCACCGCGATGCCGGCGGCGCCGTTGACGATCAGGTTGGGGACCGCCGAGGGTAGGACCTCGGGCTCGCTGGAGGTGCCGTCGAAGTTCGGGAGGAAGTCGACGGTCTCCTTGTCGATGTCGGCGAGCATCGCCTCCGACACCGCCGTCAGCCGCGCCTCCGTGTAGCGGTAGGCGGCGGCGGGGTCGCCGTCGATCGAGCCGAAGTTGCCTTGGCCGTCGACGAGCGGGTAGCGCAGGTTCCACGGCTGCGCCAGGCGGACCATGGCGTCGTAGATCGCCTGGTCGCCGTGCGGGTGGTACTTGCCGATCACCTCGCCGACGACGCCGGCGCTCTTCGAGTGCTTCCGGTTCGAGGCCAGGCCCATCTGGTTCATCGCGTGCAGGATGCGGCGCTGAACCGGCTTGAGCCCGTCCCGGACGTCTGGGAGCGCACGGTCTACGATGACCGACATCGCGTAGTTGATGAAGCTCGTCTTGATCTCGTCCGTGATCTGAACCGGGACGACTTCTCCTTCGTGCACCGATGCCTCCTGGCCCGCGCGCCGCCCGCGCCAGGCCGGGGCCCAGGGCACGTCGACTCGGCCGCGCACGGCCCGACAGGAGAGTCTACCATCGTCGTCCGGAGCGGCACGAACCCCACCTTGCCGGCGCCCGGCAAGTGGTAGCTTCGCGGCGATGATCGACCGGTACTCCACGCCGGAGATGAAGGCCCTCTGGAGCGAGGCCGAGCGCTACCGCGTCTGGCTCGAGGTCGAGCTCGCCGCCACCGCGGCGTTCGAGGAGCTGGGCGAGGTCCCGGCCGGCACCGCCGAGGCGATCAGGGGCGCGCTCGCCGACCGGCCCCTCGACGAGGCGTTCGCAGCGCGCGTCGCCGAGCTCGAGGCGGTCACCAGGCACGACGTCGTCGCGTTCACCCGCGCGCTCACGGAGCGCGTGGGCGAGCCCGCCCGCTTCGTCCACTACGGGCTCACCTCGACGGACGTCGTCGACACCGCCCAGAACGTCCTGCTCGTGAGGGCCGTCGACCTCGTCGCCGCCGACCTGGCGGCCGTCTCCGGTCGGCTGAGGGAGCTCGCCGCCGAGCACCGGCGCACCGTCACGATCGGCCGCACGCACGGGATCCACGCCGAGCCCACGACCTTCGGGCTGAAGCTCCTGAACCTGCACGCCGCGTTCGAGCGCGACGCTCGCCGCCTGCGCGCGGCGCGCGAGGCGATCGGGGTGGCGATGATCAGCGGGTCGGTGGGCACCTACGCCCACGTCCCGCCGCTGGTGGAGAGGCGCGTCGCGGAGGCCCTGGGCCTCGCGCCCGACCCCATCACCAACCAGACGGTCGCCCGCGACCGCCACGCCGAGCTGCTCGCGGCCCTGGCGCTGATCGGCACCAGCGTCGAGCGCGTGGCGCTGGAGGTCAGGCACCTGCAGCGCACCGAGGTCCGCGAGGCGCAGGAGGGGTTCGCGCGCGGCCAGACCGGCTCGTCGTCGATGCCGCACAAGAAGAACCCCATCGCCAGCGAGAACCTCACCGGCGTGGCGCGCCTGCTGCGCTCGCACCTGCAGGCCGCGCTCGAGGACGTCGCCCTGTGGCACGAGCGCGACATCAGCCACTCGTCCGTCGAGCGCGTCGTCCTGCCCGACGCCACGACGCTGGCCAGCTACGCGCTCAGGCGGCTGCGGAGCGTCCTCGACGACCTCGTCGTCTACCCCGAGCGCATGGCGGCGAACGTCGACATGCTGCGCGGCCTGGTCTTCTCCCAGCGCGTGCTCCACGCCCTGATCGCCTCGGGGCTGGCGCGCGAGGAGGCGTACGACGTCGTCCAGACGGCGTCCCTCAGGAGCCTCGAGACCGGCGAGCACCTGCGCGACCTCGTGGCCGCCGACCCCCGCTGCCGGCTGACGGCGGAGGAGCTGGCCGCGGCGTTCGACGCCGCCTGGTACCTGAGGCACGTCGACGAGGTCTTCGCGCGCTTCGGCCTGTGAGGGCCGCGGGTTCCGGCGCGGGCGTAGGCGCGCCGCGACCTCGCTAGTCGCGCCCGGCGCCCGCGCGCGGCCGCGCCCGGCCTCGGCGGACGCGCGTATCATCGGGGCGTGAACGCACCAGCGCGCAAGGAGCTCCTCTACGAGGGCAAGGCCAAGAGGCTCTACGCCACCGACCAGCCCGGCCACGTGCTGGTGGAGTTCAAGGACGACGCCACGGCCTTCAACGCCCGCAAGCGGGGCACGATCGCCGGCAAGGGCGCCGCGAACAACGCGATCAGCCAACGCGTGTTCCGCGCGCTCGAGGCCGTCGGCGTGCCCACGCACTTCGTCGCCGGCGTCTCCGACACCGAGCAGCTCGTGAGGCAGGTGAAGATCGTGCCGCTCGAGGTCGTCGTGCGCAACCGCGCGGCGGGCAGCTTCGCGGCGCGCTACGGCGTGCCCGAGGGGGGCGAGCTGGCGCCGAAGGTCGTCGAGTGGTGCGTGAAGTCGGACGATCTCGGCGACCCGCCGATCAACGACGCGGCCGCCGTCGCGCTCGGCCTCGCCACGGAGGACGACCTGGCCGAGCTGTTCGACCTCGCCACCGCCGTCAACGACGCGCTGCGGGCGTACTTCGCCGGCGTCGGGCTCGACCTCGTCGACCTCAAGCTCGAGTTCGGACGCCTGGAGGACGGCAGCCTCGTCCTGGCCGACGAGGTCAGCCCCGACACGTGCCGGCTGTGGGACCTGGGGTCAGGCGAGCGCCTCGACAAGGACCGCTTCCGCCGCGACCTGGGCGGCGTCGAGGACGCCTACGCCGAGGTGCTGCGGCGCGTGTCCAGCGAGGCGGGCGACCCCGAGCGCTTCGCCGCGTCCTTCGAGCCGCCCGAGGACAGCCCGTTCGGGGACGAGGAGGACGCCGGACCGCACGACCACGCCGGGCACCGGGACGCCGGACCTGCGCACGAGGGGGACCACGACGGCGGCCACGGCCACGCGCACGGCCACCGCGCCGTCGTGAGCGTCATGCTCAAGCCCTCGATCCTCGACCCGCAGGGACGCGCCGTGCTCGGGACCCTGACTCGGCTCGGCTACGACACCGTCAGGGACGTACGCGTCGGCAAGCGCATCGAGGTCGCGCTCGAGGGCGAGCCCGACCGGGTCCGCGCCCAGCTGGCCGACATGGCCGAGAAGGTGCTCTCCAACCCCGTCATGGAGGCGTACGAGCTGGAGCTGGAGGAGGATGGCTGAGCCGACCGCCGGCACGCTCGACGTGCCCGGCCTCGGGGCCCTCACCGCCTACCGCTGGGGCGACGACGGTCCCGAGCGGCCCCTGGTCATCGTCCACGGCTACGCCGAGCACGCCCTCAGGCACGGCCGCCTCGCCGCGGCCGCCGCGGAGGCGGGGCACCCCGTGCTGGCCGTCGACCTGCCCGGCCACGGCCGCAGCCCGGGCGAGCGCGCGCTGGTCCGGTCGTACGCGCCCCTCGTCGCCGCCGTGGCCGCCGCGGTCGAGGACGCGGCGAGCCGGGACGGCGAGCGGCCGGCGCTCTTCGGGCACTCGATGGGCGGCGCCGTCGCGCTGGCCTACGCGCTCGACCGTCCCGACGCGCTCGGCCGCCTCGTGCTCTCGGCCCCCTACCTCTTGGACGCCCAGCCGCGTCCGGGCTGGATGAAGGCGCTCGCCCGGCCCGTGGCGGCCTTGGCGCCCGCGCTGCCCGTCGCCAAGCTCGACGCTGCGCGGCTCTCGCGCGACCCGCGGGTGGGGGAGGCGTACCTCGCCGACCCGCTCGTGTACTCGGGCCCCGTCAAGGCGGCTACGGGCCACGCGCTCACCGCCGCGGGCCCGGAGCTGCTGGCGCGGGCGGCGGCGCTGGCCGCGCCCACCCTCGTCCTGCACGGCGAGGCTGACGGGGTGGCCGCGGTCGAGGGCAGCCGCCGCCTCGCCGCCGCCGCGTCCGCGGGGACCCTGGCGCTGGTCACCTTCCCGGGCGCCTACCACGAGCTCCACAACGAGCCCGAGGAGACCGGCGTGCCGGAGCGGTTCGTCGCGGCCGTGCTGGCGTTCGTCCGCGGCGGGCCGGACTAGGGGGCGGGCCGGACTAGGGGGCAGGCGGACGCCCGCCGCGCGGGTCCGAACCCTACGGCCGGGCCGACGCGGCCGGCGCCAGGTCCTACGGGGCCGCGCTCAAGCCGCCGGCGCCAACGCGCCCGCGAGCCGGTCCAGGGCCTCGTCGAGGACCTCCTGGCACGTCGCGAAGTTGAGGCGCACGAAGCCCTCGCCGCCGGCGCCGAACTCGGCGCCCTCGTTCAGGCCCACCTTCGCGACGTCGGCGAGACGCTCGGCCGGCCGCGCGCCCAGACCGGTCCCGCGCAGGTCGAGCCACGCCAGGTACGTGGCCTCCGGCACGTGCACGCCGGCCCCCGGGAGCTCCGAGCGCACGAAGCTCACGACCGTGTCGCGGTTGCCGCGCAGGTAGTCGAGGGCCGCCGCCAGCCAGTCGTCGCAGTGACGGTAGGCGGCGAGCGTGGCGGCCTCGGCCAGGCGGCTGGGCCACGAGTGCAGGCCGCCCGTCGCGCCGGCCAGGCGCTCCAGCACCGCCGGACCGCTGGTGAGGGCGAAGCTGATGCCGAGGCCCGGGAAGTTGAACGCCTTCGTGGGGCCGTAGAGGGTCAGCGTCCGCGCCGCGACCTCGGGCGCGAGCGAGGCGAACGGGACGTGCTCGCCCCCGTAGGCGATGTCGGCGTGGAGCTCGTCGGAGACGACCGTGAGGTCGTGCTCGAGCGCCAGCTCGGCCAGGGCCTCGAGCTCGGCGCGCGTGTACATGCGGCCGATCGGGTTGTGGGGGTTGCACAGCATCAGCAGGCGCGTGCGCTCGGTCACGGCGGCCCTGACGGCGTCCATGTCCAGCTCGTAGCGCTCCTCGCCCCTGACGAGCTCGACCTCGACGGGCACCCGCTCCGTCTCCACGACCGAGCGCTTGAAGGGCGGGTAGAGGGGCGTGAGGAGCAGCACCTCGTCGCCGGGGTCGGCGAACGCGCGGCAGGCGTAGACCATGCCCGCCACGGTCGAGCCCAGGGGCTTGATGCCGTCAACGGGGAAGCTCGCGCCGTAGCGGCGCTCCAGGCGCTCGGCCACGGCCTCCCGCAGGCCCGGCATGCCGCCCGGCGCGGGGTAACCGAGGTCGTCGCCGTCGACGTGGTCCTTGATCGCGGCCTTGATGGCGTCGGCGAGCGCGAAGTCCATCTCCGCCACCCACAGCGGCAGGACGTCGCCCGGGTAGCGGCGCCACTTGGCGCACTCGCGGGTCCTGAGCTCGCTCAGCGATAGTGGCCTGAAGGGGTTCTGCATCCGGCGAGTCTACCGCCGGCCGGCTCACGCTCGGCCCTTAGACTCGGCGCATGCGGCATAGCGTCAGGGCGCCGGGGTGGGCCGCCTGGCTCATCAGCGACCTCACCGACATGGACCGCGACCCGCGTCACGTGAGCCCCGGCGAGGTCGTCGAGCACGAGCTCCCCGACGACGTCTACTTCGAGTACGCGTTCGAGACCGCCGACCGCGTCGTGCTGCCGGACCCGTCGAACCCCAACCGGGTCAGGAACCTGTGGTACGGCGAGGTCAGCTACGTGACCGGGCCGGACTACCGTCCCAGCGAGCTCGCCGACCCGCCCCGGGACATCGCGACGGGGACCGCCGACAGGCTGCGGCTCGAGAGCTCTCTCCTCGGCCAGACGCGCCGTGTGACCGTGTACACGCCCGCGACGGTGGCGCCGGACGAGGCGACGCCGCTGGCGGTCGTGCAGGACGGCGTCGCGTTCCAGCGCGTCGGCAACCTCCACCTCGTGCACGAGGCGCTCCTGGGGCGCGGCCGGGTGGAGCCGCTGCGCCTGGCGTTCGTCGAGCCGTCCGACAGGGCCGTCGAGTACGCCTTCCACGAGCCGTACCTCCGCTTCGTCGAGGAGGAGCTCGAGCCCGAGCTGGTAGCGCGCTACCCGCTCACGCGGCGGCGGGTCTGGGTCGGCGCCAGCCTGGGGGCGTTGGCCTCCGCCACGCTCGCGCTGCGGCGCGCCGAGCGCGACCCGCAGGCGGCCAGGGACGACGGCGTGCTCTCGCTCTCGGGCGCCTTCCTCGGCACGCCCGAGGACTTCGACCCCTACCTCTCCCGGGAGTCGTGGTTGCTGGCGCGGCTCCGGGACCCCGACGTGCCCCTGCCGGGCGCGTGGCACCTCCACGTCGGCACGCTCGAGTGGCTGCACGACGTGAACCGCGCCGCCGGCGAGGCGCTGGCCGCGCGCGGCGACGTCCGCAGCGCCTACACGGAGAGGAGCGCGGGCCACAACTGGCGGAACTGGCGCGACGCGCTGGCGGACGCCATGAGCTCCGTCTCGGCGGCCATGAAGGATGTCGCCGCGCGAGAGCCGGGAGGCGACTAGGTTCTTGCCATGAGCCTCGCCCGCGCCGCCGTCGCGCTCGCCGTCGCGCTCGCCCTCGTCGCGGGCTGCGGCCTGCAGGACCCGCCCCAGGCTGGCGGCTCGCCGCACCGCCGCGAGCCCAGCCCCCCGCCGCCGGCGGTCACGGCGCGCTGGTCCGACCCCTCCGCCTGGCCGGGAGGCGCCCCGCCGCGGGCGGGCGACGCCGTCGTCGTGCCGGCGGGCACCGTCATGCTCCTCGACGTCACGCCGCCCCCGCTGGCGAGCCTCACCGTGGAGGGCGGCCTGGTGTTCGACGAGGCCGACCTCGAGCTCACGGCCGGCTGGGTGTTGGTGCGCGGCGGGCTGTACGTCGGCAGCGCCGAGCGGCCCTTCCGCTCGCGGGCCGTGATCACGCTGACCGGCCCCGAGACCGACGGCGGCATGGGCCACATGGGCACCAAGTTCCTCGCGGTCGTGGGCGGCGTGGTCGAGCTCTACGGCGACATGACCGGCGCGAGCTGGACGCGCCTGGCGCGCGACGCCCGCCCCGGCGACAGGACGATCACCGTCCAGGACGCCTCCGGCTGGCGCGTCGGCGACGCGGTCGTCGTCGCCTCGACCGACTTCATGGGGTACGGCGACGCGGGCGACGAGCAGTTCGAGGCCCGGACGGTCACGGCCGTCGCCGGCGGCGTCCTGACCCTCGACGCGCCCCTGGAGTACTTCCACGTGGGCTCCCCGTTCAGCGTCGGCGGGGTGACCGTCGACCAGCGCGCCGAGGTCGCGCGCCTGACGCGCAACGTCGTGATCAGGGGCGACGCGCAGAGCGACGTGGGCGAGTACGGCGGTCACGTGATGGTCATGGACGGCGGCAGGCTCCGGCTCGACGCCGTCGAGCTCTACCGCATGGGGCAGCGCGGGCGCCTCGCGCGCTACCCGGTCCACTTCCACCAGCTCGGCGACGCCGGGGCCGCGAGCTTCGTGACGCGCACGAGCGTCCACGACGCCTACCACCGCTGCGTCACGATCCACGGCACGAACGGGGTCCTCGTCGAGGACGTCGTCGCCTACCGCACCTACGGTCACTGCTTCTTCCTCGAGGACGGCGACGAGACCGGCAACGAGCTCTACCGGAACCTCGCGCTGGTGGTCATGAAACCGCCGGCCGACGACGCCGTCCTGCCCTCCGACCACTCTCACCTGGGGCCGGCGGGCTTCTGGGTCACGAACCCGGCCAACGACCTGGTGGGCAACGTCGCGGCCGGCTCGAAGGGCAGCGGCTTCTGGTACGCGCTGCCAGAGCACCCCACCGGCCTGGCGAGCCACAAGACCGACGTGTGGCCGCGCCTCACCCCGCTCGGCCTCTTCCGGGACAACGTCGCCCACTCGAACTGGCAGGTCGGCCTCCACGTCGACAACGGCCCGACCGCTGACCTGACGGCGAACCCGCCGACGTGGTACGAGCCGCGCCTCGACCCCGAGGACGAGGGCTCGGTCGTGCCCGCCGTCTTCGAGGGCTTCGTGGCCTACAAGCACCGGGACGCCGGCGCCTGGTTCCGCGGTACCCACGCCGTGCTCAGGGGCGGCGTCATCAGCGACAACGCGCGCGGCGTGACGTTCGCGTCCGACGCCAGCGGCGCCGAGGGCGTCGCGTTCGTGGGCGAGACGCCGAACGTCGGCACGTGGCCCGAGTGGGACGACGACAGCGCGGCCGCGGGCCGGCACCTGCCGCGGCCGTGGGACGCCGACTACACGCTGCGCGGCTTCGAGTTCTACGACGGCACCGTGTACGTGGCGGACAGCCGCTTCGCCGGCTACGCGTCCGACGCCAGGCGCCGGGCCGCGGCCCTCAGCTACCTCGACTTCACCCACTTCGCCACCGCGGCGGACAACCACGCCAGTGGCCTGACGTTCGCGTCGGGCACGAACCGCGTCTACCTCCACGGCCGCGACGACGTGCCCGGGCTGGCCGGCGAGGACGGCTACCGCAGCGCCGTGTTCCGGGACCTCGACGGCAGCGTCACCGGCACCGCCGGCGCCTGGGTCACGGTGAACAGCCCGTTCCTGGCCGGCGACGGCTGCGTCCTCAGGCCTGAGTGGAACGCCAACGTGTGCTCCGGGCGCTACCTGAACCTCGCGCTCGACGTCGTGGCCGGCCCGCCGGGCGGCGTCGGGCCGGTGACGATCGCGCGCTCGGGCGGCGCCAGCCACGTCATGTACGGCTCGCCCGACGCCGTGCCGCACTACTTCCGCACGTCGCTGCGCTACGGTGAGGAGTACGCCTACGACTTCGCCGGAGCGCCCACGCACCTGCGGCTCGGGATGACGGACGGGGTGGCGGAGGGCGACGGCCTGGTCGTGTCCCTGCCGTGGTCCGGCGAGCAGGCGTTCGTCTACAAGGACTGGTGGGTCGACGACCGCAACCTGACGACGCCCGCCGCCTCGCTCCCGGAGCTGCGCGCCGCCGCCGAGCCCGCGCACCTCGTCGAGGACGGGCGCCTGTGGCTCAAGCTGGTCGTGCGCGACGGGCGCGACTGGGCCTACCTCGACGTCTGCTCCGCGGCGCTGTGCCGGTGAGACGAAGGCCCCGAGCGGTAGTCGGCGACCCCGCGCGGGCGGCCTGGGCGCGGCGCGGCCGCGAGTAGCATGACCGCATGGAGTACCGGGTAGAGAAGGACACGCTCGGCGAGGTGAGGGTCCCCGCCGACCGCTACTGGGGCGCCCAGACCGAGCGCTCGCGCCAGAACTTCAAGATCGGCGGGCAGCGGATGCCCATCGAGGTGATCCGCGGCTTCGCCGTGCTCAAGAAGGCCGCCGCGCAGGTGAACGCCGAGCTCGCGGGGCTCGAGCGCGACAAGGCCGACCTCATCGCGCGCGTCTGCGACGAGATCCTCGCCGGCGACCTCGACGACCACTTCCCGCTCGTCGTATGGCAGACCGGCTCGGGCACCCAGACGAACATGAACGTCAACGAGGTCGTCGCGAACCGCGCCAGCGAGCTGGCGGGCCAGCCGCTGGGCAGCAAGACGCCGGTGCACCCCAACGACGACGTCAACCGCAGCCAGTCGTCGAACGACACCTTCCCCACGGCTATGCACATCGCCGCCTACGACAAGCTCGCCGGCCACACGCTGCCGGCCATGCGCCGGCTGCAGTCGGCGCTGGCGGCGAAGGCGCGCGAGTTCGCAGGGATCGTGAAGATCGGCCGCACGCACCTGATGGACGCCACGCCGTTGACCCTGGGCCAGGAGTTCGGCGGCTACACGACGCAGGTGGCGAAGTCGATCGAGGCGGTCGAGGGCGCCCTGCCGCACCTCGCCGAGCTCGCGCTGGGCGGCACGGCCGTCGGGACCGGCCTCAACGCCCCGCGGGGCTTCGCCGAGGCGGCAGCGGCGCGGATCGCCGAGCTGACCGGGCACCCGTTCCGCACCGCCGACGACAAGTTCGAGGCGCTCTCGGCGAACGACGCGGTCGTCGAGGCCTCGGGCGCCCTGAAGCGCGCCGCCGTCGCGCTGATGGCGGTCGCGAACAACATCCGCCTGCTCGGCTCTGGCCCGCGCTGCGGCATCGGCGAGATCCGGCTGCCGGCGAACGAGCCCGGCTCGTCGATAATGCCCGGCAAGGTGAACCCGACGCAGGCCGAGGCGCTGACCATGGTGTGCGCCCAGGTCATGGGCAACGACGTCGCCGTCGGCGTCGCCGGCAGCCACGGGCACCTCCAGCTGAACGTGTTCAAGCCCGTGATGATCCACAACCTGCTGACGTCGGCGCAGCTCCTCGGCGACGCCTGCGACAGCTTCAGGGCGAAGTGCGTGGAGGGCATCGAGGCCGACGAGCGGCGCATCCGCATGCACCTCGACAACTCGCTGATGCTCGTGACGGCGCTGAACACGAGGATCGGCTACTACAAGGCCGCCGAGATCGCCCAGAAGGCCCACCGCGAGGGCACGACCCTGAAGGAGGCGGCGGTGGCCCTGGGCTACCTCACGGCCGAGGAGTTCGACGAGGCCGTGGTGCCCGAGAGGATGGTCTGAGGAGCCAACGGGTCCCGGGGCGGAAGGTGGCTCCCGAACAGCGTGACCGGCCAGGGACGGAGAAGCCATAGGGTCCCGGGCCTCCAAGCCCGGGACCCTATGGGAGCGAGCCGGGACCCTGCGGCCCGCGCGCCGCTCTAGCGCCTCCGGTTGTCGATGACCTCGGCGTCCTCCGGCAGGGCGCGCACGTCGTCGGGGTCGAGGCCCTGGTCGATCACGAGCTGCTCGGCGTTGAGCTCGGCCACGACGCGGCCGTCAGCCTCCTTGAACACCAGCCGGCGCGGCAGCCAGTCGGCGGCCAGGACCCAGGCGTCGACGTCGAGGATCATCGCCTCGCGGTCGCGGTTCTGGAAGTTCAGGACGTAGACGGTGCCCTCGTCGCCCTCCTCGACGGCCACGACCGTGGCGTCGTAGCCCGCGAGGATCTGGCCCAGGTCGAGCGAGAGGTTCGCGGTCGCGCCGTCCTGGCCGGCGGGAAGCATGCCGCCGAGGGCGTCGGGGTCGTCGGCGTCGAAGATCGTGACCTGGTGCGTCAGGAACGAGTAGCTGTACACGGCGGCGCCGTCGAGGACGATCTGGTTGTCCGCCAGGGCGTCGGGCTGGATGATGTACGCGCTGGCGAGGTCCTCGCCCGGCATCACCTGGACCTCGATCTCGAGGGGGAACTCGGTGCCGTCGACGTCGACGACGCGGCCCGTGAGGAGGAAGGCGGCGTCCCGGAGCTCCCGCGCGGCGGCGGTCACGTTGTCGAGGACGGTGTCGACGGGGAGCGGTTCCTGCGCGCCTGCGGCGCCGGCCACCAGCACGGCGGCGGCGGCCAGGGCCCTGAGGCGGGGCGTGAGCGTGTGCATGCGCACAAGTTATCCGACGGGGCTCGCCGCGGCGCGGGGCGCGCGACGGCGCGGGGCCAGCATGAAGGAGCTTTTAAGTCGACCATCACGCGACTCCGTGACCCGGTGCTACCCTCCTCCCAGAAAGGAGGCAGGCCATGCTCAAACGACTGTCAGGCCTAGCCTTGCTCCTCGCCCTAGCCTCGGCCGCGTACGCCCAGATCGTGGTCAGCCCGCAAGCGATCGTCGTCAACCCGCGCCCCAGCTTCGGGGTGGAGGTCTGGCTCGACCGTGACGCGACCGGCGACGGCGCCCCGACCTACCAGGTCGGCGACGAGGTGCGCATCTCCGTGCGCCCCGCCGAGGACAGCTACATCTACGTCTTCGACGTCAGACCCAACGGCGAGGTCACGCAGATCTTCCCCAACCGGTTCGACAGCGACAACTTCGTCCGCGGCGGTCGGACCGTGACGCTGCCGCCCTCCGGCGCGCGCTACGTGTTCAACATCGCGCCGCCGCGCGGTCTCTCTAAGGTCATCGCGGTCGCGAGCCGGTCGCCCCTCGACACCAGGGAGCTCGCCCGGTTCGAGAACGAGTCCGCCATCTTCGCGCGGAGCTCGATCGGCGAGGAGGGCTTCGTCCAGGGCTTCCGTATCGTCGTGAACCCGATCCCGCAGGCGGACTGGGTCACCGACACCGCGCTCTACTACGTCGGCGACAGGCCGGCGCAGGCCGCCTTCGGGACGCTGCAGCTCCGGTCGAACCCGAGCGGCGCCGAGGCGTACGTCGACGGCAGCTTCGTCGGCTTCACGCCGGTCAGCTTCGGGACGCGGCCGGGCCGGCACGAGGTGCGGTTCGTCCTCAGCGGCTACGAGGAGTTCGTCACCAACGTGAACGTCTCGCCCGGGCGCACGGAGACCGTGTCCGCCGACCTCAGGCAGCGCGTGCAGGCCGGCACGGCGTCGTTCACCAGCTCCCCCTCGGGCGCGGACGTGTACGTCGACGGGCGCTTCGTCGGCACGACGCCTACGGGCTCGATACGTTTCCAGCCCGGGCAGTACCGGGCTACCTTCGAGCTGCCCGGCTTCCAGAGCCAGACGGTGAGCTTCCGCGTCACGCAGGGCCGCGACACGAACGTCGACGTCTCGCTGCGGGGCATGAGCGCCTCGGTCGTGATCCAGGCGAACGTGGGCGGCGCGACCGTGTTCCTCGACGGCAACTTCGCCGGCAACATCCCCAGCGGCAGCGGGCGCCTCGAGCTGCGCGACGTCCAGCCCGGCAGGCACGAGATCGTCGTCCTCGCGCCCGGCTACTCGACGTACGTCACGACCTTCACCCTCGAGGCCGGACGCACCGTCGAGCTGAACGTCCGCCAGTCCCGCCTCTGAGGCCAGACGCACCGTCCCCGACGTCGGAGCCCGCGGTCAGCGCGGGCTCCGACGCTTCGGTAGACTTCGCCATGTCGATGGCTGAGAGCGTTACGGCCGTGGTCCTCGCGGGCGGCGACGACCGCGACGAGCTGGCCGTCGCCGCCGGGGTGCCGGCGAAGGCGCTGATGCCCGTCGCCGGTCGCCCCCTCGCCGCCTACGTGCTCGAGGCGCTGGCGGCGTCGGGGCGCGTGCGGGAGGTGGTGCTGGTGGGCCCCTCCGACCCGGCGCTCGCGTCGTACGGCGCCGTGAGCGTCCCGGCCGGCAGGCGCTTCGAGGACTCCCTGGCGCTCGGGCTGGGCGCCGCGCTGGGCCGCGGCGCCGGGCACGTCCTCGCCGCGACCGCCGACCTGCCGTGGCTCGAGCCGGGCGCGGTGGCCCGCTTCGTCGACGCCGCCCTCGCGACCGGCGCCGACGTCGTCTACCCGGTCGTCGGCGAGGACGCCATGACCCGCGCCTTCCCCGAGCAGAGGCGCACCTACGTCAGGCTCAGGGAGGGTCGCTTCACGGGCGGCAACCTGACCCTGCTGTCGCCGGCGGCCACGACCGCCGTGCTGCCGCTGGTCTCACGGGCGTTCGCGGGCCGGAAGAACCCCTTCGCGCTGGCCGCGATCGTCGGCACGGGCGTCCTGCTCGGCCTGCTCGCGGGCACGGCCACGCTCGCCGGCCTGGAGGCGCGCGTCGGCCGCCTCCTGGGGGTCACGGCCCGCGCCCTGCCCACGGAGGACGCCGGGCTCGCCGCCGACGTCGACAGGCTCGACCACCTGCCCGGCGTGCTCGACCCCGCCCAGCCCGAGTGGAGGAACGCGTGAGAAGACCGTCCCAGCTCCGCCTCGCGGCATGCCTAGGCGCGCTCGCCGCCGTGGCCTTCGCCCTCCTGGTCTCCTACCTCGTGTCGCTCCTCGTGCCGGGCCAGGGCCGGCTGGGCTTCCAGGACTTCAACGCCGGCGGCCTCGTGGAGGGCGCCGTCTTCGTGCTCGCCTACTCGCTGGCGCTGATCTGGGTGCGCAGCTCGCTGCGCATCCCCAGCCCCACCTTGCTGTCGTTCGGGCTCTCCGCGCCGCCGACCGCCGGCGCCGTCGCGATGAAGGTCCCGGTCGTCGACGCCAACCAGGCGGTGCAGACGCTGATGGAGAACCGCGTCGTGATCGTGCACCAGGACCGCGTGCCGATCGGCGTGACGGGCCTCCACCACGACCGCATCACGTCGTGGGAGGAGCTCGTGAAGGCCCCCGCCGACGTCGCCGTCACCGAGCTCAGGAGCCTGCTGGCCCACGAGCAGCTCGTCGTGATCATGGACGGGCAGGAGGTCAAGGGCGTCGTGACGCAGGAGATGTACCTGGCGGGGCTGTGGGGGTCGATCCGCTGACGGCGAGTACCGCGTCGGCGCGACGGCTCGACGCCGGGGCACGCTGCCGCGAAGGCCGCTCCGAGGCGGCGGGCCCCCGTGCCTACGCGGCCAGGAGCTCGCGCAGCAGCGGCACCTGCTCGGCCAGCACGCCCCGGTCGGTGCGCCACTCGAAGACAGGGCCGACGCCGCCGTACTCGAACGCCACCGTCTCCGGAGCGGGCCAGGCGCCGGCGCGCATGCGGCCCAACGCGGCCCTGAAGGTCGCGACGTCGTCCGCCGTCAGCGGCAGGTGGTCGCGCAGGCGCCCCTCGACGGGCCTGACGCCCGAGACGTGGAGCTCGCGCAGCGCGTGCGTGGGGAGCGCGTCGACGTACGACCACAGGTCCTGGCCCGTCGCGCGCGCCGTGAGCAGCGCGTGCGAGAGGTCCAGGAGCAGGCCGCACCCGGTGGCCGCCACGACGTCGGCGATGACCCGCGGGTCGACGCCGGCGCGCAGGAGCGCGTGCTCCTCGCCGCGGAAGGGGATGTTCTCGACGATCACCCGCTCGGCGCCGACCGCGGCGGCGAGCGCCTCGACGTCGGCGACGAGCGCCGCCGCCACCGCCCGGCGCGCCTCGGCGCCCACGTCGCCGACGGCTACGTCCGGGAAGCGCTCGCGCGAGGGCGCGACGTGGGCGTTCAGGTAGCAGGTGCCCGTCCGGTTCATGAGCTCCACGCTGCGAGCCAGGTCGATGCCGAGGCTCGTGGCCCCGAGGTCGGTGGGGAAGTGCACGTAGCAGGCGCCCTCGCCGGCCGCGGCGATCAGGTCGTCCCAGTCGGGCACCTTGTAGACGTCGATCGACACCTCGCCGGCGGCGACGAGCGACGCCAGCGCCGGCGAGTAGTTGACGGCCAGCCGCGGAGCGCTCACGCCGCGGCCAGCGGCAGGTAAGGCTGGGCGTCGACGGTCCAGGCGTCGGGCGGCGCGGGGCTGCCGGCGGGGCGGGCCGCGAGCAGGCGCTCGGCGGCGAGGGCGATCATCGCGCCGTTGTCGGTAGAGAGGGCGGGCGGGGGGAACGAGACCTCGAGCCCGCTCGCGGCGAGCTCGGCGCGCAGGCGGCGGTTCGCGGCCACGCCTCCCGCGACGACGAGGCGCCTCGCGCCGGTGCGCTCGGCGGCGCGGAGCGTGACCTCGA
>Ga0123332_1001908_pt1 | contig 20193 bp, 14 predicted proteins | sample BioC12SIPDNA_4_FD_89958 | JGI IMG/M metagenome (GOLD analysis project Ga0123332, IMG submission 89958) | Anaerobic biogas reactor microbial communites from Washington, USA - Biogas_R2_A C12 SIP DNA | ecosystem: Engineered > Bioreactor > Anaerobic > Unclassified | place: Washington, USA...
CGCCAACCTGACACAGGGTTCGCAGTGAGAAGTAAACCGTTAATGCGAAGTGGCTCACCGGTGGAACAAATGTCAAAACCGGCACCAGGGCCGTTTCTTCGGGCCTTTCACCACGCCACGGCACAACCGCTACGACCGGCAGATTTTGACTCACGCCATGCGGTACGTCGAGTCGATGTACTAAGTCGACCACCCTGGGTCACAAATGCCAGATAACACCTGGGCTTAACAGGCCCGCACACATTTCGGTCGTACTGGGGCCGATCACGGCCGGAGCTCACCGAGCGTAGCGAATCCCACGATGTCGACGTCATGCACATCTGAACACGGCAGCCGCGCGTCACGCGCCGCGTTGCCGCACCGAATCCCCGGTCAATTATACGTGATGGCGGTCGTCTCGTTGGCTGTGTTCTTTGTCGGCCTCACCATCTGGCGTGTGCCGGTCGACGCGTATGTCGTCGTGTCGGAGATTGGTCAGCGCTCGGTTGGATCACCCGCGCGTGATCTGATGGACGGTGATCTGGTGGACTGCGGAGCGATCGAGCCGTGGGGGGCCCGGCGTTCCACGGCGCTGCATCAAGCGCTGGCCGACGCGATCCGGTACGCGGATGCCCGCGCGGCCAGAGCCGAGCCCGATCTCTCAGTCGAGGTGAGTGAGGAGCGCATTCGCAGCGCACAGAGTCGGCTGAGCGTCGACACTCAGGCACTTGACCGGAGCGATCATCGCATCCGGATCTCGTTTGTCGGCTCCGATCCCAACTGGTCGCTGGCGCTGGTCGAGCACCTGACGCGCGACTGCCTGCTGGCCATCAGTTCGCCGACCGACTCCAGCGACCGTTCGGCCCGCGCGCTGCGCGACGCACGCTGGAGACTGGACCAGTCGCGGCACTACGAGCGCAAGGCCCGATACCAGGTCGAAGATCTGATGGATACGTGTTTCGCCCGGGCCTCCGGCGCCGGCGAGAACAGTGGCAGCAGCGAGACGGCACTTGAGAGGGGATCAGAATCCTACCCGGCCACAACCTCCATGCCGGTGCCGGTCGAGAATCCTCAGTGGCTACAGTTGCAGGTGCAGCTGGCCGAGATGTCCGACCAGTTGCAGCCGCTCGTCGCGCATCTCATGCCCAACCATCCACTGATCGTCGAGCTGTCGCAGCGGATGGAGATGGTGCAGGCACAACTGTCGGCGACTCCCCGGTATCTGGGCGCCGATGCGACGCAGGCCTTTGGCACGGGGGAAGCTCCGGGGGGGGCCGCCGCCCTGGCCAGTCACGTGGCCAACGTTGTAGAAACCTACGCGGATGATTTCCAGGAGTTGCGCAAGGCGTACGAGGATGCCATCGGCAATCGCGAGCAAGCCGAGCAGCGGCTGGCCAACCTGTTGGCCCGGCCGGTCTCCGGGATCGGACAGCTCCCGCAGGAACCGCGCTGGCTGATCACTCCCCCCACCCTACAGGGACGGATTGGTGGTCGGCCGTCAGCGCGGCGCGTGGGGACGCTCGGTGGCCTGGCTGTGCTGTGTGGCATCGCCATGGTGTGGACCCTGCGCACACTCCACGGATTGCGGCGAATCAACACGGTGACCGACCTCGAACAGGTCCTGGCACTGCCCGTAGTCGGGCAGCTGTCGCTCGATCCGGCACCGCGGTCGACCGGCCGGCTGCTGCGGCGCAGTCGCGTCGTGCGCGGGATCGTCACGGCAGCCGAGGTCACGCTGGGATTGATGTTGGTGGCCTTTCTGGGCGGGGTGATAGAACAGAGCGTGGTGTGTGAACTGTTGCGGGAGGATCCGTTTGTGGCGATTCCCGAGACGGTCGTGCACGCCTTGGAGCAGTGGTTCTGAACAACAAGGAAATGGGGCTGATATGTACGAGTCGTTCTTCCAGTTGGCCGCTCGACCGTTCTTGTCTAGTCCGTTGGCTGAACGGTACTACCCGGCCGGCGCAGTGGAGCGCGCCCGGGAGACGGTGGTGCGGTGTGTAGAGCGGGCGGAAGGTCCGGCTTTGATTCTGGGCCCGGCCGGCACGGGCAAGTCGACGTTATGCCAGGTGATCGCCCAGCAACTGCGAGACCGGTTTCGCGTGGCGATGCTGGCCAGTGCGCAGCTCTGCACCCGCCGTGCGCTCCTCCAGAACATCCTGTTCGAGCTGAAGCTGCCGTATCGGGACCGCGATGAGGGGGAGCTGCGTCTCTCGCTGATCGACGCGTTGGAGCCGAGCGACGCGTGCCCTCACGGGATGCTGCTGATCGTGGACGAAGCCCACATGCTGCCGCTGCGTCTGCTGGAAGAAATCCGCATGATCACCAATCTGGTGCGTCACGGGCAGCCGCGGGTGCGCCTGGTACTGGCGGCCAGCATGATCCTGGAGGAACGACTGGCGTCGCCGCGTCTGGAGTCGTTCAACCAGCGGGTGGCCGCGCGCTGCTACCTGCAGTCGATGCGCCGCGATGAAACGTGCAACTATGTGCGCGCTCAGCTGCTGGCCGTGGGGGGCGATCCCGACACCATCTTCACCTCCGACGCGCTGCACGCCGTGCATCGCGCGACCGACGGCGTCCCGCGTCTGGTCAACCAGGTGTGCGACCATGTGTTGCTGCTCGCCGCCAACGGACGCCGGACCCAGGTCACTGCCGCCAGTGTGGAAGAGGCCTGGGCCGACCTGCAGCAACTGCCGACGCCCTGGACCTCCGACAACGCGGAGCAGAATCGGCCGAGTGACATTCTGGAATTCGGCCAACTGGACGACGACACCTGCGGCGAATTGGATGCCGGCGAGCTGCCGGTCGAAGCGGAGTTTGCCGAGTTGCCGGCAGTCGCCGCAGCACCCGATTCCGTCGAGCCGCAGGGGCCGGTCCCCAACGATGCGGCAGATGACGAGGATCCGACCCCCGACGATTCCGACGACGCGGACTGCCAGTTCCGTCCGCAGCTGTGTCGCAGCCCGGAAACCGAGCTGGTCTTCCACCACGCCCACAATCCGTTTGCCGAACGATTCGCGGAAGAAGAGGTGATCGTGGACCCGTTCACCTCCCTGGAGACGCTCAGCGGTGCCTGGGCCGGTTTCCCTGCCAAGCCGAACGAAGACGCCCCGCCGGCCACGTGCGGGCCAACCGTTGCCGCTGCCGCAGATGGCAGCGCGGCGCCGGCGGCGTACGTCGACAGCGTCGAATTCGATCCGGTGCTCCCGGAAGAGGTGGAGCCGATGGTGGAGTCGCTCCCTGAATGCCCCGCGCCGCTCGACGACGCGCCGCCGGGAGACGATCGCGATCTGCTGGAAATCGTGGACGATTCCCCGGAACTACCGGAGGAATATGCCTTGGCCATCGCAGCGTACCGGCCCCGCCGCCGCGCCTACCGGCAGCTGTTCGCGTCGCTGCGCGGTCAGTAGCCGGAGCACACCGCTCTGGATCGGCCGCTCAGGGCAGGGCCCTGACATGTTCGCAAACCGACCGCGAGGTGTTGATGATGAGTTCGATGGTAGACGCTCCAACCATGGCGGCACATGTGTCGCCTGTGCCCCATCCGGCCCCGCCGAACCGCTTCATCGCCGGCAAGTCGCCGTCGGTCGGCACGACGTATGAGATGTGTCTGGCGCTGGAACACGACGAGCCTCGCCTTGCGCGTCAGTTTCACCGTCTGGTGGAGACGATCGTCAGCCAGTTTCCTCCGGAGCGGGGGGGGACAATCCTTTTTGCCGGAGCCGGCTCGAGCAGCCATGTGGCGGACGTGGCGGGGTACGTGGCACGACAACTGACCCAGCGCTGCTCGAGCGGCGTGATCCTGGTCGACGCCGACGAAACGGACCGGGTATTGAGTCAGCGTTTTGCAGCCGTGACCGAGAAGGGGCTGGTCGAGACACTCCAGGACGACATACCGGCCACCAAGTTCGTCGTCGCCACCACCATCATGCGTCTGGCCTTCCTGGCGTTCGGTGAGCACCTGACGGCGCGGCGCACCATCGCCCCGGTTGCCGTGCGCGACGTGGTCACCGAATGGCGGGCCAACTATCGCTATACCGTCGTGGCCGCCGGCGCCACCCTCTGCCCGCTGGCCGGGCTGCTCGCGCGGCAATGTGACGCTACGTATCTGGTCGTGCAACTGGGAGCGGCGGACCGGCAACAGACCGTCATCACCGCTCAGAAGCTGACCGCGGCCGGCGCCCGGCTGCTCGGCAGCATCGCGACAGGGGTCCGGCCGTAGTGTCCGGCGGGAGCTACCCAGCACCCCTCTCCGGCACCACCGCTCTCTTCTTCCTCCTCTCCTCTCTCTTTTCTCCTCTCTCCTCTCTATTATCTCCTCTCTCCTTGGGGCAAGTTATACTTTCCCGGCACGCGGTGGGGGGGGATGCCTGGAAACATGTGAGGGCCAAGCATGGGAACTTATCTTGTGACGGGGGGCGCTGGCTTCATTGGGTCGCACATTGCGGAGGCGCTGGTGCAGCGTGGTGACCGGGTGCGGATCCTGGACAATCTGAGCACGGGACGGCGAGAGAATATCGCCTCGATTGCGGACGATGTCGAGTTCGTGGAAGGAGACGTGGCGGACCAGGCGGCGGTGGAGCGGGCGTTGCGGGGTGTGGAAAACGTTTTCCATCAGGCGGCGTTGGCGTCGGTACCGCGGAGCGTGGAGTATCCGCTGGACACGAATCTGGCGTGTGTCACAGGTACCGTCACGCTGCTGGATCAGGCGCGGCGGGCCGGCGTGCGGCGGGTGGTGTATGCCGGTTCGAGCAGTGCGTACGGGGACCAGCCCAGCTCGTCGAAACGCGAAACGGACCTGCTGCAGCCGCTCTCGCCGTATGCGGCCGCCAAGCTGGGTGCCGAAATGTACTGCCAGGCCTTTTTCCACACGTACGGGCTCCAGACCGTCACGCTCCGCTACTTCAACGTGTTTGGACCGCGGCAGGATCCGGCCAGCCCCTATTCGGCGGTGATCCCCTTGTTTATCACGGCGCTGCTTGAGGGGCGTCCGCCGATCGTGTATGGGGATGGACGGCAATCGCGCGATTTCACGTTCGTGGCGAACGTCGTGCATGGGAACCTGCTGGCGATGGACAGCACGTCGGCCGAGGTGCCCGGGCAGTGCATCAACGTGGCGGACGGGCAGGCCACCACCCTGCTGGAACTGCTCGCCACACTCAACGAAATGCTGGGCACGCAGGTCGCGCCGCGATTCGAGCCGCCGCGGGTCGGCGACGTGCGTGAGAGCATGGCCGACATTACCCGCGCCCGCACATTGCTCGGCTACGAACCGCCCGTCGCGTTCCACGAGGGACTGCGGCGGTCCATCCACTACTACCGCAGCATGGCCACCGGCATTCCATGACTCCCCCCGACAAACTCCTGGTGGCCATGGCCACGTACAACGAACGAGACAACCTGCCGGACATGGTGCGGCAGGTGCTGGCCGTGGTACCCGGCGCCGAACTGCTGGTGGTGGACGACAACTCGCCCGATGGGACCGGCCAATGGGCGGCGGAGCAGGCGGCAGCCGACCGGCGGATCAGCTGCCTGCATCGGCCGCGCAAAATGGGGTTAGGCAGCGCCACGATCGCAGCGTTGCGGCACGCGGTCCAACATGCTTACACGTACGTCGTGCTGCTGGACGCGGACGGGAGCCACGATCCGCGGGAAATCCCGCAGATGCTGGAGCGGATCAGCAGCGCCCAGGCAGCCGCGCCGGACATCGTCATCGGCTCGCGGTACGTGCCGGGGGGCAGCACGATCGGCTGGCCGTGGTACCGCCGTTGGATGAGCCGCAGCATCAATGCCTTTGCGCGCCTGATGCTGGGCCTGCCCGTGCGGGACTGCAGCGGTGCCTTTCGGTGTATCCGCGTCGCGCTGCTCGAACGCGTCGACCTGGACTCGATCCGCAGTCACGGCTATGCCTGCCTGGAGGAGATCCTGTGGAGGTTCAAACAGGTCGGTGCCCGCTTTGAAGAGATCCCGATTGTCTTCGCCAACCGTCAGCGCGGCCACTCCAAGATCAACACGCGAGAGAGCCTCGCGGCGCTCTGGATGCTGTTCCGCCTCGGACTGCGCAACTGGTTCAGAGTCTGATCTCCAGCGCCGCCAGCTCGTGCGGCCAGGTGCGGAACACCTCGTCGTCCTGCCACGCCATCACACCCGGCAGCGTGCGGCGCGTGCGGGGCAGCGGCAGATGCTGGTCGTACCGTAAGTCCCCCTCGTGCGCCGCCAGCGCAACAGACAGGCCCGCCTCTACTGCGTACCCAGCGACCATCGGAGGCAGACTCACCAGATTCCTGCCAACAGGCCAGTCACCCGCCAGGTCCTTTGGGCCGGTGTCGGTCAGTCCGCTGCCGGACGGTGCGATCCGGGCCGCTTTCGGCTCCCCTTCCGCCCGGACCTCCGTCGCGAGGTGATTGATGATCCACAGCGCGTCGCGGGGGGACAGCATATTGTCCCCGGTCACGTCCAGCAGGGGCGGCGGCAGAGAGCCTGGTGCGGGAGGCACCGGCAGCGCGTGCCGCTGGCCAGCGTTCAGTGCATTGATCACCAGCAGCGCATCGACGGCGGTCACCATTTCGTCCACGTTGACATCCAGCGCGTTGACCGGGTTCTGCCACGGCGATGCCTGCAGGTCCATGACGACCACACGCACTGTCGCCAGGCTCGACGTCAGACCGTCCGCATCCCGGAGCTGGTAGACAAACTTGTCCAGACCAGAGAAGCCGTTGTCCGGCCGGTACGTGACGTCTCCTGTCTGCGCGTCCAGCTGGACCACGCCGCACCGCGCGGCGGTGACGATCGAGACTGTGGAGCCACTAAGCAGGCCGTCGCGGTCGCGATCGTTGGCCAGGATGTTCAGCACGCGAGCGGTCCCCAGATCCGCCACGAACGCGTCATCGACCGCCTCGGGCTGGTAGCGCCGATCCACCGGATACACGAAATCGATGGCCACATTGTCGGCACCTACGGTGAACTCGTCGCACATCAGCAGACCGGGCAGACGGCCCCCGCTGGCACGCCCCCGATAGGTACCCGGTGGCAACTGGATCTGGTATCCGCCGGCGGCCATAGACGTGGCCTCAAACGTGCCGGCCGGACCTTCAAACACCACCTGCACGTTCCCAAACCCGGCACCGGCGACATACCACGGCACACTGCCTGACTGCTTGTAGACCGCCCCGACCACATACGCCTCGCTCGTCACCAGCGGCGTGGCAAGATCCTGTGTCACCAGCAGCGGGCCGGTGTTCCGCAGGTTGCTGCAGCCCACCTCGTCGATCGCGACCCCGATGTGGACGAATTCCTTTCTAAGCAGCCGGATCCGATGATTCGGCGGGTCCTGAATACCGGCCGGACCCGCTCCCCAGTCAAGTACGAATCCGCCATGTGCCTCCAGCACCGAACGCGGGTAGGCATAGATATTCTCCCCCCAGCGCCGCCACTCGTAGCCCGCGCTGCGCATCCGCTGCCCCGGATCCGGCTCCCCCGGAAACTGATGCTCCTGACTGTCGTGGGCCAGCATCTGGCGGTTGTGCTCGTGTGCCGCCGCATAAAGCGATTCGTTCCACGCCAGCGGCGGCACAGGAGTCAGCCCCTGCCACTGGCTGGCTAACGCCGCACCGCTGACACCCCAATACTGCAGCTGCTGGCTGATGTAAGGATCGGACGAGGCCAGGGGCTCGATGCGAGATACCAGCCGCGTCAGCTCACCTTGCGGATCCGCGCGGAAACGATTGACCAGCTGGAACAGCTCCTGCTCCAGCCCCGTCGGGTTGAACGACAGTACAATGCGCGGCTCAAGCTGCTCCAGCCGCGGCCGATACGTCAACCTCATGTCCCGTTTCGAGCACCGACGTGGGCCGTTCCGGCCACGCTTCGCTGACTGCGCCGCTTCCACTACAAACGCTCCCAGGAAAAACGTCAGAGTCTTCGCCGGACGAACGGCCGAATAGCCGAGGCAAATACGCGACAAGGACTGTGAGTCTAATCCGACGCGTCCCGCACGTCCACCACGAAACACCGACACCCCTCCTTTAGAGCCCATGGCAGGCGCGGTCCCCTGGTCATTCCCGGCGGCCAGGCTACAAATAACAGATAAGTAATAAGTAGTTGTCTCCTTGCCGCACTTGATCGGTGATCGGCAGCGTGGCCAGCGGCGACGCATGTGTTGACGTCAGCATTGGGGTGGCGCTGCCACGTATTTCAAAAACACAGGAGTCCTAGCGATGGCGAAGTCAGGCGTGTGGGGATGTGTCGGGTTGATGTTCATGTTGGGTTGCGTCAGCGCTATGCGGGCGGACGAGTTGAAGGTCGGCGACAAGGCGCCAGCATTCAAAGCCGAGTCGACGGATGGGAAGGCGCTGACACTAGACGACTTCAAAGACGCCAAGGTGCTGGTCGTCTGCTTCACCTGCAACGACTGCCCGATCGCCGTGGCCTATGAAGACCGCTTCATCGAATTCACCAAGCAGTACCAGGACAAGGATGTGAAGTTCGTAGCCCTCAATGTCAACGTGACGGAGGACTTGGAGGCGATGAAGACGCGGGCCGAAAAGAAGAAGTTCAATTTCCCGTATGCATACGATGGCAGTGGCAAGTCGGCCGAGGCGTACGGAGCGAAGGTGACACCGCATCTGTTTGTGCTCGGCCCGGATCGCCACGTGGCCTACATCGGCTCGTTTGACGACGAGATGGCGACAGACAAGGTGACGAAACGCTTCGTGCCGGCTGCGGTCGACGCTCTGTTGGCCGGCAAGCAGCCCGAGGTCACGGCGAACAAAGCATTCGGCTGCACGATCAAGCGCTAGGTGCGGGCGCGTTCCGACCTGCCCTGCCTGCCAGCCGGCCCGCCGCTCATACGAAAGCGGTCATCCAGCCGCCGTGTGCTGCGATCGTCTGATCGATCTGGCGCATGCAGGTCAGGGTATCCTGTACTGCCAGCAGGATCTGGCGGTAGTGCGCCAGATCCTGGCTGTCGAGCGTGCGACCGCGGCGGTCTTTGAGCCACTTGTGGCACACCTGGTGGGCTCCCACGTGGAACTGCCAGACGCTGGCCGGTACCGGTCCGATCGAGACGCGGTCATTGAGGTAGACCCGTCCCTTGTCCAGGCGGGGTCGGCCGAGTGTGACCCGGGACGCGGGCTGTACACCTGCATACTGAGGACCGCCGGCTGCCGCCGCAGCGTCCGCTTCGCTGTCGCCGGCAAACGCGGCGGGGAAGAACAGCCTGGTGCGGAGCAGGTGGCGTGTGACGAGCTGCGTGCCGAGTTCTGACAGGTGCCGGAACAGCTCGCATCGTGCGGGCACGAACACGCGGGGGAAGCCAACGCGCAGGGACGCCGCAAACCGTTCCCGATAGCTCGGCGCGTGAAACAGCGCGTAGATGTAGCCGAACAGCGCAAACGGCGTGAAGTGACCATCCGCGGCATCCTCCGCGCCCGGGTTCCACGCCAGACCCAGCTGGTCCGCCACCCGCTGCACAAACGCGGGCGAGAAGTTCACCTGACGGGGTCGTGCGGCGGACCGGGGGGGCACGTGGTCGGCCGAGCCGGGCCGCTGGCCGGTCGGCGCGCAGTCCTGTAAAAACAAGGGGAATACGGATTCACTGCCCCGATTATCCGAGCGGATCAGACCGTCGAGCGCGATCGTGTCGGTCACCCAGAAGTAATCGCACCGGTGCGACGCCGGCAGCTGGCGGCGTGCGACAAGCGCGAAGTTGTCGCCCGCGGCCAGGTGCCGCATCACGGCCTCGCGCGGCCAGTCGATCATCCAGGGTGTCCAGAAGATTCTGCGGCGGTCAAACGGCCGGTACAGGCAGTCGCAGATGTAGCGGGCCAAGTCCGGTTCGCGGCGGAGCCGTGCACGGGCCGCGGCGAGCTGCCAGCCGCGGGTGTCGCCGGTCGGGTATTTCGTCGAGCGGCTGGATGCGAAGAACTGCGCGCGAATCGCGTCGTCTGCTACCCGCTCGTCGCACAGCACGGCCAGCCTGTCGCGCAGCTCCGTTTCCGAGAAAGCCACGACAAAGCCGTCGCGCGCCGTGACCGCCGCCGTGGAATAGACCGGCATCACCTCGGGCAAGGGACAGCCGCGCGCATACTCCGACTCCCGGCGTCCATCGCGTGGCACCAGGAAGTAATGTGGCGCATGCGGGTCCAAACGCGTTGTGCGCACTGGCTCAGTGCCGGCCAGTGCTGCAAGCTTCGACTCTCGCTGTCCCCACAGGTCCGCGTGGTCGATCCGCGGCGCGATCGGTCCGTGGAGGGGACGTCGCCACAGGCTGATCGCCACTCCCTGCTCGATCCCAAAAACCGACTCGTCATGCACGCCCTCGGGCGGTCGCTCCCCGGTCCGCGTATTGCCATGCAGGTCGACGACGGTCACACAGGGGAAGGTCCGCAGCAGCTGCTGTCGCAGGCCGCGAAACGTGACGTTGTCGAGGAACCCGTGATTGGTGACGAACCCGATCACACCCGCCTCGGTTCGCTCGATCAACCAGTGCGCCAGCCGCAGGAACTTGACGTAATCGTCTTCCAGCCAGTGTTTCTTCTCGCCCAACGGCCGTCCATCGGCTTCCAGGTAGTTGGCCACGCGGTGGTGTCCGGGTGCCTGGCCGCGCAACAGCTGGCTAATCCATCGGTAGCGGTTTTCGGACACGCCCGCAAACGGCGGGTTGCCGAGCACGACGGTGTACGGTCGATCGTCCTCCGTCAGCCAGCAGTCACCGATGCGCGGTGCGCGCAGCGTGTTACCGAGCAGGAAGTTGATCCTGCCGGGTCGCGTGAAGTGAAACCCGGACGCGTGGAGCCGCGTGGCCAGCAGCAGGTGGGCCACCACCACGGCCGGCAGGGCGAGTTCCTGGCCGCAGATCCGCGGCAGCAGCGTGTCCACGACGAAGTCGTCCCAGCTCTCCCGCGGGCGGCCGGCCGGCGCTGCCTCGCGCGACCGGCAGGCGGCCCACCAGTGTTGGATGTGGTCGAACACAGCCAGCAGGAACACGCCGGCCCCCATGGCCGGATCGAGGATGCGGAGAAAGGGCGCGTCGGGCCGGACCGGCACGTGCGCGTCAGGGCCGCCGCCGGCCACCCGCACCTGTTGCCACGTCGTGCGGTCGGCCAGCCCATCGGCCAGCATGAACTCCATCCGCAACACCTGGTCCACGCTCCGCACCACGTGCGCCGCGAGGTCGGGTGGCGTGTAGTAGACCCCCTGCCGGCGCCGCGACCTGGCGTCAGACTGGCTCAGCAGCCGCTCGAAGAAACCGGTCACGTCACGGTCGGACTCAGCGCCACAGGTGGCCGCCTCCGAGCATTTCTCCGGGCGCTGAGTCTGCAGATGCTGACGGATCAACGCCGCCGCGCGGCCGATGGCGTGCGCGCCACACGCCGCCTCGTCGCCGGCCAGACACAGGTCGAGAATCGCCGCCAGCAGCGGATCCGCCTGGTCGATCAGCCAGCGCCGCGCGGAATCCGGCAGAGGCTGGTCCCGGCTGGCGGCCAGGGCCACACAGCCGCATGCCACCGCCTGGGCGACGGCGTCTGCGAACACGTGGGCTCCGGATCGGCCCGTCTGCTGCCGGAATCGACGTTCCAGATCCGCCCAGTGCCCCGGCGCTCCGTGGTCGACCAGCGCCGCCTGTACGGCGGCACTGAGCTGGCGTATGAGCGGGAGCAGCTGTCGCACTTCGGCAGGGGCCATCGCCAACCTGTCACCGATCGTTACGGGACAATCACGATCTTTCCGGCCAGCGCTCCGGACTGGCGCACCGTGCTTTCTTCCTGTAGCCTGTGCGCGGCGGCCACCTCGCGCAGCGGCAGCACCTGCGAGATATTCGCCCGCAGTTGCCCGGCGCGCATCCAGCGATTGATATCTTCGGCGCAGGCCCGCTGTTCGTCGGGCGTGGCCTTGAACATGGCGAATCCGTGGATCGAGCAGCCTTTGACGTAGAACGGTCCGACCGGGAAACCGGGGCGTGCCTCACGGCCGGCCATCAGGATGATCCGGCCCCGTTCCGCCAGGTAACTCAGCAGCTCATCGAAATCCGGTTCGCGGAGCGTTTCCCAGCACAGGTTCACCCCCGCGGGCGCAAACGCCTGCACGGCCTGGGCCAGGCTCTCGGTCCGGTAGTTGACCGCGACGTCGGCCCCGATCTCCCGGCAGCGGGCCACTTTGGCATCGGTGCCTCCGGTCGTCAGCACGCGGGCGCCAACCGCTTTGGCCATCTGGACGACGGCCGATCCAACACCGCCCGTCCCGCCGCGGACAAACACCGTCTCGCCACGTTCCAGCTGCCCTTCGCGGAACAGCCCCAGATGCGCGGTGATGCCGACCAGGGCCAGGGCCGCGGCCTCCTGATCGTCCACACCCTCCGGGGTGGGATACAGCCAGCTCTCCTCGACCGCGCAGTACTCGGCGCAGGTCCCCTGGCGCCCGAGCAACCCCTGATTGCTGCCCCACACGCGGTCACCAGGCTGGAATCGCATGACGCGCGTTCCCACAGACTCCACCACGCCTGCCAGATCGCAGCCGACGATGAACGGCCGCGGGAGTTCCCAGTAGTTCGCGCCCTGGCGGATGTATGTGTCGATCGGATTGACTGCGGCAGCCGTCACCCGCACCAGCGCCTGCGTGTCCGTCGGCTCGGGACGTGGGAGATCCCCATAGACCAGGCACTCGGGCGGACCGGGCTGCTCAATATAGGCGGCTTTCATGGAGGTGGTTTTCATGCACTCCGCTTCCTGTTCGTCACGCGGCGCGGCGCGATGGCAGCACTGCCAAGTCCTCCGCCTCACCCGGGAAGTTCAACAACTCGCGCACCGCATAGTGCTGCTTGTCTCGACTTCCATAATAGATGCGGGCGTTGACTTCGCCCAGCAGCCCCAGGCTGAAGAACTGGATGGCCGCCAGCATGGCGAACACGGTCAGGAGCAGCAGCGGATTGCCGGTCATGTCGACGGCGTCCAGCAGCTTCATCCCCAGGGTGCCCAGCCCGGCCACGCCGGAGAGCAGGACACAGCAGAGCCCGACGGCGCCGAAGAGCTTCATCGGACTGGCCGAATACGTCAGAATGTACTTGACCGTCATCAGGTCGAGAATCACCCGTGTCGTGCGGGAGATGCCGTACTTCGTGCGGCCGAACTGCCGCGCATGATGCCGCGTGACGACCTCGGCACACCGCGCTCCGCGCGCGTGCGCCAGGATCGGAATGAACCGGTGCATCTCGCCGTACAGTTCCAGCTCCCTCGCCACCTCGCGCCGCACCGCCTTGAGCGTGCAACCCAGATCGTGGATCGGGAAGCCTGTCACCCACGAGATCAGGCGGTTGGCCAGCAGCGACGGCAACCGGCGATTGAGCCACGGGTCCTGCCGGTCCTTGCGCCACCCGTGGACCAGATCGAACCCTTCGTCGATCTTGGCCAGCATCATCTGGATGTCCTGGGGATCGTTCTGCAGATCGCCATCCATCGTGACAATCACGTCCCCCGAGGCGTAGTGGATGCCGGCCTGCATCGCCGCCGTCTGACCGAAATTGCGGCGGAACCGCACGACCTTCAAACGCGGATCGAACTGGGCCAGCTCCCGCAGCCGCGCGAAGCTGTCATCGGTCGACCCGTCGTCCACGATCACCACCTCGCACGACCGATCCAGCTCGGCCAGGACTCGATCCAGCTGCGCGTACAACAGCGGGATGTTCTCACGTTCGTTATACACCGGGATGACAATGGATACGTCCACAGCAGTAGACCTCCTGGAAGGGGCCCCGGCCCGCAGCAACTCCGGGCCGGGCGGCAGGAGTGTAGGCCAACCCCGCCGGGACGACAACACCAGTTCGCCACCCGCTTGCTCTTGGACCCCTGTCCGGAATGCGCTACAATCGAGCCGGTGATCTGCCAGAAGCTCTTGGAGGAGACTGCGGGGATGGACAGTCACGGACGACGCGCGCGATGGCGGACGCTGGCACTGGCCGCCTGGTGCACCCTGCTGTGCGTGCCGCGTGCGACAGGTGCGGAGCCGGACTGTGGACCGCTCGCGATGCTGGAGGACGCGGAGCTGACCGATGTCTGCTTCGTCGACTCCGATCAGGGCTGGGCGGTGGGGGACACCGGTGTCATCTGGCATACCGAGGACGGTGGCCGGCGCTGGCAGTTGCAGCGTGCGCCGGAGGTCTGCCGGCTCGAATCGGTACATTTCCTGGATGCCCAGTTGGGCTGGGTGGTGGGTGGTCGGGTCCATCCCTACACCCATCAGACGAGCTGCGTGGTGCTGCGGACACAGGACGGGGGTCAGACCTGGACGAGCCTGCCCGGGCTGACGTTGCCCGCACTGAAACATGTCCAGTTCCTGACCCCGCAGCAAGGCTGGGCAGTCGGGAACACCTCGTCGTTGTATCCCACTGGTGTCTTCCGCACGGAAGACGGCGGACGCAGCTGGTCGACTCTGCCGGCGGCGGTCCAAGGTCCGTGGACCACGGGAGATTTCCGCAGCTTCGAGTCGGGGCTGGCCGCGGGCCCGCAGGGTAGCTTGGCGCAGGTTACCGCGCCGGCCATGACCGGGGTGACGATCCCGGGGGTCGGAGGTCGCACCGTGCGGGCGATCACAAGCAGCGACGCGCGGCGGGGCTGGCTGGTGGGGGATGGCGGCCTTGTGCTCCACACGACCGACGGGGGCCTGACGTGGCAGCCTCCCCCTGGCGCCCTGCCTGCCGGGACAACTCAGCTGTTCGATTTCCGCGCGCTGGCGACGTGCGGCCCGCACGTCTGGGCGGTCGGAGCGCCGGGCAGCCGCGTGCTGCACTCGCACGACGGCGGAACGACATGGGAACTCCAGCGGACGGACCAGAGTCTGCCGTTGCGGGGCCTGACATTCCTGGACACCCAACGCGGGTGGGCTGTCGGCGCGCTGGGCACCATCCTCGTGACGCGCGACGGCGGCCAGTCCTGGCGGCGGATGCGCGGCGGCGGCACCCGCCTGGCTCTGCTCGGACTGTTCAGCGAACCGAGGCAGCTGCCGCTGGAACTCTTCGCCTGGTCGTCCGGCAGCGAGGGGTATCTCAGTTACGCCGAGGTTTTCAATCGGCGGGACGGGGAACTCGGGCCCGTGTCGGACGCGCCACTGGAGGATGCGGCGCAGGCGGCGCTGGTGGCCGTCGGCAGCGGCGGCACCGATCTCGCCTGGCAGTTCCCCCTGCGGCAGGAAGGCTTGCAGATCGGAGCGCAGGACCTGGTGCAGGTCTGGGACCGCCTGCACGGCAGCCGCTCGATCGATATGCTCGAGGAGCTGGCGGTGCGGCGCATTCGCCAGTGGCGGCCGGACGTGGTTGTGACGGAAGGCCCCAGCCCGCGAGGTGACTATCCGTTGTCACACCTGGTCAACCAGCTCGTCCTCTCTGCCGTGCACAAGGCGGCAGACTCCGCGGCCTATCCCGACCAGCTGTCGTGTGCCGGACTGTCCCCCTGGAAGGTCAAGAAAGTGTTCAGCGTCGCCACCGACGACGATCAGCCGACGGTGACGCTCACGACGGCCCAGCTGGCGCCGCGTCTGGGGTGTTCGGTGGCCGATCAGGCGTTCGACGGATACGCGCTGATCCGCCCGCGGTACGCCTCCCCGCCGACGACGGTCGGCTTCCGCCTGCTGCGGGATGAACTGCCGCAGGCCGCCGGCCGGAGAGACATCTTCAGCGGCATATTCCTGCCGGCGGGAGGCGACGCGCGGCGCGCGGAGGGTGCTCCCGCCGCACGGGACGTGGAAACCCTGACCCGCGCAGCACAGCAGCGGCGAAACATCGAGCAGTTGTTTCTGAAGACCACCGGCGGATCCGCCCAGGCCGCCAGCTGGCTCGCCCAGCTGCAGGATCTCACACGCTCGCTCAACGCCTCCAGTGCGGGGCAACTGTTGTTCCACCTGGGCCAGCGGTATCTCGAGGCGGGAGAGCTGGAGCTGGCGGCCCAGACGCTCGAGCAGCTGGTGGGCCGCTACCCGGACCATGCACTGTCTGAAACCGCCATCGTGTGGCTGATCCAGTATTACGCGAGCAGTGAGATCGATTGGCAACTGCGGCGGCAGTCCCAGGTGGTAGCGGACGTGGTCGTGGCGCAACCGCCCCAGATAGCGGCCGACGGCACCGTGAAACCGGCCGGTTTCGCACAGCCGGTGCCTCAATTGCCGGCGGCGCCGCCGGTAGTCGGCGGACCCCTGCAAGCCGGCCCTCACACAGCGATCGTGGCGGGTCCGCAGCCAGTCGATCGGGCAACGCGGGCGGTGAATCTGGCCCAGCTGCTGCAGCGCAGCCGGCCGGGGCTGTTCGCCGAACCGCAGGTCCAGTTCCCCATGGCGGTGGCCTATCGCCTGAGCGGGATGCCGCGCGAAGCGGAGCGATTCTATCACCGCCTGAGCGCCGGTCAGATCCTGACGAACTGGGGACGCTGTGCCGAGGCGGAGTTATGGCTGGCGAGCGGCCGCGGGTTCGCGCCCAAGCCGGTCTGCAAGTGCCGGCTGGTCAGCTCCCGGCCGCATCTGGACGGGCATCTCGACGACCCCGCGTGGGGCAAGGCCGAACGTCTGGAACTCTCCAGCGCTCTGCATGATGACGGGACCTGGCCGGCCACCGCCATGCTGGCATGCGACGACGAGTTTCTGTTTCTGGCGGCCAGTTGCCGCAAAGCGCCCGGCGCGCAGTACCCGGCAGCGACGAGTCCGCGCCCCCGCGATCCGCCGCTGGACGATTACGACCGCCTGGATGTGCTGATCGATCTGGATCGCGACTACGCGACCTTCTACCGCTTGACCATCGACTATCGCGGCTGGACCGGCGAGGCGTGCGCGGGCAACGTGCACTGGGATCCCGTCTGGTATGTAGCGCAACACGAAACTGCGACGGACTGGACGGTGGAGGCCGCGATACCGCTGGCCGAACTCACGCCCCGCAGCCCGACGGCGACCGACGTGTGGGCCGTCGGCGTGCAGCGGATCGTGCCGAAGGTCGGCATTCAGGCCTATACCAGGCCGGCGTCGGTCGTGCCGCGCGGGGAGAGCTTTGCATTGCTGATGTTCGAGTGAGGCAGCCGATGCCTGTGCGGGGGGTGAATGAAGTGATTGCGGACGTGGCCCCAGCGCGGTGTGGGGAATCGGGCAGCCGCTCATGACGTGTGTGATCGGGACCGACGAAGCAGGTTACGGCCCGAACCTGGGGCCGCTGGTGATTGCCGCCACGGTGTGGCGGGTGCCGGCGGCGCAGCCGGTCTCCTCCCTGCCCGCCCAGCTGGCCTCCGTGCACGTCGACTCCGGCCGTGCCGCCGACCCGATTATTGGTGACTCCAAGCAGCTCTACCGACCGGGTGGCGGGCTGAGCCTGCTGGAGCGCGGCGTGCTCGCCGCGCTGGCACTGCTTGACGGACCCGCACAGGACCGGCGTACCTGGCGCGCGTTGCTGGCCCGGCTGGATCCCGCCCGTGTCGCAGCGCTGGCGAGCATGCCGTGGCACGCCTCGTACGATTGCGACCTCCCGGCGGCTGCCACCGACCAGGCGATCGCCGCTGCGCAGGCCTGCTGCGCCCGGGCGTTGGACGCCGCCGGAATCGCCTTGATCGACCTGCGAGCGCGGGTGGTGTTTCCGGCCGAATACAACGCACAGGTAGCGGCCTGCGGCAGCAAAGGGACCGCACTGTCGCTGTGGACGCTCGAACTGGTCCGCGAACTGCTCTCGGATGTAAACGATCCGATGGTGGTGATTCAGTGTGACAAGCATGGCGGGCGCAATCGCTACGGCGCGCTGCTGCAGCACGTGTTCGCGCCAGCGTGGGTCGACGTGTGCGAAGAGTCGCGCGAGCAGAGTGTGTATCGATGGGGCCCGCCGGCGGCACGAATCGAAGCACGTTTCGCGGCCCAGGGAGAGCGCTTCCTGCCGACAGCGCTGGCGTCGATGGCGGCCAAATACCTGCGCGAGTTGGCCATGCAGGCCTTCAATGCCTACTGGGTGTCACGCCTGCCCGGACTCCAGCCCACGGCCGGCTACCCGACCGATGCCCGGCGTTTCCACGCAGCGATTCGCCCCCTGCAACAACAGCTGAACATCCCCGACACGCTGATCTGGCGCACACGCTGAACGCTGCGGCGGGAGCGACAGTCGGTCCGGTCAGGGCGCAACTCAGCCCGCCCGTGGAGCAACCCGGTCCGCCCGTGGCGCATCCCGGTCCGCCCGTGGCGGCTGTCGACGGTGACCGCCGCCGGCGGGCCGTTCATCCCACCTAGTCGGTTCCCCACCGCATTCGTACACTTACGAATGAGTTTCCTGCCGGGACAGCCCCAGACTGCGGCGCGCCACCCATGTCATTCAACAACGAACAAGATGTGTACCAGGATCACATCCTGGACCACTACGAGGATCCCTATCATCGCGGGCACTCCGCGCACGCCACGCACGCGCACGAGGACGACAACCCGCTCTGTGGCGACGTGATTCACGTCGAGCTGCGGATCGACCAGCAGGGACGCATCGTAGAGGCATGGTTTGACGGCGACGGGTGCTGTATCAGTCAAGCCTCGGCGTCGATGCTGATGGAGAAGATCGAGGGGATGACGATCGAGGAGCTCAAGCAGTTCAGCGCTCAGGACATGCTGGCGCTGTTCGGCGCGCGGCTCACCCCCAATCGCCAGAAGTGCTGCCTGCTGTCCTGGCGCGTGGTACAGGCGGCCGTGCACTCGCCCCTGGCGGGGTCTGTCGCGGCGGACGCGGCGTCTTCCCGCCCCACGCCGCCGCCACATCCGGAGGACAACACCTAGTGTCCACCACCGATGCCGTGCCGTTCGATCCGCAGGCGATCCGCGCGGATTTCCCCATCCTGGCGACGGTGGTCCACGGCGACAAGCCACTCGTCTACTTCGACAACGCCGCGACGACGCAGCGGCCGCGGCAGGTCATCTCGTCGCTGGTGGAGGCGTACGAGCAGCACTACGCCAACGTGCATCGCGGCATCCACTGGCTCAGCGAACAGAGCACGGATCTGTACGAAGAGGCGCGCGAGGCAGTGCGGCGGTTCATCCATGCCCGGACGCAGCAGGAAGTGGTGTTCACCACCGGCGCCACGGCCGCGATCAATCTGGTGGCCCGCAGCTGGGGCGATCAGCAGGTCGGGGCCGGCGACGAAATCGTGCTGACCGAAATGGAACACCACTCCAACATCGTGCCCTGGCAACAGCTGGCGGAGCGGACCGGCTGCACGCTGCGTTTCGTCCCGATCACCGATGATGGGTTCCTGATCCTGGAGGCCCTGGACGACCTGCTGAACGAACGTACGCGGCTGGTCGCCGTGACCGCCGTGTCGAATGTGCTGGGGACCGTCAACCCGGTGGCGCAGATTGTGTCGCGTGCCCACGCGGCCGGTGCCCGGGTGCTGGTGGACGCGGCCCAAAGCGTGCCGCACGCGGCGACCGATGTGCAGGCCTGGGGAGCGGACTTCGTCGCCTTCAGCGGCCACAAGATGCTGGGCCCGTCTGGCGTCGGCGTGCTTTACGGCCGCGAGGAACTTCTGGAGGCCATGCCCCCGTTCCTGGGCGGCGGCAGCATGATCCGGCGCGTGACACTCGAAGGCTTTGAGCCGGCGGACCTGCCGGCGAAGTTCGAGGCGGGAACCCCTCCCATCGTCCCCGCCCTCGGACTGGCGGCCGCCATCAAATACCTCGAACAGATCGGCATGGACGCTATCCGCCGCCATGAAATGCAGCTCACAGCGCGCGCGCATGAAGTGCTGGAGGCCCTCGACGGCGTGCGGCTGCTCGGCCCCGCCCCCGAGCACAAGGCCGGCATCACCAGCTTCGTGGTGCAGGGGATCCACGCGCATGACATCGCTCAGATCATGGATCAGCACGGCGTGGCCATCCGCGCCGGACACCACTGCACAATGCCGCTCCACAAACGCCTCGGCGTCGCCGCCAGCAGCCGGGCAAGCTACTACTTCTACAACACGCTCGAAGAAATCGATCAGTTGGGTATCGCGCTGCGAGACGCTCAGCGCATCTTCCGGCGCGGACAGAGGAGGAATGACGGATGACGAGATACCCAGGCACGAAGGAAGGACGGATGACGAGATACCCAAGCACGAAGGGATGACGGATGACGAGATACCCAAGTACGAAGGGATGACGAAGGGGAAATGACGAAAGAGGTTTCAGCAGGTCCTGGGTGATCCGGATGCGATCCAAGTGGGACGGTGAAAGGCTCGGTCATTCTGA
>Ga0123332_1001910_pt1 | contig 20184 bp, 15 predicted proteins | sample BioC12SIPDNA_4_FD_89958 | JGI IMG/M metagenome (GOLD analysis project Ga0123332, IMG submission 89958) | Anaerobic biogas reactor microbial communites from Washington, USA - Biogas_R2_A C12 SIP DNA | ecosystem: Engineered > Bioreactor > Anaerobic > Unclassified | place: Washington, USA...
CGCCATCCAGGTGGCGCATCTCGCGCCAATCGGGGCCCATGCGGTACATGGCCTCGGAACTGGCCTCCACCAGGGCGCGTAACTGCGCCTCGCTCTCCCGGAGGGCGTCCTCCGCGCGCTTGCGCTCGGTGATATCGCTTAGGAACACGAGGCCGGCCGGCTCGCCGCCGTAATCGATGGGCACCGCGGAGGCCAGAACCTCGCGGAGGGCGCCATCAAGGCGGATGAGCGTCTCCTCCTGCGAGGGGGCATCCCCACCGGTCGCATCGAGCTCACGCATGCGTGCGAGCACCGCCTCGCGTTGCTCCGGCACGATAAAGTCCATCACGGACCGCCCGTGGAGATCCTCGGCCGCCGCGGCCCCCAGGAGCGCGACGGCGGCCGGATTGGCGTAGCGGATCTCGCCGCCGGCCACCTCCACCAGGATCGGCTCCGGGGCGCCCTCGATCATCGCCTGGAACTGCGCCTCGCTGCGCCGCAACTCCTCCGTGCGCCGGGCCACCTGCCCGGAGAGCTGGCGGCTCCAGACCATGGAGCCCACCAGGATCAGGACCAGGGGGACAAGTACCACCCCGGCATAGCGCAGGGCGCGCAGCAGATTGATGGCAGGCTCCTCGTAGGCCCCCAGCCATGTTGTGCGGATGCGGCGCAACTCGCCGGAGGCCTCCAGCGCCTGGAGCCCCTCCTCAAAGCTGGCGAGGAGTTCGCCGCGACCCTCGGCCACGGCGTAGCCGTACTCGGAGCGCTCAAGCGGCGTGCGCGCAACCTCGAGGTTCTCCCAGCCATTGGCGGCGATCCAGTAGCGCGCCGGCACGCGGGCCACCAGGGCCACATCGGCGTCCCCATCGGCGACGAGGCGCAGCGCCTGCTCCTCCGAGCTGACCGCGGCGGACCAGGTGATCGACGGCTCATCCGCCAGATGGTCCTGCATGATATCGCCCTGCATGACGACGACGCGCAATCCCGCCAGCTCCGCCAGGGAACCGGGCTCCGGGACACTATCGACACGGTAGGCGGCCACGTGATCCACCAGCGTGTGGGGCGTGCCGAAATCATAGAGGGCATCTCGCCCGTGGGAGTAGAACATGCCCTGGATCACGTCGATCTCGCCGTCGAGCAGCGCCTGGCGGGTATCACCCCAGGGGGCGAGGCGGATCTCGACATCCAGGCCCATCTCGTTGGCGACGGCCCGGGTTAGGGCCACGAGGTAGCCGGTGGGCTGGCCGTTTTCATCTAGGTACTCGTAGGGCGGATAGTTGTCGTCCCCCCCCACCACAATGCGCCCGGCTACGGGGAGCGTGGTGGAGCCCAGCCAGCGGGCGTGCAGGCGGCGGAAGGTGCCATCGGCCATGACGATGGAGAGGCCCTCATTGAGCAAGGCCAGCGTCTCGCTATCGCCCTGGCGCACGGCGAAACAGAATTCCTGCGAGAACCCCGTCACGGGGCGCTCCACGATGCGGAGCCCGCGGATCTGGCCGGCCTCGATGAGCCGGACCGCCACCAGCCGCTGGATGAGCACGGCATCGTAGGCGCCGGAGACGACGCCGCGCAACGCCTCCTCAAAGGTATCGGTGGTGTGGATGCGGAAATCGCGCGGCTCGCGCCGCAGGAACTCTTCGGCGTTATCGCCGGCCAACACGGCCACATCGCGCCCGGCGAGATCGGCGAGCGTGCGCACGGAGACATCACTCTCGCGCACGACGAGCGCGCCATGCATGGTGAGGTAGGGGAAGGTGAAATCGTAGAGCGCCTCCCGTTCGGGCGTGCGGCCCACCAGGGGAAGCGCCTGAACCCGGCCGCTCTCCAGCCAGCCGCGCACCTCCTCCCAGGGGCCCACTTCAAAGGCCACCTGGTAGCCCATGGCACGCATCGCCTCGCGCAGCAACTGGACGGAGAACCCGTCCGCCCGGCCCAGGGCGTCCACCACGGCAAAGGGCGGGTAATCGATCTCGCTGGCGGAGAGGAGGATGGGCGAGGGCTCCCTCTGGGCGGGAGGCGCGGCGTGTACGGCCAGCGGGGCCAGCAGCAGGCTGGCCACGAGCCACGCAAGGCACGCCCCAATAGGCCGCACCTGACGAACTCCCATCCGGAGCCTCATTCCCACCTCCATCCTGAGGTACAGACCGCGAGAGCAACGGAACGGTGCAAATCGCCCTACGTGCCCCGAAAGCTACGGGGGGAAAGCTACCACGGGCACGGCGAGCCGTCAACGGATGCTCAGCTCACACAAGCGCACACATACACTGCGACGCGTAAAGCTTTCGTGTGGGACGCGTGTATCCTGCGCAAATAGGAACCGGCGGCTGATCCACGGTCGCTCCGCCGCGCCAACCGGGACGCCGCCCCGCGGCAGGGTGCGTTCAGTGTAACGGCAGCCGCTGTCGCCGTCAAGGGTAGCCTGCACAAGCCGCCGCTATTGCCAGCCCGCGTCGGCCAGCCAGAGCCGGGCGGCCAGAGCCGGGCTGACGGGAGGCACATAGAGGCTTGAAAAGCGGGCGCGGACCCTCTAGTATAGAGAATGGCGTGGCCGTGCGTTCCAGGGAGGTGTGATGATGCCGGCGTTCGTCGAGGTCGAAGGACTCACCAAACAGTACGGGTCTCTCACAGCGGTGGATGGCATCAGCTTTGCCGTGGAGCGGGGCGAGGTGTTCGGGTTGCTGGGCCCAAACGGCGCCGGCAAAACGACCACGATCTCGATGCTCACCGGCGTGCTGGCGCCCACCGCGGGCACGGCGCGCATCGGCGGGCACGATATCCGCACGGACCTGGCGGCCGCCAAGCGTCTCAACGGCCTGGTGCCGCAGGACCTGGCCCTCTACCCCACCCTCTCGGCGCGGACGAACCTCAGCTTTTTCGGGCGGATCTATGGGCTGAGCGGCCGTGCATTGCGGGAGAGGGTGGCGGATGTGCTCCGGATCGTCTCGCTGGAGGAGCGCGCGGACGACGCCATCGAGACCTACTCGGGGGGGATGAAACGGCGGGTGAACATCGCCGCCGGGCTGGTGCACCAGCCTGAGCTCCTCTTTCTGGACGAGCCCACGGTGGGGGTGGACCCGCAATCGCGGGCGGCGATCTTTGACAGCGTGCGCGCACTGAACCGCTCCCGCGGGATGAGCATCATCTACACCACGCACTATATGGAAGAGGTAGAGTTGTTGTGCAACCGGGCCGCGATCATCGATCACGGCCGGATCATCGCCATGGACACGATCCAGAACCTTCTGGGGCTGCTGGGCGGCGGCGTGATCCACCTGGGCGTGGCGAACGCCGATGGGGACCTGCTGGCGGGGCTCCGCGCGCTCCCGGGGATTCGGTCCGCGGAGGTGATGGACGCCGGCTCGCCCGCCGCGCCCGGCGAGGAGGCGGCGGCCGCCAGCCCAGGGGAGGGCATGCAGATCACCCTGACGGCGGAGCGCGCGCGAGAGGCGGTGGTGCCGGTGATCGGGCTCTTGAACGCGCGGGATGTGGACCTCACCGGCCTGGAGATCCTGGAGCCCAACCTGGAGAGCGTGTTCCTGCACCTCACCGGCCGCAAGCTGCGGGAATAGGAGGCTCCATGGGCGCCCTACGCATCGCGATCAAGGACCTGGAGATCTTCCTACGGGACCGTGGCTGGCTCGTGCAGCTCTTTCTGCTGCCTTTGATGTTCATCCTGATCTTTAGCGGGGTGTTGAGCGGGATCAAGAGCGGCGAGCAGGACGAACGCGTCTCGCTGACGGTGGTGGATCTGGACGGGAGCGCGGCCTCGGCAAGCCTGATTGCAGCGATCGAGGCGGCAGGCGGCGTGAGAGTGGTGCCCCGGGAGGCCGCCGAGGCCGAGGCGCTGGTGGCGGAGCTCCAGATCGGCCAGCTGCTGACGATCCCGGCGGGGCTGGAGGCGGCGATCCAGAGCGGCACGCCGGCCACGGTGCGCCTGCAGAGCCATCCGGACGCCCGCGCGGTGGATACCGAGGCGGTGCGGGTGGTGGTGGAGGGCGCCGTGCAGGACCTGCTGCTGGAGGCCCAGATCATCGCCAGCCTGCAGCAGGTGGGGGACATGCAGGCGGCTCTGCCGGCCGAGCAGCAGGTGTTCGACGAGGAGCGGATCCTGCGGCAGGCGCGGGAGCAGTTCGCCAGCTCCAAGGAGCGCCCTCTGGTGACCGTGAGCCAGCAGATGGCCGGTACGGCCTCCGAGGGCGACTCCCCCGACATGGCACACCTGGCGGTGCCCGGGTTCGCCGTCCTGTTCGTCTTTCTGGCCGCCCAGGCCACAGCGCGCTCGATCTATGACGAAAAACGCGTGGGCTCCTTCCGGCGGTTGCTGGCCGCGCCGATCGGCCGGGCGGAGCTGCTGGCAGGCAAGGCTCTTCCCAATATCGCCATCGTCATCGTGCAGATGGTGGTGATCCTGGGATTTGGCGTGGTCGGCCTGCCCCTCCTGGGCCGCGCGCCCATCTCGCTTGGCCAGGACCCTCTGGCCCTGGTGCTGATGGCCCTGGCCATCGCGCTGTGCTCCACGGGGCTGGGGATCCTGATCGCCGGATTATCGCGCACGGAGAACCAGATCGGGGGGCTCTCCACCCTGCTGTTGTGGGCCACCGGGGTGCTGGGGGGCAGCATGATCCCGCTGTTCCTGCTGGAGCAGGTGCTGGGGCCGATCCCGCGAGCCGTCCCGCAATACTGGGCCAACCGCGGGCTGGAGAACGTCCTCCTGCGGGGGCTCGGGCTCGAGGCGGTGTGGCCCCAGATCGCGGTGTTGCTGGCCTTTGCGCTGGCGTTCTTTGCCATAGGCCTGTGGCGCTTTGACTATGAGTAGGAGCCATCCCATGAAGGCCTTGCGAGACACCCTGACCGTCACCTGGAACGAGATCCTGCTCATTCTCAAGGACAAGGGCTCCCTGGGGATCCTCTTTGTGCTGCCGCTGGTGCTGACCACGATCTATGGGGGCATGAACCAGCAGTTCGCCGGAGAGAACGAGGCCAGCATCCTCCTGAACATCTGCCTGGCCAACGAGGATGGCGACCTCTATGGGGACCAGGTTTCGGCGGCGTTGCGGGAGATCAGCGTGCTCCACGTGGAGGAGCACGGCCGCGCGGCGGAGGCCCAGGCCTGCGTGGCGGAAGGGAAGGCCATCGCCGCGGTGGTGCTGCCGGAGGCGCTCACCGAGCGGATCGGCGCCTATGAGCCGGTGAGCCTGGAGGTGCTGGTGGATCCGGGCGAGCCGGAGGCGGCCAGCATCGTCACGGGGATCATGAACCAGGTGGTGGATGAGCTGACCGTCTGGGGCGAGGTCCAGCACGGCGTCCACACCGTGCTGGAGGAGAGCGGCCTGCTGGCCGGCGCGTCGACGGAGGTCGGGCGGGCGGCCGAGGCCCAGAGCCTGGGCGCCGTGATGACCACGCTGAACCGGATGCGGCGCAGCCCGGCAGTGGCCGTGGCCAGCGAGACCATGGCCGGCGGGGAGGTGCGCTCCGGGATCGAGCAGTTCTTTGCGCTGATGTTCCCCGGGATCACCGTGATGTTTGTGTTCTTTATCGTGGGGATGTCCGGCTCGGCGCTCCTGCGGGAGCGGGAGACGGGCACGCTGCGCCGGCTCCTCTCGGCGCCGGTGAGCCCGGCGGCCGTCATCGGGGGCAAGGCCCTGGCCTATGCCCTGCTGGCCTGCGCTCAGGTGGTGGTGCTCTTTGGCGTGGGCCGGGTGGCCTTCGGCATGCCCCTGGGGGATTCACCGGCGGGGCTGGTGGTGCTGACGCTGCTGCTGGGCCTGGTGGCGGCCACCTTCGGGCTGATGGTGGCCTCGCTGGCGCGCAACGCGGGGCAGGCCGATAACATCGGGACGCTGCTGGCGTTCCTGATGGCCGGCCTGGGCGGATGCATCGCGATCAGCAGCACCCCGGCGACGCGCCAGCCCGGTATTATGAGTATACTCTCTCGCCTGACGCCCCAGGGGAACGCCCTGGAGGGGTACTATTCCCTGATGGCGGATAACGCCGGGCTCGGCGGGATCGGGCCCGAGTTGCTGGCCCTGGCGGGCTTTCTGGCGCTCTTTGTGGTTGTGGCGGCCTGGCGCTTCCGGTATGAGGGCTGAGGGCGCTTTGACGTAACCGGCAGCGATGCCCCGGGACGGCGCCGACCCGGGCCACCCGGACGAGCCCTGAAACCATCGCGGGCGCGGGGCCTCCGGCGTTCGTGCCCGGGGCCAAAGTCCGGGGCCGCAGAGCGCGAGCGCGCCGACGGGCGCAGGCCCGAGCCGGCCAGCCGGCCGACATACGAACCGGCCAACGCTGTCACCGAGGAGCCAACAATGACTGTGTCTTTCCGCCCCTACAGGCCCGGCGTGGATTTCGATGCGGTGAACGCGCTGCTGGCGCGCACCTACCCGCCCGATGACCGGCACGACAACTGGACCCCCGCCCGCTGGCAGTACATGGTGCACTCGGTGTGCGACGGCGACGAGACGCGCCTGGCGGACGTGGGGCTCTGGTGGGAGGGCGAGCCGGATCATTCCCGCGTGGTGGCGGTGACCACCCACGAGGGCGAGCCGGGAGAGGCCTATTTCCAGGTGGGCCTGGCGCACCTGGAACTCAAGCGCGAGATGCTGGCCTACGCCGAGGCCCACCTCAGCCGGGAAGCCGCGGGCCGCCGGACGCTCGTGGCGTACATCAATAGCTGGGATACGGCCCTGGGGGCCCTCGCCGCCGAGGCCGGCTTTGTGCAGCTGAGGGACCAGCCCGAGTGGACCTCCCGGCTAGTGTTGCCGGAGGTGTTCGCGCCGGTGGCGCTGCCGCCCGGATACCGGATCACCGACCGGGCGGAGCGGGACGATCTGGAGGCGATCAACCGGGTGCTCTGGCGGGGATTCAACCACGAGGGGCCGCCCCCGGAGGAACACGTCGCCTCGCGGGCCTGCGTAGAGCGGGCGCCGCTGTACCGTCCCGAACTGCATGTGATGATCGAGGCGCCGGAGGGCCACCTCGTCTCCTACTGCGGGACCTGGTACCACCCGGACCTGCGCATGACGTATGTGGAGCCGGTAGCCACGGACCCGGACTATCGCCGGCTGGGATTGGGGCGGGCCTGCGTCCTGGAGGCGGTGCGGCGCACCCATGCCCTGGGGGCCACCCGCGCCCTGGTGGGCTCGGACCAGCCCTTTTACCAGGCGCTGGGGTTCGAGCGCAGCCACGTGTACTACCCCTGGCGCAAGGAGTGGTGAGCGCTGCATGCCAACGGTGCTCACCGCGGGTGCCAGCGGGCCCAATGGTGGATAGAGGATAGCGCGGCGCGACATCGGAAAGGAGGGCCAGGATGGATATCCCCGCCCGCATACTGGTTTATGGGGCCGGTCCGCTGGGCAGCCTGTTCGCGAGCCGGCTGCACCAGGCCGGCCATGACGTGACGGTCCTCGCCCGGGGGGAGCGGCTGGCGCAACTGCGAGAGCACGGCGTGCTGTTGCATGACGTCACCACCGACCTGGACGAGGTCACCCACCCCAGAGTGGTGGAGGCGCTGGACCCCGAGGACGCCTATGACTTGGTGCTGGTTGTGATGCGCAAGAACCAGGCCCTGCAGATCCTGCCGGTGCTGGCGGCCAACCGGCATACACCCAACATCCTGTTCCTGATGAACAACGCCGCCGGGCCGGACGCACTCGTGGAGGCGCTGGGGAACAACGAGGAGGGCCTGCCACGGGCGCTGATCGGCTTCCCCGGCTCGGCCGGGTATCGCGACGGCGCGGTGATGCACGTGCTGACGGGCAATGAGCGCGAGCGCGCGCCGGTGCCTTTTGGCGAGGTGGACGGCGCCCTGCATCCACGCACAGAGGCGGTGGCGCGGATCATCGACAGCGCCCCTGGGCTCACGGCCGAGGTCCGCCCCGATATGGACGCCTGGCTCAAGTACCACGTGGCGCTGCTTTTCCCGACGCTGGCGCCGGCGCTCCACGCCGCAGGCAGGGACAACGTCCGGCTGGCGCGCACGCCCGACCTGCTCGTCCTGGCGATCCGCGGGATCCGGGAGGCCTTTGCGGCCCTGCGGGCCATCGGCTTGCCCGTCACGCCGGCCAAGTTCCGCATCCTGCAGTGGGTGCCGGAGCCGCTGCTCGTGCTGGGCGCCTCGCGGCTGCTGGCCAACCCGCTGATGGAGATGGCGCTCGTCCGCCACGCAGAGGCCGCCCGGGACGAGGTCCATCATCTGATCGGTGAGTTCATGGCCCTGGCGCGCACCACGGCGGTGCCCACCCCCACCATCGACTATCTCATCACGCTCTACGGGCCCGACGCGCCGGAGATCCCCGAGGGCAGCCACGAGATCCCGCAGCACTGGAGCGGGATGCTCCTGCTGCTGGCGGCGCTGGGCACGCTGCTGACGCTGATCGTCCGGCCGCGCCGCCGCTGAGGGCGGCCAGGGCCCCGGAGGGGGTACGCCCGATTTGCGCTATACTGTGGCGATCAGCAGACACGCACCCAGAGGAGGCCCGATGGTTCAGGAGATCCCCGCCAGCGCACTGGATACCGCCCGCTTTATCGACGATCAAGTTGCCGCGATCCGCGCCGCCGTGGGCGCCGGCACGGCCATCAACGCCCTATCCGGCGGCGTCGATTCCTCCGTCGTCACGCTCCTGGGGCACCGCGCCCTGGGCGAGCGCCTGCGCACCGTGATCATCGAGAACGGCCTGATGCGCGAGGGCGAGTTGGAGCACACCGCGTCGATCTTTACCGCGCTGGGCGTGCCGGTGGAGATCATTCCCGCCGAGGAGGCCTTTTTGGGCGCCTTGAAAGGCGTCACCGATCCGGAGGCCAAGCGCGAGGCGATCACGCAGACCTTTTACCGCGACGTCTTTGGCCCCATCGTCCGGGAGAGCGGCGCGCGCTACCTGCTGCAGGGCACCATCCTGACGGACGTGGACGAGACGGTAGCGGGGATCAAGCGGCAGCACAACGTGTTCGCCCAGCTGGGGATCGACCCCGAGGCCACGTTTGGCTATGGCATCCTAGAGCCGCTGCTGCAACTGCGCAAGGACGGCGTGCGGCGGGTGGGCGAGGCTCTGGGGCTGCCCGCCGAGGTGTTCTCCCGCATGCCCTTCCCCGGACCGGCGCTGGCCGCCCGGGTGATCGGCGAGGTCACCCCGGAACGGATCGCCACCGTGCGCCGGGCGACGGTGGCGGTGGAGCGCCACCTGGCCGGCTCCGGCGCCTTTCAGTATCTGGCGATCCTGCACGAGGATCGCGTCACGGGGATGCGCGGCGGGCGGCGCGCCTTTGGCCAGCAGATCGAGGTGCGCTGCTGGGATTCCGTGGATGCCCGCGAGGCCACGCCCACCGCGCTGCCCTGGGACACACTGCGGGCCATGGCCGATGAGATCCTGGATAGCGTGCCCGAGGTGGTGAGCGTGACGTACAACCTGGCGACCAAACCGCCCTCGACGATCGAGGCGATCTAGCCTGGGATAGCCCATGGGGGGAGGCCCTCCGCGCGTGCGGGCGGCCTCCTCTCCTTTTTTACGCCGGATGCGCGCACAAGCCCTTGCAGACGCGGGTCCTGCCGCCTATCATCGTGCCAGGCGTTCTCCCCGCCCCGCGCACGGCGGGCCCACGGGCCAGTTGCCAAACCATACACGGAGCGCTGCCATGAAACTGACCCAGATCGCCTGCCGGACCTGCGGCGGGCCCGTGGAGATCCCCGAGGGGGCCAGCCAGGTGACCTGCCCCTTTTGCGGAAGCCGGCTCGCCATCGAGCGCCAGGGCTCCGAGGCCGTGATGGATGCGGCCGAACGCATCAGCGGCGCGATCGACGGAAGCGCCGAGCACACCGGCGCGGCCATCGGCGAGAGCGCCGAGCGGGTCAGCGGCGCCATCGCCGCCGCCGCCGGGAGCATGGGCACGGCCGTCTTGGCGCCGGCCAGGGCACGCGGGAGGCGATCCACGAGAACACCCTCGTGGCGGAGGCCGCGCTGGACCGCCTCACCTGGAGCCAGCAACTCCTTTCCGCCGAGACGCAGCTCACCGCCGTGCAGAGCGAACTGCGCGCCCTGGCGCGCCAGAAGGCGACGCACACCACGCGGCAGCAGATGCGCGATCTCCACGTGCGGGAGCAGGAGCTGCAGGGCCGCATCGCCGAATGCCGCGCGGCGATGGCCCAGCGCCGGGCCGGCGGCGGCGGTGACGCCGGGGTCGCGGGCGCTCCCCAGGGCGCTGGGGCGGCGCGGGCCACGGACGGCAAGAACTGGGGCACCGCCGTGGCGCTCTGCGCGCTGCTCGGGCCGCTGGGCGCACACCGCTTTTACACCGGCCACGTGCGCAGTGGGCTCCTCCAACTGGTGACGCTGGGCGCCGGCGGCCTCTGGTCGCTCTATGACCTCTCGCGCATCCTGAGCGGTCGCTTTACGGACAAGCAGGGCCGGCCGCTGGCCGGGCGCGATCCCGCCCTGGGGGCCGGCTGCTTTACCGCGCTCCTCGTGATGCTGGGCTTTGCGCTGCTGGCGCTCATCGCCCGGCAGGACAACACCGACGCGGCCAACGGGTTCTTGATCATCGGCGCCGTGGCCGGCGCGGTGGTTTTCGTACTGCGCTATGCCGTGGCCCGTGGCGCCCAGCGCCGGGCCGAGCGTCGGGGGCGTTAGCCGCTGGGAAGCGGGCGCTCGGAAGCGGGCGCTCGGAAGCGGGCGCTCGGGGCGGCGCGGGAACAGGGGCGCTGGCCGGCGGGTCCAGCCGCAAGGGAGGCCGGACGAGGAACAGGCATCCGCCGGCCGCAGGCACGGGGGTTCTCTGGCGTTCGACTGAGCAGGAGGTGTTCCATGCCGCTCTCGAGGTCCCTCCGGCCGGCCCGCGCAGCGTTGCGCACGCTCCTCCTCTTGCCACTCCTGGCGGCGCTATGCGGCTGTGGCCCGTTGTGGCCGATCGCCCCGCCGGACGAGGACGTGATGGTGACGGAGCCGCCGCTCGCCACGGCGCCGTCTCCGCGTGAGACGTTGCCCGAGAGCAGCCCCTCCGCGGCGCCGCAGGGCAGCCCCTCCCCGGCCGCGGCGCCGGCGGCCAGCCCCTCCACCACCGCGGAGGCCGCACCGGCTCCCACGGCGGTGGTGCTGCAGGGCGAGGCGGGAGAGGTCTCGCTGCCGCTGGCCCTCCCGCCGGGCCTGTACCGCGCGCGCATCCAGTTCACGGGGGCGGGGCAGATCGCGCTCACGGCCCGCTCCGCCGATGGCGCCGACCAGCCCCTCCTGGACGCGCCCGGGCCCTACGAGGGCGAGGCTCTCCTGAACGGCATCCCCTCGGGCTCGCTGGACGCCCTGGCCGACGGCCCCTGGCGCGTCGAGCTCGCGCCGCTGGGGACCGCCGATGACGCCGCTTTTGGCGGCGCAGGGGACCGCGTAAGCGGCCTGTTCCCCGCGCCGGAAGCGGGCCCCTGGCGCCTCCGGCACGAGGGGAGCGGCCCCTTCCGTGTGGAGCTGCGCTGCGTAGGCGGCGAACAGACCCCCTTTGAGGGCGATGGCCCGGCCGATGTCGTGGGCGAGATAGCCTTCCCGGGGAGCTACTGCTACTGGCGCGTGCACGCGACGGGCCCCTGGGAGCTCTCCCCGGCGTAGGGTGTCGCACGCGGCCCCCGGGCGAGAATCCCGCGCTCCCCTTGCGCACAATTGACCCTTGGGTCCGCGGAAAAGCGCGCCGGCCGGCCCGATCTCGCGTATACTCACAGGGACAGGTCTATATCAACCGGGCTGCGTCACCTCATTTGGCTGGAGGCGTCATGATGAAGCTGCGTCTGCGCGCCATCGTCACTATCCTGCTGGTTTTGGTGTTGGCGCTCTCGGTCACCGGCGCGGCGCTCGCGGCGCCCGGCGGCCAGGGCACCGTGCGGGTATGGGTTGGTTACGGCTCCGGCCGCAGCGCGCAGGCCTGGCAGGCGCTGGCCGGCTCCGGCGCGACCCTCCGCTACCACTTTACCGATCTCGAGGCCTACGTCGTGACGCTGCCGGCGGCGGCGCTCGCGGGCATCGAGCACAACCCCAACGTGCTGTACGTCGAAGAGGACGCCGAGCGCTACCCCATCGCCACCATGCCCTCGGCGGTCACGGGCGCGGTGCAGGCCGCCTCCGTCATCAGCCCCCAACAGGTGCCCTATGGCATCGACATGGTCCAGGCGCGCGACGTGTGGGACGCGGACCGCAACGGCGCCGTCGATGCCGGCGCCCCCACGGGCTCGAACCGCACGCTGTGCATTATCGACTCGGGGCTGTACACGGGCCATGAGGATTTCCAGGGGGTCACGGCCAGCGGCTACTCTGGCAACCTCCCGTGGAACCAGGACGGCTTTGGCCACGGGACGCACGTGGCGGGCTCGATCGCGGCCGTGAACAACTCGTTCGGCGTGGTGGGCGTCACGCCCGGCACCGTCAAGCTGTACATCGTGCGGGTGTTCGGCGATGACGGCGCGTGGGCCTACTCCTCGGACCTGGTGAACGCGCTGTCGCAGTGTCGCGCGGCGGGCGCCAACGTGGTGAGCATGTCGCTGGGCGGCTCGCGCTCGATCCGCGCGGAAAAGACCGCCTTTGCCACCGCCTATAGCGCCGGCGTGTTGAGCGTTGCGGCGGCCGGTAACGCCGGGACCTCGGCCTACTCGTACCCCGGATCGTACGATTCGGTGATCTCCGTGGCGGCCATCTATGAGAACAAGGTCGTGGCCGACTTTTCCCAGTACAACAGCCAGGTGGAGCTGGCGGCGCCCGGCGTGGGCGTGCTCTCCGCCGTGCCCTATCTCGAAACGAATACGTTGACGGCCTGCGGCGTGACCTACGCGGCCAACCACATCGAGTACAGCGCCCGCGGCACGGCCAGCGGTGCGCTGGTCAACGGGGGGCTGTGCACAGCCACCGGCGCCTGGGGCGGCAAGGTCGTGCTTTGTCAGCGCGGCGACAACTCTTTCTACGAAAAGGTGATGAACGTCCAGAACAGCGGCGGCGCGGCCGCGATCATCTACAACAACGAGCCCGGCACGTTCCTCGGGACGCTGGGCGAGGGTTATTCGTCCACCATCGTGGCCATCTCGCTGAGCCAGGAGGACGGCCAGTATCTGGTGGCCAGCCGGCTGGGCGAGAGCGGCACGGTATCCAGCAGCGTCAGCAAGCCGGGCAGCGGGTACGAAGCCTGGGACGGCACCTCCATGGCGACGCCCCACGTCTCCGCGGTGGCAGCGCTGATCTGGAGCGCCAACCCGGGCTGGACCAACGCGCAGATCCGCACGGCGCTGCAACAAGCCGCCCAGGACCTGGGCGCCGCCGGGCGGGACGCCTACTATGGCTACGGCCTGGTGCAGGCCAAAGCCGCGCTGGACCTCCTGCGTGGCACCCAGCCTGTCAACGAGGCGCCCGTCGTCAGCCTCACGAGCCCCGCGAACGGCGCCTCCTACGATAGCGGCGCGACCATCCCGTTCAGCGGGACCGTCACGGACGAAGACGCAGGTCTGGCCGGGAGCCTCGCCTGGACGTCCAGCCTGGATGGGCCCATCGGCACCGGCGCCTCCTTCAGCACCGCCCTCTTGAGCGTCGGGACGCATACCATCACCGCGGCCGTTACGGACTCGGGTGGGCTGACGGGCCTGGCCTCGATCTCCGTGACGGTGAACCCGGCGGCCACGAACACGGCGCCCGCAGCCAGCATCACGAGCCCCGCGAACGGCGCCACCTACGATAGCGGCGCGAGCATCCCGTTCACCGGGAGCGCCACGGATGCCGAGGACGGCGACCTGAGCGGGAGCCTGGGGTGGACATCGAGCCTGGACGGGCCCATCGGCACCGGCGCCTCCTTCAGCCGTGTGCTGAGCGCCGGCACGCACACCATCACCGCGGCGGTCACGGACTCGGGCGGGCTGACGGGCCTGGCCTCGATCGTCGTGACGGTGAACCCGGCGGCCACGAACACCATCACGGTCGCGACCCTCACGGGCACCAGCGCCTCTGTCAACAGGAACCTGTGGCGCGCCACGGCTACGGCCACGGTGAACCCCGCCCTGGCGGGCGCGGTGGTGAGCGGCACCTGGAGCACCGGCGGCACGGCCACCTGCACCACGGGTAGCGCGGGCACCTGCTCGGTGAGCACGAACCTGAAAACCAAGAGCTACGCGTCGACCCAGTTCACCATCACGGGCGTGGTGCTCGCTGGCTATACGTACGATGCCTCCGGCAGCGTCACCACGGTGACGATCAGCAAACCCTGACGCCGCCTCCCGCCTGGGGCGCGGCGCCCGGGGGTAGAACGAGCACGGCCGGCGGGGTGATACCCGCCGGCCGTTGACTGTGGCTCGCCTGGGGCGGGGGTCGGCGCGGGGCGCATGGCTCTCCAGGAGCGCAGACATGGTCCGGTGCCCGCGGCGCTGGACCTGTCTGCATGGGCGCCGTGGCCTTGCCCCGCGGCTCGCTGACGGCTTTCGCCCGCCGCTTACGCGGACACTGCGCTGCCGGAGCTTCCCTGGGAGCGCACGACTCTCTGGGAGCGCAGACATGGTCCGGCGCCGGCGGCGCTGGACCTGTCTGCACGGATGTGGTGGCGTTGCCCCGCGGCTCGTTGGCGGCTACCGCCCGCTGCTTACGCGGACACTGCGCTGCCGGAGCCGCGCAGATGTCCGCGCCCCTGGGGCACCAGCGCACGTCCTGCCGGGGGGGAGCGCAGACATAGTCCGGCGCCGAGGGCGGCGGGCCTCTCCGCATCAGTGAGGCGCAGGCTCACCCGACGGCAGAGGTGCAGACAGCGGCGCTGCCTGCGGCAGCGCGCATGTCTGCGCTCCCAGAGGACCATGGGGGAAGGCGCCGCAGCGGCGAGCCCCCCCCCCCTGGGAGCGCGGAGATGGGCTGACGCCAGCGGCGCGGGACCTGCCTGCATCGGCGGCGTGGCGCTGTGCCGTCGGCGGGTCACTCTGAGTAGTATGTATCCAGCACCTTCTCAGCCGCCACGTTGAGCTCGTAGGCCCGATCCAGGTACTCGGTGCGCTTGCCGTCGAACAGGAAGCCCACTGCCCAATCGACACGATCACAGGCCTGGATCATCAGATCATGAGCCTGCTGAAGCTCGGGCAGGACACTTGCCGAAGACAAGGTCGTGCGAACCACGTCTACACGGCTCTGCTGCACGACGATATTGGCGTACGGGGGGAGATACGATGGATCATCCCGGAAGCCTGACATGACGCCGGCCAGCATGCTGAGAACGTCGAACAGCGCAATGTTCTGCGCGCGTGCCAGAGTGTAGTACGGGTCGGGCTCCAGGACCGGCGGCGGTGCGGTGGGGGTGGCAAGTGCAACGGGCGCGGACGGGGTCGCCGGCAATGACTTGGGTGTGGGTGGAGGCAGCGCCAGCGCTGCAGCGCCGGCGCTGGGCGTCTCTATCGGGACGGGCAGCCCGACCGTGGTGAGCACCTGCACCGTGACGGGCACCTCCACTGTCACAGGCACCTCCACGGTGTAGGGGATCAGGATCGTCATCGGTACCTGGACCGTCTGTACCGCGATGATGGTCACGGGCACCTCCACCGTCTGCCACACGACCTGCGACCCAGCTGCCCCCTGGCAGCCGGCGAGGATCAGGACGAGCAGCAGGCATGCGAGCAAGCGAGACGTCACGATGTCTCTCCTCCCCCCGCCCTCTCCCTGTTCAGCTCGAGCAGCCTGCGCAGAATCTCTGCGTCGTGGGCGCCCGAGGCGGGCGCTTCGCTCGGCTCCGCCAGATCCGCGGCCCAGCCGTAGGCCGCGAGGCCGCGCGGTCGAGGGCGCATGTTCTAGCGTCGGCGACCGACGAACCAGCGGGGGGAGAGTGCTGCTCACGGAAAGGGCTCGTTCTTATCGCTGCGCCGATCTGGTGGGGAGTGTAGAGGCCGTGGAAGCGATTGTCAAGACATGGGGACGCCGCCCACGGTGGCGGCGCACTGGCGAGCCTGCTTCTGGGAGCGCAGACATAGTCCGGCGCTGGCGGCGCTGGACTTGTCTGCATCGGCGTCGTGGCCTTGCCCCGCGGATCGCTCGCGCCTATCGCCCGCCGCATACGCGGACACTGCGCTGCCGGAGCCGCGCAGATGTCCGCGCCCCGGGGGCACCAGCGCACGTCCTGCCGGGGGGGAGCGCGGAGATGGTCTGGCGCCAAGGGCGTCAGACCTCTCCGCGGTGGTGAAGTACGCGAACACGCGCCGGGTGCGAGGCAGACAGCGCCGCTGCCTGCGGCAGCGCGCATGTCTGCGCTCCCAGAGGACCAAAGGCGAAAGCGGCATATCTGCGGGCCTCGTCCTGGGGGCGCGGAGATGGTCTGGCGCCAAGGGCGTCAGGCCTCTCCGCGGTGGTGAAGCACGAGAACGCGCACGGCGCGTGGGCAGACAGCGCCGCTGCCTGCGGCAGCGCGCATGTCTGCGCTCCCAAGACACAATAGGCGAGCCCGACGTTCGCTGCGCCTCTCCTCGTCCCGTCCTGCTACCTGCGCACCCGCTTCACGTCGCGCTGCATCGCCGCGGCGGGGAGCGGGTGGCCGGGGGCGGTATAGATGACCGTCACGCCGCGGGCCACCAGCGCCCGCCGCCGGTCGACGATCTCGCGGAGTGAGAGCGTGTCGCTCACGGAAAGGGCTCGTTCTTTTCGGTGCATCGATCTGCCGGGGAGTGTAGGGCCTGTGAAAGCGATTGTCAAGCGCTTCTCCTCCCCCCCTCCCCCCGCGCGCGCCGCGCAGGCAAGCGCGAGGGGCGGAGGCCCGCGGGCCCGCGCCCCTCTCCATGCAATCTCTGTGGCTCCGGGTGAGCCACCGGCGGCCCTAGGCGAACCAGTCGTTCTCGGAGACCTCGATGATTTCGGCGGTCATGTAGGCGAGAATGCCCCCCTGCTCCAGGGTGGCCCGCACGACCTCGGGGCTCTCGCCCTCCCACAGGCACCACGCCACCGGGTGCGCCGTGAGATCCACGGGAATCCAGGTGTAGAGCAGCCTGGCGGGGAACTGTCCGGCCCGGTTGGCGGCCTCGATCACAGGGACGGCCTGCGCCCACCAGGCGCGGGTCTCCTGCTCGTTCTTTAGCATGCGATGATGAGCGATGTAGCGTGGCATGGTAACCCCCCTTACCGTGTGGAACGGATGCCAGCTCCGAGCGTAGCGGGGCTCTGGAACGGCGGGGGGATCCCGCGGGGCATGACGTGCGCAAGGCCTCCTGTGTAGCCCGGCATTATGTATTGTAGCGCCACGGGGATCGGGAAGCAAGGGGGCGCCGCAGCGACAGGCGGATAGGCGGGGCGGGCTGGAGCCCGCCCCGCCGCCAGAGGAGCCCCCGCCTCCGGGGTGCAGTCGCTCATCCTTACTCGTTCACCGGCTCTTGAGCGAACTGCACAACCCGCAGCCCTCCTCGTTTGTGAGCCTCGCCCGTTCCGCCCGCCGCCCCGCCGCGCTATTCTGCCCTCGTAGCGCCAAACCTGAACGTGAGGAGGAACCTGATGGACGGAATATCGGCGGGCGACACGGCCTGGGTGCTGGTGTCGGCAGCGCTGGTGCTGGTGATGACGCCGGCACTGGCGTTCTTTTATGGCGGCATGGTGCGCCGCAAGAACCTTCTGTCAACGCTGACACTGAGCTTTGCCATGATCGCGCTGATCGGCATCCAGTGGGTCCTGGTGGGGTACTCACTCGCCTTTGGGTCCGATCACGCCGGGCTGATCGGGAGCCTGGAGCACCTGGGGCTGGCCGGCGTGGGCGCCGCTCCCTCGTCCTACGCTCCCACGATCCCGCTGCTGGCCTTTGCCGCATTCCAGATGATGTTCGCCATCATCACGCCGGCGCTGATCACCGGCGCCTTTGTGGAGCGGATCCGCTTCAGCGCCTTTATCCTCTTTAGCCTGCTGTGGGCGACGCTGGTGTACGACCCGGTATGCCACTGGGTATGGGGCGAGGGCGGGATCCTCCGGAGCATCGGCGCTCTGGATTTCGCGGGGGGCACGGTGGTGCACATCACCGCCGGGTTCTCGGCGCTCACCTTTGCGGCGGTGATCGGCCCGCGGCGGGGCTACGGGCGGGCCTCCTTTGAGCCCAACAACATCCCCTTTGTGGTGCTGGGCGCCGGGCTGCTTTGGATGGGCTGGTTTGGGTTCAACGGCGGCAGCGCCCTGGCGGCCAACGGCCTGGCGACCCATGCGCTGGTGACCACGAACACCGCAGCCTCGGCGGCCACGCTGGTGTGGATGGTGTTGAGCTGGCGGGATGGCAAGCCCTCCGTCCTGGGCATGGTGACGGGCGCGGTGGTCGGGCTGGTGGCGATCACCCCAGGGGCGGGCTACGTCACGCCGCTGGCCGCGATCCTGATCGGCGGCGTGGGCGCGGCGATCTCCTTCTACGCCATACGCTGGATCAAAGGGCGCCGCCGGGTGGATGAAAGCCTGGACGTCTTTGCCTGCCACGGCTTGGGCGGCCTCTGGGGCGCGCTGGCCACGGGCCTCTTTGCCACGCGCAGCGTGAACCCGGCCGGCGCGGACGGCCTCTTTTACGGAAACCCGGCGCAGTTTGCGATCCAGCTGGCAGGGGCGGTGGCGGCCATCGCCTTCTCCGTGGCCATGACCTGGCTGATCGCCCGCGTGATCCACGCCGTAGTGGGGCTCCGGGTGACCGATGCCAGCGAGCAGGTGGGCTTGGATATCAGCGAGCACGGCGAACGATCATACGCATGAGGGGGAGCACCATGACAGCCAAGATCGAGGCGATCTTTCGTGAAGAGATGCTGGGAGAGGTCAAAGACGCGCTGCATGCCATCGGCATCGTGGGCATGAACTGCTTTGAGGTCGTGGGGCACGGGCGCCAGGGCGGGATCGAGCTGACCGGGCGCACCGGATCTTACCAGGTGGACCTGCTGCCCAAGATCCAGCTGAACATCGTGCTGAGCGACCACAACGTGGCGCGAACGGTGGAGACGATCCGCCAGGCGGCCTACACCGGCGACGAGGGCGACGGGATGATCTTTGTCCTGCCGGTGAGCGAGGTCCTGCGGATCCGCACCGGCGAGCGCAACGGCAAGGCCTTGAGCTACCAGGACGATATCGACCAGCGCACCCAGGGCGCCTGATCTCCCCGCATCCGCCCGGCGCGCGCAGAGCCCCCCGTTCCGGGGGGCTCTCTGTGTCCCGGCGTCCATCGCCCCGCCGCATCGCCCGGCGTCGCGCTTGACGTCGGGGCCACGGCCCGCTATATTTGCCGGGACATCGCTCGCCCGGGAGGGAACAGATCCGCGCACACGGCCAGCCACGGGGACGTTACAGCCGCAATGCCTGGCTGCTCATTCTCAGCTCCGCGCTGGGCTCGGGCGTGTTCCTGGGCGCCGTGCAGCTTCTGAACCCGCTCTATGCCGTGCGGCTGGGCTACGGCCCGGCCGAGATCGGCGCGCTCTCGGCCGCGGGCGCGATCGCCTATTCGATAGGCAGCCCGGCGGGCGGCGCCCTCGCCTCGCGCTACGGCGTGCGCCGCGTGATGCTCTGGGGGATCGCCATCGCCGCCCTCGGGATGGCGCTGCCGCCCCTGGCCGTGCTTCTGCCGGCGGCAACCCGCCTGCCGTTCCTCATCGGCGGGCAACTGGTTGCCAACGGCGGCTGGGCCTTCAAGCAGGTGAGCCTGGTGGCCGCGTTGGCCGGCGCGACGAGCCCCGAGGCTCGGACCGGCGCCTATGCCGTCCATGAGGCGGCCAGCGGCGCCGCGGCCCTGGCGGGCGCGCTCCTGGGCGGCGCTCTGCCGGCGGCGGTGGCCCTGCTGTTGCATTCGTCCACGGCGGCGGCCGTCCCCTATGCGTTGACGCTCGCCGCCGGCGCCCTCATCAGCACACTGGCGCTCCTGCCGGCCGCGCGGGTGGCGCCCGAGGACGTCGATCCCGGCTCGGGCCGTGCCGCCGGGTCTCTCGCGGGGCCCGCCCGCAGCCGCCGGAGGCCGGCGCTGGATCTCGCGCTGCTGCTCGTCCTCGTCTGCGGCGTGGGGACCACGGCCGGCCAGGGAGCGGCCAAGGCCTTTGCCTCGGTGTATCTGGATACCGCCCACGGGGTGCCCACGGCGCAGATCGGCTCCTTCGTCAGCGTGGGGCTGGGCGCCAGCGTCCTCGCGGCGATCGCCAGCGGCCGGATCGCCCGCCGCTTGAGCAATGGGCTGATGATGCTGGTGGGTTCCGCGATCATCGCCGGCGGCCTGCTGCTGATGGCGCTCTCGCCGGGAGTGGGCGGCGCC
>Ga0123332_1001916_pt1 | contig 20135 bp, 19 predicted proteins | sample BioC12SIPDNA_4_FD_89958 | JGI IMG/M metagenome (GOLD analysis project Ga0123332, IMG submission 89958) | Anaerobic biogas reactor microbial communites from Washington, USA - Biogas_R2_A C12 SIP DNA | ecosystem: Engineered > Bioreactor > Anaerobic > Unclassified | place: Washington, USA...
AAATGGGAACTGCCGTCGAGTACGCCCAGGTCCTCGCGCTGGCGCAGTATGACAATGTCTATATGAAACTCTCGGGCCTTGGGCACTTCGCCGCCGATGGACCGCTCTACCTCAGCGCTCGTCCCTTCACCCGCCTGGTCATCGACGCATACGGCCCCAACCGCCTGGTCTGGGGCGGAGGCACGCCTGGCATCGTCGATGCGCACTTGGACCGGGAGACCGAGGACGAGCGAAGCCGGGTGAAAGGGGACAACTTGGCCCGGTTGCTCGTGTAGTGCGGTAACCTCCGATCTCGGAGGGATATGGAAAGGAGGGTGCGATGAGACGGATCATGGCGATGGGGCTGAACTGGCATGGCGAGTCGCTGTTTGCACCGGTCGAGGAGAGCGCACTGTCCCAGGCGTTGATCGACGCGCTGGCGGGGAACGCAGAGACCGTGGGGGCGCTAACTGCAGCGACAGCGGAGGCAGTGTCGTTCAAGGGCGAAGTCGAACGCACCATCACGGACCTGAGCGATCCCCGCGCGGCCGGATGGACGTTCCTGATCAACAGTGAGGACTCCCAGCGAAACGAGATCACCGAGATCCTGAGGCCGCTGGCCGAGCATCGAGGAATGGATGATCCCGCCGAGCCGCTCTACTACAACGGAGAGGATGCCGACGAGTTCGGCGACTGGCTGAGCGACAACTACTACGCGCTGGAAATCGAAGGGCAGCGGGTCCCACAGTACTTCCTGATTGTGGGTGGCCCCGAGCAGGTGCCATTCCGCATCCAGTCGATCCTCGCCACACTGGGCAACGTGGGGCGGGTAGCGTTCGACAGCCTGACCGACCTGCAGACCTACGTCGACAAACTGATCGGGCTGGAGGCGGCGCCCGAGCCACCGGTCGAGCGAGAGGTGTTGTTGTTCGCGCCAGACGGCGGCATCAGTGATCCCACGCATTTCAGCCGGCTGTACATGGTGCAGCCGCTGGCCGAGCATATCCGCGACGACCTCGGCTTTGCCACGCACACACTCATCGGCGAAGCGGCGACCAAAGCAGCACTGGCAGAGGCACTCCGAACCCACAAGCCCGCGCTGGTCTATACCGCCAGCCACGGGCTGGGCGCCACGGACGAGCCGCTTGACTTCCAGAAGCAGGTGAATGGCGCGATCTGCTGCCAGCATACAGGCCCGCTCGGCTGGGACGCGCTCTTCAGCGCCGCAGACGTCGAGTTCGGCAAGCCGGTGCTGGAGGGGGCCGTGTTCTTCCAGTTCGCCTGCTTCGGCTACGGCACGCCCGCCGAGAGCGACTATGCCCACTGGTTTGATGGCGTACCCCAGCAGTACACCAGCGAAGACTTCGTGGCCGCGCTGCCAAAGAGGCTGCTCGCACATCCGCGCGGCCCGGTGGCATTCGTCGGGCACCTCGATACGGCTTTCCTGCATGCCTTCACCGACGCGGACGATCCACACATCCTCGATCGATGGCATCCGCGGATGGCGCCGTTCAGACGTGCTGTCGACGGCTTGCTGGGAGTCGAGCCCTCGGGCCGGGCCATGGAGATGATGAACACGCGCTATGGAACGTGCAACGCCATCATCACAAACACCTACGACCGCCAGAAGCGGGGTAAGCTGAAGTGGACCGCCGAGCGCGCGGCACGCTTCCTCGATAACTGGATCGTGCGGAGCGACGCGCAGAATTACATGGTGTTCGGCGATCCGGGGGCGCATCTGCGGATTCCGGCGCCCTAGGGGCACGGCATCGACGGCCTGCCGCGTTGCGGTCGCGGCGCCAGCCAGCGAGGTCCATCACGAGCCGTAGGCCTCCTGGCTGGCGCGCCCCGCTGCCCCACCCGCAACACGGTGAGCCATCTTGACCTCCAGGCGCCCTGAGCCACGCCTATGGGTGCGTGGCGCGCTCTGAGGTGGCACCCAGAGCCGGCAAGAACGCCTGGCCCAGTACCGACCCGCATCGAATGACCACCAGGTGCGGGTGTCGATCGGTTGGGCCTGGTGCCCCCTGGTCGATCGTCTAGGGAAAATCACCTTCCTTCGTTGAGCCCCAAGACCCTACGTTCCGTCAGCCAAGATGCGCTTTCTCCGTGCTAGGATGTAAGCATCAAACGGGACACTAGCACAGGGGAGGACGGCGATGAACAAGAGATTCTGGTTGGCAGTCGGTACGGGGCTTTGGGTCGTCAGTTGGTTGACGGGCTGCGGCGCGCCCGCGCAGCGAACGGGCGGCAGCGCCGAAGAGACGGTAGACGCTTTCTACGCCTGGTACAGCGCCATTGAGGGCAGCCCAGTCGGCGGTGGTGCCTATCACGACTGTGAGTACCTGAGCGCGGACTACATCGACAAGATCGATGCCCTGGTTGCGTCGTTCAGGGAGAGCGGTGGCGGCTATGACCCCTTCATCTGCGCTCAGGACAGGCCCACGGAGATCAAGGTGATCGGATCCGAAGGAACGCCCGAGCTAACGCGAGTTACGGTAGAGGCCTGGCACTCGATCTACGTCGACGTAACCCTGACGGATCAGGAATGGCAAATCGTCGACATCCACTGCAGCATGCCCGAGGCTTCCGCCGGATAGATTTGCAGTAACGCGCGAGGGAAGCATGAACAGGCGCCGCTTGACGAGAGCGGCGCCTGTTGCTGCCATGTCACCCGCCGCACGTTGTGGGGGTGGCGTTCCACCGCTGCCAGGCACACTCGCGCATCGGCGTAGGTCGTCCACGTTCGTCGCTCGGGCGACCCATTCGCCCCCTTGTCTCTCACGTCTTCGGCCCTGCCGGACGCAGCCGGGCCTTTGCCACGCTGGATGCTCGCCGGAGTGGCCGTCCTCTGTCGCCGCGTCCGGTGACCCGACGCGATGCCGCGCCGCCCGCACAGCGAGGCGTTTCCCACAGAGCGCCTTGCCGCGCGACAATGGGGATCAGTAACCGGGCTCAGAGGCACCGAGCGGCTCGCCCCCGCGACCAGCGCATCCGGGCCGAGCGCTGGTTCGACCATTGGCTCTGGTGAGCGCTCTACCAACAGAAGATCACTGACAGGCAAGGGCCCGCCCGGGAAGGCCCGGATGCGCGCCGGAGGCTCCTACTCGTAATGCAGGGCCGCGACAGGGGCCAGGCGCGACGCACGATAGGCGGGATAGGTGCCGGAGAGCACACCCACGATGCCGGCGAACAGGAGCACTGAGGGCGGCAGCCAGGGTGGCGCGTAGACGCTCGATGCAGGTAATCCCGCGATGCGAACAGCCCCCCCCAATCCAAGGACTGCATTGACGCTTAGCCCTACACCGACGCCCCCCACCCCGCCCAGAAGCCCGATTGCGACCGACTCCACAAGAAAGATCGCCAGCACCGCGCCATTATCGGCGCCGACGGCCTTGAGAAGCCCGATCTCGCGGGTGCGCTCGTGAACGGCCATGAGCATGGTGTTGGAGATGCCGAAAGCAGCGACTAGCAGCGAGATGGCGCCGACCAGGCCCAGAAAGCCCTGCAGTGTCGCGAAGAACGACGCCCACTCCTCGAGCTGCCGGCGCTCCGTGTAGACGGGGAAGCCCAAGTCGGTCAGCCCATCTTCGACCCCTGGCGTGCTCTCCAGATCGGCGGCTCGCACGATGACGACGCTGTAGCCTTGGCGCGCAGGGTCGCGCCGGCGTCCGGCCCGTGCGGCGTGCATCCAGTTGTTCAGTTCGAGCACGTCGCGCTCGGTCATGAAAAGGGTATCGTCGAAGGCCCAGCCCCGTGGCTCGAGAACGCCAACCACTCTCACCCGCACCACACGCTCGACCATCTGCCCCTCTGCGTTGAGCGTCGACAGCCGCAGCGTCAGTCTCCTGCCCAGCAGATCGGGTGGCGAACCTGACCGTCCGGCGCCCCCGACCTCCACGGCACTTCCGCGGTGCCCCGCTTCGCTGCTGCCCGAAGGATTGCGGTCGGCGGGATCGTAGAGCCCCGCAGCGAAGTTCGCGCCCACCACCGCCTCACCACACCTGGGTGTCAACGTACCGCGGGCAGCCGAGAGCCCGAGATCGTCCAGCAGCGTCCCCTCTACACCTGCAACACTGCTCATGCCGCGCAGGGATCCGAACTCCACGTCTGGGGTGCCCAGCAGGCTCTCGTAGACACCGACCCACGCAACGCCAGGTAGCGCCGCAATGCGTTCGAGCATCGGCGCATCGACAACCGGCATGGCGTCCATCACACTACCGCAGTGAGTCGGGGGCGCGCCCTGCGCCAGGCCATCGAGCTCTGCCCCCTCGACGATCCGGTAGTCGATGCGAGGGTGAAAGGCGATCTCGGTCAATGCGGTGCCCGAGGTCGCTTCATTCGACAGTCGCTGCAGCCCGGCGCCAAGCGAAACTAGCACAAGCAGCGCGGCGGTCCCGATAACCACGCCCACGGCAGTCATAGCGACCCGCCCGCGCATACGCGTGAGGTTGCCAGCCACAAGGTCCAGCAGGTCGCGCAGCGTCATATCAGCCCTCCTTCAGAGCCACCATCGGGACTAGCCGGGCGGCTCTCGCGGCAGGCACCAGGCCTGAGGCCGCGCCGACGAGCGTTGCAGATACGATGGCGAGAAACGGTAGCCACCCCGGCACAAAGGCACGTAGGCCGGCGCCCAGCCCGAACATCGGCTCAACCACACCGGCGTTCGCGCCGAGCGCATTGACGGCACCGCTGATCGCCATCCCGATCAGGACACCTACTGCGCCGCCGAGAAGGCCAATGCTCCCCGCCTCACCAAGGAAGATCCCGAGAACGTCCCGGTTCGATGCACCAACGGCCTTCATCAGACCGATCTCACGTGTCCGCTCGGCGATTGCCATCAACATCGTGTTGGCGATGCTGAACGCCGCGACCAGAAGCGAGACCGCGGCGATGCCCCCCAGAAGCGCCTGGAGTTCGCCGAAGTAGGCACTCAGATTCTCCGCCTGCTCCCGGGCCGATGAGACGTGCAGCCCCAGTCCTACCAGGCGCGCCTCGACCGCACCGGTCTGTTCCACGTCGGCCACCTTCACCAGGGCCTCAGGATACCCCTGCAGCGCTGGATCACGGCGCCGGCCCATGCTCCACGTATTGAGCGCGCTCGCATCGCGCTGGGGTATGAGTATCGCGAAGTCCAGAGCGCTGCTGTGCGGCGCGAGGATGCCCACAACCTTCGTGCGGGCAACGCGCTCTGAATAGGCACCATCGTCCCCGCGCCTGGACAGATAAAGCCACAATGTCTGACCGACCAGATCAGCACTCGCGCCCCTGACACGATCGGCACTCTCTCGAGGAAGAGAGCGCGCCAGCGCCTCAGGAACGCGTGCTCCGAGCACCGCCTCACCTGCCCCGGGCATGAGCCCTCCAGCGACAGCGCGCAGGCCCATCAGCTCGAGCGCCTCGGCGTCCACCCCAAGAACCTGGATGCCGTGAGAGCACAGTTGGGCAGTCGCGACGTCAAGTGGGGCCAGCACCCTCTCGAACGGTGTGACCCGCACCACCCCCGGCAGGTTCGCGATCCGCTCGAGCATCGCGCTATCGAGTGCCTGCGGCGTGCTCGCGCCGCCGCTGGCAGCGGCCCCGCCGGACGCCCCCAATGCCTGCTGTGCGACCCCTCCAGTCACGCGAATCTCCGTTGCGCCACTGCCCAGGGTGGCCAGCGCCTGCCGCTGCAGCCCCGCTCCCAGTGAGATCAGGGCTACAAAGGACGCCGTGCCCACGACGACGCCCAGTGCCGTCATCATCACCCGGCCTCTGACGCGCACAAGGTTCCCGATGACCAGATGCAACAGATCACGGATCGTCATTGCGGGCACTCCTCTTCATCCTGTCTTCGAGATACGTTACCTGTCGAAGGCACCCGGGTCTCAGGCCACGAGCTTGCCGTCGCGTAAATGAAGCGCACGGGTAGTGTAGTTAGTGACAGACGGATCGTGCGAGACGATGACGATGGTACGGCCCTCATCACGGTTGAGCCGCGCCAGCAACTGCATGATCTCGTCGCCCGTTCGGCTGTCGAGGTTGCCGGTGGGTTCGTCAGCCAGGATCAGGCGTGGATTGTTGGCGAGGGCCCGCGCAATGGCCACGCGTTGCTGCTGACCCCCCGATAGCTCCGTCGGCCTGTGCTCCAGGCGCTCAGCCAAGCCCACCAACGCAAGCAGGTCCCGCGCCCGCCCGCGACGCCTGGAGGGCGGGACCTGAGCGAAGACCATAGGAAGCATCACGTTCTGAAGGGCCGTCATCGTCGGGATCAGGTGGAACGACTGGAAGACGAACCCCACGTCACGCTGGCGGAACACGGCCAACGCGTTCTCGTTGAGTGCGCTGAGCGCCTCTCCATCGACCCAGATGGTGCCCGCCGTGGGGCGGTCCAGGCCGCCCAGCAGATAGAGCAACGTCGACTTGCCCGATCCTGATGGGCCCATCATCGCCACAAACTCACCCATCCCAATGCTTGTGGAGACACCGTCAAGCGCGCGTACTGTCTGGTCTCCGATTGAGAAGTGACGATGCAGATCCTCGATTCGGATCAGCGCTTTCGTTTCCATCTTGCCTCCTCGCCGTGTGCCTCCGCATCGCTGCGTCCAACTCCTCTGTACCTACATTGTAGGGGAACAGCGCGTCGGCGGCTCTGTCGAAGGATCGGACTTGGCCTGGTCAAAAGACGGGGATTCGCCAGCTTGACACATTGTACTGATCGCCTATACTAAAGTTGATCCACGCGTTGCCCCGGATGCACTGCGGTTCGACATCGAGGCTTCGTTCACCGAGCAGTGACGCGCCGCAGCCTCTTCAGCGCAGAACAGCCTGTCACGGCCAGGCAGTGGAGATCAATTTGTGAGCAGTTCCGTCTAAGGAGGGTACATGTCTGAAGGGCAATCGACGATCGATTTGGCAAGTCTGTTCGAGACTGCCGCAGAGGCGCTGTCATCGCAGAAAGAAGCGATCAATGCGCTGGACGACTTTAACGGGAACCATGGCGACAATATGGCCGAGAACGTGCGCATCATTGCGAATACGATCCGCGCGCACGAGGCCGATCCGCCGGACGAAGCGCTGCGCGCCGCCAGCGCTCAGCTCAGCCAGGCAGGTCACGGGGGCACCAGCCAGTACTATACCCGTGGATTGCTGGACGCGGCCGACAAGCTCTCTGGCAAAGCCAAGCTGGACACCTCCGACGGTCTCAACCTCATCCAGTCTCTGCTTGGTGCAGTCCCCGCGCAGGGATACCCGGAACAGGGGCAGTCCGCGCCGAGCGTGCTCGACCTGTTAATGGGTATGGGAGGCGGCACACAGCAGCCAGCCCCCGCGCCACAACCTCAGGGCGGCCAACTGGCCGGGCTACTCGACATGGTGATGGGGTCAGGTGGCGGGGCACAACAGGCCGCACCGGCACCCGAACCACAGCCACAATCTGGTCAGTTGGGTGGTCTGCTCGACATGGTGATGGGGCTGACGGGAGCGGGCGCCACGCCGCAGGCCCCCAGCCCCCAGAACGTGCCCACGGCCAAACCGACCGAGGCTGAGGCGGGCACCGACCGGGGAGATCTCTCCGGCCTTCTTGATCGGCTGCTGCCAGCGGGTATGGCCTACCTGCAAGCCAAGCAGGCAGGGGCAGACACCGCGCAGGCCGCACAGGCTGCTCTGATCGGCGCGGTGATGGGCGTGCAGCCCGCCACCGCTCAGACACCCCGGCAGGGCGCCGGCGCCGCCCTCGCACAGGGCATGCTCAAGGCATTACTGGGCCGCTAGGGCCTGGTTGCATCCATATTCGATTCGGGAGGTATCACCAATGGCAGATAAGCGGGAGAAGAAGGGCATTCTGGGTAAGGCGCTCGACGCTGTGACATCGCGCGACGAAAAGGCAGCCGCAGAGGCTGCAGAGGCGGAGGCCAAGGAGGCCAAAGCCGTTGCCGCACGCGCAGATGCCAAGCGCCAGCTCGCTGAGGCCCGTGCGGCCGAAGCCGAGCGAGAGGCCAACAAGATTGCCGCAGAGGCGGAAGCGAAGCTCAAGGAGGCCGAGGCCAAGCTGAAGCAGGCTGAGGCCGCAGCAGCGGAAGCCGCAGCTAAGCAGAGGCAGGAGGAATCTCGCCGCAGAATGGAAGCCTATCAGGCTCGGAAGGCCGAGGAGGCGCAAGCGGCTGAGGAAGCCAAGGCTGCCGCGGAGGTCGCAGCTGCTGAGCCCGTCACCTACACCGTGAAGGGCGGCGACAGCCTCAGCAAGATCGCCAAGGAGCAGTTGGGCAATGCCGCCCGCTGGCCCGAGATCTTTGAGCTCAACCGCGACCAGATCTCCAACCCCAACCTCATTCGTGTCGGGCAGGTTCTGAAACTGCCCAAGTAATCCGTCGCATTCACACGTAAGGGGCCTCGCCGCAGACTGCGGCGGGGCCCATGCTTTGTGGACCTGAGTGTCTGTAAGCACCAGAGACGTCCGGCACGACTGCCTCAGCAGGGCTCCCAGCTTTGCCACGGCTTGACCACAAGGCTCGTGTCGCTATAATCGGCCTACTTACTCAGAGGAGAACGCAACCCGTATGGTCGATACCGTGCGAGCTACCATCGACGCCAATCGCAAGGAGCTTACCCGTTTTATGAAGTTCGCCGTCGTCGGCACCATTGGTGCCGTCGTCGACTTCGGTATCCTTTATTTGCTTCACGCCGTCCTCCACTGGCCCTTGGCGCTTGCCAACACGCTCTCGTTCACGTGTGCTGTGCTGAGCAACTTCATCTGGAACCGCCTATGGACCTACCCCGACTCACGGTCCAAGCCCATCTCCGCGCAGCTTGTGCAATTCTTCATCGTCAACGTCGCGGGCTGGGCGATCAACACAGGGATCCTGCTGCTCCTGGAAGGACCGTTTACCGACCTTGCGGGCACCCTTGCGTTCGTTGGCGATGCCATACTGGCTCACAAGCTCGGCTACAACGCCGCCAAGGTGGTGGCGACGGGCGTGGTGATGTTCTGGAACTTCTTCGTCAACCGCATCTGGACCTACAACGACGTAGGCTAGGCCGCAACCGCCGGCGATCGACGCTCAAGAGCCCGCGATGAGAGGATGGCACCAGACCGTGCCGGCGCCCTTTGCAGTCTGCGGTCGCCCCCTATCTCTCCGCCTCGCCCTGCTGGCGACCGCCGTCTAGCGGCTTGGAGTGGCTATGCGCATTGGGATCGACTACACCTCCGCAGCGCGACAGGGTGGCGGCATCGGCCGGTATACGCGCGAGCTGGTGACGGCAGTGATCGCGGAAGGGGCCGACAGCTACTGCGAAGCCGCCCCTCAGGCGTGCCAACACCGCTTTGTGCTCTTCGCGGGCACCCAGGGCCTCGGCGACCGTTGGAAGACCGAGGCTGCCCGGTTGAGGCGCGTGGCCGCACCAGGTCAACTGACGCTGCGCCAGGTGCCCCTCACCGACGAATGGATGGCGCGCATCTGGCAGCGATTGCGCCTTCCAATCCCGGCCGAGCTGATCACAGGCCGGCTGGATCTCTTCTACGCGCCTGACTTTCTGCTTCCGCCGCTGCTAACCGCGCGGCGCAAGCTGATCACCATCCACGACCTCTCGTTCATCCGGCATCCTGAGACCTTCACGCCACAGCTCCGGCGGTACCTTGGCAGTGCGGTGCCGCGGAGCGCGCGCGCAGCCGATCACATTCTGACCGACTCCCACGCGACCCGCCAGGACGTCATCGATCTCCTGCAGGTGTCGCCCGAACGGGTGTCTACGCTCCATCTCGGGGTCTCCGCCGCCTTCAGAGCCGAGCCAGAGCCGGAGGAGCGGGCCGATCTGGAGCGGCTCTACGACCTCAGCGGAGCACCCTTCGTCTTGGCGGTGGGCACGGTGCAGCCGCGCAAGAACTACCGGCGCCTGATCGATGCCGTTGAGCTGATCCGAGAGCGGGTCGACGTGGATTTGGTCATCGTCGGGGGGCGGGGTTGGCTGAGCGACGATCTGGTAGAGGCAGCTGCCCATCGTCCCTGGGTGCATCTGCCGGGGTTTGCGGCGGACACCGACCTCCCAGCACTCTACCGGCAGGCGGAAGTGCTGGCCTACCCCAGCCTCTACGAGGGCTTCGGCCTGTCGCCGCTGGAGGCGATGGCGTGCGGCACGCCCGTTGTGGCGTCGACGGTGTCAAGCGTGCCCGAAGCAGTCGGTGACGCGGGACTGCTGGTCGACCCACTCGACGTGGACGGTCTGGCGAACGCAATCGAGCGAGCGATCACCGACAGCGCGCTGCGAAGCGAGTTGCGCGCACGGGGGTTCGCCCGCGCGGCGACGTTCACTTGGGCGCGCGCGGCGCGGGGATGGTGGAAGATCGTCGAGGAAAGCCTCGCGCGCTCCTAGGCCCAGCAGCGGTTACACCGCCTTGCGCTGGCTGTGGCCTGCACTACCATGGCTGGAATCGAAAGGAGGCCGTATGACTGATCCTACTCCGAAGCGCTACACGATCGCCATTCTCGGGGGGACTGGAAACGAGGGGCCGGGGCTGGCGCGCCGTTGGGCCCTGGCAGGGCACACCATCATCATCGGATCGCGCAGCGCGGAGAAGGCCGAGCGCGTCGCGTCCGAGATCAACCAACGCCTCGGGGCGCCGGTGAGCGACCACAGCGCCGTACAGGGGATGGCCAACGCCGACGCCGCAACTGCCGGCGATCTGACGGTGTTGACGGTTCCCTATGAGGCCCAGAACGCCTTGCTAGAGAGCCTCGCCGACGTCCTGCAGGGCAAGATCCTCATAGACGTGACAGTCGCGCTGAAGCCACCCAAGGTCGCCCGCGTCTTCATCCCGCCCGAGGGCTCTGCCTCTGAGCAGGCGCAGGCACTGCTGGGCGATGGGGTTACGGTTGTAGCTGGGTTCCAGAACGTGTCCGCGGACCTGCTCGAGGGCGATGGACCCGTCGCCTGCGACGTGCTGGTGTGCGGCGACAACCGCGAGGCGAAGCGAATCGCCATCGGGCTGGCGGAGGACCTTGGCACACGCGGGATCGACGCGGGGCCGTTGGAGAACGCGAAAGCGGTCGAGGCCTTCACGTCAGTCCTGATCGGGATCAACATCCGCTATAAAGTGCACGGTTCAGGGCTCCGGATCACCGGGCTGCCCACGCTGGAGCGATAGCCTGAGGTATGGCGTTGCCGATGTCCTCTCGAGCCCCAGCCGGCACGCAGGCTACCGACGCGGGTCCGCCGAAGAAGCCTGCCGCGGGAGCGATTGCGCTCCTGCCGCTGCACGGCATCCCCGAAGTCACGCCGGGGGCCGACCTCGCGGCGCTGATCCTCGAGGCGCTTGACCGCGATGGGCTGACGCTCACGGATGGCGATGTCGTCGTCGTGACCCAGAAGATCGTGTCGAAGGCTGAAGGCTGCATGGTCGACCTCGCGACGGTGACACCAGGTCCCGAGGCCATCAGGGTGGCCGGTGCGGTCGAAAAGGACCCACGACTGGTCGATGTGATCCTGCGTGATGCCCGGAGCATCGTGCGCCAGCGGCCCGGGACGCTGATCGTCGAGACGCGGCACGGTTGGATCTGCGCCAACGCCGGCGTGGACCGTTCGAACGTCGCCGGTGAGGAGAGTGAGGTCGTGTTGACCTTGCCGGTCGACCCTGACGCCTCCGCCCAGCGCATTCGCGAGGGGCTGCGCGAGGCCACTGGCGCAGACGTCGCGGTCATCATCACCGACACCCATGGCCGCCCGTGGCGGCTGGGCACCGTGAACCTCGCCATTGGAGTCGCGGGTATGCGTCCCATCGCGGATCTGCGAGGTCGGGTAGATCGCAGCGGCTACCGCCTGCGCGTGACGACGGTGGCAGTAGCGGACGAGCTCGCCGCCGCCGCGGGGTTGCTCAGCGGGCAGGCCGCCGAGGGCTTGCCCGTGATCCTGATCCGCGGCGTGGACTATCCTCGCGGAGAGGGGCGTGCGACGGAGATGCAGCGGCCGATTGAGAAGGATCTGTTCAGGTAACGAATCCGCCAGTGTGACCTTGTCTTCTCGAAAGGAGACGGCTATGGCTCAGAACGACATTCCGCGGGTGGCGCTCTATCTGCAGGACGCGCATCCGCTGCGTGATGGGATGGACTACGCGAAATACGCCGAAGCACGGGGCTTTGAAGCGGTGTGGCAGGCCGAAAGCAGGCTCGTCCGCGACGCCATCGTGCCCATGGCGGCCTTTGCTGCGGTCACAGAGCGGATCAAAGTGGGCTCGGGGGTCATCAACAACTGGACCCGCAACATCGGGCTGCTGGCAGCGACCTTTCTGACCCTGGATGACCTGGCACCGAACCGTGTGATTTGCGGGATCGGTGCGTGGTGGGATCCCCTGGCCCGCAACGTCGGGATCGAGCGCCGCAGACCGTTGACGGCCATGCGCGAGACGGTCGAGGTCTTGCGACGCCTGTTGGCAATGGAACGCGTGACGTTCCACGGGGAGTTCCACCACGTTGACGGCATTGAGCTCGATGTCGTCCACGGGCGTCGAGAGCCGCGCAACGTGCCCATCATGATCGGCGCAACAGGGCCGCAGATGCTGGCTCTCACCGGCGAAATCGCGGATGGCGTGGTGCTGAACTACTGTGTGCCGCCGGAATACAACGACGAGGCCTTGGCCCAGCTCGAGGTCGGCGTCGAGAAGGCGGGACGCTCGCTCGACGACCTGGATCGCCCGCAGCTGGTCGTCTGCTCCGTCCACGACAACCGCGACGAGGCGATCCGCGGGGCCAAGATGCTGCTCACGCAATACCTGGCGCAGCAGCCGCACATCGCCAAGGCCAGCGGGGTCAAGTCCGACGTCGTCACACGGATCCAGGCGGAGCTGGGTTGGCCCGCTACAAAGCAACAGATCGAACGAGCGATGGTGCACGTGCCCAACGACCTGGTACTGCGGATCACCGCGACGGGTACGCCGGACGAAGTCCGTGCAAAGGTGCAGGAGTACATCAAACACGGTGCGACGTGCCCGATTCTCTACCCGCTGGGCGACCCGAAGCTGATGATCGACACGTTCGCGGTGACGTAGCCGCAGTGAGGAACCAACACCCTATGACCAAAGCCCTATCGTTGATCTTGATCGTGGCGCTGCTGCTCACGGCGTGTACCAACGGGCCCAAGCGCGAACCAACGTGGAAGATCCCGCGCCTGCGGGGATCGTCTCCTGTGGAGGTGTTTGAGAACCTGATCGAGCAGGTCAAGGGAATCGGAGACGGGCTCGGGCGAATGTTCAGGGGGATCGGGCCGCGGCACTAGGCGGGGTAGTCATTGTCGCCGGCCCACGGCGACACGCTGCGCTGCTTCCCGCCGCTACGCCAGCGGGTCGCGCATCAGGGTCAGCACCGTTGTCACCAGGAGCTGCGCGGCAAGTGGCAGCGCGGCCTCGTCAAAGTCGAAGTTGGCCGTGTGGTGGCCCCAGCCGCCAAGATCGGCCCCCATACCCAGTGCCGCGGCAAGTCCGCCCCTCTCCTGTACACGCCGCATCATATAGGTATAGTCCTCACTCCCGCCACCAGGGCCAGGATCGCGTACGCTAAGCCCGGGGATCGCGGCGACAACCTGATTGACGCGCTCGACCAGTGCCGGGTCGCTCTCGGCGCTGCGTGCCGCGCCCATCGCGCGAATCTCCAGCTTGCAGCCATACATAGCCGCTGCGGCCGCCAGGATGCTCTCGGCGGACTCTCGCACATAGTCGTTCAACGCCGATGTCGCGCCCCGCGTCTCGATCATCAGGTGAGCGGAAGGCGGGATCACGTTACGCCCCTGACCTGCCACCAGCCGGCCCACATTGATCCGCGTCGGGCCGTCGCGATGCCGTGGAATCGCGTGGAGGTTCAACACAGCCGTCGCCGCGGCCAGCAGCGCATTCCTTCCCCCGTGCGGCCGCCCCCCGGCGTGCGCCGCTTCGCCGGTGAAGTAGGCGTCGAACTTGTCCGTCGCCATGAAGTTCCCGCGCCCCAGCGCCACCTGTCCGGTCGGCCAGCCGCTGTAGAGATGCACGGCAAGCATCGCGTCGACATCATCGACCGCGCCCGCTACCACCATTGACTTGGCGCCACGCACCCCCTCCTCCGCCGGCTGGAAGACCAGTTTCACAGTCCCCTGGAGCGCGTCGTCCAGCGTCGCCAGCACCCGCGCCACGCCCAGGCCCAGCGCCGCATGGCCATCGTGCGCGCATGCGTGCGTGGCGCCACGGTTGACGGAGACAAAGCCTTCTGCCGCGGGGCGATGGCTCTCCTCGAGGCTCTCCTCTAGGTCAAGAGCGTCAATGTCGAAGCGCAGGCCCACCGTGGGGCCTGGTCCTCTGCGCAGTATCCCCACCACCCCGGTGAAGCCGCCGCGGCCGACCTCCAGGAACTCCGCGTCGCCCCCTTGCGCGCACGCGCGTTCCCACTGAGCCGCCAGCGTCTCCGCGGCGGGCACGCCCATCCGCGATTCCCCGTCGACCACCTCGCGCCCCACTTGCAGACCCAGGCCCAGATCCACCAGTCTCCGTGCGACGAGCGATGCGGTGCGGAACTCGGTCCAGCCCGTCTCGGCATAGTGGTGGAAGTCGCGGCGTTCTGCCACCATCAGCGGCGCCGCCTCGGCGACCGCGCGCTCCAGTCGTTGTACCAAGTCCGCTGGTAGCATGCTCACCTCCCGGTCGTAGTCGTGGTCGTGGTCGCGATCGTTGTCTACAGCTCGCGCGCAGCGTCGCAGGCGCCTACAAGGGGGCACCCGCCACAACTAGCGCACGTGTCAGCATCGGCTGCGGCTCCGTGCTCACCATGCACGTGCGCAGGTGGCGGTGGCGTGAACAACACGATCTGCCGGAGCACATCCAGCAGCTCGTCTCCGTCCTCACAGAAATAGACACCTCCCCAATAGGGCTCTCCGCCCGCGGGAATGGCGACCCACGCAGCAAACTCGGCATCGACTCCGGGACCGCCGACCAGCACGGGAACCTGTACGCCGCGAAGCAGCAGTTGCGCCACCAGGGTCTGGAGCGCGGTCCGCGCGCGCCGGTTACTTACATAGACCCCCAGGGCTGTGGCGCCAGCCGCGCGGCCGGCCACAATCGCTGGCGCCTTCACGCCCAGGTCGACAGCGGCATACCCGCGACGCAACAGCAGCCAGTGCCAGAGTCCCCGCCCGCCTTCGGTGAGGTCGCCGGGCAGTGCCGCCAGCATGATCGAGGCACCACCATCACCCTCCGGTGCCGCCTCAGCGATAGGAGAGGGCGACGGTGCCGCTGCGATCGCCACTTGGAGTGCCTCCAAATCGCCCAGGCGTGCCCCTGCACCCGCCAGACGCAGCCGAGCCGCGACGATGCGCTCCGCATCGACAAAAGTCGCCTCCAGTGCTTCGGCAGGGACAGATGATCGCGCGCAGCGCCGCCCGATGGCACCGGCCGCGGCTACGTCGGCGCGTACCAGCGCATCGTGTAGCGCCGTCAGGCAGGGGTATTCCGTGCCTTGCTCGCCTTTGGCGACCGCATCACCTGCATCGATTGTGCCACGCTTCATGATCGACTCCTGCATGCATCACCTGGGACTCCGGAAAAACACGTCAGCGAAATGATAGCATCGAACGGGCGCAGGGAAAGGTCGGTGCAGCAGGCGTTGCTCCGCCATGCGGAACCTGGCAGCCGGGTAGTGCGAACCGTTGCACGAGGTGTGGCGTGTGGTATGATGCGGTGCAGAATCACAGGACACTCTACTGATGGGGAGAGGGCGGTAGCCTATGAAGAACATCGCGCTGATCGGGGCTGGATACGTGGGTTTGGTGAGCGGGGCTTGCTTCGCCGACCTGGGGAACAAAGTCACATGTGTCGATATTAATGAAGAACGCATCGCCAATCTCAACCAGGGGATCATGCCCATCTTCGAGCCCGGGCTGGAGGAACTGGTGAAGCGCAACACCCAGGCCGGACGCCTGGCGTTCACGACGTCCTATGAGACAGCGCTCAGAGACGCTGACTTCGCGTTCATCGCTGTCGGCACACCATCGGACGTCGACGGACAGGCCGACCTGCGCTATGTGCGTATGGCCGCCGAGTCGATCGCCGATGTGATGGACCACTATCTGGTGATCGTGAACAAGTCGACCGTTCCCGTGGGTACGGGTGACTGGGTCGCCGATATCATCCGCAACCGCCGGCCCGACGCGCCTGACTTCGACGTTGTCTCCTGCCCGGAGTTCTTGCGTGAGGGCTCGGCCATCGCCGACTTTATGCACCCGGACCGTGTGATCTTGGGCTCCACCGACCGCGCCGCAGCCGAGTTGGCCGCCCACCTCCACCTCCCTCTCCGCACAACGCTGATGATCACCGACCTCCGCACGGCCGAGATGATCAAGTACGCCTCCAACGCCTTCTTGGCCACCAAGATCTCCTTCATCAACGAGATCGCCAATATCTGCGAGGCACTCGGCGCCGACGTGAAAGAGGTGGCCTATGGGATGGGCATGGATAAGCGCATCGGCCACAACTTCCTCGATGCCGGTCTGGGCTGGGGTGGATCGTGCTTTCCGAAAGACGTCAAGGCGCTTGCTTCGATGGCTGAAGTGGAGAGTCGCCACCCGCACTTACTTCACGCCGTGATGGACATCAACCGCGACCAGCGCTTCTCGCCATTGCGCAAGCTGGAGCACTTCTTGGGTCCCGACCTCCGCGGCAAGGTCATCGGCGTCCTGGGGCTGGCGTTCAAGCCCAACACCGACGATATGCGCGACGCCCCTTCGGTCGACGTCATTCGCAACCTACAGCGCAAAGGCGCCGTGGTCCGAGCGTACGATCCGGTCGCCATGCAGGCGGCCTCCAGGGTGCTGCCGGATGTGGAGATGGTGGACAATGCCTACGCCGTTGCAGAAGGCGCCGACGCCTTGATCCTCGTCACCGAGTGGCGCGAGTTCTACCACCTCGACCTGGAGCGCATCCGGGAGGCAATGGCGCGCCCTGTCCTCATCGATGGGCGGAACATCTATGACCCGGAGATGGTGCGCAGCGCGGGCTTCGAGTATGCCGGCATCGGTCGCGGCTACGAAGGGCGCGGCGAACAGCATCCTCTCGATCGCTCAGCAAAGACCGGCACCCGGCTGCAGCCGGCTGGCTCGCAACCGGAACGGAGCACACAATAGGGTGGCACTGCTACGAACAACGCTAGACAATGGGCTGGTGGTACTGATCCAGGAGATGCACACGGCGCCTGTGGCCAGCCTCTGGGTATGGTACCGAGTGGGAACTCGCAACGAGCACCAGGGCATCAGCGGCGTATCGCATTGGGTGGAGCATATGCTCTTCAAGGGCACGGATCGGTGGCCGGCGGGCGCCGCCGACAAAGCGGTGGCCCGAGAGGGCGGCACCTTCAACGCGATGACCTGGTACGACTTCACGACCTACTACGAGACGCTCCCGGTAGACAAACTGCCGCTGGCACTCGAAATCGAATCCGACCGGATGCGGAACGCACACATCGATGACGCAGACGTCGCATCGGAACGCACGGTCATCATCAGCGAGCGCCAGGGCGAGGAGAACTCACCGCTCTTCCTGCTGTCCGAGGAGGTAGCGGCGGCAGCCTATCGCGTGCATCCCTACGGACACGAGACCATCGGGCATCTCTGCGACCTGGAATCGATGACCGCGGCCGACTTGCGACGGCACTACGACACCTACTATCGTCCTAACAACGCCATCGTGGCGCTGGCCGGCGACGTCGCGGCCGTGGAGGCACAGCGGGCGATAGAGCGGGCGTTTGGCGGCGCGGAGTCTGGCCCGCAACCCCCGCCCGTGACGGCGGTGGAGCCGCCGCAACGTGGCGAGCGGCGGGTGGTCGTGCGCGGGGCTGGCGAGACCGACTATGTCGACATTGCGTACCACATACCGCAGGCAACACACGCCGATTTCCACCCACTAACCGTGCTCAATGCCGTGCTCACCGGCGGGTCGGGCTTCCTCGTGGGCGGTGCAGGCATCACCAACCATACTAGCCGGCTGTACCTAGCACTGGTCGAGGAAGAGCACGCCGTGGAGATCAGCGGCGGCGTGGCACCCACCGTCGATCCCGGCCTCTACAGGCTTACGGCGACAGTGTGGCCCGACGGGCAGCCCGAGACGGTCGAGCGCGTGATCGAAGCCGAGCTCCAGCGCCTGCAGGAGGACCTGATCAGCGACAAAGAACTGGCCAAAGCCCAGCGACAAGCACGTGCCCAGTTTGCCTACGCCAGCGACAGTATCTCCAACCAAGCATTCTGGCTGGGGTTTTCGAGCATCTTCGCCGATCATAGTTGGTTCGCCACTTATCTGGACATGCTGGCGGCTGTCAGCGCGGAGGATGTTCGGCGCGTCGCGCAGACCTACCTGACGGTCGCCAACCGCACAACGGGCTTCTACATTGGCAACCGGAGGTCGGGCTAGCGTGACCTACCAACGACACACGGCGCCCCGGTCGCTGCCGGGTCCCGATGACACGCTCCGGCAGACCCTGCCCAACGGGATCACGATCCTGGTTCGCGAGAACTTCGCGAGCCCGGCTGTGGTGGTCAACGGCTATCTGGAAGTGGGCGCCGAGGACGAACCGCGAGGCAGCTTCGGGCTAGCCGGATTCGTCTCCGACGTGATGGAGCGCGGCACCCGGCGCCGTCCGTTTGACCAGCTCTATGAAGAGGTGGAATCGATCGGGGCGGTGTTCGGGATTGGCTCGGGCACACATATCACGTCCTTCGGCGCCAAGAGCCTGGCCGAGGACCTGCCCCTGCTTCTAGACATCCTCAGCGATGTCATCCGCCACCCCGAGTTCCCCGAGCGGCAGGTGGAGAAGGCACGCACCGAGATCCTGACAGACCTGCACGAGCGCGCTCACGACACCCGCCGGATGGCGAGTCGCACGTTTTACGAGCTGGCTTACCCGGAGACGCACCCCTATCACTGGAGCCAACTGGGGTACCCCGAGACGATCAGCGCGGTCACGCGTGAGGACCTCGCCGATTTCCACGCACGCTACTTCGCCCCTAAGGGCATGGTCATCGTGGTGGTCGGTGGGATCAAGGCAGAGTCCGCGGCCGAGTCCATCGGCGACATCTTCGGCGACTGGGACGCCGAACGCCCGGAGCGCCCCCTGCTTCCAGAGGTGCCACCCCTGGCGGAGCGGCGCGAGCAGCGCATCACACTGGAAGAGAAGACGCAGAGCAACCTGGTCATGGGCTGGCCCGGGCCGGCTCGGCGCGACCGCGACTTCCTCGCCTGTCACGTGGCGAACACGGTCTTGGGTGTCTTCGGCATGTACGGCCGGCTGGGTCGCGAGATCCGCGAACGCAACGGGCTGGCCTACTACGTCTACAGCCGCATCGACGGCGGGACGGGGCCTGGGCCGTGGCGCGTCATTGGGGGCTTCGACCCGTCCAGAGTGGACCTCGGCCTCGATCTGATCGTGACCGAGCTCCGGCGGCTGCGCGACGAGCGTGTGCCCGACGACGAGCTCCACGATAGCCACTCCTATCTGACGGGAAGCCTGCCACTTCACCTGGAGACCAACGAAGGTGTGTCGCGCTCGCTGCTGAACATCGAGCGCCACGGCTTGGGCCTGGACTACCTGCTCCGCTACAGCGCACTCATTCACGAGGTGAACACTGACGACGTGCAGGCGGCAGCTCAGCGTTGGCTGAACCCCGATGCATTTGCGTTAGCAGTCGCCGGCCCCGACCACTCGGACAGTGCGCTCGCTGCTGCGGAGGCTGAGGAACTGCCCGCGGACGATGCGCCTGGCCTGGCGCCTTCCGGGGGCGACCTATGAGGTTGGAAACCGGCGTCGACATCGTCCAGATCGAGCGGATCGAGCGAGTTCTCGGTCGCTATGGCGAGCGATTCCTGGCGCGCGTATACTCACCCCTCGAGGTGCACCATTGTCGCGGGCGAGCACCCGAGTTGGCGGCACGGTTCGCGGCGAAAGAGGCTGTCTCGAAAGCGTTGGGGGTCGGGATGAGCGTCTTGTCGCCCGCTGGCATCGCCTGGCACGATGTCGAGACGTTGAGCGAGCGATCCGGGAAACCCTACCTGGTGTTGCACGGTCGCGCTCAGGCCTTGGCCGCCGCGCAGGGGCTCACGACGTGGTCGGTGAGCCTGAGCCACGACGGGGGTATCGCGGTGGCGTTCGTGGTGGCGATGGGATAGTGGCCAGCGGCTCAGGGCT
>Ga0123332_1001917_pt1 | contig 20133 bp, 17 predicted proteins | sample BioC12SIPDNA_4_FD_89958 | JGI IMG/M metagenome (GOLD analysis project Ga0123332, IMG submission 89958) | Anaerobic biogas reactor microbial communites from Washington, USA - Biogas_R2_A C12 SIP DNA | ecosystem: Engineered > Bioreactor > Anaerobic > Unclassified | place: Washington, USA...
GGCGGTGGCGGTGCCGGTGGCGCTGGCCGTCACCTCGCTGGCGCCGCTGCTGGCGGTGCCGCCAGGTGGGGCGCCGGCGCGCGCGACGCTGCTGGGGCTGGCGGTGCTGCTGCTGGGCGCCTCGGTGGTGTGGGCGCTGGGGGTGCCCGCCTACAGCGCCGAGCGGCCGCAGCGCCTCAGCGTGGTGCACGCCCAGCTCGCCGACGAGGGCGAGCCCTACGCGGCGCACTGGCTGTTCCAGCACCTGGGCGGCGCGCTCCCCGCGGGCCTGGCCAGCGCGGCCGGCTTCGGCGGCGAGCGGGTGGAGCTGCCCGGCGAGGTGGGCGGCTTCGACGCCGTGGCCACCAACGTGCGGGGCCTGGCGGCGCCCAGCCTGGAGGAGGTGCGCGAGACGCGCGTGGGGGACGAGCGCCGCCTCACCTTCCGCCTCGCCTCGCCGCGCGGCGCCGAGCGCGTCACGCTGCTGGTCCCGCCGGCGGCGCGCGCCACGCGCCTGGAGGTGGGGGCGGCCGGGCGCGCCATCGAGTACGACCCCGACGCCAACGAGCACCAGGCGTTCGACTGCCGCGGCAGGGCGTGCGACGGCCTGGAGCTGACGCTGCACGTGGATGCCGACGGGCCCCTCGAGCTGGTGCTGTTCGATCAGACGGCCGGCCTGCCGGAAGGGGGCGAGGCGCTGCTGGCGGCGCGTCCCGCCACCGCCACGCCCAGCTTCGAGGGCGACGTGACCTTGAGCTTCAACCGGCTGCTGGTGGGTCGCTGAGGCGGCGCGCCAGCTCCGGCAGCGCGCTGCCGAGCGCGGCGTCGAGGCGGACGTCGGCGTCGGCGTCGCCGCGGGTGGGGCCGCGGTTGACGATCGCCACCGGCCTCCCCGCCCGCTTGGCGGCCACCACGAAGCGGTAGCCGGAGCGCACCGCCAGCGAGGAGCCCACCACCAGCAGGGCGTCGGCCGCCTCCACCAGGGCGCGGGCGCGCGCCACGCGCTCGGCGGGCACGTTCTCGCCGAAGAACACCACGTCGGCCTTGACCATGCCGCCGCAGTAGAGGCAGTCGGGCACCCGGAAGCCGTCGACGAGGCGCTCGGGGATGTCGGCGTCGCCGTCGGGCAGGACGCGCACCTCGGCGCTCAGCAGCGCCGGGTTCAGCGCCTCCAGGCGCTGCTGCAGCGAGTCGCGCCGCTCGGGGCGCCCGCAGCGGAGGCAGACGGCCTGCGCCAGCGAGCCGTGCAGCTCGACCACCGCGCGGCTGCCGGCCGCCTGGTGCAGCCCGTCGACGTTCTGGGTGACGACGCCGCTCAGCATCCCCGCGCGCTCGAGGCGCGCCAGCGCCCGGTGGCCGGCGTTGGGGCGGCGCTCGCGCATGGCCGGCCACCCCACGGTGCTGCGCGCCCAGTAGCGGCGGCGCATGGCGGCGTCCGACACGAACTGCTGGTAGGTGATGGGGGTGCGCACGGGCCCCGCGCGGCCCTCGCCGCGGTAGTCGGGGATGCCCGAGTCGGTGCTGATGCCGGCGCCGCTCAGCACGGCCACGCGGCGGCCGCGCAGGAGGTCGACGAGCTCGTCGAGCGTGCCGGCGGGCTCGCCGCTGGGCTCGGGCAGGTCGGGCTGACGGAGGCGCACGGGCTCATGCTACGGCGGCCTCGGCGGCCGGGCGTGTCGCTTGCGGCAGGCCCGGCCGCCGAGGTCCTTGGGGTCGTGCGGCCGCGCCTTCAGGCCCTTGTTGAAGGCTAGGTCGCTATCCTCGAACAAGGCTCTGAGCGCCGCGAGCAGGGCTGCCACGTGCGCCTGGCTGCGCCCCCGCCGGCGCCGTGAGCCCGGCCGACTACATAGGCGGACGCCGAAACAGGTTCGCACCCCGGCTCCCGCCGGCTGGTAGCATCAGCCATGCTAAGCACCGACAGTTACGCTGCCCTGCTGGCGCAGAGCCGGAACGCCGGGGCCGACTTCGCCGAGGTCTACGTCGAACGTTGGCGCCGGCGGCAGCTCCGCACCATCGACGGTCGCGTCGAGGAGGCCACCAGCGGCATCCAGCTCGGCGCGGGCATCCGCCTCTTCTTCGGCGAGGACGTGGTCTACGGCTACACCAACGACCTCTCCGACGCCGCCCTCTCCGAGCTCGTGGCCAGCCTCGCCAGCGTGCGCGGCGCCGGCGACGACGTCGGCCGCCCCGACGCGGCGGGCCGCGGCGGCATCGACCTGCGCAAGCTCGACGCCGGCCCCGACGTCCACGCCCCCACGGTGCCGTTCGAGGCGCACGACAAGCGCTGGCGCCTGGAGCGCCTGCGCGAGCTCGACGCCGGCGCGCGCATCGCCCCAGAGATCAAGCAGGTGGAGGGCCGGCTGCTCGAGTGGGAGCAGGACGTGTGGATCGCCAACAGCGAGGGCGCCTACGTCGAGGACCGCCGCGTGCGCACGCGCCTCATCGGCTTCGCCATCGCCTCCGACGGCTCCGAGACGCAGACGGGCCACGCCGGCCCCGGCCTCTCGATGGGCCTGGAGCTGCTCGAGAAGTACGACCCCGCCGCGGTGGGCCGCAAGGCCGCCGAGCTGGCCATGACCAACCTGCGCGCCAAGCCCGCCCCCGCCGGCACCATGCCGGTGGTGCTGGGCAACGGCTTCGGCGGCGTGATCTTCCACGAGGCGCTCGGCCACCTGCTCGAGACGACCGGCGTGGCGCGCAACGCCTCCGCCCTCAGCGGCATGGTGGGGCAGCAGATCGCCAGCCCCGTCGTGACCTACGTCGACGACGGCACCACGCCCAACGGCTGGGGCTCCTCGCGCTTCGACGACGAGGCCGCCCCCACCGAGCGCACCGTGCTGATCAACAAGGGCGTGCTCGAGAGCTACATGGTCGACCGCTGGGGCGCCCTCAAGACGGGCTACCGCCCCACCGGCTCGGGCCGGCGCCAGGACTACACCTTCGCGCCCACCTCGCGCATGCGCAACACCTTCGTCACGGCCGGCGACACGCCCAAGGAGAAGCTCTTCGAGGGCATCGAGTTCGGCCTCTACGCCAAGACGCTGGGCGGCGGCCAGGTGCGGCCCGGCTCCGGCGAGTACAACTTCGCCGTCAACGAGGGCTACATCATCCGCGACGGCGAGATCGCCGAGCCCGTGCGCGGCGCCATGCTGCTGGGCAAGGGCCCCGACTCCATCAAGAAGATCGTGGCCGTGTCCGACGACCTCTCGAACGAGCCGGGCATGTGCGGCTCGCTGTCGGGCTCGCTGCCCGTCGAGGTCGGGCAGCCGCACCTGCTGGTCAGCGACATCGTCGTGGGAGGCGAGGCATGAAGGTCACCGAAGCCAAGGCGTGGCTGCTGGCGCGGGCCGGCGAGCGGGGCGTGGAGCTCGAGGTGCTCGCCACCACCGACCGCAAGCTCTCCATCGAGGCGCAGAAGGGCGCCGTCAACGACGTCAGCCTCTCCTCCAGCGGCGGCATCGGCCTGCGCGTGGTCACCGACGGCCGCGTGGGCTACGCCTACACCGAGGAGCTCAGCGAGGCGGCGCTCGCCTGGACGCTCGACGAGGCCATCGCCAACGCCGAGCTGCAGGAGGACGGCAGCGTGACGCTGCCCGCCGGCGGCGCCCTGGGCCGCTTCGAGCTCGTCGACGAGGGCCTCTCCGCGCCGCTGCAGGAGAAGAAGGCGGCGACCATCGCCCTCGAGGGGAAGCTGGCCGCCGACGGGCGCGTGCAGTCGGTGCAGTACGCCGGCTACATGGAGCGCGAGTCGGAGGTGGAGATCGCCTCAACCACCGGCGTCGACGGCGCCTTCCGCACCGGCCTCGCGTCGCTCTACTCGGCGCTGGTGATGCGCGAGGGCGACAGCGTCAAGCAGGGCTACGAGCGCGACGCGCAGCGCGAGTTCCACCAGCTCGACCCGGGCCGCACCGCGCAGGAGTCGCTGCGCAAGCTGGGGCGGCACCTGGGCGCCAAGCCGCTCGCCACCGGCCGCCGCCGCGCCGTGTTCGAGCCCGACGTGGTCGCCACGCTGCTGGCGCTCTTCACCTACGCGGTGTCGGGCAAGAACCTGGCCGAGGGCACGAGCCGCCTGGAGGGCAAGCTCGGGCAGAAGGTCGCCTCCGAGCTCATCACCATCGTCGACGACGCCACCCTGCCGCACGGCCTGGGCAGCCGCCCGTTCGACGCGGAGGGCACGCCCGCGAAGCGCCTGGTGATCGTGGAGGAGGGCGTGCTGCGCTCGTTCCTGCACAACTCCGACACGGCCGCCCGCACCGGCCAGGCCAACACCGGCCACGCCAAGCGCAGCTACCGCAGCACGCTCGACGTCGGCACGAGCAACCTGCTGCTGCTGCCGGGCGGCGGCGTGACGCTCGACAGCGGCGTGCTGGTCACCGACCTGATGGGCGTGCACGCGGGCGCCAACCCCATCACCGGCGACGTCAGCGTGCAGGCGATGGGCATGGAGCTCGTCGGCGGCGAGCAGCGCCCGGTCGAGGACTTCGCCATCTCGTTCAACCTGTTCGAGCTGCTGGAGCGCGTGGAGCAGGTGGGCGCCGACGTGGAGCCGGTGGCCGGCTTCAGCGGCTTCGCGTACGTGCCGAGCCTGGCGGTCGCCGACCTGAGCTTCGCCGGAAGCTGAGCTGCGGCCCGGGGGCGGCGTCGTCGCGCCGGCGGGCGTCGAACTCGGCGTAACGCTCGTGCGCCACGCGCTTGGCGTACTCGGGCGTCACGCCGCCCTCGCCTTCCAGCACCGGTAGGCCGTTGGCGCGCAGGAAGGCGTCGAGCGCCTCGCCCCAGTCGGCGAGGCGCATGCCTTGCCAGCGCAGCACGCGCTGCTCGACGGACTCCAGGAACATGGCCACCACGCGGTTCAGCTGCGCGAGCTCCTCGCGCGTGAGGTAGTTCTTGGCGACGTTGGCGTCGGCCTTGCGCACGTGGTCGCCGCGCCAGGAGGTGGCGCCCATGTTGGGCGCGTCGGGGTCGGCGCGGTCGAGGATCAGCTCGGCGGCGGTGTGCTCGGTGACGGCGTAGAGCAGCTCGTTCTGCATGCGCCGGTAGAGCTCGGTGACCTCGGGGGTGTTGGGGCGGTAGTCCTCCGACAGCGACAGCAGGTCGCGGACCTTGCCGTAGAGGCGCACCTCGGAGGCGCGGATCTCGCGGATGCGCTCCAGCAGCTCGTCGTTGTAGTCCCAGCCGGGCTCCTCCAGGCGCGCCGCGGCGAGCGCGTAGCCCTGGCTCAGGTAGTCGCGCAGCACCGTGGTGGCCCACAGCCGGAAGCGCTCGCCGCGGCGCGAGCGCACGCGGTAGCCCACCCCCAGGATGGCGTCGAGGTCGTAGAGCGTGACGGGCGCGCCCCCGCTGGCGGCGTCGCGCACCGACTCGGGGTGGAGCTCCCCGTCGTGGCGCATGTCGTACAGGTGCCCGGCGACCTGGCCGGGGGTGATGGCGAACAGCTCGGCGATCTCCGGCGCCGTGAGCCACACCGTGCCGCCCTCGGCGCGCAGCTGCAGCCGCGACTCGCCGCCCTCGTCGGTGTAGACGATCAGCTCGTGCTCGTTACGCTCGTCGGTCATGCTCCCTTACCGTCCCGTCCCGTGCAGGCCGGTAGTTTAGGGCGCCTCGGCGCGGCCGCCCGCTACCTGCGAGACGTGAGGTCGGGGCTCCGAGGCGCCGGGCTGGTGTCGGGCTCGGGCTCCACGCTGGCGTCGGGCTCGGGCTTCGCGCTGGCCTCGGCGGCCTCGAAGCGCGGCAGGCGCCGCCATGACAGCAGCGTCAGCGCCGCCAGCACCGAGCCGGCCGCGCCGAAGCCCACCGCGTAGCTGGTGGCGGCCACCAGCAGGCCGCTGAGGACCGGCACGACGGTCTCCACCCCCAGGCTCATCGAGAGGCGCAGGCTCAGCGCCATGCCCCGCTGGCGCGGCGGCACGTGGCTGGCCACCGCCACGATGCTGAGCGGGAAGCCGATGCCGGCGCCGAAGCCGACCACCACCGCCAGCGCCGCGAACGCCGGCACCGAGCTCGCCGCTCCCAGCAGGCCGATGCCGAACGCCACGGCGGCCATGGCCACGATCAGCGTGCGGGCGGTGCCGCCCAGCAGGCGCGTCACCAGCGGCATCAGGGGGCGGATCAGCACCGAGGTGAGCGAGCCGGCGCTGACCAGCGCGCCGATCACCGTGGCCGAGATGCCCATCTCCTCGAGCATCACGGGCAGGAACGCCTCGCGCACCGTCAGCGCCAGGGCGATGCCCGCGCTGGCGAAGACGGCCACCTGGAAGCCCACGTTGCCGAGCGTGCTCCTCAGCAGCTTGCCCGAGCCCACCACGTCGCGCGGCTCGTCCACGCGCATGCTGCCCACCAGCCGGAACACGCCGTAGGCCAGCAGCGTGCCCGAGAGCAGGATCGCCAGCACCGCCCAGAAGCTGGTCACGAAGCCGTAGCGGTCGAGGATGGCGCCCATCAGCACGGGGCCGACCATGCGCCCGCCCGCCAGCCAGGTCGAGTAGGCGGCGAAGTTCGCCGTGTGGCTGCGGCCGTTGTCGAGGCCCGCCGTCAGCGACTGCGCCGACACCGACACGAACAGGTTGAACATCCCCATCACGACGCGCGCCAGGCCGAGCGTCACCACGCCCGGCGAGAGCGCCAGCAGCGCCGGGCCCGCGCTCATGCCCAGCATGCCCAGGAAGAACCAGCGCCCCGGCCCGCCGCGGTCCACCCAGCGGCCCGTCTGCAGCGCCAGCAGCACCGGGAACACCCCCGGCAGCGCGATCAGCACCCCCAGCCACTGCGGGCCCAGGCCCAGGCTGACCGCGTAGAGCGGCACCATCACCTGCATCATGCTGGAGGCGGCGGTCATGAGCGCCGAGGTGAGGCATTGCAGGTAGAAGGGGAGCTGGGGGGAGCGCGGCACCGTCCCGCTAGGCTAACGCCGCCGACCCCTCGGCGTCTGCCGGGACGTAAGCGGGCTGTAAGAAACCCCACGTTAACCTCGCGACAGGACCGGTCGTCGGCCCGGAGATGGTGGGAAGCGAGGGGGTAGGAAGGAGGGGCATGCCCGTCCCTGCAGAGCCGCGCGTCGTGGAAGACGCGCATGGCGAGTGGAGCCTCACGGAACGCCTCCTCCGTCTCCCGCACGAGCTCGCGGGCGCCGAGCAGCCCGAGGACCTCGTGGAGGCCGCGGCCGCCGCCCTGAGCCAGCTGCTGGGCGCCGAGGCCAGCGTCTACTGGGCCGACGAGGAGCCGCACCCGCCGGCCGCCCTCAGCCCTCACCGCCTGCGCCTGGTGGTGCAGCAGCAGGAGGTGCCCTACGCCGCCATCGAGCTGCTGCACCACGCGCCGTTCAGCTTCGAGGCACAGCGCGTGGCGGGCCACCTCGCCCAGGACCTCTCGTACGTGGTGGACGCGATCACCATGCGGCGCATCCGCCTGGCGCTCGGCGGGCTGCGCACCGCGGCCCGCTCGGGCGCCGGGCTGGAGGAGCTGACGGCGCGGGCCGTAGAGCTGGCCGTCGAGCACCTCGGCGCCGAGGCCGGGCTGATGCTGCTGAACGAGTCGGGCACCTTCGAGCCGCTGGCCTCGGTGGGCGAGTGGCCGGACGACCCCGCCGAGCACACCTGGCTGCAGGCGGTGGCCGCGGCCGGCGTCCGCACCCTCGGCGCCAGGCGCCACGGCGACCGCTACTTCACCGCGCCCATCGCCTCGAGCTGCCCGGCGCGCTGGATGCTGGTGGTGCGCTTCGCGTGCCACCGGCGGCGGCACAGCGTCACCTTCCCGCTCCTGAACGAGATCGCCGCCGCCACCGCGCCGTACCTCGACGCCAGCTGGCGCGACCGCGTGCTGAGCGAGCTGCTGGAGCTGAACTGCGCCGGGGAGGAGACGACCTCCGAGGAGCTCTACCAGCGCGTCCTCGACACCGCCCTGCGCCTGGTGCCCGGCGCCGACAGCGGCACGCTGCTCACGCGCGCCTCGCCCGAGGAGCCGTTCCGCTACCAGGCCGCGCGGGGTTTCGACCTCGCAGGCCTGCGCGAGCGCCCGCTCGCGGAGGCCGAGGCGCGCGCCTGGTACGGCCCCGACGAGGAGGGCTGGCGCCGCGGCCTGCCGCGCATCCTGAGCAGCAACGACACCGACATCACCCGCCTGGGCTGGTCGGCCTCGCCGCACGCGGACCTGACCGCCAAGACCTACCACCGCATCCGCTCGACGCTCTGCCTGCCCGTGCTGCGCGACGGTCACGTGATGGCCGTGCTCAACCTCGACAACCTGACCGACCCCGAGGGCCTGGCCGCCGACTCGAGCCAGCTGGCCCACCTCTTCGGCGCGCCGCTGGCGAGCCTGCTCCACCGCCAGCAGACCCGCGAGCTGCTGCGCAAGGCCGCGCTGACCGACGACCTCACGGGCCTCGGCAACCGCCGCGCCTTCGACGCGGCCCTCGAGCGCGAGCTGGCCCGCGCCGCCCGCGGCGGGCCCCCTCCGAGCGTGCTGCTGATGGACCTCAAGGACTTCAAGCTGATCAACGACCGCTTCGGCCACGACGTCGGCGACGAGGCGCTGGTGGCGGTGGCCCGGGAGCTACGCGCCAGCCTGCGCGCCACCGACCTGCCGGCGCGCCGCGGCGGCGACGAGTTCGTGGCCCTGCTGGTCGACACCCCGGCGGCGCAGGCGGCCGAGGTGGCGGCGCGCGTCAAGCGGGCGGTGGCGCGCGTGCGCGTCGCCGACCGCCAGCTGCGCGCCAACGTGGGCACCGCCACGGCGGGCGTCGACGGCGACGACGCGGCGGAGCTGCTGGCGCTGGCCGACCAACGGATGTACCAGGACAAGCACGCGGGGCGCGGAACGGCCGCCCCCAGCACGTAGGCCGCCGCCCGGGAGGGTCCCGGGCGGCGGCGCTCGTGGCGGGCACGGCTCAGGCTGGCACCTGGCGGCTGACCCGCGTCGGGTCGGCGGTCAGACCGGGCCCGTGACCTCGAAGGTGATCACGTGCGTGTCGGTGAGCGGCCCGGCAGCGTCTCCGGAGTACGTGACGGTGACGGTCACGACGTAGGTACCGGGGGTGTCGCCGATGTAGGTGATGGCGCCGTCGGCGGTGTTGATGTCGAAGTTGACCTCGTCGTTGAGGGCGAACGAGAAGAGGGCGAGGAACTCCTCCTCCAGGTCGAGGGTGTTGCGCACCCCGCTCAGGCGCACCCGGTCGCCCTGCACCACGACCCCGCCTGCTTGGGCGGTGGTGACGGGGACGGTCGTGACCGGCTCTTCCGCGATCGGCCGGACGTACTGCAGCGACACGCCGAGCTCGAGGACGTAGTCGACGGAGACGGTCTGGCCCAGCTCGTCGGTGCCGGTCAGGGTCCACTCGAACACGCCCGGGTAGCCGGTCGAGCCGGTGACCTCGCCGGTGTCCTCGTCGAGGGTGAGCTCGTAGACGTCGGCGTACTCGTGGCCCGACACCGGCTCCGCGACGACGGAGAACGGCGGCGGGAACGCGCCGGCCGTGATGCTCCAGGTCACCGCGCCGTAGCCCGGCGACGTCAGCTCGGGGGCCGGGATGGTGATGAGGTCGTCGATGTACGCGTCGAAGTCGGTGACCACCACGTCCGTGAGCGCCGCCACCAGCGGCGGGGCGACGGTGACCTCGACCGTAGCGGGCGCCTCGGCGCCCGCTACCTCGGCGGTGACGGTGGCGGTGCCGGGGCCAACGACGGTCACGAGGCCGGTGTCGTCGACGGTGACCACGTCCTCGTCGCTGCTGCTCCAGGTGACGACGGCGTCCGCGGGGTCGGTCTCCGCGGTCAGCTGGACCGGGTCGTCGGCCATCGTGAGCAGCTGGTCGCCCTCCACGATGCTGACGGTGGGCGCCGTGGGCTCGGGCTCCGTGGGGTCGACGGTGGTGAACGACCAGACGAGGTCGCCGGAGAGCGAGCGGCCGTCGGCGGTGGTCACGTCGGTGGTGACGGTGGCCGTGTAGACCGTAGCCGGCAGGAGCGGGTCGGCCGGGGTGAACGTGGCGGTGTGGCTGGCGGCGTCGTAGGCGACGTCGCCGGGGACCTCCACCAGCGCGTCGTCGGCGCCGCTGGTGAGCGTGAAGTTGTCGGCCACGACGGTGCTCGCGTTGACCGCCTGGTTGAACGTCACGCTGACGGTCGCGTCCAGCGGCACGTCGACGGCGTTCGCGGCGGGCACGCGCGCGTTCACGCGGAGGGGAGCGCTGGGGCTTGGCGGGTTGCAGGCCGCCACCAGCAGGGAGATGACGAAGAGCACGACGAGCTTCCTGACCATCTGAACCTCCAACCGAGGGCGCGCGAGTCAGCGGGCGAAGGCCTCACAATGTCGACTACCGTGGTAGTCCCGCTCTCGCCGAGCGTCCAGGGACGCTCCTTCCATCGCTTCCTCGTTCACTGGTCAGCTTGGCATGCGAACCGCGGGGCGTGCAGTTACGCATTCCCGTGCAAGGGTCGAGCCGGATGCGAGAGTGGCGGGTTCAGGTGCGCGGCTCGTCGAGCTTCACCAGCACCACGCCCCCGAAGATCAGGGCGCCGCCCACCAGCTGCATGGCCGCCGGCATCTCCCGTAGCAGCAGCGCCGCCCACACCACCGCGAACAGCACCTCGCTGAGGCCCACGAACGACGCCAGCTTCGAGCCCAGGCGGCGGCTGCCCGCCACGCCCGCGCCGTAGGCCAGCGCGGCCGCCACGAGGCCGAGGGCGGCCACGTCGAGCCACCACGGCACCGTCGCGCCCGCGAGCTCCACGGGCGCCGTGTGCCACACGAACGGCACCACCCCGAGGGCGGCAGCCAGCCCCAGGGCGAGCGCCCCCACCACCAGGCCGCCCGAGGCGAGCGCCAGGGCGGGCAGGCCGTCGCTGTCGTCGGCCGCCACCAGGAAGTAGGAGGCGAGGCCTACGGCGGCCAGCAGCGCCCACAGCACCCCGCGGACGTCGACCTCGGCGGCGCCGAACACGTCGAGCACGAGCACCAGCCCCAGCACGGCCAGCACCGAGCCGGTGACCGTGAGGGGCCGCGGCCGCTGCCCGCGACGCAGCCAGAGCCACACCACCACCATCACGATGCCGAGGTACTCGAGGAGCAGCCCGACCGCGACCGACAGCGTCTCGATGGCGAGGAAGTAGGCCAGCTGGCACAAGGCCACGGCGATGAGGCCGAACAGCAGCATGCGGCGCCAACCCCGACGCAACGAGTGCCAACGGCCGCGCAGGGCGTGGAGGCCGAACGGCAGCAGCGCCACGGCCCCCACCGACACGCGCCAGATCACGGCGCCCGTGGGCGTCCAGCCGGTGGCGAGCAGGCCCTTGGCCAGCGCCCCGGAGGCGCCGAACGCGGCGGCGGCGATGAGGCCGAAGAGGAGGCCGAACAGGAAGGTGCGGTTCAAGGCGAAGGTCCGTTGCCGAAGCGCCGCCCTGGGGGGGCGGCAGCGGCCAGCTTACCGCTTCGGCGGGGCGAGGGACGGCAGGGGGCGCTCAGCGTTGGCGCGGGATCGAGAGCGTCTGCCAGCGGTCGCCGGCCAGGTGCTTGGCGAGCATGACGATCTGGCCCACGTGCTGGGCGGTGTGAGCGTAGTTGCGCAGCATGGCCTGGATCACGCCGTGCGGCTCGCCGCGGATGGTGACGGTGCGCGTTAGGTCCTCGGGAGTGAGGCTCTCGAGGGTGTCGAAGAGCGCCTGGTAGCCCGCCTCCCACTCGGCCATCATCTCGTCGACGCTGAGCTCGACGCGCTCGAACTCGTGGTCGCGGTCGCGCGTGGGCTTCTCGCCGTCGCTGGTGAGGAAGTCGGTCCAGCGCGACCTCAGGTTGCCGGCGATGTGGCGTACCAGCACCGAGACGGGGTTGCTCTCGGAGTCGAGCGCCACGTGCCAGTCGGCCTCCTCGAGCTGCGCCAGGGCGCGCTCGGCCAGCTGCTTGTCGGCGCGGTAGCCGCGGATCAGGGCGGCGATGAGCTCGGAGCCCACGTCGGTGGCGTGCTGGGGTCGGCTCATACGCCGATCGTATGCCCTACACCCGACAGAAGCCGCGGCAGCCGCCACTCACGGGAAGCGGAAGCCCCGCCGCGCTGCCCATCAGCAGCGCGGCGGGGTCGTGATGACTGGCCCTGGTTCGTTACCCGTTGGCTACCGCAAGCACGCTCCGTACGAGCCCGGGAGGCACGGCGTGCCGTCGGTCCAGATGGCACCGGTCAGGTTCGAGCCGGTGAAGACGGCACCATCGATGTTCGCGTCGCGGAGGTCGGCGCCCGTGAGATCGGAGTTCAAGAACTCTACGTCCTGTAGGAAAGCTCCGGAGAGGTTCGCGCCCACGAGTCCTGCGTTCTCGAAGCGCGATCCCTGCAAGTAGGCGCCCCGAAGGTTCGCACCCGTGAGGTTCGCGTCCTCGAACGCAGACCCCTGCAGCTTGGTACCTACCATCTGGGTGCCGAAGAGTTGGGTGCGGAGGAAGTACGAGCGCTGCAGTGCTTCGTAGTTCAGGTTCCGCCCGGTGAAGTTGCGGTCGGTGAAGTCGTTGGCGTAGACCGGCTCGCTAGGTTCTTCGCTGTCGCCCTCTTCGTCCGCGTCGCCGTCGTCGCTACCGTCGCCAGGCTCGCCTTCCTCGCCTTCGTCGCCGGTGTCGTTACCATCGTCATCTCCGTCGCCAGGCTCCTCACCGTCGCCAGGCTCGTCACCGTCGTCGCCCGTGTCGCCCTCATCGCCGGCGTCGTCGCCGTCGTCATCACCGTCGCCGTCGCCAGTGTCGTCACCGGTGTCGTCGCCGGGTTCGTCACCGGTTTCGTCGCCGGTGTCGTCGTCGGTTTCGTCGCCGGTGTCGTCGTCGCCGTCTTCACCTTCGTCGTCACCGGTGTCATCACCAGCGTCATCGCCGGTGTCCTCGTCGGCATCACCGTCGTCGGACTCATCGCCGGTCCCGTCACCAGCGTCGTCGCCGGGCTCGTCGGCATCGTCACCGGTGCCGTCCTCGGTCTCGTCGCCGGCCTCATCGTCAGCCTGATCATCGGCATCGTCACCGGCATCATCGCCGGTCCGATCCTCGGACTCGTCCTCGGACTCCTCGTCAGCCTCGTCACCGGCGTCATCGCCGGTCTCTTCCTCGGCCTCGTCCTCGGACTCGTCGCCGGTCTCGTCGCCGGTCTCGTCGCCGGTGTCGGTGACGTCCCCGTCCTCGACGGCGGGGTTCTCGATCTCCACCGGGGGCTTGTCCTGGCTGGCCAGGGGGGTGCTGGTGCCGCAGGCGCTCAGCAGGAACAGCAGAGCGGCCAGCAGCATCAGGCCGATGATCGGGTTGCGGGTGGACGTGTAGGTACGACGAAGCATGGCATCCTCCGGATCTTTCGGCCGGTCGCGCTACTGGCTCCATCTGTCCCAAGCGCCCGAGTACGGGATCAGACTTCATCGCTTCCGAAGTTGCCTTCCGCTATCTGCGGTTTTGTGCTTGACCCGGATGATGCAACTAGAGTACTTACGGTGCTCTTATCGTTCTGTCACGGCATACTTACTCGGTGTGCGAGACGCGCCAGGCTTCCAGCACCTCGCGCTCGCGCTCCGGCTCCAGGCCCACCTTCAGGGCCGGGTCGCCGCGCTCGCGCTGCCACGCCAGCGTGTCGCGCACCGTGTCGAGGGCCGAGCGCACCGTGAGGCCCGCCGCTTCGGCCTTCGAAGCGTCGACGCGGAAGAGGTTCGACTCGGGCTCCGGCAGCCAGAACGGCAGGTCGGCGAACGGCCGCACCTCGCGCTCCAGCAGGAAGCCGGCGTCGGCCCAGACGATCTCGGCCGGGGGCGCGCCCACCTCGGCCGCCGCCGTCAGCGAGGCCTCCAGCAGCGTGCCCATGTCGAACCTGTCGGCGGGGCTGGCCGCGTTGTAGGTGCCGCTCAGGTCGCTCTCGAGCCCGGCGACCATCCACGCGGCCAGGTCGCGCGCGTCGATCCACTGCAGCGGGTAGCGGGGGCCGTGCGGCGCCAGCACCGCGCCGCCACGCGCGACGCGCGTGGGCCAGTAGGTGAAGCGGTCGGTGGGGTCCTCGGGCCCGACCACGATGCACGGCCGCACCACCAGCGTGCGCTCCGTCGGGTAGACCGCCGCCAGTTCCTCCTCGCACAGCACCTTCAACCCGCCGTAGGTGGCGCCCGTGACCTCCTCGGTGGTGGGGTCGTGCAGCCGCGCCAGCTCGCTCTCCTCGTTCACGTACGGCTCGGAGGTGTCGGCGTAGACGCTGATGGTCGAGACGAACAGGTAGCGCTCGACGCTGCCCTCGAGCAGCCGCGCCGCCTCGCGCACCTGGCGCGGCACGTAGGCGCTGGTGTCGACGACCGCGTCCCAGCTGCGGCCGGCGAGCGCGCCGAGGTCGGTGTTGCGGTCACCGGTGATGGTGTCGGTCACGCCGGCGGGCGCCGGCTTGGAGCCGCGGTTGAAGAGGGTGACCTCGTGGCCGCGCGCGACGGCGTGCTCCACGAAGCTCTTGCCGATGAACTGCGTGCCGCCGATGACGAGGATGCGCACGTCGTGGCTCCTTCCGGCGCCCCTAGAAGTCGCCGTCCGCGACCTGCAGGCAGGTGACGCCGAGCTCACGGTACATCGCCACCACGCGCGAGCGGTCCTCCAGCGCGAGCAGCACGTCCTCCGCCCGGTAGTCGGCCTCGAACCACTGGCGCTTCAGCAGGTGGTCGGGGGTGCGGTCGTCGTACGGCCGCAGCACCAGGCGGTGGTAGGGCACGCCGTGCAGCTCGAGCCACGCCTCGGTGTCGGCGCGGGTGTCGTCGCGGCGGCCGCTGACGATGTGGATCTCGTGCCCGGCGGCCGCCAGCGCCCGCACCAGCGCGATGACCGGCTCGATCGGCGGGTCGTCCTTGCTGGCGGCGAAGAACGCCTCGTAGTCGCGGCGCTTGCCCCGCACGTGGTGGACGCGGTGCTCGGTGTCGGAGAGGGTGCCGTCGAGGTCGCAGAGGACGATCTTGGCCATGGTTCGACCGTAGGCCGCCCTCAGGCGAGGCCGCACGCCGCCAGCACGGCGTCGAGCTCGCCGCGGACGTGGTCGTCGACCTGGGCGCCGGGGTGGCGTACGTGCGCCGAGGCGATGGCGCCGCGCCGCCGGTAGATCTCCTTGCGGATAGCGAGGCCGATGCCGGGCTGGAACTCGTAGCGCATCAGCGGGCAGGCGCCGTAGAACACGCGCCGGGCGCGCCCGACGTCGCCGGCGTGCCAGGCGTCGACGATCTCCACCAGGAGCTCGGGGTACGACAGGCCGGTCATGATGCCGTCGGCGCCGCGCATCAGCTCCTCGAGCAGGAAGCCGCCGCCCAGGCCGCCCACGATGCCGATCTCGGAGCCGAGCTCGCGCAGGCGGCTGACCTTGGGCAGGCTCGGGGTCTCCTCCAGCTTGATGACCACCACGCTCGGCAGCGCCGCGTGCAGCTCGGCCACCAGCTCGGCGCTCATGCGCACGCCCGTCACGGCCGGGTAGTCGTGGAGGATGAGCGGCGCGCCGAGCGCCTCGTCGTGCGCCTGGTAGAAGGCGCGGACGACGGCGTCGCTCTGCGTGGGCGGCGGCGCCACCAGCAGCCCGGCCGCGCCGCCCGCCAGCATGCTCTGGCCGCGCGCCACCGCCATCGCGGTCCCGGCCCCGCCGGCCCCGGCGTAGACCGGCACCCGCCCGGCCGCGGCCGCGACCGTGGTGCGCAGCACGGCGTCGCGCTCGGCTTCGGTGAGCTTCGGCGCCTCGCCCAGCACCCCCAGCACCACCAGCCCGTCGACGCCCAGGCCGATGAGGAAGTCGGTGAGGCGCTCGAGGCTGGCGAGGTCCAGAGCGCCGTCGTCGGTGAAGGGCGTGGGCATGATCGTGTGGACGCCGCCGAAGCGGCCGGCGGGACTGGTGGGGTACTCCATCGCGGCTCCTCGCTGGTGGGCGTCGCCGGGCGCGGCGCGGTGGGCGCAGGCGGCGCTCGTCTCGCTCGGGGCGGTGTCGTCACGCGCCGGGCCGACGCTCAAGGGATCGCGCCTAGGTTACGCCAGCGCGCGCGGTGCCGCGGCCCCTCACTCCTCCAGCGGCACGAACGCCACGTTCAGCCGGTAGCGCTTCCTCCCGGCGAGGCCCTGGCCCGCGCCCTGGCGGCGGTCGAGCGAGTAGGTCCGTAGCAGCTCGTACAGGCGCCGCTGCACCTCGCGGCTCTCGGCCTCGTCCAGCGCCAGGTCGGTCCAGAAGTCGAGGGCCGCCGGCTGGCTGGGGTCGAGCCAGTCGATGCGCTCGTCGCCGGCCGCGGCGCTCTGCACCCAGGTCTCGCCGCTGGCGTCGCGGAACAGGCGCTGGCCGTGGCGCCCGCCCTGCCGCAGCCGGCGCGCCTGCAGCCGCACCAGCTCGCGCAGCTCGGGCAGCTGCTGCTGCCACAGGCGCTCCTCGAGGTCGGCGAAGGGGGTGGCCTCGTAGGGCACGAAGTAGGCGTCGTGCACCGAGCGGTAGACCTTGATGGGGCGCCCCTGGCGCTTCTCCTCGCGCACCACCCTCAGCAGCCCTGCCGCCAGCAGCAGGCGGATGCGGTAGAGCATGGCGTTGAGGTCGAGGCCGAGCTCGGCGGCGGCCGCGCTGGCGCTCGCCTCGCGCGCCAGGAACGGGCGCATGGCCGCCTGGAAGCGCGGGTCGCTGAGCAGCCGCGCCTGCTCGGGGTCCGCGACGGTGAAGGCGTCCGCGTCCGCGCGGGGCCTACCTGGATCGGGGCCTTCCATTCAGGTAAGGCTAGCACCGAGCATGCGGCATGGGACCCCGCGCCACCTACTACCTGGTCAGCTCGCTCAACTGGTTCGCCAACGTGCTGCCGATGGCGGTGATGGTGCTCATCGCGCGGTCGCGCGGCCTGAGCCTGGCCGACATCGGCTACTTCCTGGGCGCCTACTCGCTCACCGTGGTGCTGCTGGAGCTGCCGTCGGGCGCCCTGGCCGACGCCATCGGCCGCAAGCGCACCTACCTGCTCGCGGGTTGCGTGGGGGTCGTGGCGAAAGCGGTGTTCCTGTTCGCGTTCGGGCTGCCGGCGTTCCTGCTGTACGCGCTCACCTTCGGCGTCTCGCGCGCCCTCTCCTCCGGCGCGCTCGAGGCGTGGTTCATCGACGCGCTGCAGGCCGCCGACCCGGACGTGGACCTGCAGCCAGCGCTGGCGGGGGCGGGGGCGTGGAACCTCGCCGCGCTGGCCGCGGGCACCTTCGTGGGCAGCGCGCTGCCGGGCCTGTTCGCCTCCCTGCCGCAGCACCCCACGGCGGTGCTGACGCCCCTGTCGGTCACGCTGGTGGCGTCGATCGTCGCCAACCTGGCGGTGCTGCTGCTCACCGCGCTGGTGGTGCGGGAGGCGCCGCGGCCGCGCGCCGCGCGCCGCCGCGGGCCGTTCACGACCCTACGCACGGGGTTCGCGGCGCTGGGCGGCATCCTCGCCGACGCCGCGCGCCTCACCCGCCGCGACCGCGCGCTGCTCCTGCTGCTGGGCGCCGAGGTGGTGGTGGGCGTGGCGCTCAGCGCCTCGGAGAACCTGTGGCAGCCGTTCTTCGCCGCGCGCCTGGGCGGCGCCACCCCCGAGAACACCCTGCTGCTCGGGGTGGTGCTGGCGGGCTGCTTCGGCATGGGGGTGCTGGGCAACCTGGTGGCGACCCCGCTCACGCGCCTGCTGGGCGGGCGCTACGCGCTGGTGGCGGGGCTGTTCCAGCTGCTGCAGGGCGCGGCCTTCCTGCTGCTGGCCGCGCAGGGCGGCGTGGTGGCGGCCACGGCGCTCTTCTGGCTCACCTACGTGGCGCGCTCGGCGTGGAGCTCGCCGCACGCCGCGCTGTTCAACGGCCGGGTGCCCAGCGAGCGCCGCTCGGTGATGCTGTCGGTGCAGTCGCTGGCGTCGTTCGGCGGCGCCTTCGTGGGCAGCGTGGCGCTGGGGGCGCTGGCCGAGGCCACCTCGATCCCGCTGGCCTGGAGCGTCAGCGGCGCGCTGGTGCTGCTGGCGACGCTGCTCTACCTGCCCCTGCTGGGCGCGCGGGCGCCGGGACGCGTGCCGGAGGCCAGCGCGGGCGCCCGGGAGCGCCCCGCCTAGGCGGCTAGAAGGCCACCGCCTGCCCGTCCTTGCGGTGGTCGGAGCCCGCCACGTAGCCGCCCCCGTCCAGCCTAACGATCAGCTGCGCGCCGCCGAACGGCCCGCTGTCGTCGCTCACGCTCAGCTGGTGGCCGCGCTCGCGCAGGCCCTCGAGCGTGGCGGCCGCGAAGCCGCGCTCCACCGAGACGCCCAGCCCGCCCGTGACCTGCCAGCGCGGCGCGTCGGAGGCCGCCTGCGGGTTCTGGCCCCAGGCCAGGAGCCTGAGGGTCATCTGCAGGTGACCCTGGGGCTGCATCGGCCCGCCCATCACGCCGAAGCTCGCCAGCGGCGCACCGCCGGCGGTGAGGAACGCCGGGATGATGGTGTGGAACGGGCGCTTGCCGCCACCCACCCGGTTCGGGTGCCCCTCGGTGAGCACGAAGCCGTGCCCGCGGTTCTGCATGGCGATGCCGGTGCCGGGGATGACCACGCCCGAGCCGAAGCCCATGTAGTTCGACTGGATCAAAGACACCATGCGCCCCTCGGCGTCGGCGGTGGTGAGGTAGACGGTGCCGCGCTCCTGCGGCAGGCCGTGCTTCGGGTCGCGCGCCTCGGCGAAGCTGATGAGCTTGGCGCGGCGCGCCAGGTAGTCGGGGCTCAGGAGGTCCTCGACGCTCACGCTCATGGCGGCGGGGTCGGCCACGAAGCGGTAGGCGTCGGCGAAGGCGAGCTTCATGGCCTCGATCTGCAGGTGCAGCGCCTCGGGGCCGTCGGGGTCGAGGCCCGCCAGGTCGAACTCGCGCAGGATGCCGAGCGCCATCAGCGCCGCCAGCCCCTGGCCGTTGGGCGGGATCTCGTGCAGCTCGGCGTCGCCGTAGCGCGTGGCGATGGTGCCTACCCAGTCGGCGCGGTGCGCGGCCAGGTCGGCCTCGGTGAGGAGCGCGCCGGCGCGCTGCGCCTCGGCGGCCATGGCCTGGGCCAGCTTGCCGCGGTAGAACGCCTCGCCCTTGCTGTGGGCGATGGCCTGCAGCGTGTTGGCCTGGTCGAGCGAGCGGAACAGCTCGCCGGGGCGCGGCGCGCGCCCGTCGGGCAGGAAGTGGCGCGCGAACTCTGCGCGGTGGCCGTGGATCTCGGCCGAGCGCGCCCAGGCGGCAGCCGTCAGCGGCGTGACGTGGAACCCCTCGGAGGCGTAGCGGATGGCGGCCTCGAACAGCTGCGGGAACGGCAGGCGCCCGAAGCGCTCCGACAGCGCCACCCAGCCCGACACAGCGCCGGGCACCGTGACGGCGTCCCAGCCGTAGCGCGGCACCCCGTCGTGGCCGGCGAAGCGCTCGGGCGCCAGGGCGGCGGGCGAGCGGCCGCTGGCGTTGAGGCCGTGCAGCTCCTGCCCGTCCCACACGATGGCGAACAGGTCGGAGCCGATGCCGTTGCCGGTGGGCTCCACCACCGTCAGGGTGGTGGCGGCCGCGATGGCGGCGTCGACCGCGGTGCCGCCGCGCCGGAGCGCCTGCAGGCCAGCCTCGGCGGCTAGCGGATGGGAGGTCGCGACGAGGTTGCGCCCGAACACCAGCGGGCGCTGGGACGGGTAGGGGAAGGCGTAGTCGAACTCCAGGGTGGCCATGACGTCCTTCGCAGGGGAACGAGGTTCAGGGGTACGGGTCCTGGTGCCGAGTATAGCGACCGGGGGCGGGGCCGCGGCCCGCAGGGCGCCCACCGCGGCCGTCCAGCACGCGCCCGCCGCGCGGCTGTATCGCGTCACGACCCGGCGCCGCGCGGGTGCGCTATACACCTCCACGGAGGTGCGCCATGCCGGAGATCCGCTTGAACGTTACCGAAGAGGTGGCGGACGGCCTCGAGAACCGTGCGCGGGCGCACGGGCTCGAGCTCACGGAGTACGTGTCGCGGGTGCTGAGCCGCGACGTGGCGAGCTCGGCGCCGGGAGCCGTCGCGGCCGGGGAGGGCGCGGGAGCGGCGCCGGCCCCCGGCGCGGCCGAGGCCGCCCAGACGGCCACCAGCCTGCAGGAGCACTTCGACTCGGGCTGGTCGTCGCTGAGCCTCGACGAGGCGTTCGACGCCGGATGGGACAAGAAGGAGTGAGCTGCTATACTCGGCGCGCCCACCCGGACACGCCTGGTGGGACCCCTCA
>Ga0123332_1001923_pt1 | contig 20119 bp, 13 predicted proteins | sample BioC12SIPDNA_4_FD_89958 | JGI IMG/M metagenome (GOLD analysis project Ga0123332, IMG submission 89958) | Anaerobic biogas reactor microbial communites from Washington, USA - Biogas_R2_A C12 SIP DNA | ecosystem: Engineered > Bioreactor > Anaerobic > Unclassified | place: Washington, USA...
GAGGTCGTGATGCTCGGCCGGGTCGACGGCGACCTGGTGGCCGACCGCGACGCGATCTCCGAGGTCGCGGCCTGGATCCGACGGCTGCGGCCCGACGTCCTGTTCGGCCACGATCCCTGGCGCCGCCACCGCCTGCACCCCGACCACCGGGCGGCGGGCACGATCGCCGTCGACGCGCTCGTCGCGGCCCGCGACCCGCACTTCTTCCCCGAGCACGGGCTGGAGCACCACCGGCCGGGGGCGCTGCTCCTCTTCGAGGCCGACGTCGCCAGCCACGTCGAGTCGGCCCGGGCCGAGGACGTCGAGCGCAAGATCGCCGCGCTCGAGGAGCACCGCAGCCAGTACGAGACGACGATGTTCATCAACGAGGGCGACGACGGGGGCGAGCGCGAGCGGTTCCGCCGCCGCATCCGTGACCGGGCCGCCGAGTGCGGCCGCCCCGCCGGACGGGCCCACGCCGAGCTGTTCGCCCGCCTCGCGACCGACCGCTGACCCGATCGAAGGAACCGCCTCGACCCCATGGACCCCTCCGCTCCGAACGTCCTCCCGGCTCATCCGGTGACCCGCATGACCTCCCCACCCAGGGTCCACCGGACCCCGCTCCGCCGGTTCGCGACGGCGATCGCCGTCGCACTGGTCCTGGTGGTGTCCGGCTGCGGCTCCGGCGACGAAGCCGCCGACGAGCGGCCGGCCGACACCCGGTCGGACACGTCCGCCGACACCGCGACCGACGGCCACACCGGTTCGAGCGGGTTCGAGCGACTGGAGTGCTCGCAGGGGGCGACCGGCGACGGCGGCGAGGTGACCCCGGTGGACGACGTCGCGTCGGACCTCACGATCGAGTCGTTCGACGGCACCGAGATCCGCGCCCACTGGTTCCCGGCCGACACCGACGACCCGGCCCCGACGATCCTGATGGGGCCGGGCTGGTCGCTCGGCGGCGACACCAGCCTCGACGGCGGCACGCTGTTCGGGGCGCTCGGCATCGGGGACATGAACGACGCCGGCTACAACGTGCTCACCTGGGATCCGCGGGGCTTCGGCGCGTCGACCGGCGCGGCGACCGTGAACGCACCCGAGACCGAGGGGCGCGACGTGCAGGTGCTGCTCGACTGGGTGTCCGAGCAGCCCGAGGCCCGCCTCGACGACGACGGCGACCCGCGGGTCGGGATGGTCGGCGCGTCCTACGGCGGCGGCATCCAGCTCACCGTCGCCGCGATCGACTGCCGGGTGGACGCCCTGGTGCCGAGCCTGGCGTGGCACTCGCTGGAGACCGGGCTGTTCCGGAACGAGACGGTCAAGGCCGGTTGGGCCTCGACGCTGGTCGACGTGGCCGCCGCCGCCGAGCTCGACCCGCACGTCACCCATGCCGCCGACAGCATCGAGAGCGGGGTGCTGTCCGACGACGACCTCGAGTGGTTCCGCTCCCGCGGGCCCGGCGACCTCGTCGACGACATCACCGCGCCGACCCTGTTCGTCCAGGGCACGGTCGACACCCTGTTCACCGTCGACGAGGCGATCCTCAACCACCGCTCGCTCGCCGCCCGAGGCGTCCCCACCGGCATGCTCTGGTTCTGCGGCGGCCACGGCACGTGCCTGACCCACCGTCCCGACACCGGCTGGATCACCGACGCGACCTTCGCCTGGCTCGACCGCTGGGTGAAGGGCGACGAGTCGATCGACACCGGCCCGGCGATCGTGATCGAGGACCAGCACGGCGACCTCTGGTCCGCCGACGCGTTCCCCGACGACGAGGCCAGCGGTGGGACCGGTGACGGCGAGGCGAGCGACGCCGGGGTCGGCGCCGCGTCCGGCGGCGGCACCCTCCCCCTGGTCGCCGAGGGCGGGGCCGGACCGCTCACCGGGCCGCCGCCCGAGGGCGATCCGCTGGGCGCCCTGGTGCTGGGCATCACCCCGGCCCGGGCGACCAACGCCGTCGAGCTGCCCCTGCCCTCCTCCTCCGACGACGCGAACCGGCTCCTGCTCGGCGCGCCGGTGCTGACGATCACGTACTCGGGCACGGTTCCCGACGGCCCGGAGCCGACGCGGGTGTTCGCCCAGCTCGTCGACGAGGAGACCGGCACGGTGGTCGGCAACCAGATCACGCCGGTCCCGGTCGTGCTCGACGGGGCCGAGCACACGACGACGATCCCGCTGGAGACGATCGCCCACGAGCCGGGCGGTGGGCTGACCCTCCAGCTCGTCGCCACCACGGTCAGCTTCTCGGTGCCCCGCCTCGGCGGCGAGGTCACCTTCTCGGCGATCGAGCTCACCGTGCCGGTCGCCACCGCCCTCGCTCCGGCCTGACCCGGCTCCACCCGAGAACGCGAACCGGGCACGGGTGTTCCGCGGTGAGCGGAACACCCGTGCCCGGTTGGTGGGGGTTCCCGGTGAGGGACCCCGGCGGGATCAGGCCTTGGCGAGCTTGGCCGCGGGGACCTCGCCGTTGACGACCTTCTTGAGCGAGGTGCCGGCGCTGACCTTGGGGTACTTCTTGGCCTTGGTCTTCACCTGCTCACCCGTCTGCGGGTTGCGGGCGACACCGGCCTTGCGCGAGCCCTGCTCGAACTTGAGGAAGCCGGTGAGGACGATCGAGTCGCCCTTCTTCAGCGTGGCGCCCACGGTCTCCTCGAAGGCCTTGATCACGTTGGCGGCGGTCGTCTTGTCGGTTCCGGCCTGCGCCGCCACCTGGGCGATGAAATCGGCCTTAGTCACGTTGGCCACTGGCCAACCTCCTGGGGGTCTGGGTTGTCTCGAACGGGGTGCCGTTCGACGCGCATCTGAGCCGATCAGCGACCCCAGGTCAAGCACCCTCGCGGCCACGGACCCTTGTCACACAAGGGTCCGCGCGCCGCGACCGCCCGCGCGGTTAGCCTCCCGCGCCCGCGGGCCGGGGCACCCCTCAGGCGGCCGCGCGAGGCTCCCGACCGTGACCGACCATTCTCCCGACGGCCCTTCCTCCGACGGCTGGTCCGGCGTCGGCCCGACGCCGCTCGGCCCGAGGCCGCTCGCCGACGGCACGTACGACGCGATCGTCGTCGACGCCGCCGAGCGCGGGCCGGGCACGATCGCGCTGGACCTCACGATCCTCGCCGGCGATCGCAAGGGCGAGGTCGTCACCCTCGCCGGCCCGGCCGGCGACCACGATCCCGACGACCTGCTCGGCATCCCCGCCACCATCACCGTCGCCGACGGCCGCCCCCGCCTCCGCCTCGAACCCTGAGCACCCCCGGCGCGTCAGGGGCGCTCGGTGACCCGGCCGGCCTCGACGTGGAGGTGCCGGGTGCCGTCGGCGGCGATGGCGTCGAGGAAGCGGCGATCGTGGGAGACGACGAGCAGCGTGCCGGTCCAGGTCGCGAGGGCCGCCTCGAGCTGCTCGATCGCCGGCAGGTCGAGGTGGTTGGTCGGCTCGTCGAGGACCAGCCAGTTCGCCCCGACCGCCATCAGCAGGCCGAGCGAGGCCCGGGTGCGCTCCCCCGGCGACAACGAGGCGGCCGGTCGACCGACGTGGTCGGCGCCGAGGCCGAACTTGGCGAGCAAAGAGCGGGCCTCCGACACCGTCAGCCCCGTCTCGGCCATCACCGCGTCGAGCAGCGAGCCCGACGCGCCTCCCTCGGACGAGCGTGACGGCCCCGGATCCGACGGGCCGGGCCCGGAGAACCGGTGGCGGAGCTGCTCGATCTCACCGACGTTCACCGACGGCCCCACGCGCCCGGATCCCGCGACGAGCGGAACCCGGCCGAGCAGGGCACCCACGAACGTCGACTTCCCGGCCCCGTTGGCGCCCGACACCACCATCCGGTCGCCGGACCGCACCTCCAGGTCGACCGGGCCGAGGCGGAACCCGCCCCGCTCGATCACCGCCCCGCTCAGCGCCGCGACCACATCGCCGCTGCGCTCGGACGCGGCCAGCGTCAGGCGCAGCTCCCACCCCTCGAACGGCTTGTCGACCTCGTCGAGGCGTTCGAGCATCCGGTCGGCCCGGGCCGCCTTGCCCGCCATCTTCTCGCTGGTCTGCGTTCGATGGTGGCGGATGAACTTGTCGGTCTCGCCGGATCGCTTCGCCCGGCCGACCCCCCGCGCCGACCACTCGCGCACCTGCTGGCTGCGGGCGCGCAGTTCATCTCGGGTCGAGGCGTAGGTGGCGTAGGCCTCCTCGGCGTGGCGACGGGCGGTGGCCCGCTCGTCCAGGTAGGCCGACCAGCCACCCCGGTACGTCGTGACGTTCCGACGGTGCTCGTCGACCTCGGCGACCGCGGTGACGGTGCGGTCGAGGAACTCCCGGTCGTGCGACACGACGACGACCGCACCGGCATGCCGGCGGACGAACCTCTCGAGGCGGTCCAGGCCGTCGAAGTCGAGGTCGTTGGTCGGCTCGTCGAGCAGGAGGACGTCGGCCCGGGTCAGCAGGACGGCGGCCAGCTCCACCCGAGCGGCCTCGCCACCCGACAGCGTCGAGGACGGTTGGTCGAGGACGGCCGCCGCCAGGCCGAGGTCGGCCGCGGCGGTGCCGAGCCGGGCGTCGAGGTCGGCGCCGCCGAGGGCGAGCCAGCGGTCGAGCGCGGCCGCGTAACGGTCGTCTGCCGCGGGCACGCCGGCGGCTAGATGCCCGGTGGCGGTGTCGAGCTCCGCCTGGGCGGCGGCGACACCGGTCCGGCGGGCGATCCGCTCGCGCCCGGACTCGTCGTCGCGGGCCGGTTCCTGGGCGAGCAGGGCGACCGTGGCCGACGGCGGGGTGAGCACGACGTCGCCGTCGTCCGGTTCGAGCCGGCCGGCGAGCACGGCGAGGAGCGTCGACTTGCCGACCCCGTTCGGCCCGACCAGGCCGATCCGCTCCCCCGCGGACGCGGTCAGGTCGACGCCGTCGAGGACGGTGGTGCCGCCGCGCTCGACGCGGATGGCGCGGGCGGCGATGGTGACGGGTGCAGGGGGCATCGGGCGACCTCCGGTCGGACACGGAACGGCAGGACCGGTGCTCACTCCACGGCGCCACCGTATCCGCCGCCCCCCGGACCGGACGCAGGCATTCCGGGGGGTGGGCCGACTACGCCTGCCCGGGTGGGGAGCCGGGGGCGACGACCAGGACGGTCCACCCGTCGCGGGCGACGACCTCGACCACCGAGGGCCCGCCGTAGGCGGCGACGACCTCGGCGGGAGGGGGGTCGAGGGTGCCGCTCAGGACGAGCGGTCCCCGGGCCGCCGCCCGCAGGTGATCGGCGAGCGACACGAGCGTCGCCGCCCCGATGTTGGCGACGACCAGGTCGAAGCGACCCGGGTCGGCGAGTGCGTCCGGGTCGGCGGTGAGCGGCGCGCGCGGGTCGGCGAGCGGGGCGTCCGGGTCGGCGGCGAGGTGGACGGCGACGACGTCGTCGACGGCGTTGTGGCGTGCGTTCCCGGCGGCGGCGTCGACCGCGGCCGGATCTACGTCGACCGCGATCACCTCGCCGGCCCCGAGGCGGGCGGCGGCGACGGCGATCACCCCGCTCCCGCACCCGACGTCCGCCACCCTGACGACGGCCTCCGCTCCCGGGCCGACGACCCCGTTCCCGGTGACGCCTCCCCCGACGGGTCCGGTCCCGACGACGGCCGCGTCGCCGGAACGGCCCCGAGGGAGTCCTCCTCCTGGTGGCCCGTCCCCGAGCAGCCGCTCGACGGCCTCCAGACACAGCACCGTCGTCGGGTGGGCGCCGTGGCCGAAGGCCCGCCCCGGATCGATCTCCAGCACGATCCGCCCGTCCGGCGCGAACCCCCCGGCCGCCTCGTCCGGCCCGCCGGGGAGCGGCACCCACGGGGGGCGGATCAGCAGACGATCCCCGACCGGCACGACCGGGGCGTGCTCCCGCCAGGCGTCGAGGCCGTCGTCGACGGTGACCTCCTCGACCGTCCAGCGGCCACCGGCGGTGCGGAGCGCCTCATGAACCGCCGTCCGGCCACCCGGCGGGACGTCGGTGCGGAGCCGCACCCGACCGTCCGGCTCGGGGTGCTCGGCGACCGCTCCGACCCCGGCCGACCACAGCAGCCCCGACGCCAGGTCGACCTCGTCGGCGGCGACGACGACCTCCAGCGCCGCGGCGCCGTTCAGTCGGCCCCCCGGGTCACGTGGCCATCCCCGGCGTCGACGGCCGGGCCGTCGATCACCCGGCTGTCGCGGCCCATGGGCCGCAGCCTCCCACGAACCGAACGGCCCGACGAGGCCAGGCGTGCGGTCGAGCGGAGGCCGGGACACGGGATCGGGACACGGGGCGGGGCACGGGATCGGGCGGGGCGTGGGATGCTCGGCCCATGCCGCTCGACGCCGCCGCCGTCGACGACCTCGTGGCCTCGACCTGGACCGACGAGATCGTCCCCGCCCTCACCGAGTACATCCGGATCCCCAACGTGAGCCCGGAGTACGAACCCGACTGGGCGGCGCTCGGCCACATGGACCGCGCCGCGGAGCTGGTCGCGTCGTGGATGGCGGCCCGCGACATCCCCGGCCTCACGGTCGAGGTCGTGCGCCTCGACGGGCGCACCCCGCTGGTGTACGCCGAGGTGCCCGCCACCGGCCCGACCCCCGGGGACGCCGGGAACCACACCGGCGCCGGGGACGGCGCGGACACCGTCCTCCTGTACGGCCACCTCGACAAGCAGCCGCCGATGGACGGGTGGCGCGACGGCCTCGGACCGTGGGAGCCGGTGCTCGACGGCGACCGCCTCTACGGCCGCGGCGGGGGCGACGACGGCTACGCGGCGTTCGCGTCGCTCACCGCGATCGAGGCGGTCCGGGCGGCCGGCGGCTCCCACGCCCGGTGCGTGCTCCTGATCGAGGCGAGCGAGGAGTCCGGCAGCCCGGACCTGCCCGCCTACGTCGAGCACCTCGCCGAACGCATCGGCACGCCGTCGCTCGTCGTGTGCCTCGACTCGTGGGCACCCGACGAGTCCCGCCTCTGGCTCACCACGTCGCTGCGAGGGCTCATCCAGGCCCGCCTGCGCGTCGACGTGCTCACCGAGGGCGTGCACTCGGGGCAGGCCGGCGGCGTGGTGCCGTCGTCGTTCCGGATCGTCCGCCACCTGCTCGACCGGGTCGAGGACCCGGCGACCGGCACGATCCGCCTCGGCGAGCTCCAGGGTCCGATCCCCTACGAGCGCCGCCACCAGGCGATCGAGGCGGTCGCGGCCGGGGTCGACGTGGCCGGCGAGATGCCGTGGGCGGGGCGCGCCCCCGACGCCGACCCGGTCGAGCAGCTCCTCGACTCGACGTGGTGCCCCTCGCTGTCGATCACCGGGGTCGGCGGGGCGCCGGAGCCGCACGTGGCCGGGAACGTCCAGCGGGCCCACACCGAGGTCGCCCTGTCGATCCGCCTCCACCCCGAGACCGACCCCGACCGCGCCCGCGAGGTGCTGGAGGAGGCGCTGACGACCGACCTGCCGCCCGAGGCGATCGTGACCCTCGACGTGCAGGCCAGCGAGGCGGGCTGGGCCGCGCCGGAGACCGCCGACTGGCTCGCGACCGCGCTCGACGACGCCTCGACCTCCGTGTTCGGCGCCCCGCCCGGAGCGGTCGGCGTCGGCGGCACGATCCCGTTCATGGCGATGCTCGGGCACCGGTTCCCCGCCGCCCAGTTCGTGATCACCGGGGTGCTCGTCCCCGGTTCCAACGCGCACGGGCCGAACGAGTTCCTCCACGTCCCCACCGGCCGTCGCGTCACCGCGGCGGTGGCCCGCCTCCTCGACGCCCACGCCGCCCGCTGACGTCGCGCCACGGATCGGCGTAGGAACGCCCGTACGATCGGAGCGTGGCCGCGACCCGTCGGCGCGCTCGTGTGCGCCCTCCCGTGCAGATCGTCGCCGTCGCCTGCGGGGTGGCGGCGACCGTCGCGGTGGGCGCCGCCGCCGGGCTGACCGGCGCCGACGGGGACGCGGTACCCGGTACCGCCCGGTGGGCGCCCGGACGGGTGGTCCTCGTCGCGGTCGCGGCGGTCGCGGGGGCCTCGGCGATCCACCAGGTGCTGGTCGCGCGGGCCGAGCGGCGGGCCGACCGGGCCCGCTGGGCGGCGCCGGGCTCCGGGGGTCGGGGCCGCGAGCACCACTTCTGGCCGTTCGTCGCGGGGGTCGCGCTGTTGGCCGCGGCCGCGGCGGTGGCGAGCTTCCTCGCCGGGAGCACGGCCGCCGGTGGCCCCGGCTCCCCCTCCACCACGGACGGCTCCGCCGCGACGACGACCGACCTGACCCCGGCGGTGGCGGCGGTCGCGGTGGCGGCGGCGCTGACCGTCGCCCGCCTCGTCGTCGCCGGGCGGGCGGCGGACGTCGAGCGCGGCCGGGCCGGGTGGCTCCGGTACCTGCGTCGGGCCGACACCCCGGTGGTGCCCGTCGCCCTGGTCGAGGCGATCGCCGTGCTCGGGTCGCTGCTCGCCGCGGCCGGATCACTCGCCGTCGCGGTGGGCGACGGAGGTGGCGCGGGGGACGGCCTCACGGTCGCGGTCGACGCCGGCGGCGATGCCGAGCGGATCGCCACGCTGGCGGTCGCCGCCATCGCCGCGGCGACGGCCCTCGTGGTGCTGGCCCTGACCCGCCCCCTAGTGGTGGGCACGTCCGCCGCCGGGCGCGACCTGGAGGTGATCGAGGCCGCGCTGGCCGTCGACCCGTCGGTGCTCGAGGTCACCGCCCTGCGCACCCGCAACGTCGGCCCCGACGACCTGCTCGTCGCGGCCCGGGTCCGCCTCGACCACGCGCTGAGCCTCCCCGAGGCCACCGAGGTGACCGCCCGCGTCCGGCGCAACCTCCGCCACGCCCTCCCCGCGGCCCGGTCGGTGTTCCTGGAGGTCGACGTCGGCGACGAGTGGCGGGCGGCGCCGGTGGTGGTACCCGAGCACGAACCGGACCACGACGTCCCCGACGAGATCCGCGAGCGCCTGGCCGCCCAGGACCCCGGTCGCCTCGGCCACGGGATCCCCCTCGAGCGCGACGCCCGCTGACCGTCGCTGAACCGCCGTCGACCCGCTCCGCGGGGAATCTCCGCTCCGGGTTGACACCCAGGGGAATACCCGACAAGGTAGGTCGGGTTTCGGACCGAGAGTGATCCGGATCATCGGACCCGGAACGAGACCCGAACCGAAGACACCTGACGAAGCAGACGAGGAGACACCGATGGCAGTCCGCCTGGGCGACGACGCCCCCAACTTCACCGCCGAGTCCACCGAGGGCACGATCGACTTCCACGAGTGGAAGGGCGACAGCTGGGCGGTGCTGTTCTCCCACCCCAAGGACTACACGCCGGTGTGCACCACCGAGCTGGGCCGGGTCGCCGAGCTCAAGCCGGAGTGGGAGAAGCGGGGCGTCAAGGTGATCGGCCTCTCGGTCGACGGCCTCGGCAGCCACAAGGGCTGGGACGGCGACATCAAGGACGTCACCGGCCACTCGCTCAACTACCCGCTGATCGCCGACGAGGACCGCAAGGTGGCGGATCTCTACGACATGATCCACCCGAACGCCAACGACACCCTGACCGTGCGGACCGTGTTCGTGATCGGCCCGGACAACAAGGTGAAGCTCAACCTCACCTATCCGGCGTCGACCGGCCGCAACTTCGACGAGATCCTCCGCGTGATCGACTCGCTCCAGCTCACCGCGAACCACAAGGTCGCGACCCCGTCGGACTGGAAGCAGGGTGAGGACGTCATCATCTCGCCGGCGCTCTCCGACGACGAGGCCACCGCCGCCTTCCCGGCCGGCTTCGAGGCCAAGAAGCCCTACCTCCGGGTCACCAAGCAGCCGAGCTGAGGCTCACTCCCCCTTCCGCCGGCACGCGCGTGCCTGGTGCTGGACACCCGTCGCGCGCCTCTCGCCGACGGAAGGGGACCCGGGCGGCTCAGCTCACCGGTTGCGGGGGGCGGACGCCCGCGGCGAGGCAGAAGGCGGTCTCCCAGCCGGTGGCGGAGAGGCCGAGGCGGGCGAGCGCGACGGCGGCCTCGGTGCGCTCCTCGACGGGATCGGTGGCGCCCGACGCGCCCGCGACGATCGCCCGGGCCAGGGCGACGACCGCCGGCGCGATGCGGTCGGAGGTGGCGGCCGCGGCGTCGCGTGCCCGATCGAGGCGGGCGAGGGCGTCGTCGGGGCGGTCCGAGCGCGCCAGGGCCAGGCCGGCGGCGACGTCGGCGGTGATGCGATCCAGGTAGGTGGCGTCGTCCGCCCCCGACGCCGCGTCGGCGGTGCGGATGGCAGCTTCGACGTCGCCCCGGGCGGCGAGCACCAGGGCGGCGATCGCCGCGCCGAAGGCCCGGTCGGTCGAAGGCACCGGACCGGCGACCTCGCCCCGCTGGAGCGCGGCGAGCGCCAGGGTGGCGTCGCGTTCCTCGGTGCCGAGGGTGCCGATCGACGCCTCGGCGGCTCGGCCGAGGATCGACGCGACCCGCTCGGGCTCGCCGATCTGCACCGCGAGGGCGACCATCGCCATCTCGGGGCCCTCGACCCCCGTCGCGCCACCGCCGTCGGTCCGCTTCGGCCGGCAGTCGGCCAGCACCGCGAAACCGTCCTCGACGTGGCCCGCCATGGCGAGGGCCCGGCCGTTGGTGCCCAGGGCGATGACGAGCCCCCACGGGTCGCCCAGCTCGCGGAACCCCTGGGTGGCCTCGGTCGACAGGGCGAGCGCCTCGTCGACCCGCCCGGCCCACAGGCGGATCGAGGCGATCAGGCTGCGCATCATCGCCGCCGCCCACCGGTCGCCGTGGCCGTCGGCCTCCTCGAGGATCCGCGACGCCAGGGCCTCGGCCTCGTCGACCCTGCCCTGCGCGAAGCGGACGAAGGCGAGCAGGCCCGCCGCCCACGACGCGCCGACGACGTCGCCCGCCCGCTGGAACAGGAGCGTCGACCGCTCGACCTCGGACTCGGTGTGATCGAGCTCGCCGACCAGCAGGGCGGCCCACGCCTTGTTCTGGGCGACCCACCCGAGATCGGCGTCGTCGCCGGTGCCGGCCAGGGCGACCTCCGCCTCCTCGAAGGTGAGCATCGCCGAACGCGGGTCACCGGCGAACACCTGGGTCAGGCCGAGCAGCCGGAGCGCTTCGCCCTCGCCCCGGGCGTCGCCCTCGGCGGCGAAGCGGTCGGCGGCGGCCCGAAGGCGTCGCAGGGCGGCGGACAGGTCGCCCCGCCGGTGATCGATGTCGCCGAGGCGGACGATGGCGGCCGCCTCGATCGTGCGGTCGCCGACCGCCGTCGCGAGGGCGAGGGCCGTCTCGGCGTCGTCGCGGGCACCGTCGAGATCCCATCGCTCGGTGCGCACCCGGGCCCGGCTGACGAGGAGGCGGCGCCGCCGGGCCTGCATGTCGTCGGCCGGATCACCCGCCGCGACACCACCCGCCGCGACGCCCGCCGCGAGGTCGTCCGACCGGCCCCCCTCCCGGTCGGCGACGGGCTCGCCGACCGGGGTCGCCAGGTCGAGGGCGCGGTCGTAGGCACGGGCGGCGGCCGGCAGCAGGTCGCGGCGCTGGGCCCGGCGGGCGGCCGCGGCCAGCCACACGACGGCTCGGACCGCTGAATCGGCGGGGACCTTGTCCACCGGTCCCATCTCCCGCACCAGCTCGGACGCCGCCGCCCAGTGGTGGGCGGTGCGGTTGACGGTGGCGTCGTCGATCGCCGACACCCCGACGAGCGCATCGTCCGATGGCAGCCGGTCGGGCTCGAGGCCCGCCGCGGTCAGCGCCCGGAGCTCGAGCCAGGCCGCGATGCCCGCGTGGCGCTTGGCCCGCTCGGCCTTCGGCAGCGTGCGGTAGGCGACCTCCCGTGCGATCTCGGACCGGAACTCCCAGTAGCCCCGATCGAGCTCGAGCAGCTCGGCCTCGACGAGGCGGGCGACCACGGCCTCGAAGTCGACCCGGCGGTGGAGCGTGTCGACCATCTCGTGCAGCGCGGACACCGGCGCCCGCCGGCCGATCACCGCGGCGTCGGTGAGGACCGCCCGCTCGTCGGGGTCGAGGGCGTCGAGGCGGGCGGCGACGATGCCGCGCAGGGTGTCGGGTAGGGCGACCCGCGGCGAACCGGCCGCGGTCACCGCTCCCGCCCCGCCCGCGGCGCCCCCTGGCCCCGCGGGGCGGGCGCCCCGGCCGGTGGTGGTCGAGTCGACCAGGGCGACCAGCTCCTCCAGGAAGAACGGGTTCCCGCCGCTGCGGGCCAGGAGGTCGTCGCGGAGTTCGGCGGGGAGCGGACCGCGGTGCAGCTCCTCGAGCAGATCCCGTGACGCCTCCGGATCGAGCGGACCGAGGTTGATCGTCAACGTGTCGGAGCGGCCGACCGATGGCGTCCACCGCTCCCGGATCGTCTGGCGGGCGGTCGCGATCACCACGAGCCGGCTGCGGGCCAGACGCTCGGCCAGGCGCCCGAGCAGGGCGAACAGGTCGTCGTCGGCCCAGTGGACGTCGGAGAGCAGCAGGAGCACCGGACGCCGCCGCGCGTGGGCCTCGACGAACTCGACGAACGCGTCGACCGCCGCCTGACGCGCCCGGGCCGGTTCGGTGTCGCCCGGGGCCACCGTGTGCCCCATCAGCAGGAGGAGGCCCCGCGTCACCCGGTCGAGCTCGGCGTCGGTGACCTCGTCGCCCAGGCCGGCGGCGACCCGCGCCCAGACCGCGGCCCGGACCTCCGACAGATCGTCACCCGGGTCGACCTCGCACAGTCCGTGCAGGGCCTCGGCGAGCGGCCACCACACGTTGGCCTCGCCGTAGGGCACGCACCGGCCCTCGAGCACGAGCACGTCGCGTCCCGCGGCGACGCGAGACGCCGCCTCGCGCGCCAGGCGCGTCTTGCCCACCCCCGTGTCGCCCACGAGCAGCGACACGAGCGCGCGCGGCCGGCCCAGGGCGGCCGCCACGGCGGCGTCGATCAGACCGAGCTCACGGTGGCGGCCGACGAGCGGCGCCTGGTCGCGGGTCGGGCGCTGGCCGGGCGGGACGAGCGCCCCGGTGGCCGACCACACCTCGACCGGGGCGTCGCGACCCCGGGCGGTGAGGAGGCCACGGTGCTCGTAGGTGAGGGCGTGGGCGGTGAGGGCGTGGGTGGCCGGTCCGACCAGCACCTCGCCGGGCCGGGCGGCGGTCTGGAGCCGGCTCGCGGTGTTGACGACGTCGCCCATCGCGGTGGTGGCGCCGTCGGCCCGCAGGGCGCCGACGAGCACCTCACCGGTGTTCACGCCGATGCGCATCTGCACCCGCGGGGCGTCCCGAGCCGAGCGCGCCGCCATGGCGGCGAGCGACTCCTGCATGCGCAGCCCGCAGCGCACCGCCCGCTCGGCGTCGTCCTCGTGGGCGACCGGTGCACCGAACAGGGCGAGGATGCCGTCTCCGACGATCTTGTCGACCCGGCCCCCGAAGTCGGTGATGTCGCCGACCAGCCGCTCGAACCACGTGTCGACCAGGCCCTTCACGTATTCGGGGTCGAGCGTCTCGGACAGCATCGTGAACCCGACGATGTCGGCGAACAGCACGGTCACGACGCGACGCTCGTCGGCCCCCTCGGGCGCGACCGGCGCGCCACAGGACGGGCAGAAGCGCGCGTCGGAGGGGACGTCCAGGCCGCACTGCCGGCAGGTCACCCCCGAACGCTATCGGGACCGTCGCGCCACGAGCCGCCCCGATCCGCGTCGGCCCGGTCGTGAGGATCGTGTCGTGGGTCGATCGATGCCCCCTGGGTACAGTCGCGGGGCGGCGAAACCGCGCCGCGGCCCCCCGACGCGGAAGGACCCCCGTATGGCCTCCGGCCCCCAGACCAGCGCGCCCATCGCGGCACGAGCCGAGCAGGCGACCAAGGTCTACGGCCTCGGCGACACCGCGGTGTGGGCGCTGAACGACGTCGACGTCGACATAGAGCAGGGCCGCTTCACCGCGATCATGGGGCCATCGGGATCGGGCAAGTCGACGCTGATGCACTGCCTCGCCGGGCTCGACACGCTGACCTCCGGGCGGGTCCTGATCGGCGACACCGACCTGTCGACGCTCTCCGACAAGGACCTGACCCTCCTGCGCCGCACCCGCATCGGGTTCATCTTCCAGTCGTTCAACCTGATCCCTACGCTGACCGCCGCCGAGAACATCCGGCTGCCCGCCCTGCTGGGCGGGCGCGACCAGGACACGAGCTGGTTCGACTCGGTCGTCTCCACCGTCGGGCTCGGCGACCGGCTCGGCCACCGGCCCAGCGAGCTGTCCGGCGGCCAGCAGCAGCGCGTGGCCGTCGCCCGGGCCCTCGCCCAGCAGCCCGAGATCATCTTCGCCGACGAACCGACCGGCAACCTCGACTCCCGGGCGAGCTCCGAGATCCTCGGGTTCATGCGCTCCGCGGTGTCGGACGCGAACCAGACGATCGTCATGGTCACCCACGAGCCGTCCGCCGCCGCCTACGCCGACCGGGTGCTGTTCCTCGCGGACGGGTCGATCGTCGACCGGATGGACTCGCCCACCGAGGAATCCGTGCTCGACCGTCTGAAGCAGTTCGGCGCCTGATCCCGTGATCAAGGTCGCCCTCAAGAACCTGCGGGGCCACAAGCTCCGCACCCTCTTCACCGCGTTCGCCATCGCCCTCGGCGTCGGCTTCATGGCCGGCACGTACGTCCTCACCGACACGATCTCCTCCGCGTTCGACGAGCTCTTCTCCGAGGCGAACGCGGGCATCGACGCCGTCGTCCAGGGCGCCGAGCCCTTCGAGTCCAGCGCGATCGAGACCGGCGGGCAGCGTCCCGACATCGACCCGGCGATCGCCGATCTGGTCGCCGGCGTCGACGGCGTCGCCGTCGCCGAGCCGGGGGTGTTCGGCTTCGCCTACCTGCTCGACGAGGAGGGCTCGCCCTACGTGTCGGGTGGGGCGCCCTCGTTCGGCGCCAACTGGACCGGCACCGAGACCGCCGGCTTCACGATCGTCCGCGGCGAGGCGCCCGAAGGCCCGACGCAGGTGATGATCGACGAGGCGACCGCGGATCGCGCCGGGCTCGACGTCGGCGACGAGGCGACGGTGCAGACGCTCACCGGCACGTTCCCGGTCGAGATCGTCAGCATCGGCCGCTTCGGCGAGTCGGGCAGCCTGGTCGGCTCCGCGTTCGTGCTGATGGACACCCGGTCCGCGATCGACCTGTTCACCCCGAACGGATTGATCCAGAGCGTCTACGTCATCGCCGAACCGGGGCTCTCCGAGCAGGACATGGTCGACCGCATCGCGCCCGTCCTCCCCGACGGGATCGAGGTCGTCACCGCCGAGGAGAGCTCCGAGGAGAGCCAGGCGCTCTTCGACCAGATCCTCGGCTTCTTCAACACGTTCCTCACCGCGGTCGGCCTCGTCTCGCTCGCCGCCGGCGCCTTCCTGATCTACAACACGTTCGGGATCATCATCGGCCAGCGCAACCGCGAGCTGGCGCTGCTCCGGGCCCTCGGCGCGGGCCGCCGCCAGGTCCTGGCGTCGGTGCTCGCCGAGTCGGTGGTGATCGGGCTGATCGCGTCGCTCCTCGGGCTGGTCGGAGGCATCGCGCTCGCGTTCCTCCTGATCAACGTGATCGCCGCCATCGGCATCGACCTGCCGAGCACCACACCGGTCGTCGCCCTGCGGACGATCGTGCTGGCGATGGCGGTCGGTACGGCGATCACCGTGCTGTCGAGCCTCGCCCCCGCCCTGCGGGCCAGCCGGATCGCCCCGATGGCCGCGCTGCGCGAGACCGCCACCGAGCGGCCCAGCCGGTCGATCGTCCGGCTCGTCATCGGGCTGGCGATCCTCGCCCTCGGCGTGTTCGTGATGGTCCGCAGCGTCGCCGACGGCGAGGCCGGGTGGGCGGCGGCGAGCATCGTGGCGATCTTCGCGGGCGTCGTCGTCCTCGGACCGTTCATCGTGCCGACCGTCGTCGCCGGCCTCGCCGCCCCGGCGCGGCTGCTCGGCTTCGCCGGGCGCCTCGGCGGTGACAACGCCCGCCGCAACCCCCGCCGCTCGGCCGGCACCGCGGCGTCCCTGATGCTGGCGGTCACGATCATCACGTTCATCGCGGTCAACCTGTTCTCGTTCACCGCGTCGTTCTCGGCCGCCACCGACAAGTACCTCAAGGCCGATCTCGAGGTGCAGAGCGGTCAGGTGCCGATCCTCGGCCAGTCCGCCGTCGAGGCGCTCGCCGCCCTGCCCGAGGTGAGGGCGGCCACCGGCGTGCAGCGGGGCCAGGTCCAGATCGACGGCACCGTGCGGCCCGTGTACGCGGTCACCGCCTCGGCCGTGCTCGACATCTTCGACCTCCAGGGCGTCGAGGGCGACCTCGCCGGGATGGGCACCGACGGCATCGCCATCGACCGGGTCACCGCAGAGGAGCAGGGCCTGGCGATCGGCGACACGGTCGAGGTGCTCTTCCCCGACTCGACCGAGGCGACCCTCACCGTCGCCGCGATCTACGAGGACGGGGGGATCATCGCCCAGAACAGCGACGGCCACTACCTGATCGACGTCGAGCGGTTCACCGCCCACTTCGGCGCGAACAACCAGTTCATGGCCCGCATCGACGTCCGCGGGGTCGACGGCGTCGACCTGGCGCAGCTCCGCGCCGCCGTGGAGGCCGAGCTCGAGGCCTTCCCCACCGCGACCGTCCTCGACAAGGACGAGCTGCGCGACCAGGCCCAGAACCAGGTGCTCCAGGTCCTCGGCTTCCTGTTCGTGCTGCTCGGCCTGGCCCTCGTCATCGGCGCGCTGGGCGTCACGATCACCCTCGCCCTGTCGGTGTTCGAGCGCACCCACGAGATCGGCCTCCTCCGGGCCGTCGGCACGACGCGCGGCCAGCTCGGCGTGGCGGTGCTCGTCGAGTCGATCGTGCTGACGCTGCTCGGCACCGTGCTGGGCCTCGTCATCGGCATCGTCGGGGCGGTCGCCGTCGTGAGGAGCCAGGCCGACCTGATCGACACCCTCCAGGTGTCGGTGCCGTGGGGGTTCCTCGTCCTGGTCGTGGTCATCGCCGTCGGCATCGGCGTCGCCGCCTCGATCGTCCCCGGCTGGCGGGCCGCGCGCATGGACGTCCTCGAAGCGGTGAGCGCGGAATGAGCCTCGATCCCCGCGCCCTGCCCGAGGAGGTGTCGGCGTTCCTCGCCGAACGGCACCTGGCCACGCTCACGACGATGCGACCCGACGGCTCGCCGCACGTCGTCGCGGTCGGCTTCACGTGGGACCCCGACGCCGGGCTGGCGCGGGTCATCACGTTCGCACCGAGCCGCAAGGCCCGGAACCTGATCGCCGGGCCCGGCGGCCGGGCGGCCGTCTGCCAGGTCGACGGCGGGCGCTGGCTGACCCTCGAGGGTCCGGCGGTCGTCACCGGCGACCCGGTCCGGGTCGCCGAGGCGGTGCGCCGCTACGCCGAGCGCTACCGCCCGCCCGGCGACCGCGCCGACCGGGTCGCGGTCGAGATCTCGGTCGACCGCGTGCTCGGCCGCGCCTGACCCACCGACCCGTCCAGCCCGACCCGCCTCACCCGACGGGCGGCGTTCGCTCCTGACGGGAGGCGTCGCGCTTCGGGCGGGTGTCGTCGCCCTCGCCGGCACCGAGGATCAGGCGGGCGCCGCGGTCCCAGGTGAGGTAGTTCCAGGCCCAGTTCACGAACACCATCAGCCGGTTGCGGAAGCCCATCAGGTAGACGAGGTGGAGCCCGAGCCAGGCGACCCACGCGGTGAACCCCTTGAGGCGCACCCCGTGGCCCAACTCGGCCACGGCCGAGGCCCGGCCGATCGTCGCCATCGAACCCTTGTCCCGGTACCGGAACGGCTCGTGGACGTCGCCGCGCCCACCGGCCCCGTTCCCGTCGGCGTTCCGGTGGTCGACCTCCCGGGCGATGAGGCGGGCGACGTGGCGGCCGCCCTGGATCGCCACCTGGGCCACGCCGGGGAGCAACCCGCCGTCCCCGTCGCCGCTCGCCGCCAGGTCGCCGACGACGAACGCCTCGGGATGACCGGGGATGCGCAGGTCCGGGTCGACCGGCACCCGCCCGCCCCGACCGAGGGGGACGCCCAGCGCCTCGGCCAGCGGCGCGCCCCGCACCCCCGCCGCCCAGACCAGCGTGTGGGTGGGGATCTGGGCCCCATCGCCCAGTCGCACCCGGGACGCGGTCACCTCGGTGACGGTGGTCCCCGCGCGCACCTCGACCCCGCGGCCGGCGAGCGTCCGCCGGGTGTAGCGGCGCGACGTGGGGTGGAACATCGGCAGGAGGTCGTCGGCCGCCTCGACCAGCACGACCCGGGCCCGGTCGACGTCGACCGCGCTCCCCCGGAAGTCGCGCTCGAGCACCTTGTCGATCAGCTCGATCAGGGCGCCGGCGACCTCGACGCCGGTCGGCCCACCGCCGACGACGACGAAGGTCAGGCCTCCGTCGTCGACGACCGACGGGTCGGCCTCGGCCACCTCGAACCGCCCGATGATGTGGTTCCGCAGCCGGACCGCGTCGGGGAGCTGGTACATCGGGAAGCCGTGCTCGGCCACCCCCGGCGTCCCGAAGTCGTTCACCGCCGCCCCGGCGGCGACGACGAGCCGGTCGAACGGGAGGGCCGCGCCCGACGCGAGCACCACGAGGTGCCGATCCCAGTCGACACCGGTGACCTCGTCGTGGCGGAACCGCAGGTTGGCGTGCCGCGACACGATGCCGCGCACCGGGTAGGCGACGTCGGCCGGGCTCAGCCCCGACGTGGCGACCTGGTAAAGGAGCGGCCGGAAGGTGTGGAAGTTGTTGGCGTCGACCACCGTCACGTCGACCTGGACCCCGTCGAGCCCGTGGGCGACCGCCAGCCCGCCGAAGCCCGCGCCGACCACCACGACCTTCTGGATCCCGGGCCGCTCCGCGCTTGTGCGTTCGTTCACAAGCGCCACGCTACGCCCGCCGTGGCTCCGTCGCAACGGGGTGACCGGGTCCGGGTCGGGTGAGCCGGAGCGATCGTCGGGCGGGGCGGGTCGATCGGGGTGGGCGCGCTCGTCCGGCTCGGTCCGCCCGGGAGATCGGTTCAACGCACGTAGCCCGGCTCGTAGGGGACGCCCGACTCGGTGACCCGCGGCTGGTGTCCCCCGCTCGGGTGGCGCGTCTCCCCCGTGTCGGGGTTGTAGGTCGGACCGGGCGACCGGCGCCGTTCGGTGTCGCCCTCGGCGGCGGCCGAGAACAGCATCGACAGGCCGAGGAACACCGCGCCGAGCGCGAGCGTCCCGACCATCGCCACCGGGTTGCCGGTGGCCCCCGCCACCCAGAACGTTACCGACGCGGCCACGTCGAACAGACCCGCCATGACCGCCTCGGCCCGCAGGTCGATCTCGGGACCATCACCACCCGATGCCACGAACCGCACGAAGCCGAGCACCCGCCCGGTCATCGACGTCACGACGGTGACGCGCCGCGCCCCGACTGCGTTGGCGACCGCGGTGGCGAAGTCCAGCCCGTAGCCGGCGAGGCGGAGCCGATCGAGCAGATCTCCGGAGCCGTCCGGCCCTCCCTCTCCTCCGTTCGCTCCGTCCGCTCCGTCAGCCCCGGTGCGGGGGTGCGTCACTTCGCCCGCGTCACCGAGGTCGTCGGCCGCGCCTGCCCCGCCCGAGGGAACGGGACTCTCGACGTCGACGCCCGTGAAGTCGGCGAGCCACTGCGGGCCGAGGCCGGTCTGGCCCACGACGCGCGAGGCGCGGGCGAGCAGGCCGGCGAAGCCCTCCTGGGTGGCGAGCAGGGAGGCCAGGTCGGCCGTCGGCGGCGGCACCGGGAGCGTCTCCCGCTCCGGCGACCACGGCCGCCGGGCGATCCAGTCCCGACGGAACGCGTCCTCGATCGCCAGACCCACCCGGGCGGCTTCCGCTCCCCCCACGGCGGTAAGCACGTCGACGAGCAGCGCATCGGACGGGGCGCGCCCCAGTTCGGCGAGCACCTCGACCCAGCGGGCCCACGGTGAGTCGGGATCGGCGAGCAGGACCCGGAGTCGAGCGGCCTGACGTCCGACCCAGCCGGCGCGGGCCGCCTCGGAGCCGAGCACCAGCGGCGTCGGCGGGAGCCCGCCGATCGCCACGACCCGCCCGATGCGCTCGCGCACGTCGTCGCGTGCGTCGCCGGCCCAGCGGCCGATGCCGCGCAGCGCGTCGACCGTCCCCGGCGCCGACCAGCCCGCCTCGCCGAGCGCCTCCTCCACGC
>Ga0123332_1001933_pt1 | contig 20052 bp, 17 predicted proteins | sample BioC12SIPDNA_4_FD_89958 | JGI IMG/M metagenome (GOLD analysis project Ga0123332, IMG submission 89958) | Anaerobic biogas reactor microbial communites from Washington, USA - Biogas_R2_A C12 SIP DNA | ecosystem: Engineered > Bioreactor > Anaerobic > Unclassified | place: Washington, USA...
AACCGCGCCCACACCGTCACGCTGTGGGCGCGCCTGGGATCGTATCCCCTCGAAGCCCTCGACGCGCTGCTCTATACCGCCGGCCAACGCCGGCTCTATGAGGGGTGGGGCCACGCCGCCAGCATCATCCCGCTGGCGCACTACCGCTACCACCGGTGGCGCACGGATACCGCCTTCAGCTACAACCCCGGCTTCCACGAGTGGCTGGACCAGGCCGGCAACCGCGAACGGGTCGAGCAGACCCTTGAGCGCATCCGCGCCGAAGGCGCGCTGCGCGTCGGCGATTTCGAGCACGAGGGCCCCAGGCGGAGCGCCTGGTATGACTGGAGGCCTTCCAAGACGGCGCTGGAGGCGCTCTTTGCTTGGGGAGACCTGATGGTCGCCGATCGCGTGGCCTTCCAGCGCGTCTACGACGTCAAGGAGCGCGTGCTCCCCGAGTGGGTCGATACCACGCCCGTCCCGGACGCAGAAGCGCGCCGCTTCTGCCTGGAGCAGGCGGCCAGGGCGCTCGGTGTCTTCGACCTGCGCCATCTGACCTTCTACGCCTACATGCGGGCCAAGCCGGTCCGCTCAGAGCTCAAGGCGCTTGTCGCCGGCGGCACCCTGGTCGAGATCCAGGGAGAATCGATGCAGGGCGTCCGCACCTGGGTGGTGCATCGCGATGCCCTGCCGTTGCTCCAGCGCGCCGCCGGCGGCGAGATCCGCGCCCGGCGCACCACCTTCCTCGCCCCCTTCGATTCGCTGTTGTGGGCCCCGGGTCGCGACCAGGTGCTCTGGGGCTTCGAGCAGCTTCTGGAGGCCTACAAGCCTGCCAGCCAGCGCGTCTACGGCTACTTCTGCTTCCCGATCCTGCACCAGGACCGGCTGGTGGGCCGCTTCGACCCCAAGCTGGACCGCGCTTCGGGCGTGCTGCATCTGAAGGCCCTCTACCTCGAGCCGGGCGTCGAGCCGGATGACGAGCTGGTCGCCGGCGTCGCCACCGCCATGCGCGACTTCCTCGCCTGGCACGCCGCGACGGGCCTCGAGATCGAGAAGAGCGATCCGCCGGCGTTCGGCGATGGGTTAATGCTCACCCTGTAATGGCACCAGGAAAGGAGCGCACAGTGGACCCGGATGCTGGTCTATCACACATGCTGGTCAGGATCTTGCTGGCTTGCGGCATCCTCGCGCCGCTTGTCTACTGGGGGACGGATCGACTCGCGGGGAAGCTCCTGGAAGGCTACAGCTTCGCGGCCCAATCTATGAGCGAGCTGAGCGCCGCCGGCTCTCCGACGAGATTGTTCGTCGTCTCGCTTACGGTCGTGGCCAGCGCCCTCATGGTCGCCTTCGGAGTCGGGGTCTGGCGAACAGCGGGGCAGGCGCTTCTCCCGCGAATTGTCAGCGGGCTCGTCATTGGACACGCGGCAGCCGGGCTTGCCGGCACGCTCTTCTTCCCGACCCGTTTCGGTGAGAGACCGGCCTTCGCCAGTGTGGGTGTGCTCGTCATGTTCCTCAGCGTCATCTGTTTCGTGCTTGCGATGGTCTTCGGGGCTGCGGCGTTCAGGGGGTGGCTTCGCGTTCTGTCCATCGCGATACCGGTGGCCTATGTCTTTTTGGCGGTCTTGCGGTTTGCGACCGCCACTCCCGGGGCCGAAGCTGCGTCGTTGATAGGAACGCAGGAACGGACCATGGCCTACAGCTTCCTGGTGTGGGTGATGGCCCTGGCCGTGCACCTTCTACTGCAGGTCGGCACGTAGCGGCGATCTGATCGCCGCGCGCGGCTGTCAGGGCCGTCGAGGCACCGGCCTGAGAATGACCACAGCCCCTGCCTGCCGCGCCAGGGCGCGCTCACAGTGGGGGCGGCGCTTCTAGGAGCCGGCCTCCAGCAGCGCCGCCGCAATGGCACGGGCCCAGGCATCGATGGCTTCCCAGTTGCGGTAGTCGCCAGGCTTGGCCTTCATCATGCCCATCACCCAGCGCTCGAACGCATTGAGCTTGGCCATGTCGAGCACGCCGCCAAAGGTGGCGATGTCGCGCGGGCCAATGCGGTCGGCCAGGGGAATAAGCCCCTTGGGCAGCTTCTCCCCCTCGGTGAAGGCCTCCGTATCACCCTCGCCCGTCGGCCCGCTGGAGAAGAGCCAGACCGGACGCCCCGCCTCGGCCGCCAGAGCCTTCAGCAGCTTTGCCGCCTCCTTCCGCCAGCGGAACATGTACGCCGCGCTGCCCAGCACCACCGCGCCATAGGGCGCCAGGTCGCGGACCTTGGCCGCGGGCACCACCTCGGCCGGCAGGCCCGCATCGCGCAAGACCTCGCCGATCCTCTCGGCGATGCCCGCCGTCGCACCATACTTGCTCGCATACGCCACCAGCACCGGTTTCATGACAGACTCCTTCATGGACGACTTGGGGTTACACAGGTGAACACATCAACGACCAGGCCAAGCTTGCCCGCAATGCGCCACTTCGCTTGCCGGACGGGCCGGCTTCCCCGAAGCAGCTCCGCGTGACGACAACCGTCAGTTGTCGGCCATCAACCACTGCCGCTGCTCGCGCAGCAGCCGCCAGCGGGGCTCGTCCTCGATCTGCACCTCGTTCAGGCGCCGGTAGAGCCCGTTGCGCTGCATCAGCTCCTCGTGGGTGCCTGCCTCTGCTGCGGTGCTCTTTCTATACCGGGGGAAAGGCGCGCTGTCAAGTCCCGCGCCGCGCTCTCCCCGGGGTGGGGGCGGCTGGCACGGCCTCGTGGCCCGAACCGGGATAGTGGAAGGAGACGCTAACGACCGGGTGGTCAGCGTGGACGCCTCGCACCGGCGCATCGACATCACCTGGCCCAAAACCCTGGTCTTGTTGCTCGCAGAGTGATAGAATCGAGTTATGACGACCCGAACACCAACCAGGCCGCCAACCTGGCGCTCTGGGCCGAGGCCGGCTGGTTCCCCTCGATCTGGCTCACCGATCCGCGCGTCCGCTGGGAGTCGGTGGACGACGACACCGCCCTGCTGGTCGTGCCCTACGGAGATCGGGAGGAGACTCTCGTCGTGCGCTTCAACCCCACCACCGGCCTCATCGACACTATGGAGGCGATGCGCTATCGCGACGCCGGCTCTGGCGGCGAGAAGATCCTCTGGATCACGCGCAACACCGGAGAGGCCGCCCTTCCGGGCACGCCCCTGAGCGCCGTCGGCACCGCGACGTGGTTGGATCACGGCAAACCCTGGGCCGTCTTTGCGATCGAGGATGTCGCGTATAACGTGGACGTGAGCGACTACGTCCGGCAGAGAGGACCCTAGCGACAGAGGTATATGGGGGGAGCAGACGCTGATCGGTCCGCGATCGACGCCGCCACCTCAACGCGCCAGCAGGAAAGGGGGGCCGCTGTGGCCAAGCTAATCTACATGATGATCACGTCTCTCGACGGCTATATCGCCGATGCAGAGGGGAGCTTCGACTGGGCAATGCCGGATGAGGCGGTGCATACGTTCGTCAACGACCTCGAACGGCCCATCGGCACCCATCTCTACGGTCGCCGCATGTACGAGCTGATGACCGTCTGGGAGACCGATCCCACACTGGGCGAATACGCCGACTACACGCGGGACTATGCGCAGATCTGGCAGGCAGCCGACAAGGTCGTGTTCTCCAGGACCCTGCAAGCGGTGTCGACGTCCAGGACGCGGATCGTGCGCGAGTTCCGCCCGGCCGAAGTGCGGCGGATGATAGCGGATGCCGAGCGCGATCTTTCCATCGGCGGCGCGGCACTGGCTGCCGAAGCCTTCCGGGCCGGCCTGGTCGACGAGATCCACCTGGTACTCTCGCCGGTCGCCGTAGGCGGCGGCAAGCCGGCACTGCCCCGCGGCGTGCGGCTGGACCTTGAGCTTCTGGACGAACGATGGTTCGGCAATGGTATGGTCTACCTCCACTATCGTACGCTGAAGTAAGGCCCGTCGATCGATGGCCGGATGGCCGGCGTAGGGGAAAGATGCCGTAGATGGGGGTCTGGCAGAAGTAGGGCCTAGCGGCGCTTCGTCGAACGCCGCCGCGAGCCGTCGTTGGACTCCGGCCCGTCCGGGAAAGGAGGCCGTACCCACTGTGAGCGCAGACTCGTTGATCGACTGGCTGATGGCCGAAGGCGGCCCGGTGATCCGCTGGCGCACCGTCGCCGAGCTTGGCGTGGACGTGTCACCGGAGGAACGGGTGCGCCTACGGTCCGAGTTGTTCGCCCACCCCGAGGTGCTGCGCTGGCTCGACCAGTTGCGGCGCTGCGACCGGCGGCTGCACCACGGACAGGATGGCGCGCTCGAGAACATCGGGGGCAAGCTCTACGAACTCGGCGTGCGCGCCGGCGATCCGGAGGTCGCCGCCCTCCTGGCCTTGTGGAACCGGCGCCTGGCTGAGCATCCCCAGAGCGACCTCGAGTTCGGCGCCTTCGGTGCCACGATCGTGGCCGCTGTGCTGGCTCGTCTCGGCTGCCGCGACGCGGCGGTCGCCGGCTGGATCCACCGGCGCCTGCGCGCCATCGCTCCCGTGGCGCGGGCTCGCCGCTTCGACATCTACATCGACATCGATACCTTCGGCGACTGCCCGCCCGCGCGGCGCAACCATCCCCTCATTGACCCCGCCCTCTACGCGGGCAGCGACTGGGAGCTGCAGCTGCCGCTGATCCACGACCTGTATGCCCTGTCCGCCGCCGGGGTCGGCGACCAGGCCCAAGCGGACGTCGACGCCGTGATCGACTACATCCTCGACCCCGCCTACCAGGCGCTGCACGAGGGCTACGGCAATCTGCGCTTGGGCCCCCGGCGCTACTACGGGATGGGGTGGAGCGTGCACCTGCCCGGCTTCCCGAACACTGGCGGGCAGTCGCCGGACCGTGCGCGCACGCTGCTGCGGGTAGAGCTGATGGCGCAGTTCACCGCAGCCCGCCGCAGCGACTGGTTCGCGCGTATGTTGGCGCATCTCGACAGCTTCCGCCAGGCGGACGGGCGGTGGCGCCTGCCGGCGGAATACCTGACCGAGCGCGAGGGGTACTACGTCCTGGGCTACCACATGGGCCTGGGCGAGAACCGCCGCAGGCCGGTGTGGCGCGAGCTCGAGTCGACGTTCCGCATGCTGCGTCTGCACCGGCTCGCGGCGAGTTGATGGCGGGCAACCTGCCATGGCGCTGCTGCTGACGCGCGCTTCATGCGGCTGCGTTCGGTGGGTGCAACCGGCCTGTCGCTGCCGGCGCCCCGCCCCATGCCTTAGCCAGCCTAGGCATCCAGCTCCGACACGCGCTCGCTCAAATGGATGGCCCGCGCCTCGTATCCCGCCAGCAGGTCCTCGAAACACCCCGGTGTGCGGCCCACGTACTCCGGCGGACAGATGCCCTTCTGCGTGAAGAGCCCCCGCATAACCTGCCGGGCAACGACGGTGCACGTGTACCCCGTGGTGCGGGCCATCGACGACGTGCCGGTCTCGGCGTCGTACCGGTCGAGCAGATCGTAGGTGTAGCGGTAGCGCCGGCCGTCCTTGCTACCCTCGATGATGACCTGGAACACCGTCTGGTCCATCACCCCCGGCTCCATCTTCCACGCCCTGAACAGCAGGGCCGATGTGAGGTCGATCGGGCGCACCGGCTGGCCTCCCACCGCCACCGGCTCGGCGTCGAAGAAGCCGCTCTCGCGGAAGATGCGCATCAGTTCGGCGTGGCCGGGGTAGCGCAGGGTCTTCTCCTTCATGAAGGGGGCCTGTAGAGTCCGGGCCAGCGTGCGCAGGCCGTCGGTGTTGAAGGCCTCGAGCGTGCCCACGCCCGGGAAGTCGATCAGCTCGACCTCAGACAGCGCCGGCCACACCACGACCTCGCCATGCGACACGTAGCGGGCGGGGCGCGTGTACTCCTCCAGCACGTCGCTGGGCGAGAAGACGGCCTTATACTCGAAGGGCCACTGCCGCACCTGCGGCAGCCCGCCCACATAGCACACATAGCGCTCAGTCCGGTCGAGGCGTGTCTCGACGTAGCCGGCGAGGATGTTGCACAGCCCGGGCGCCACACCGCAGTCCACCACCGCCGTCACGCCCATCTCGCGGGCCAGGTCGTCCAGCAGGAAGGCATCCTCGGCGAAGAACGAGATATCGACCACGTTCTTGCCCGCGCGGATCACCTTCTCCAGGGTCTCGAACCCCATGAACCCGGGCACCGCGCAGATCACCAGATCGCAGTCCGAGACGTAAGGCGCCAGATCCCCGGCCGCCCGCAGATCCGCCTGGACGCCTCTGCACGGGACGCGCTCCGCCAACCGCTCCAGAGCCTGGGAGTCCCGGTCGATGACCGTGACCTGTGCGTCCAGCGCCAGATCCCTCACGATGGCGCTCCCCACCATGCCCGCGCCCAACACGACGATCTTCATGTTCGTCTCCTCGTTCGCTTTCTGATGCATATTCCTCGGGGGCCCGGTGCAGGCCGCGGCCTCACAGGCGTGAAGCCACGCCGTGCAGCGGTGTGCGTCAGGCACTTCTGTGGCGGTACCCGGCCTCGAAGCCGCCCCGGCCTCCGAGCCGCACATGCCCCCAGCCAGGCCTCCGCAGCACTTGTCCCCCACCGGAATGGGTCGCCCTCTGTCCAGCGCGTACCTGCCTCACCTTGCTCAGATTCTACCATCGGGAGGGCACGCGATCAAAGACGACGATCGTCGCGGCCCGGCCACCGGCCTGCACCGCGAGCGCTCGGGCCCCGGCCCGTCGCGGCCATCGGCGGCCCCAGAGCTATCGCATTCGGCCCGCATCCCGTTGAGACAGCCGCACGTGCAACGATGATCGACCGCTCTCCAACCCTGATGCGTCTGGAGGCCCGCCGCCGGCGCCGCGCGTGGCCGTCTGGGGCAGGCAAATCCGCGAGATCATCTGCCACTCAGCGGCATCAGCGATTCAGTGCGTGCTCGGATGCGCTAGCGCCCCTTGGCGGCCCGCTCGCCACGCGGCGGCGAAGGAGTAGAATGGTCCCGTTGGGCACAGCGCGCACAGCCCCTGACCAACGGGAGGAATACGATGACCACACCTGATACCGCGCGGTTTCCGCTGGGTGTCTCCCTGCACACCCTCGATCCGGAGCAGCGACCCGAGACGGCCGCCCTTCTGGCCGGGTCCTCGGTGAAGTACCTGGAGTTGTGGGAGCCCGATTTCGACAAGAGCGAGCGCCACGTAGATGAGATGCGCCGCCTGTTGGCTGCTGCGGGCGTCCAGGCGCGCACCGTCCACGCGAACTTCGGTAGCGGGCTCGACCTCTCCTCGCCCGACGCGGATGTCCGGGCCGCGGGCCTCGAGGCGTTCCGTGCCGCGCTCGACCTCGCCGTGCGCATGAGCGCCCCGATCATCGTGGTGCACGCCAGCGCGGAGCCGATCTCCGACGCGACCCGCGCCGCGCGCATGGCCGACGCCAGGCGCAGCATCCAGACCATGGCGAAGATGGCGGGCGACGCCGGATGCCGGATCGCCGTGGAGCTCCTGCCGCGCAGCTGCCTGGGCAACTCGGCCGCGGAGTTGCTGGCGTTGCTCGAAGGGGTCGACCCCGCCACCGCCGGCGCCTGTCTCGACACCAACCACCTGATGGATGGCTTCGCCGCGCTCCCCGACGCGGCCCGCACCCTCGGCGCGCGGCTGATCGCCTTGCACCTTTCGGACTACGACGGTGTGGACGAGAAGCACTGGCCGCCCCTGCGCGGCGTCATCGACTGGCCCGCGTTCCTGCAGGCGCTGAGCGATGTCCACTTCCCGGGCCCGCTCAACTACGAGGCCACGCTCGACGGGCAGACCCCCGCCGAGAAGCTGGCCTTCCTGGAGCGCAACTACATTGCACTCACTTCCTAGCACTCTATCGAAACGTGTCGGACCAGGAACTGAAGTTCGGCTGCCCGCCTAACAAAGCATCAGCACGTGCAGGAGATATCCATGTCTGAGAAGAACTCACTTATCCAGGCGAGTACAGAAGACAGCACCTTCGTAGCAGCTGAGTACGGTGCCTTACGCGATGAGATTGTGAAACGTCTCGAGTTTCGCTACCAGATCATCAATCTTGACTTGGTGGTTGCCGGCACTTTCCTGACCGTTGGAGTCCAGGCCAATATGCCAGCATCAGTACTACTTGTGTATCCAGTTCTGGCCTCGTTCTTGATAGCCGCTTGGGCGTACAATGGCGCCGCAACGCTGCGCATAGCGCAATACATAAGGGAAAGCATCGAACCAAGAGCGGCCGGACTGGGATGGGAAACGTATCTGAGAGGGCAAGCGCCGCAACTGCCTCGTCCCTATGGCCTATTGGGCCCTATCTCTACAGCTGGACTTGTCTTGACCACGCAGCTGCTAGCCATCATACTCGCGCTGCTCAAAGGCAACTTCACGACCGTGGAGGTGGTTCTTACTGCATGTAGCGTCGCCTCGGTCGTCTTTACGCTGCTCGTTCTGCGATACGCTACGCGACTTCGTAGATAGCAGAGCTTGCCCTAGACCATGTTAGCGCCGAGTTGGGGATGTTGGGGCCTACGGCTATGCTGGTTGGCCATCGCCTAGGTGCCTGATTATGTTACACAGGTCTTGCTCGCCTTCGGCGTCCTCGCTTCGCTGCTCAAGGTGGGGACCGATCTCCTTGCAGCCAGGACTATGACACCATTGACTGTCGAGCGTAAAATCCGGGCGGGGCTGCCCGTCGTCCGCGTCATTCAGGCCTACCTGCCGTTTTCGGTGGCCTGCTGGCTGATCCGGCAGGGCCTGCGGCGTGTGCAGCTGCCCGGCGTCACGCGTGAAGCGGTCTCTGCTGACGGCGTGCGGTGTGAGTGGCTCGTTCCCCAGAACAGCGCCCACGACCGGGTCCTGCTCTATCTGCACGGCGGCGGCTTCGTCTTTGGACTGACGCCGCCACACCTCAAGATGGTGGCTTATCTGGCGCAGCAGATGGGCGTCCGTGCGCTGCTGGTCGACTATTGCCTCGCGCCGCGCCATCCTTTCCCCGCGCCGCTGGACGACTGCGTGGCTGTCTATCGCTGGCTGGGGAGCCAGGGGATTGCTGCGCAGGACACCGTCATCGCCGGCGACTCGGCGGGGGGCAATCTGGCGATCGCGTCGTTGATGACGCTGCGCGATCGTGGCGAGCCGTTGCCTGCGGCGGCGGCATGCCTCTCGCCCGTGGCGGACCTCTCCGGTGAGGGCGGCGCTGCACCGGGTCTCGAGGATCCCCTGCTGCACCCCAGGGCCATGCGGCGCTACACGGAGGCCTATGTCGCCCGCCACGACCCGCGCGACCCCCTGGTCTCGCCGGTGTTTGGCGACTGGCGCGACCTGCCCCCGTTGCTGGTTCACGCCGGGGAGGATGAGATGCTGCGCGATGATGCGACTCGTATCGCAGCACTGGCTCAAGCGGCCGGCGTTGACGTGCGGCTGGAGATCTACCCGCGCATGTGGCATGTGTGGCAGCTCAACCTGGCGCTGCCCCAGGCGATCCACGCGCTCGACGACATCGCCGGCTTCCTCGGGTCGCATCTGGGGCTCGGTACGCGGCAGCCCTCGTCAAACTGACCTGGAGCGCGCACGCCCGGTCACAGCGTGGCCGCAAGCCCTATGGGAGGCTGCAGGACCATGGATTCAGAGCATCTGGAGCACCTACAGAAAGTCCTCGAAGTCCAGGCGGCCATCGAGGACATCCATCCCTTCCTAGCAAAACTGTATCCGATCGTCGTGGTTGAGGACGGCCATTTCCTCATCTACGACACCGAACCGGACAGCCGGCAGTATCGCTTCGTCCAGAGATCGCCCACACCCATGCCCATCCCCCCGGGCGTTCGCGCGGCCTTTCAGATGCCGGGCTACGGCGATCGTATGGCCTGCGTTGTGACGCCTGACGTCTTCGATGAACCGGATGGCTACGTCACCATCTTCCACGAGTTCGTCCACTGCCAGCAATCCGAGCGCTGCGAACAGCAGCTCAAAGGGACGCTGGCGATTGCGCGGAAGGCGCAGGCAGCCAACGACGCCATGTGGGAGATCACCCATCCCTTTCCATACACGGCGCGGGACTTCGCGCAACCCTACGCCGCATTCCTGGCCGGGGACGACCTCCACGAAGCTGAGGCCGCGCGTGTGGCGCTGAGGGCCGTGCTCGCTGTGGAGGACTACGAGTACATGGTCTGGGAGGAATGGAAGGAGGGGTTCGCGCGGTTCATCGAGAACCGGATCAGGCGCAGGCTGGGCCGCGACGAAAACCACGGCGGCAAGGCGCCGCCCTTCGACCGTGTCGTCTTCTACGAGGGCGGCGCGCACTACATCCAGATGCTGGGCCGGCAAGACCCCGAGTTGGTGACAGACATCGAGCGCCTCTTCGCCCGAATGCTAGAGGGCGGCCAGTTCGGACTTGCTTGACGCCTCACATAGTTTGTTGTATACTAGAGCTAGTGTAGCAAGGCTTCCATCGAGACATACGGTTGCCTCACAGAACTCCACTGATCTCCACGCCACTCACCAAAGTATCGAGGTTGATGGCAGGTTGACAGAGCAAAGCTCCGTTGTCCCAACTTGTCTCCCTCTGCCTCTACGTCTGACCGCGGCGAACTGACCTGCCCACCCACTGATCTGGGCTGCGGACAGCCTTTTGGGTCGCCGGGTAGCCGTCTGGATTGTCCAGGACACACCCGGCGCACCGAGCCATCTGCTAATCACTGCACAGCCAGCTAGTGAAGGGATATAGCCATGGAAACGCTATTCAGATTGGTGCTGACACGTCCGGCGGTCGCTCAGAGCGAGGAGGCACCCAGCATACGCCTGGCGCAGGACACCGAGTTCCAGGCGTCGCTCGGGAAGGCTCAACAGGGCGACAGGCCCCGCGAGACCATGAAGGCCGTCGCGCAGCAGTTCATCAAGAGTCCCTCCTTTGTCGGTGACCCGCGGGCCCTCGCATTCCACGATGAGCTCCAGACGTTTGGCGCTCAGCTGGATGAGCTGGAACGGAGCGAAGAGGTATCCAACGGCGATGTGGTCAGGGTCGTCGTCGATGTGTTTGGCATCGAGCCACCGCAGTTGGTCGATGATGATCGCATGGTCGCGGCGGTGGCCTCTCTCAAAGATAGCCTCATCGCTATCAAGCTGCTCCCTCAGGAACACCGGCGGCCGATCGAGGCGCTCACCAATCAGCTGCGCGATCTCGAGTTGATCCCTAGGCTAGTCACAACAAGGGATTTCCCCGGCACCGGAAGTGCCCTTCGCCGTTACCGGCGCCGGTCACTGGCGCTGCCTACGGAAGTCGATTTGCGCTCCACCCTCAGCACGCTGGAGCGGCAGAAGGAGCTGCAGAAACTACGTGAAGCAGCTGAGGCGGAGCGACGCAAGGATGCTGAGGCGAAGCTTGCGCTCTACAAGCGCTTGAACGCCGCGATCGATGAGCTGACCAGCCTGAGTGGCGACCAGCTTCAGAGCACGCCCCAGCAGGCTGACGCCGGGTTCCTCGTCCCCGCCGCCGTGCGGCCGGTCCAGCTCTACATCCAGGAAATGACCCAGCTTCAGCAGCTATCCCAACTCAGTCTCCTGCGCGCGCAGGCTGCGCTGGGCAGAGGCGAGGCTTTCGAGAGCGCACCTGCGGAGACCGCCGCGGGTGTACGGGAGCAGGGCCAGGGCGCTCTGCCCGTGGTGACCCAGGTCAGGGTACACCAGAGCGGTAGCCCGCCGTTCAGGCCGCTGCAGCTTCACGAGGTCGGGTTCCGGCTGAGATCGTCCGCCGAACGGTCACTGTCGCCCAGTACACTGGAGGTGCTCAAGGAACGCGGGCTGAACATCGCGGAGCGCCCCCTCGACGCGATCGTGGAACTCCTTCGCAACGAGATGCTCCAGCTCAGCCAGGAGCTCGATGTTCTCCTTGGCCGCCAGGTTCAGCGCTCCCTCAAGCGCATCGGCAGTGCGATGGTCATGATCACGACGCCGCTGGCTTCTGTCTGGAACAGTATGGTGGTCAGTCACGACCTCAGCATCCCCCCGCAGACGTTCCTGCTGGACGACCGGGTGCCGCACTCCCATGGCGATGTTGCGCCGGCAGGTGTTGCAGACCTTCTGGTGGTCAAGCAGCAGTTGGTGCGCTACGAGGGCACCGACGTTGCGCACATCGAGAATGTCCTGAAAGGCGAACGCAAGGAGCGCGAGCACACCCGGCGCCGTGAGACCGAGGAACTCACGTTCCTCGAGACAGAGATCACGACCTCAGAGGAGCGCGAACTGGAGTCCACCAACCGCTTCGAGATGAGCCGCGAGACGAGCGAAACCATCAAGGAGGATGCCTCACTGAAGGCTGGCCTGAAACTAACAGGGAAGTATGGCCCCGTGGTGGAGTTCTCGGCGAGTGCCGAGGGCGCGGTCTCCCGGAGCAAGGAGGAATCCACAAAGGCCGCAGCCAAGTTCTCGCAGGATGTGACCGAGCGCAGCGCCAACAAGGTCACTGAACGAGTCCTTGAACGCTCGTCGCTGCGCGTAACCAACGAGGTGATCGAGAAGAACAGCCACGTGCTTGACAACGTCGCCGGCGCAGGCCACATCTCGGGTGTGTACCAGTGGGTCAACAAGGTCTATCAAGCACAGATGTACAACTATGGCATCCGCATGATGTACGACTTCATGGTACCCGAGCCCGCGGCGTTCCTGATCGACACGTTCCAGACTACCCACGCCAGCGCAGTCGATATCGAAAAGCCGACGCCATTCACCTTGCGGCCTGACCAGATCACGGAGACGAACTACCACAGTTGGGTGCATCAGTACGGAGCGACCGATGTCGAGCCCCCGCCCGAGATCTACCGGACCAAATCCCTTGACTTCAAGGCCGGAGGTGGCGATGACAAGACCAACTACACACACTCCGGGCAGATCCAGATCGATGACGGATACAGAGCGGTGCATGGCACGGTCGCCGTGATGAACACTATCTGGGAATCCACATGGATAGTCGATGTTGGGCTGGGCGCGCGCGTAAACCGGTTTTCCGGCTCTGACTGGGTGTGGACTACCAACCTGGACGACGAGCGCGACTCGCTGCCCTTTGCGCTTGTCACGAACCACGTGCCCGAAGTGGCCGTCGGCGTCGAGGTCAAGTGCCAGCGCACCGACCGCGCGATGATGAAATGGCGGCTGGACACCCACGCCAAGTTGACGCAGGCCTACAAGGCCAGGCTCGCCGAGTACGAGGAAAAGCTCGCCGCGCTGGAGATGCAGGCTGGAGTGGCCATCGAGGGTATGAACCCGGCGCTCAACCTCGGGCTCATGAACGACGAGCTCAAAAAGCACTGCGTCACCGTCCTCACTGATCAGGACTTCGACGCGTTCGGCGCCATCGAGACCGGAGACTACGGCATTCCTCAGATGGACCTCGACGAGAACGCCGCAGAAGGCCCATACGTGCGGTTCTTCGAGCAGGCATTCGAGTGGGAACAGATGACGTGGCTCGCCTATCCCTACTTCTGGGGCAGGAAAAGCCGGTGGAGAGAGCGGGTCGCTTACGAGGATGTGGACCCGGTCTTCAACCAGTTCCTGAAGGCCGGCTATTGCCGCGTGGTCGTGCCCGTGCGACCGGGGTTCGAAGGCGCGATCGACCACTTCATGACCTACGGTGAGGTCTGGAACGGCGGACCTCTCCCAACGATTTCCAATCCGCTCTATCTGCCGATTGCCGATGAGATCGCCGAGCGTCTCGACAGGCCTGGCGATGAGACACCGGAAGGCGACCCCTGGCTGGTGCGGATACCGACGACGCTGGTGCACCTGCGCCCGGATGGCAAACTGCCCCAGTGGCAGCAGGACGCGGAGGGCAACTGGGTGGAGGTCTGATGCGGGCGTTCTGAGGGGTTCCCTTTGCGAGTGTGGTCATGCCCAACAAGCTCGAAAGCGTAGTGCTGTGGAAAGGCCGGACGGTTCCTGGCGAACGGGTCATTCCCGAGCACCTCAAGCTGGCCATCCTTGCGCGAGGGCGCGTCGCCCTTCCGACCTCAAACGTGCTTTGGCTCCTGGATGTCGTGCGGGCTAACGGGGAGAGCTGGCCGGATCGGCTTCGGCGCAGCCTCCCCGAGATCTTTGACAAGGTACGCGTGACTCTGGATCTCTTCCAGAATCAACGGCCTGCTATGACAGACCAGGACATCCAAGACGCGCTCCAGGCCTTTCTCATACGTTACCGCCTGCAGCACTATCCGGGCTGCATCCTCATCTGGCAGGCGCTGCCGCACACGCGCTATAAGGACATGGAGCGGAAGCTGGATCTGGATATGTCCCTCCTCTTTCAGCGCCCGCGCGTGCGTGTGCAGCTACGCGATCCTCGCCGTTATTTCCTGCTCCTGTACGTATGCGTCCCGCAGGAGGTCGAGCGTTACATTGCCCCAGAGCACCCCGCTCCTCCCACTGCGCCGAGCCAGCGCATGCCGCCGCTCGAAGCGCTTACCTCTCCATCCACCGCCTTCAACCTGCGAATGGGGCCTGGCGAGGCGTCACAATCGCTTGGCGAACAAGATGGGGACGTCGTCCCGGTCAAGGTACTCGACAAGGCGAAGGCAGACGAACAGATGTGGTACAACATCGAGCTGCTGCGGGATCTGCGAGTCACGAAAGGCGGGAAAGCCTCCAAGCTATCCGCTGGTGCGTCCTGCTGGATCGTTGGCTCGCGCAAGGTCGAGGCGGGCCTGGCGGAGCGCCTCTTGCTCGATAAGGGGCCGTCACTGGAGGGTGGGGGGCTGGAGTACGTCGCGGCACCGTGGAACTTCTTCCGGTACCAACTCGAGCAGTTCGAGAGACGCCATTTGCACCTGGATCTCAATGGGCGTATCACGATGCTCCGCCAGATGAGTCACAAGAAGGATCTGCCGTTCGATTACGTCATCGGGAGCAAACCGGGCAAGTCATACCTGGATTCGATCCCCTATGTGCAGGGGGAGTGGCAGCTTCTGAAGGACTATCAAGCCGTCCGTGTGCCCGATGGACGCATCGTTGACCTACAGCATCTCCTGGTCGGTCTCGACGTTCTGCGGAGGCCGGAAACCGCTGTCTCATACCTCCGTATGTACATTGGCACCAATTGGGCTGCGGCCACCTGGGCTGGCGACTTGGGCGCAGGAGCGGTCGACCTAGAGCTGAAGGCCTCGAAACAGTGGGAGAAACGACACCAGAACGCCTCTGCTTCGATACGTGCTGACTACTATTTTAAGAGCCGGGCCGGCGATTGGGACCTAGTTGCCGATGTTGATGCGTGGGGCATCCACGCACTGCGTTCACCACAGCTGAAGACAGTCGGCGACTTGCTGGCATCGTACTACGAGCATACGATTGTAGAGGGCCCCAGGACGGTGACATCGGCTCGGAGAGGTGCTGTGAAGCGCTTTCTGGCACACTACGGCTTCCACTATGATCCCCAGGTTGACTACACCTCCTATCCGGTCCTGATCAAACAGAAGGAGGCAACAAGGCGCGTACGCGAAGCGATCTGGAGTTTCGCCCGCATCTGGAAGTTTGGCAAGCAGCCCCTTGCTGGAGAAGCTAGGCCTGATCCAGCGGCTGTGGGCGCTATGACAGCACAGTTCCTCTATTGGCTCGAGATACAGGCGATAGAGAACGGAGCCAGCGCACCCTGACCTGCTGCTGGGTAGCTCGCAACTGGGAACACTCTCGCACCCCTTCTCCGCTCCGCGATCTGCTACCCTACCACCCGCCGCACCGTCCCCCCTACAATCCGCGCCACCATGTCCTCCTCCAGCCCCAGCCTATACAGCCGGAACCCGCTTCGGCTTCGCCTGAACGGCGGATCCTCCTGCACCGTCTCCGTCGCCAGGAACGCCAGGTGCGACTGCACGAACGCCACCGTCGTCGCCACGTAGCGCTCGCGCGGATCGGCGCCGTCCAGCGGCAGCGCGCCCGGCTGGTAGAGACACTGCGCCTGCACTCCCGTGGCCACGCTCGCCGCGTCGTAGATCACGTCCGTCCCGAACAGCACGCGGTCGGCACAGGCCGTCAGGAACGCGCGGCTGTGTGCTGCCCGCCGCGGTGAGCAGCCCATGATCGGGATCCGCGCCGACAGGTCGTAGAACAGGTTGGGGAACGCGTCGAGATCGTCCGCGGCGCTGTCCAGGCAGTCCGCTTTGCTGCCCACGTGCGGGCAGATGAACGTCGTCTGCGGATGTCGGCCGATCACGTCGTTGCGCTCGGCCAGCAATGCCTCGCGGCTCGGGAGGCCCTTGCGATAGTAGGACCACCACGCGTACTCGCCATACAGCACCCCGTTCCAGAAGTTAGCGTCGTTCACCGGCTGCCAGAACGCCACCGGGTCCGCCGTGTGGATCAGGACCGGGATGCCCTGCCTGCCCGCCTCCGCCCAGATGGGATCGAAGGCCGGGCTGTTGACCGGCCACAGGCTCCCGTCCGGCTGCCGGTACTCCAGCCCCAGCGCCTTGTAGACCTTCAGCCCGCGCATCCCCCGCGCCACCCCATCGGCGATCTGCGCTGCGGCCAGCTCGCCGAAGTCCGGCTCGTTCACCCGCCGCCAATCGACGTTTCCGAAGACGATGAAGCGGTCGCCATACGGCGCGAAAGCCTGCACGTAACGCGCCAGCCCCTCGCCGAAGCCATCGTGCCAGGCCAGCGCCACGGCGCGCTCAATGCCGCAGCGATCCATCACCTCGATCGCCAGGTCGGCAACCTCGGGGAGCACGTGCGTGTGCGCGTCTATGATTTGCATTGCGGCCTCCTCACGGCGCCAGGAGCGCGCCCACGTCCGCGCCAACCCGCGCCGGGAAGCGCTCCGCCAGCTGGGCCAGCGCGCGCCGGTCAAGCCCCGGGTGGATCGTGTGCGGGCTCGTGACCTTCACGGCGCCCACCAGCGCCGCCAACTGGTGCGCTTCCGCCAGCCCCAGCCCCGCGATGAGGCCGGTGAGCAGCCCGCCGAGGTGCGCGTCACCCGCCCCCGCCGTCCCCACCGCCGCCACCTCCAGCGCCGGCTGGTGATCCAGCGCCCGCCCGTCCCACACCCAACTGCCCCGGCTCCCCGCCGTGATCGACACCTGTAGCGCCGGATAGCGCAACGCGAGCCACGCCACGGCTGCCTCCACGATCCGTGGCGCCGCCAGCTCGGGCGAGACGCCCGCCAACCGCGCCGCCTCGTCGGAGTTGAGCGCCAGCAGGTCCACCGCCTCCAGCATCCCGGTGTCCACGGCCTCCTCCAGCTCGTCCGACGTGAACGCGGCGCAGCGCAGGAACCCGTGCGCCGACGCCAGCGCCAGCAGCGCCCGCCGCGCCGCCAGCGGCACCTCCGGCGCCGCCACGGCAATCCCCCGCCCGGTGTGCGCCGTGAACGTGGGGCGCGCTGCCTCCACGTGCGCCGCCGTAAGGTGCGCGCTGGCCGAGTCGTTGGTCGTCAGGTTGCCGCCGCTGCCATCGGGGTAGAGCAGGCAGATCGAATAGAGCGTGCTGTGCCCTGGCAGCACGCCAACGTGCTGCACGTTCAGCCCCGCCGCCATCTCCTCCAGCAGACGCCGGCCCACGTCGTCGTCGCCCACCAGGCCGATGGGCACCACGGGGAAGTCCCCGCCCACCAGCGTCTGCACCGTGTGCGCGATGATGTGCCCCTTGCAGTAGTCGCGGCGTTCCAGCAGCCGCCCGCTGCGGCTCTCCTCGCGCCCCAGCGTCGTGTTGCCGTCCAGCGCGAAGAAGAGCCCCGAGCCGATCCCGCCGGTGACGATGCAGGTAGCATACCGGCGCCGCGCCAGCGCGATCGCCAGTGGCGCGTAGGCCGCGCCCGCCCCGCTCACAGGCCCAGGTCCCATTCCGGGTGCTCGCTGACAGGGTGGCGCGCCGTCTCGACCGTGGCCGTCAGCAGGGCATCGGGGTGCTCCTGCAACAGCGTGATCGGGTATTCGGGCGTCAGCGGCCCGAATAGGGCCACCCGCAGCGCCGTCTGCTTCCACGCCCCCGTGTCGCTGAAGAGCCGCACCTTGCGAGCCGAGAGGCACTCTTTGATCCCCAGCGTCACCGACATCGGCGGCACGAACTGGTAGGCCGCCCCAAACGTCCGCTGTGCCAGCGCCAGCACCGTGTCCAGGTTGTTCTCCTGCACCCGGATCGTGGCGTTGCGCACGTCGTCCAGCGTCACGTGGCTGTACGGGTGCCGGCGCGCCTGGTTGTACGCGATGTGGCCATCCTGCCCCCAGCCGCCGTAGGTGATATCGATCGGCGCTGCCTCGATCGCCTCCGCCACCTCCGCGGTGTTGGTCGCCGTGAGCCAGTGGCGGTTCTCCTCGGGCACGGCGAGCGCCCGGTCCACCGGGTCGTAGAAGCGCCGCTCCATAAACCCGCGGAAGCTGTACGGGTGGGCCCGTGGCAGCTCGCGCCCCTGCCAGTCGAGGCACTCGTCCATATGGAAGACCACGAGCCCGCGCAGGCTCACGCGCTCCGCATTCACCAGCTCGGTGAACGGCGCATACCAGCACTCCGGCCCGCAGGGGATGATCGCGCGCGTGGCCTCGCCGCGGGCGTTGTGCGCCTTGATCTCCTCCACCAGCTCGCGCGCCATCAGGCGCCCCATCTCCTCCCGATCCCGGCACAGGCGGAATGGCACCCGTCGTTCCGGGTGGTCCACCAGCGCCTCGACCGGAATCCTGCACCACGCATACAGCTCCCGCGCTGTTACCGCCGGCGTAAATGACCCCATGACCTCTCCTCTTGCTTGCCACCTATCACTACCACCCTCATCCTTCATCCTTCATCCTTCTCCCCTCACCATCTCCGCATACCGCCGCACCCGCGCCACTCCCGTCCCCGGCGTGATCGGGCTCCCCACGCTCATCACGAAGCGCCCGCCGTTCCGCCACCCCGCCGCCACCTGCCGCGCGATCTCCGCACGCAGCCCCTCGTCCGACCCCTGCTCCAGCACGCCGATCGCGTCCAGGTTCCCGAAGACCACGCACCGCCCGTCCACCCGCGCCACGATCTCGGCGATGTCGAGCGTGAAGCCCTTCTTGCCCTCCTCGAAGTGTACCGCGTCCGCGCCCGCCGCCAGGATCGCGTCCAGCCGGTCGTGCGGGCTCCCGCAGTAGTAGTAGATGCTCTTCATCCCCGCCGCCCGGATGGCCGCGACGACCCCCTGGACCAGCGGCAGATTCACCCGCTCGAAGAGCCGCGGGCTGATCTGGTCGGTCAGGCACTCCTCGATCCATACCGCGTCCGCGCCCAAGGCCGCGATCTCCTTGACCTGTTGCTCCACGTGTGCCAGCAGCCGCCGCCCCGCGTACGCCGCCAGGTCCGGATCGCGGGCCAGCAGCACCATCATCCCCTCGTAGCCGAACAGGTCGTACAACGACCACACCGGCGACGACACAGAACTATAAAGGAAGAGCTCAGTCTCGGCGCGCACCGCCGCAGCGACGTCGTGCCGTCCCTCCGCCAGAAACCGCGCCCGGTCGAACGGGGTGGGGCGGCCCACCAGCCGGTCGATCGCCTGCTCCGTCGCCGGCAGCGCATCGGGGTCCGTGTGCAGTGACTGTGCCAGCGACGTCCCCACGCCGCTGGGCTGCGGCTTCTGGAGGCGCCGTCGCTCGCCCGTTCCCGTGTCGATGAGCCACACCCCATCGGCGCGCTGCTCCACCCTGCGCCGTGCCCGCTCCTCCCGCGACGCGCACGGATAGACCGAAAACCACGCCAGCCCCGTCGCAGCGAAGAAGTCCCGCGCCAGCTCCGACCGGTCGGCATCCCACCACGGCAGCGCCGTGATCTCGGCGAAGTGGTCGCGCAAGAAGAGCCCCTCATACGACGCCACTGCCGCGATCTCCGTCGTCCCTCCGGGCTCGAACGCCGCCAAGACCCGCTCACGGCTCTTCATGGACACCTCCAATATCCCGTATCGATGATTGCACTGATCCTGAATCGCTGATTACACTGATCCAGATGATGCCGCAGAGCGCCTATCTGCGTAGTCAGCGGCCTCTGCGTAATCAGCAATCCAGCTCCCCCCCCGATTCCGCTGACCCCCCTCCTCCCCCCCCCCCCCACCTCCCCAACCACAACCCCCAACACCCACCGCGAAGCAAACACCCCCCCCCCCCTCGC
>Ga0123332_1001944_pt1 | contig 19996 bp, 18 predicted proteins | sample BioC12SIPDNA_4_FD_89958 | JGI IMG/M metagenome (GOLD analysis project Ga0123332, IMG submission 89958) | Anaerobic biogas reactor microbial communites from Washington, USA - Biogas_R2_A C12 SIP DNA | ecosystem: Engineered > Bioreactor > Anaerobic > Unclassified | place: Washington, USA...
GCGGGGTGTCGACCCGCATCAACGTCGCCACCATGGTGGCGCAGTGCACCTCGGTCCCGTCCGCGACGGCAAAGACGTCGCCCTGGCACACCGTGATCGTCCGACCGGACCGGATCACGCGGGCCCTGGCCACCAGTTCCTCACCCCGGCCGGGGGCGAACAGGTTGATCTTGAACTCGACGGAGAGCACCTCGGAACCGGGGCCCATGAGGGTGAGGGCGGAGTAGCCGCACGCGCTGTCCGCGATCGAGGTGGTCACACCGGCGTGGAAGTAGCCGTGCTGCTGGGTCAGCTCGGGCCGGTGCCGCACGGTGATCTCCACGGCGCCGGGCTCCACCCGGCTCAGCTCGGCCCCGAGGTGCTGCATCAGCCCCTGGGCGGCGAAGGACGACCGGACCACGGACTCGGAGGCCTCGTTGCGGATCGTGACGTCTGGCATGCCACGGATCGTGCCAGGGCGTCCCGGTCCGCTCGGTGCGGGGTCGGTCAGCGGTCGTCCGCCCACTCGACGCGGACGCCCTCGATCGACTCGCTGGCGAGCGCGACCTCGAGCCGGGCCACGACCCGTCCCGCCACGAACGGCGTCCCGGCGTGGACCGTCAGCCGGCCGTCCTCCTCCTCGGTCACGGTGGCCGCTTCCTCGTCGAGCAGGGCGAGCCGCACCGCGCGGGCCAGGCGCTCGGCATACTCCTCGGGGCCGACCGAGGCGACGCCCACGTGGTCGGCGACCTCGGACCCCGGTGGGGCACCGAGTGCGGATCGGACCGCCTCCGCGGCACCCAGCGCGAACCAGTCGCCGGGACCGGTGCGGACCAGGGTGCGGGCACCCGGGCCCCCCGGGCTGGTCACCGTGCCCTCGGGCAGGCCGCGGACGAGCGCGGCCGGGACACCGCTCGCCTTGCCCTTCACCAGGTCCGCCGCGGCGGCGACCTCGTCGGCGACGGCACGGGCGGTCACCGCGAGCGGCCGGCCGTCGGCGTCGGTGCTGCCGCGCAGGTCCTCCAGCACGGTGACCCCGCAGGCCCCGAGGGCGAAGTCGGTCTGGCCGGCGCGCCACGGGCGTCCGGCGGTGTCCGTGACCACGATCCCGATCAGGGGGAGGGGCTGCGGCGCATACGCGGTGAGCAGCTCGGCATAGAGGTCACGGGCGGCGCCGTCCGGGTCACCGGGCAGGAGCAGCAGCCGGTCGTCCTGGCCGGTGTTCGACCCGTCGATCCCGGCCCCCGCCATCACCGGCCCTGCCTGGGCCTCGACGACACGGGTCGTGCCCGTGGGGGTGCGTCGTTCGGCGACGACCCGGCGGCTGTGCCGGAGCACGGCGTCGCCGCGCCCGTCGGGAGCCTCCCGGAGCCCCCTCGCCTTGGACACGATCTTGCTGGAGACCGCCAGCACGTCGCCGTCGAGGAGGCTGAGTCCGGCCCGGGTCAGGGCGGTGCGCAGCAGCTGGCCGAGCTGGTCCCCGGCGACGACCTCAGGTATGCCGTGCAGCGGGTGGACCGTGACCGTCCCGGGCGGCGGTGGTGCCGTCATGCCGTGGGGCCGGGAGTGCGGTCGGCGGCGAGATCGGCGGCCAGGTCCAGGGCCGCGCCGGCGATGCGCCCCGCGCCGTTGATGTCACGCATCCGCAGGTCGAGGGTGCGCACCTGCGCCCGCAGCCCGCGGGTGGTGGCGGCGTCGGCGTCGTCGACCAGCCACCCGTCCAGGAAGTCGGCGTACAGCCCCGCGACACCGACGGCGCTGACCTCCACGTCCAGGGTGGCCAGGCAGGCGTCGGCGTGCCCCCGCACGGGCGCCCCACCGATGATCGGACTCACCCCCACGACCGGGGCGCGGGACCCGCGCAGGGCGTCACGGACCCCGGGGACCCCGAGGATGATGCCGATGGACACGACCGGGTTGCTCGGGGGGAGCAGGATCACGTCGGCGCCACGGAGCGCGTCGAGCACACCCGGCGCCGGCGCCGCCTGGGCCAGGCCGGCCACGGTGAACCGCTTGGCCGGCACCGCCGCCTGCAGCTGGACCCACCACTGCTGGAAGTGGACGGCGCGCTCGCCGGCCTCGCCGTCGTCGAGGACGACGTGGGTCTCGATCGGGGTGTCCGTGGCCGGGAGCAGCCGGACGCCCTGGCCGGGCAGGCCCCAGCGAGCTGCCAACCGGTCGGTGACCTCGCTGAGCGTGTGGCCCTGGCCCAGCCACTGGCTGCGGGCGATATGGGTCGCGAAGTCGGCGTCGCCCAGGCCGAACCACTGCGGCACCGCACCCAGGGCCGCGAGCTCGCCCTGCACCGTGTGCGTGTCGCCGACGCGCCCCCACCCCTGGTCCTCGTTGATCCCCCCACCGAGGGTGTAGAGGAGCGTGTCCAGGTCCGGACAGATGCGCAGCCCGAACAGCGTGATGTCGTCACCGGTGTTGCCGATCACGGTGACCTGGGTGTCGTCGTCGCCGCGCACCTCGCGGAGCTCGTGCAGCAGCCCGCGCACGAAGCGTGCGCCGCCGACCCCGCCGGCCAGGGCGGTGATCCTCATGCGCCGGTCCTCATCTGCTCATCTGGGGCGTCCCTCATAGGCCGATCCTCGCACCTGGCCGGCCGTGTCCAGGACTCCAGGGCGGTCCTGCGCGGCTGCCGCAACGGTCGAGGTCAGCGCCCCCTAGCAGATCGGGGCTTGACGTGAGAGGATGACACGCGTGTAATTCTCTTGTTGTTACTTGTGCTGGGTGAGGGTTGGAGGAACCGTGCACGAGCTGGAGATCATGACATTTCTGACGAGCACCGACACGGACTCGGAGGAGGCCTCGTGGCAGGAGCGGGCGCTGTGCGCCCAGACTGACCCCGAGGCCTTCTTTCCGGAGAAGGGCGGGTCGACACGCGAGGCCAAGAAGGTCTGCGTCGGCTGCGAGGTGCGCGCCGAGTGCCTGGAGTATGCCCTGGCGCACGACGAGCGCTTCGGCATCTGGGGCGGCCTGTCCGAGCGGGAGCGACGCAAGCTGAAGAAGCGCGCCGTCTAGGCGGCCGCCCACATCGTGCCCGCCACACCCGCAAGCCGGGTGCGCGATCGACCGCGCGTTCCGGTGGAGGACCTGACCGTCCTCCTCCTGACGCACCCCGGCGGCCCCGTCCTCCTGCAGGCGTTCGACGCCCTCCTCCAGCAGGATCGACGACCCGACCGCATCGTGGTGACCGGTCTGGGAGCAGACGACGCCGAGATCGATGACGCCCGAGATCACCCCCTCGTCGCCGAGCGCGGCGTCGACCTCGTGGTCCGTGACCGCCTCCCCGACCCGGACGGTGAGGCACCGCTCTGGCGGGTGGTCGAGGACGGCCGGGCCGAGCTGCCCGTCGCGCCCCGGCACTGGATCTGGATCCTCCACGACGACTCGGTCCCGGAGCCCGACGCGCTCGCCGAGCTGATCGAGGCGACCCAGCGCTCGAGCGGGGTCGGTGTCGCCGGCCCCAAGCTGGTCCGGTCTGACGACCCCCGACGGCTGATCTCCGTGGGTCAGCAGCTCACCCGCGGCGGGCGGGTCGTGGACGCCCATGTCGCGCGGGAGCTGGACCAGGGTCAGCACGACGAGCGCCTCGACGTGATCGGGGTCCCGCTCGCGGGAATGTTGGTCCGCAGCGACGTGCTGGACGAGGTGGGGGGAGTCGAGCGCGCGTTCGACCACGGTGCGGAGGGGCTGGACCTCAGCTGGCGCAGCCACCTGGCGGGCCACCGCGTGGTCGTCGCGACCGACGCCGTGATCCGCCAGGGGCCCCTCGGCCACCCCCCGGCCTCGCTGGCCACGCGACGCCGCGTCCGGCAGGTCGCCCTCGCCCGCGGGTCGGTCTGGGCCGCGCCGTGGCGCACGCTCGTCATCCTGCTGACCTCCGTGCTGGCGGGACTGGGGCTGCTCCTCGTGAAGCGCCCCAGCCAGGCTGCCGCCTCGTTCGCCGATGCAGGGGCCGTGCTGACACCCTGGCGGGGGCTGGGTGCCCGGTGGCGCTTCCGGGGACGGACCCGCGTGCACCGCCGCGACTTGTCGGGACTCTTCGCCCCGGCGGCCAGTGCCTGGCAGGGCACGGGCGACACGGTGCACGAGGCGCTGGTGGACCGCGGCCGCACAGGTGGGGGCGCCGCGGCGCTGGAGACCGGGCCGGTCTCCGAGGATGCCGAGTCGCTCGAGGCGGTCCCCGGCCGATGGCGGTCCCTGTGGAGCTGGCCGCTGGTGCTCGCGCTGCTCGTCGCCGTCATCGCGGCACTGGTGCGCTGGCGGGACCTGGTGCCCGCACTGTCCGGGGGCGGCTACGGCGTGCGCGGTGGTGCGGTCCAGCCGGTGCTCGCGGGGTGGACCGACCTGTGGCACTCCTGGGCAGACCCCTGGACGGGCGAGGGCCTGGGCAGCGGCAGCGACCCGGCCGCGTGGCTGCTGCCGATGACCGGCTTCACCTGGCTCGTCGAACAGCTGCCGTGGGTGGATGCGTCCCGCTCGCCCGCCGCGGTCACCCTCACCTGGCTGCTCTTCGCAGCGGTCCCGCTGTCGGTCGCGTCGGCCTATGCCGCGGCGCGCGTCGGGGTGCGGTCCAGGTGGGCGCGCGCCCTGGCCGGCCTGATCTGGGCGGGGCTGGCCCCCCTGTCGGTGGCCGTCGACGAGGGGCGGCTGGGCCCGGTGATCGCGCACGTGGCCATGCCCCTCCTGGTCGCCGGGGTCGTGGTCGCGGGGTCCCGGCGACAGGGTGCTCAGCGCACCTCCACGACTTTCGCGACCGTGTTGTTGGCCGCGCTGGTCGGCCTGTTCACGCCCGCCGTGCTCGTCCTGACCACGATTGCGGGGCTGCTGGTGCTGCTCTTCGGGCCGGGCTGGGGGCGACTGCGCGGTCTGCTCCTGGCGCTCCTGCCGTGGGTGCTCGCCGGCCCGTGGCTCCGAGCCGTCCTCGACGACCCCCGTGTGGTGCTGGGCGGGGCGGGTGCCGCCGTCGTGGGGCCGAGCGAGGTCGTGCCCTGGCAGACCCTGCTGCTCCACCCCGGGGGCGGGCTCTCCCCGACGCTCTGGTGGACCGTGCCGCTGCTCGTGCTGGCCGTGGGGGCGGCCTTGCGTCGCGGGCACCGTGGTCGACGAGCGACCGCCCTGCTGGTCGGAGCCCTGCTCGGCCTGGCCGCCGCACTGGTCGCCCCGCTGCTGCAGGTCGGTGTTGTCCCTGCCGGGCACACCGAGGCGGGTGCAGCGGTCACCCCCTGGCCCGGGCTGTTCGTCAGTGTCGCCGCGGCCTGCCTGCTCCTGGCCGCAGCGCAGGCGGTCGAGCTGCCGCCGGCGACGGGCCGGGGTCCTTGGCACCGTCCCCTGGTCGCCGTGCTGACCGGCGTGGTCGCGGTCGCAGGCGTGGGCACCCTCGCGTGGAGCGCGTGGTCGGGAGTGGGTCCTCAGCTGATGCCGGCCGCCCGCACCTACCCGGCGGTGGTCACCGCCCAGGCCGAGGGCCCCGAGGCCCTCCGCATCCTGGACCTCAGCGTCGAGGACGACACCGTGACCTACCGTCTCGCCGGGCGAGAACCGGGCCTCTGGGTCCGGGACCACGTGCAGGAGGTGGTGGCCGAGAGCGCCGGCCGGGTGGACGGCGCGGAGGAGGCGGCGGACCGGCCCGGGCACGAGGCCCTGGCGGCGACGGTCGCGGCGCTGACCGACGTGGGAGGCGTGACCGACTCGACCGACGTGCACCGCGCCCTGCTCGACCTCGGTGTCGGCTACGTCGGTCTGCGCGCTCCGGAGGCTGACCCGCTCGTGGCCACGCTCGACGCGACGGCAGCCCTGTCCCGGGTGAGCTCCACCGACGACCTGCTGCTCTGGCGCGTCGGAGGTGCCGGCGCCGACGAGGCGCTGGTCGCGCCCGCGCGTGTTCGGCTCGTCGACGCCACAGGGGCGCCCCTGGCGGTGGTCCCGGTGGAGGGCCCACGCAGCACCCTGCGCACGAGCGTGGACCCACCAGCGGAGACCGCGGCGTTGGTCATCTCCGAGGAGGCCGGGTGGGCCGCCGTGGCGCAGGTCCGGGCGAGCGGCGAGCAGCTCGAGCCGGTCGAGGGGACGTGGCCGTTGCGCTACGAGACGTCCCCGGGTGGGGCGGACCAGCTCCAGATCGAGCTGGTGCGGCAGGACGTGACCTGGTGGCTCGTCACCGCCGGGTTCGCGCTGCTGGTGCTCTTCCTGGCGCTCCCGTTCGGTTCGCGTCGTAGGAGGCTGACCTGATGGCTGACCACCCCACCCGTCCCGGCCCGGATCACCCCCGGGTCGACGACTTCTTCTACGAGAACCCGGACCCGGTGCCGGGCCAGGAGCGCGCGGAGCCCGCACGCTCCCGGCGCGCGGGCGACGACGGGTCCGACGGCCGGGCGGAGGACGCCGGACCGGGCGGGGAGGACGGACCGGGCAGGGAGGACGGACCGGGCAAGGACGGCGGAGAGGAGCTGCCCGACCCCACCGGAGCCGGCTCCCGCGGGCGACGGGCTGCCGTCGGGCGCTGGGCGCGGGCAGTCGCGGCCGTGGGGGTGGCCGGAGTGCTGGTCTACGGCGCCGCGTCCGACCGGGTGAGCGGGGTCGACCTCGCCGCCGCCCTGGACCGGAGCGCCCCGCCACCCACGACCGAGGGCCAGCAGGCGGGCGTGGCCGTCGTCACCGGGAGCGCCCTCGGTTGTGTCGGCCCCGACCTGGTCGGCCTCGACGACCCCACCGTGGCCGAGCCCGACCAGACGGTGTCGGTCGCGGCCGGCGCCGCACCGCTGGAGGTGCTCGGCGAGGCGGTCGTCCCTGCCGGCGCCGGCCAGATCGAGCTGGTCGCCGCTCCGGCCGGACCGACGGCTCGGGCGGCCGTGCGCGACGACATCGCCAGCGTGCGGCTCTCCGGCGCGACCTGGGCCAGGGGAACTGCCAGCGGGGCGCTGGCTCCGGGCTTTGCCGGCTCCCAGCTCGGGCTTGGTCTCGAGGAGCAGCAACGAGGGCTGAGCACCGCCCCCTGCGGGCAGGCGGCCGACGAGGCGTGGTTCGTCGCGGGCGGGGAAGAGGCCGGCCGTGCCGAGCGACTCATCCTGGCCAACCCGACCGGCAACCCGGTGACCGTGAACGTAGAGGTCCTGGGGGCCGACGGACCGGTCGACGTCGTGGGTGGGCGCGGGATCGTGATCGCCCCCGGAGCACGCCAGGTGGTGCTGCTCGACGCGCTGGCGCCCGGGGAGGAACGGCCCGTCGCACACGTCACCACCACCGGTGGCCCGGTGCTGGCGGCGGTCGGCGACCGGTGGCTGGAGGGCACCCTCGACCGGGGGACGGAGCTGACCACGCCCACGGCTGCACCGGCCACCACGCTGCTGATCCCGGCGGTGCCCGGACCACGGGCCGACTCGGCCGACATCACCTCGGTGCGGGTGGCCGTGCCCGGCGCCGAGCAGTCGGTCGTGCAGGTGAGGGCCCTCACCGCCGACGGACCGGTCCGGGTCGCCAACGCCGTCACCAGCGTCGATGCCGGCAGCGTCGCCGATGTCGACCTCTCCGACCTGCCCGAGGGCACCCAGGCGATCGAGGTGGTCGCCGACACCCCCGTCGTCGCCTCCGCCCAGGTGGTCCGCCGGGTCGATCCCGAGGGCGTCTCCGAGCTGGCCTGGGTCCCGGCGGTCACCCCGTCGACCGGAGTCGTCGGCCTGCCCCTGGCCGCACCCGGCGAGGACTCCGTGTCGCTGGAGCTCACGGTGGCCTCCGTCGAGGGAGCCCGCGTCGAGGTGGTCACGGTCACCGCGGACCGCACCCACGTCCAGCCGGTGACGATCCCGGCCGCGGGGAGCCGCGCGCTCGAGCTCAGCCGGTCGACCGAGAGCATCTGGGTGCGGCCCCTCAGGGGTTCCGCCTCGTCGGCGCTCCTGACCACCGTCCAGGACGAGCTCGGCCCGCTGGTCGCCGGGATGGTGCTGCCCGAGGCGCCGGTCACCCGCCAGGTCAGACCGGTCGCCCCCTGGGCGCCCTGAGGACAACCGCCAGGCCGTGCGAGGGCCGCTGAGCCGTCAGAGGAGGTCCTCCGGGTCCATCCCGAGCATCGAGGCCATCTGCTCCGCGAGGACCTCGTGCACCAGGGTGGCCAGGTCGTCGTCCCGGGCCCTGGACTCCACCGGGCGGCGGTAGACCACGACGCGGGCCGGCAGCGCCCCCTCGGCCGGGAAGAGGCGGCCCAGCGCGATGCCCGACTCCCAGGGTGCGGGATCGGTCGGCGGGACGTCCTCCACGGCCACCTCCAACCCCGTGAGCTCCCGCCCCAGGCGCTGCTCGATCAGCTGCACCGCGTCGAGCACCACGTCGTCGAAGCGGGCCGACCGGCTGGTCATGACCGGGACCGGCGGCCAGGCGAGCGGGCCACGCGGGCCACGGCCCCGACGGTCGCGCCGCCGGGGGTGACGCGACGCTCGCTGCGGTCCTGGCATGGGCCCATCCAAACATCTCCGGCCCGCTGCCGGGACATCCGGCGGCAGCGGGGGCGGCGCCACCTCGGCGTGGTTGCGCCGGAGCGCGGGCCGAACGGCATACAGTCTTGAATCGTGGCTATCTCCCGGCAGTGCTCCAAGACAGCGTGTGCCCATCCGGCGCTCGCCACGCTGACCTATGTCTACGCGGAGCAGACCGCGGTGCTGGGCCCGCTGGCCACCTACGCCGAGCCGCACTCCTACGACCTGTGCGACGAGCACGCCCGCCGGCTCACCGCGCCACGGGGCTGGGACGTGGTGCGACTGGCGATGGGCGAGGAGCCGCCGGACGACCTGGTGGCCCTCGCCGAGGCGGTGCGTGAGCACAAGGCCGTCCGGGGCGATCAGGCGGGTGCGGCGCCGCTGCGCCCCGCGGAGGCCAGCGTGACCGAGATCGGTCGCCGTGGTCACCTGCGCCTGCTCCGTGACCGATAGGCTCACCCGCGTGACCGGACCACGCCTGCAGGACTTCATCAAGGCCTATGACGTGCGGGGACTCGTGCCGGAGCAGCTGAACCCCGCCGTGGCGACCGCGCTGGGCTCCGCGTTCGCGCAGGTCATCGTGATCCCTGACGGGGCCACCGCCATGGTCATCGGTCACGACATGCGCCCCTCCTCGCCGGAGTTGTCCCGGGCGTTCGCCACCGGCGTGGCGGCCCACGGGGTCGACGTGACCATGATCGGGCTCTGCTCCACCGACGGCCTCTACTACGCCAGCGGCGCCCGTGACGTGCCCGGAGCGATGTTCACCGCGAGCCACAACCCCGCGGAGTACAACGGCATCAAGCTGTGCCGCTCGGCGGCCCGGCCCGTCGGGCTGGACAGCGGTCTGGGCGAGGTGCGCGACCTGGCCCAGTGGCTGCTGGACCGGGGCGCAGCGCACGACCTGCCGGCAGCCCACCGCGCCGGCGGGATCACCGAGGCCGACCTGCTGGTCGACTACGCCGACTTCCTGCACTCGCTGGTCGACCTGTCCGGGGCACGTCCGCTCAAGGTCGTCGTCGACGCGGGCAACGGCATGGCCGGGCACACCGTGCCGGCGGTCCTGGAGCGCTCCGGACTGCCGCTGGAGGTGGTCCCGCTCTACTTCGAGCTGGACGGCAGCTTCCCGAACCACGAGGCCAACCCCCTGGAGCCGGAGAACCTGCTCGACCTGCAGGCCGCGGTCCTGGCCCACGGCGCCGACCTGGGCCTGGCCTTCGACGGCGACGCCGACCGGTGTTTCGTGGTCGACGAGCGGGGCGCCCCCGTCACGCCGAGCGCCATCACCGCCCTGGTCGCGGCCCGGGAGATCGCCCGGGAGGTGTCCGCCGGTGTCGACCCCCGCGAGGTCGCCGTGGTGCACAACGTGATCTGCTCCCGCACCGTGCCCGAGACCATCGTCGAGGCCGGGGCCCGCCCGGTGCGCACCCGTGTCGGCCATTCCTTCATCAAGGCGCAGATGGCCGAACACGCCGCGGTCTTCGGCGGGGAGCACTCGGCCCACTACTACTTCCGGGACTTCTGGTTCGCCGACACCGGCATGCTCGCCGCCATGCACGTGCTCGCCGCGCTCGGCGAGCAGGAGGGCCCCCTGTCCGGGCTCGTCGCCCCCTACGAGCGCTACGCCAGCTCCGGCGAGATCAACAGCCGCGTCGACGACGTCCCCGCCGCCACGGCGAGAGTGCGTGCGTGGGGAGCCGAACGGGGCGCTAGTGTCGACCTGCTCGACGGGTTGAGTATGACGAGTGGGCCCGACGAGGCGTACTGGTCGGTCTCGCTGCGGCCCAGCAACACCGAACCGCTCCTGCGGCTCAACGTGGAGGCCGGCGACGAGGCGACGATGAGCAAGATCCGTGACGAAGTCCTGAGGATGGTGCGAGCATGACCGACGCGATCGAGCCCTGGGTGCGGGAGATCCTGCGCTGCCCGGTCGGCCGGCACGAGCTGGTCGACGCGACCGACGAGGCCGGCGCTCCCGTGCTGGAGTGCGCGGAGGACTGCGGGGGTCCCGGGCAGCGCCGCCAGTACCCCATCACCGACGGCATCCCCGTCCTCCTCGAGAGCGACGCCGCGACCGTCACGCGCTGAGGAGCCCCGATGGCACCGCACATCGACGACGCACTGCTCGACGATCCTGAGGAGCTGCTCCGCAAGGACAGCCGGCAGACCCTGCGCGCCCTGGCGACCGCCGGGGCCCAGGTCCGCGAGTCGGTGACCCTGGCCCAGGAGGCCGGCATCGACCGACTGGCGCGGCTGGACCGGCCCCGGTCGGTCCTGGTGGCGGCGCTCGGCGGCTCGGCCCTGGTGGCGGACGTCCTGGAGCTGCTGGCCGAGCCGGGTTCCCCGGTGCCGGTCCAGGCCCGGCGCAACCTGCCGCTGCCCGGCTGGGTCGGGCCGCTCGACCTGGTGGTCGCCGTGTCGCTGTCCGGTCGGGCTCCCGGACCGTTGGGGATCGCGGCGGAGGCCGCTCGGCGCGGTGCCTCCCTGCTCACCGTGGGTGCCGACGACTCGCCGCTGGCGGACGTATGCCGACGCGCCCGGGGGGTGCACATCGGCGTGGGCCGCTCGCGGACCAGTTCCCGGACGGCGTTGTGGAGCCTCCTCGTGCCGGTGCTGCTGGGTGCTGACACCCTGGGCCTCGTGGAGGCACCGGCCGCCGGGATGAGCGAGGTCGCAGCCCGCCTGGACGAGGCCGCCGAGGCCTACCGCCCGGCCTCGGAGTCGTTCGTCAACCCGGCCAAGCTGCTCGCGCTGCAGCTGGCCGAGACGGTGCCGATGGTGCTCGGCGACTCACCGCTCAGCGGGGTCGCCGCGGCGCGGGCGTCCTCGATGCTGGCGCGCACCGCGCGCATCCCCGCCCCGTGGGGCGAGCTGCCGGACGCGGCGAGCCAGATCGTGGCCTGCTTCGACGGGCCCTACACCACGATCGGCGGTCGGCGGCCCGGCACCTACGACGCGGGCCGCATCAAGCTGGGGGACATCGACACCAGCGGCTGGGAGCCGCACCTGTTCGACGAGCCCGAGGGTGACCTCGCGGAGATCCCGCGCGGCGAGGGTGGCCGCGACATCTTCGCCGACCCGTTCCTGGACGGGCCGTCGCTGCCGCAGCTCGGGCTGCTCACGCTGCGTGACGCGCCGGTCGACCCGCCGACCCGGGAGTCGGTGCAGGTGGAGGCGCTGACCGACGCGGTGCTGGTGACCGCGCGAGAGGCCGGGGTGCGGGTGATGGACGTCATCGCCCAGCCCGGCCGACCGCTGACCAGGCTGGCGGAGCTGGTCGCCACGGCGGACTTCACCGCGACCTACCTGGCACTGGGGCTGGGTCTGGACCCGTCCGTGTCGCCGCACGTCGCCGACCTCAACGACCGCACCCGCTGACCCGGGTCCCGGGCCGTCGGCGAGGATGGGGGCATGCCGACCGACTCCTGGAGCGACACCCGCCCTCTGCGGGAGGACTTCTCCACCCCTAGCACCGACCGCTGGTTCGAGGACTACACCGTGGGCGACCTGCGAGAGTACGGGTCCATCGCGCTCAGCGAGGAGGAGATCGTCGCCTTCGCCCGCACCTACGACCCGCAGCTCATCCACACCGACCCGCAGTGGGCCGAGACGGGCCCCTTCTCCGGGCTGATCGCCAGCGGCATCCAGACGATCGGCGTCTTCATGCGGCTGTATGCCGATCACTACCTGACCCGGTGCGGGTCGCTGGCCTCCCCTGGCGTGGACGAGGTGCGCTGGACCCGGCCGGTGCGACCGGGGGACTCCCTGCGGCTGCGGGCCGAGACCCTCGAGACCAGGCTGTCGCGGTCCAAGCCGGACCGCGGTCTGGTGGTCACGCTGTGCGAGCTGCTGAACCAGGACGACCAGGTGGTGCTGTCCCAGCGGGTGATGAACCTGGTCGCCGTGCGGCCAGCACCAGCAGGACCGCGGCCAGGAGAGCAGTGACCTGACCGCTGAGGACCAGCGGCAGGGACAGCGCCACCCCGGCGACCACCGTCGCCGCGGCCACCCGGACCGGTCCCGGGCGACCCGACCACAGGCTCCACGCCACCAGGGCCAGCGCCAGCACCAGGAAGAACCGGGACGGGGTGTCGGCTCCGCTTAACACCGGGGTCAGCGTGTTGACGGCAGCGGTGCCGATGTAGTCGCAGATCAACCCGCCGCTGCCGGACAGGTCCGCGATGCAGGACGGTCCGCTGCGGGGGATGTACTGCCCGCGCGCCGGGACCCACGGCAGGCCGAGCGAGAGCAGCAGCAGGCCCGCGGCCACCCAGCCGCCCCACCGCCTCATCGGCCCTCTCCTGCCGGGTCGGTTCGGGGCGTCGCGGTTCGGGGCGCCGGGTCGGTGTCTGGCGCAAGGCCGGCTCCCGGCTCCGGCAGACGCATGAGGCGCGCGCCGTTGTGCCACAGCACGTCCCGCAACCAGTCCTCCCCGAGGTCCCACCGCGCCAGCGCCTCCAGCTGGTGCGCGTAGGGGTAGGGGATGTTGGGGAAGTCGGCGCCCAGCACGACCTTGTCCTGCAGGCTGCGCAGGCGGGGCAGGTATTCGGGAGGCAGCGGTGCGCGGGCCTCCACGTAGTCCGTGCCGGACATCGTCGTGTCCAGGTGCACCCCGGCATACCGCTCGGCCAGGTCGGCGAACTCGTGGTGCTCCGGCATCCCCAGATGCGCGATGACCAGGACCAGGCGGGGGAAGCGACGCAGCAGCGCTGCCACCGGTGCGGGGCCGGTGTGCCGCCCCGGGTGAGGCCCCGACCCGGCATGGAGGACCACCGGGACCCCCGCGTCCTGGACCGCGGACCACGCGGGAGCAAGGAGCGGGTCGGTCGGGTCGAAGTCGCCGACCGTGACGTGCGTCTTGAACAGCCGGACACCGCGCTCCAGGGCCTCCGGCACGTAGCGGGCGGCCTCCGGCTCCGGGAAGAAGGTGCCGCTGGGGACGGCGTCGGGCACCCGCTCGGCGAAGTCGGCGCACCACTGGTTCAGCCACGCGGCCATGCCGGGCTTGTGGGCGTAGGTGAGGGCCGGGATGGCCCGCAGGCCGAGAGACCGGGCGACGGCCAGCCGCTCGGCCTCGGGGAGCCGGTAGTGGATCCTCCAGTCGCCCCCCTCGGACCAGCCGTGCGTGTCGAAGTAGGCCCAGACCTTGCGCAGCACCGGCTCGGGGAGGAAGTGCACGTGGATGTCGGCCAGGCCGGGCAGACCCAGGCCGGCGACCCAGGCCGGCACGTCCGCGTCGGTGGTCGGCCCCGGGGCGGCGCTGGTTCCTGCTCCGGACGTCCGGGCCTCGTTCTGCATCCCCACAGAGGTGAGTATGCCGTGCGCCGGGTCAGGCGTCGGCGACCACCCTCGCCAGGAGCGGCGACGTGGCGCGGAGCGCGACCCAGACCACGGCGATCCCGGCCGCGAGGAGCGCGGCGATCGTGCCCAGCGACAGCGGGTCGGTGAGCAGCACCGTGCCGGTCAGCGGCAGGACCAGCAGGGCGGCGGCCGCCGCCGAGCCCAGGGCGACCACGCGCAGCGGGGACAGGACCGCGAGCCGGCGTGCCCGGTCCATGCCGTCCAGCGGCATGCCGATGCGCTCGAGGCTGGTGAACAGCTCCCGCCGCTCCAGGATGTCGGCCCCCTGGTTGACGGCGACCGAGGCCGCCACCGTGACGAAGGAGATGACGAGCGTCAGGGCGATGCCGGTCCGCAGGTCGGCGAGCAGCAGGTCGTCCTCCGGGGTCGAGCCCCCCGCGGCCAGGACGTTGGTGAAGGCGAGTCCGACGCCGGCGAAGACGGCGACGAACGAGGTCAGGGCCACGCCGCTGACCTGGCGCCACGCTGCCCTGGGGTTGTCGAGCACGGTCCGGGCGGCCAGCAGGCGCTCCGCGGTGAAGCGTCCGCCCGCCCGGCGGACCTGCCGGCGTGCGACGACTCCGAGCACCCAGGGCCCCACGAGGTTGAGCACCGCCATGGTCAGCCCGAAGGAGACCGCGAGGCCGACGACGATCGACAGCGTGCCCTGGTCGATGCGCAGGGCCTGCGCCGCCAGCATCCCCGCACCCAGGGCCGCGACGACGGCGACCGCCCGCGCCCAGCTCAGGCGGGGGGCGCTCTGCCGCGTCCGGACGCCGAGCGGTGAGACGACGACGCCGCGCAGTCCGACGAGCGCGCTGACGGAGGCCATGAGGATCAGCCCGACCAGGCAGAGCAGGGTGCCGGAGACCCCGAGCAGGATGTGGCCGGCGCCCAGCCGCTCGCCGTGGAAGGTGAGCAGGCCGAGGAGCGGGGCGAGCGCGAGGTGTCCCAGCACCCCCAGGAGGGTGCCGGCGGCCGCGAGGACGGTGGACTCCAGGACGGTCATCGTGGTGATGGTGCGGGTCGGCGCCCCGAGCAGCCGGAGGGTGGACAGGTGCTGGTCCCGGCGGCGTGCCGAGAGCCGGGCCGCCGACCCGCACAGCGTCAGCAGCGGGATGAGCAGCAGGGTGACGGCGAGCGCGGCCAGGCTCTGGTAGAGCGGTGCGGTCGGACCCTCGATGGTGAAGAAGAACCGGGCACCCCCGAGCACGGTGAGGGTCAGCGCGGTGACCACCGCGAACGCGACGACGGGCAGCGCCAGGGAGGCGCGGTTGGCGTCCGTGCTCCGGCGCAGCATGAGACCGGTCAGGCGGGTCGCGGTGCGCATCAGGCGGCCCGCCGGCGGTTGACGTGCTCGTTGACGATCAGCCCGTCGCTCAGCTCCAGCACCCGGTCGCACACGGCAGCCACCCGCTGGTCGTGGGTGACGACGACGAGACTGCGTCCCGCCCCGGTGGTCGTCTGCAGCAGGGCGGTCACCACCTGCTCGGAGGTGCGGGAGTCCAGGGCCCCGGTCGGTTCGTCGGCGAAGACGACCGAGGGCGACCCGACCTGCGCCCGCGCCACGGCAACCCGCTGCTGCTGGCCGCCGGAGAGTTGTCCGGGGCGGCGCTCCTCCATCCCGGTCAGGCCGAGCTGGGCCAGCCAGTGCGCGGCCTCCGCCTCCGCCCGGTGCCGGTCCACCCCGTCGAGCAGGAGCGGCAGAGCGACGTTCTCGAGGGCGGTGAGCTCCGGCAGGAGCAGGCCCTGCTGGAAGACGAAGCCGTAGTGCTGGCGGCGCAGCCGGGAACGACCCTCGGGACCGAGCGTGTCAACGCGCAGAGCGCCCTGCGGGCCGGCCAGCGTGACGGCACCGGCGTCCGGCTCGATGATGCCGGCGAGACAGTGCAGCAGGGTGGTCTTCCCCGAGCCGGAGGCGCCCATGACGGCGACCGACTCGGCGGCGGCGATCTGGAGGGACACCCCGGCCAGGGCCACGGTGGGTCCGTAGGACTTGGCGACCGCCACGGCGGTCAGGACGGGTGGGGCAGCGACGGTTGAGTGCATGCTTCCAGCGTCCGTCAGGACGGGGGACCGGCGCGTCGGACCACGGGCCCGATCTGTCACCGGCGGCCCTGCGACCCTGGTCGGTGGCCGGGCCGGACTGGTGCGACCCCGGTCGTAGGCGCCGCGCGACTCGTCAGTCCCGGCCGAGCCCCCGGAGCAGGGCAACCTTCTGGTAGACCTTCGTGGAGATCTCGCTGGTGAGTGTCTCCACGTCGCTCACCGTGTCCAGCACGGTGCCGTCCGAGGAGCGCTCGGCGCACAGGGCGGCGGTCTTGGCGATCAGCGACAGCAGCTCGCTGCAGTAGCTCAGGTAGTCCTGCATCTGGCCCGCGTCCAGGTCGCTCGGCAGGCTGCGCGCGGTCGGGGCGTAGTCCGGCCGCAGCCGCCCCGGCTCCTTGGTCAGCTGGTGCATGTCCAGCACGTGAGCGAGGGACCGCAGCTCGTGCAGGAGCGCGAGCAGCCCCTTGCGTTCGCGGCGCTCCGGGAAGGCCCAGAGGAAGAGCACCGCGATGCCGATGAAGACCACCGTGTCGATGGTGCTGTCGATGAGCGGGATCCACGTCGCGGTCTGGTCCAGGGAGTCGCTGAGCACCCGCTGCAGGGCCAGCACCATGAGCGTGGCCGCGACCACGAGCGCGAGGGCCGCGAGCACCCGGGCCACCACCGTGGTGCGGGCGATCCGGCGGTGGGTGTCCTGCGTCTGCTGGTCGACCTGCTCGACCATGGTCAGCAGGTCGTCGGCGACCTCGGTCAGCCGGTGGTCGGGGAAGCGTGCCGCGATGCGGGACCGCAGGTCCCCCACCGTGGCCCGCACGCGCTCACCGGAGAGGTGACGCGTGGCGTGGGGGTCCCCGCCCGGGCGCAGGCTGTGCTCCATGGCGGTCACTGTAGGCCGTGACCGTCGCCCGGGGTGGCGCGGGATACCGTGGGGGTCTCACGCCGACAAGGAGGTTCGCGTGTCCGACCACGCCGTCCCCGACCAGCCCGCCACCGACCGGTCAGCCACCGACCGACCGGAGTCCCGGCATACCGCCCAGCGGGAGCTCGAGGAGGGGATCGAGCGGGACTTCTCGCGCAACCTCTCCTACGGCGAGTACCTCGACCTGGGTCGGGTGCTCTCGGCCCAGCACCCCCGCTCGGTGCCCACCCGGCACGACGAGATGCTCTTCATCATCCAGCACCAGACCTCCGAGCTGTGGCTGAAGTTGATGCTGCACGAGCTGCGCTCGGCCCGTGACCTGATCCGGGCCGACGACCCGCGGCCCGCGCTGAAGCGGCTGGCCCGCATCAAGGACATCCAGACGGTCCTCACCGAGCAGTGGACCGTGCTGGCGACGCTGACCCCGAGCGAGTACGCGCAGTTCCGCTCGTTCCTGGCCACCGGGTCCGGCTTCCAGTCCTGGCAGTACCGCGCGGTCGAGTTCATCCTGGGCAACAAGAACGCCGAGATGCTGCGCGTCTTCGAGCACGACCCGGCCGTGCACGCCGACCTGTCGGCGCTGCTGCACGAGCCGAGCCTGTATGACGAGGTGCTGGCCTGGCTCTCCCGGCAGGGGTATGCCGTGCCGGCCGTGCTGCTGGACCGGGACTGGTCGCGGCCGCACGAGGAGAACGAGGAGCTGGTCGAGCTGTTCGGGCAGATCTACGCCGTGCCCGAGGAGCACTGGGGGGTCTATGAGCTGTGCGAGGAGCTGATCGACGTCGAGGACAACTTCCAGTTCTGGCGGTTCCGGCACCTGAAGACGGTGGAGCGGATCATCGGCTCCAAGCGCGGGACCGGCGGCTCCTCGGGGGTGCCCTTCCTGCGGCGGGCCCTCGACCTCACCTTCTTCCCCGAGCTGTATGCCGTGCGCACCCGGATCCAGGACGTCGCCCCGGAGGGGTACCACCATGACTGAGGGCGCCCGGGCTGAGGGGACGTCGGCCGCCCCGGACTGGGCCGCCGTCGCGGCCGACCTCGACGAGCGGGACCCGCTCGCGGGGTTCACCGCCCGCTTCGAGCCGTCGGAGGGGCTGGTGGCCTACTTCGACGGCAACAGCCTGGGGCGTCCCGTGGCCGGCACCGCCGCGGAGCTGGCCCGCTTCGTCGGGCACGACTGGGGCACCCGCCTGATCCGCGGGTGGGACGAGGCCTGGATGCGGTGGCCGGAGGAGACCGGCGACCTGGTCGCCGCCGCGGCGCTCGGCGCGGCCCCGGGCCAGACCGTCGTCGCTGACTCGACCACCGTGATGCTCTACAAGCTCCTGCGGGCGCTCGCGGACGGGCAGGTCACGGCCGACCCGGCGCGCACCCAGATCGTGGTCGACACCGACAACTTCCCGACCGACCGTTACGTCGCCGAGGGCGTCGCCGCCGAGCGGGGGATGGAGCTGGTCTGGATCGAGGCGGACCCGGCCTCGGGGGTCTCCGTCGAGCAGGTCGCCGAGGTGGTGGGGGAACGGACTGCGGTCGTGCTGCTGAGCCACGTGGCCTACCGGTCGGGCTACCTGGCGGATGCCCCCGCGATCACGCGCGTGGTGCACGAGGCGGGCGGGCTGGTGCTGTGGGACCTGTACCACTCCGCCGGCTCGGTGCCCGTCGAGCTGGACGCCTGGGGTGCCGACGCCGCCGTCGGGTGCACCTACAAGTACCTCAACGGCGGCCCCGGGTCGCCGGCCTTCGCCTACCTGGCCAGCCGGCACCACGGCATACTGCACCAGCCGATCCAGGGCTGGATGGGCCGCCGGGACCCCTTCCTCATGGCGGCCGGCTACCAGCCCGCCGCGGGGGTCCGGTCCCTGGTCAGCGGCACCCCACCGGTGGTGGGCATGGTGCCGCTGCGGCTCTCCCTGCAGCTGCTGGCCGAGGCGGGGATCGGCGCGGTGCGCACCAAGTCGCTCGCGCTGACCGACCTCGCCTGGCAGATCGCCGAGTCGTGGCCGGCAGAGCTCGGGGTGACCATCGCCTCACCGCGCGAGCACGAGCGCCGCGGCGGGCACATCACGATCAGGCGCCACGACTTCGCCGAGGTCAACCAGCGGCTGTGGGGGCAGGGGGTGATCCCGGACTTCCGGGCACCCGACGGGTTGCGGCTGGGCCTGGCGCCGCTGTCGACCAGCTTCGGCGAGGTGGCCGCCGGGATGGAGGCCATCCGGGCGCAGCTGGGCTGAGGACCGCACGTAGTCTGGCGGCCGTGGCTGACTACGACCTGATCATCATCGGCACCGGCTCGGGCAACTCCCTGGTCACCGAGGACTTCGCGGACAAGAGGGTCGCGGTCGTCGAGCGCGGCGTCTTCGGCGGGACCTGCCTCAACGTGGGGTGCATCCCGACCAAGATGTTCGTCTACGCCGCGGAGGTCGCCACCACGATCCGCGAGGCGCAGCGCTACGGCGTGGACGCGACCCTGGACGGCGTGCGGTGGCCGGACATCCGGGACCGGGTCTTCGGCCGGATCGACCCGATCTCCGACAGCGGCCGCGACTACCGGGTCAACGGACCGAACACCGAGGCCTTCCTCGGCCACGCGACCTTCGTGGGGGACCGCGAGCTCGAGGTGGAGATCACCCAGCCGGGTGGGAAGCACGCGGTGGGCGAGCGGCACCGGATCACCGGCGAGCAGGTGGTCATCGCGACGGGCAGTCGGGCGACCGTGCCAGGGGTGATCGAGGACTCGGGCGTCCCGTACGAGACCTCGGACACCGTGATGCGGCTGGACGCGCTGCCCGAGTCCATGGCGATCATCGGCGGAGGGGTCATCGGCGCGGAGTTCGCCCACGTCTTCTCCGCGCTCGGCGTGCGGGTCACCCACCTGCAGCGCAGCGAGCGCCTGCTGCACCACCGGCTGGACCGGGAGATCAGCCTGCTGTTCACCGAGCAGGCGGGGAAGCAGTGGGACCTGCGGCTGAACACCGAGGTCACCGGCGCGGCCCGCACCGACGCCGGGGTGCGCCTGCAGCTCAGCCAGGGAGGCCCGCTCGACGTCGATGTGGTGCTCGTCGCCACCGGACGGGTGCCCAACAGTGACGGCATGGGGCTGGACGTGGCCGGCGTGGAGCTGCACCCGGACGGTCGCGTGGCCGTCGACCAGCACGGACGGACCAGCGCCGAGGGGGTGTGGGCGCTGGGCGACGTGAGCGCGCCCGTGCAGCTCAAGCACCTGGCCAACCAC
>Ga0123332_1001949_pt1 | contig 19959 bp, 14 predicted proteins | sample BioC12SIPDNA_4_FD_89958 | JGI IMG/M metagenome (GOLD analysis project Ga0123332, IMG submission 89958) | Anaerobic biogas reactor microbial communites from Washington, USA - Biogas_R2_A C12 SIP DNA | ecosystem: Engineered > Bioreactor > Anaerobic > Unclassified | place: Washington, USA...
TACCTTCTTGCCGGCCCCCGCGGTACCGGGAAAACCACGACCGCTCGTCTCATCGCCAAGGCTGTCAACTGCCTCTCGCCAGCGGAGCAACGCCCCTGTAACCACTGTGAGATCTGCAATGCAGTCACCGAGGGGCGGCTGATGGACCTTACCGAAATCGACGCGGCCTCCAACACAGGGGTCGACAACATCCGCGATCTGCTGGAAAAGGTCGGTTTCCGGCCCGCTCTGGCGACCTACAAAGTCTACGTCGTGGACGAGGTACACATGCTTTCCACGCAGGCGTTCAACGCCCTGCTGAAGACACTGGAGGAGCCGCCCGAGCACGTCATCTTCGTCCTCGCAACGACGGAAGTTCACAAGATCCCAGAAACGATTCTGTCGCGCTGCCAACGCTTTGAGTTCAGACGTATCCCCTTGGACGCACTGGTTGGCCGGCTAGAGCAACTCGCTGTAGCCGAAGGGGTTGAGGCTGAACCAGAGGCATTGGACTTGATTGCCCGCACTGCTACCGGCAGTATGCGTGATGCCATCAGCCTCCTCGATCAGATGGCCGCCGGAGGCACAGTTACGGCGGACTACGTGCGGCTGATGCTTGGCGCTGAGCGCCGCGAAGTCGTCCGGTCGCTGTTGAGTGCGTGGGTCGATCGAGACCTGACCGAAGGCCTTCAAGTCATCAATCGCGCCATCGATAGCGGCGCGGACCCTCGCCAGCTATCGAGGCAGATCGCGGACTCCATGCGCGGCTTGCTGTTGATGCGGTTCGGTGCAGGCCATGCCTGGGCCGATCCGACCGCCGAGGAACGTCCCATCTTTGCCGAGATGGCGCGCAAAGCTGAGCCCGAGCGGCTGGTCGAGGCCATCCGCCGCTTCAGTGAAGTGGCGGCCAAACAGCGCACCGGGTGGCAGCCACAGCTTCCCCTGGAGTTGGCCTTTGTCGAGGCATCGTTGCTGCCCACCGCCCCTCCACAACACCATGCCCCCTCCCCCGAATCAGCGCCGACCGCACCGCAGCCGGCGACCCAGCAACCGGTAGCCAGAGAAGAGCCCAAAAATGCCGCCGGAGACGCACCCCGGCGAAAAGCAGCACCTGCGCCGGCACTTGCTTCGACGCTGCATAGCTCACCACCCCACGTTTCCGAAGCCTCTGAGGCCCCCTTCGAGGAGCCTTTGACACCGGCGTCCGCAGAGGCCACAGCACCGGCCTCAGAGAAAGAGCTGGACCCGGACCAAGTGGATGTCGTGAAGAACAACTGGCAGGAGATCATCAAACAGGTACAGCCGGTGAATCTCGGCGCGCTCCTCCGCGACGCAAGGGTGGCCGGCCAGGACCGCGAAGGCAGGCTGGTCTTGGTCTTCCAGCACACGTTTCACTGCAGCAAAGTCGCCGAGCAGGGGAATCTGCGGCGATTGGAAGACACGCTGTCGCGCCACATTAGCGGTCCTTTCAGCGTTCGATGTGTTCTCGAGGAAGACTGGCAAGCACACGCGCCGACCGGCGAAGTCGCGGGCAGACCCGCACCGGCAAAGCCCGCACCATCGCGAAAGAAACCCGCGCCGGCAGTCCCTGTCGAAGAGGACGACCTTATCCGGCGCGCACAGGAAGAGCTGGGCGCCGTGCCGCGAGTCAACAGCTGACAACCGCGCGCGGATCCATTAGGAGTCTTCCTCCGGAGTCACCATGCCCTTGCAGACCGGGCTTGGAGACCAGAAAAGATGCTAAGAACCTATCATTCAAGGAGAACCTATGGCTCACCGTAAGAGTGGCTACGGCAGAATGCAGATGAACCCTAACGACCTGATGCGCCAGGTCCAGAAGATGCAGACCGAAATTGCTGCCATCCAGGAAGAGGCCAACCGCGAGGTCATCGAGGTCTCCTCCGGTGGGGGTATGATCACGTTGGCGATCAATGGGGCACTGGAGGTCCAGCATATCGAGATCAACCCCGAGGTCGTCGACCCTGACGATGTCGAGATGCTTCAGGACTTGGTGCTCGCAGCGGTCAACGAAGGCATTCAGAAAGCCCAGGCGATGGTTGCGGATCGTATGGCTTCCGTGACCGGTGGCCTCGGGATTCCAGGTCTGTAGTTCGCCAACGCTCCCTATGCGGATTCCAACGCATGTCTAGTTCAGCGGTTCCCCCTTCAGTAACTCAACTGATCGAGGCGTTCGCCAAGCTGCCGGGCATTGGCCCCAAGACAGCATCGCGTCTCGCTTTCTTCCTCTTGCGTGGCAAGTCCGAGCTGGCGCTTAGCCTTGCAGAGGCGCTTCAGGGACTCGTGACCAACACGCGCTTCTGCTCGATATGCTACAACGTGACTGAAGCCGATCCCTGCCCAATCTGCTCCGATCCAATGCGTGATCAGGGCCTCGTCTGCGTGATTGAAGAGCCTATGGACCTGTTGTCGCTCGAGCGAACTGAGAACTACCGCGGCGTCTACCATGTCTTGCACGGAGCGCTATCGCCCCTCGAGGGGATTTTCGCAGAAGACCTCCGCATTGCCGAGTTGGAGAAGCGTGTTCGAGAAGCCCAGATTAACGAGATCATCCTCGCGACGAACCCTACCAGCGAGGGAGATTACACCGCGGCCTACCTGGTTCAGCGCTTGAAGCCGTTGGGTGTCCGCATCACGCGCCTCGGTCGTGGCCTGCCAGTGGGGGGCGACCTGGAGTACGCCGACGCCGTCACCTTGTCGCGGGCGCTGGAATCGAGGCAGGAACTGTGATGCCCCCAAACGCAACGCGTCAGCGCCGTTTCGGGAGGTCCTGACGTGGAGAACACTTGGCGCGTAGAGATACGCACCGGCTGGATCGTCGGCCTGGCACTGGCCGTGATCTTGATCGCCGCGACGGTAGGCCTGATCGTTCTGGCCGTGGTTACGCCTATCTCGATCCGCGTCTTCCTGATAGGTCTAGGCGCATGCCTGACGCTCGGCCTCGCCATTCGTGTCCTCTACCAGCTCTGGGGGCTGATCAACGCGAGTTACGAGTTGGACCGCAACGCCCTAACCATCCATTGGGGACCAGTGGTACACCAGATCCCTATGGGGTCTGTTCGTGAAGTCATCTCCGGCACGAAGCTCGAAGACCTGCGCGTCCGTCCCAGCCTCCGCTGGCCAGGCTACGGCGTAGCGATCGGACGTGGCGCGGGTGTGGACCCCATCCTCTTCTATGGGACTCGCGCGCCCCGGTCGCAAGCGATTGTGCGCACCGACGCGCTGGCGTATGGCGTCTCGCCAGCCGACCTGGAAGAGTTCCTTGTGGCGCTGCGCGAGCGGCTGGAGATGGGTCCCACGCAGGAGGTTGATCAGCGCTCGTCGCATCCAGGGTTCTTGGACTGGCCAATCTGGCGCGACCGGTGGGCTTTGGGTATGCTCACAGGTAGTGTGATGCTCCTGGTTTTGCTGGTGGGCTTGCTCTGCTGGCGCTATCCCTATCTTCCCGCCGAGATTGCGCTCCGATTCTCGCCGGGCGGGGAGCCTCTGCTGATCACCCGCGCAGCGCGTATCTTCTACTTTGCCCTCCTGGGCACGATCTTCGTGCTGCTCAATGGTGGGCTGGGGCTCTTCTTCTACTCCCGCGAGCGACCGGTCTCATACTTCCTGTGGAGCGGCCTGCTGGCTGCATTGGGCAGCCTCTGGGCAGGGGTGGTCTCCATCCTGTTGATGCAGAGCTAATTTGATTCAGCTGGCAGCTTTCGACCTGGATGGCACCCTAGTTGACAGCAAGTTGCAGGTTCGCCCGCGTGTCAGGGCCGCCATCGCGCGCGCGCTGGAATATGGTGTGACCATCACATTGGCCACCGGTCGAATGTTCTCCGCGACTCGACCGTTTGCCGAGGCCCTGGGCATTCGGGCACCTCTGATCTGCTACCAGGGTGGTTGGATTCAGGGGTTGGAGACGCCTGTACTGCACCGGGACGCACTCCCAACGTCCCTGGCCCGCGCCTCGATTGCGATGGGCAAGGCCCAGGGATGGCACACCATTCTGTATGCGGATGGTGAGCTCTACATCGACGCGATGCGCCATCCCCAGCGCTTCTACGAGCAGCTTCTGGGGCCTGCACCAAGCGTGGAGCCGGAGTTAGTGTCGGTGCTCGAAAACCACACGCCGGATAAAGTGCTGTTCGTGGCCGACCCGGACGAGATTCCCGGAATGGAGCGTCTGCTAACGAGCGCCTTCGGATCGGAGGCCGAGGTCGTTCAGTCCCATGCTCGCTTCATCGAGATCGTTCCCCAGCACGTCACCAAGGGGCGCGCGCTGGCGTGGCTGGCCGACTACTACGGGCTCCCACGCCACGCAGTGCTGGCAGCCGGCGATCAACAGAACGATATCTCGATGGTACTGTGGGCCGGCGTGGGGATCGCTATGGGCAACGGCGTCCCCGCCCTCAAAGCCGTTGCCGATTGGATCGCGCCGTCGCTCGAAGAAGATGGCGCGGCTGAGATCTTCGCCCGCTACATACTGCCGGAGCCTGGCCTGGCCGAAGTGCCGGCGAATTGACCCTCAGGAGGAAGCAAACTGACCGCGCCCATCATCTCCATCCGCAGTCCCGGCGCCATCGAACGGGCAGCAGCGCTGCTGGGTGAGGGCGAGTTGGTCGTGGTGCCAACAGACACCATCTACGGAATCGCAGCCCTACCTGGCGGGGCACACCCCGATAGCACCGGCGCCGACGTAGTCCGCCGGATCTACGATGCCCGCGAGCGTGAGCCCGAGCCAGCACTTCCCTTTTTGCTGGCTTCCCGGCCCGATATGGGCCGGCTGACGCGGCCCAATATCGCCGCCATACGCCTGGCCCGGCGGTTCTGGCCCGGATCGCTCACCCTGATCCTACCCCCTTCACCAGATCTGCCGGCTGCCCTGAGGGCCTTCCCAATCGCCGTCCGCGTGCCCAACTTCCCGGCCCTGATTCCCCTGCTGACGGCCATTGGCGGATACCTCCTCACGACCGGCGCGATCCGCTCCGGCTACTCTCCAGCGATCACCGCAAGTGAGGCGAACCAGCTCTTCGGCAACGACGTGGCGCTGATTCTGGACGGCGGACGCACGCCATACGGTATCCCCTCAACCATTATCGACTGCGTCTCAGATCCGCCGGAAATTCTGCGACGGGGGAGTATCCCGGATGAACAGATATGGCAAGTCCTGCAGTACACCAGCCCTGATCGCCCCTTGCCGGAAGAGCCGTGAGCAGCACGCAAGTGAGTCGTGGCGCGCATAGACGTGCAACCACGTGGCTGCCGCTGATCCTGACGTTGCTGTTGGCCGCGGGTCTGCGCTTCTGGCACTTGGATGCCCAGTCCTTCTGGAACGATGAGGGCAATACGGCACGGCTTGTGGAACGGCCCGTTCCGCTCATCATCGAGGGGGCGGCAGGCGATATCCATCCTCCGGGGTACTACCTGCTCTTGGCCGCCTGGCGCGCCGGGGTGGGAGAATCGGAATTCGCGCTACGCAGCTTCTCCGCACTCTGTGGCGTGGGCATGGTGGCTGTAGCCGCCGCTTTAGCGCGCCGAGCTGGCGGTTGGCTGCCGGCATGGGGGGCCGCGGCCCTGGTTGCCGTACATCCGTTGGCTGTCTACTACAGTCAAGAGGCCCGGATGTATGCCCAATTGGGGCTCCTGTCGGCTCTGACGCTCTGGGCTGCCACCAAGTTTGTCTACCTGACCCGGCGAGCCCCGGCTGATCACTGGTATGATCGCCGCTACCTCACCTGGGTGCTCTCTGCCACCTTGGGCCTGGGCGTGTGCATTGCCGCCGGGCTCTACACTCAGTACACGTACGTGCTCCCGCTCGCAGGTCTCAATATGGCGTTCGCCCTCAGTTGGCTGACGCGCCGACCACGCCGCTGGCTAACGGTCGCGGCCTGGATTGGGGCGCACGCTCTGGCCGGCGTCCTCTTTCTGCCGTGGGCGCCCACCGCTCTGGGAGCGACCGGCTGGCGACCCCCAGACCTCAACACCGGCGAAAGCCTGCAGGCTATGACACGCGCGATGCTCAATGGCGTGGGCCAGTCCGGCAAAACAGGAGGGACCATCCCCCTGATCGCCGTGGGACTCCTGGGCCTGTGGGCGATCTGGAGATCAGTGCGCCCGCGCACGCCGCAGGCCGCGCAATTCGTCACGTGGGCAGCCTTATTGATGGCGGCGATGCCGCCGGTCGTGATCGCCATAGCGGGTATCTACCGCCCTGCATACCTGAAGTTTCTCACGGCGGCGATAGGGCCACTCGCGGTGTTGCTTGCGGTGCCGCTGGGATATCTAGAACCACGGATTAGCGACCGACTGGCCGCTACGTCACCTGCTTTGCGCGCCTCAAAGCCTCAAGCCCCCACGCGATCTTGGCTGCGCTGGGCACTGGTGGTGCTTCTGCTGGGCCTTGTGCTGTCGGCACAGGTCCGCGCGCTAGTGACCCTGTCCACAGATCCCACGCTCAGGCGCGACGACTATCGCGGGATCGCTGCCGCCATCCGGGCCGCAGGTCGCCCCGGTGATGCAATCTTGCTCAATGCGCCCAATCAGTGGGAGGTCTTCACATACTACTACCGGTCGGAGCACGGTGACATGCTGCCTGTGTACCCGGCACCGTATCGCCCGACCCAGGGGGAGGCTGAGGCTTGGGTCGATGGAATCGTGGAACAGCACGAAAGGCTCTTCGTGCTCTTCTGGGGCGACCTCGAATCCGATCCGGACCGCTGGATCGAACGCGCACTGGCGCAACGTGCCTTTAAGGCCGATGATACGTGGATCAGCTCGGTGCGTCTGACGCGCTACGGGACCGCGCCGCTCCCCGGCGGGCCCGACGCCGATCTGGATGTGTGTCTGGGTGGGTGCGACTTGATCCGGCTCTTGGGCTACGCCCTCGCAGAGCCAACGCTTCGGCCCGGGGACGTCGTGCCGTTGACCCTCCTATGGGCCGCCGTGCAGCCTCCTCCTGAGCGATACAAGGTTTTTGTGCACCTTGTCGATGCAGATGACACACTCATCGCGCAGGTCGACACTGAGCCGCAGGGCGGGTTCCTACCCACCGATAGATGGGTGCCGGGCGAGACTATCGCCGACCATTATGGTCTCTGGCTCCCGCCGCAACTGGACGCGGGTGTCTTCCGGCTGCGCGTAGGTATGTATGCGTTCTCGGGCGATCGGCTGCCCATTGACAGCGCTGACACGTTGGTGGGAGACGCACTCGATCTGACGACAATCACAGTTGTGAACACCCCGTAGGGTACCGCTAGGTCTGAAGATCGCCCGCCCCGGGCGCTGCGGTCTGCGGGGCCTCAACAGCCTGGAGATCTACCGCGCGAAAACAGCAACCACTGCGGGCACGGCGGTAAGCGAGTCGATCTGCGGCCCGTCTGCCATCCACAGGCCGCTCGAGGTTCCACCATCAAGATTGAGCGCTACATCGATGTCCAAGTCCGAGTCTGCTAGCCAGACCGCCAACTCGTTCAGACTCAGATACCCCCGAGCCGCCACCAGCAACAGGATCCGCCCCTGGCGATCTTGCGCGACCACCGTGCGCCGCGAGGGGCGCCCGTCGTCAGCATCGGCGGGAAATCCCATTACGCCCCCCGGCTTGACCAGCACAGGAAAGCTCTGAATGGCTTCCCGCAGGGGCTCGCCGGGATCGTAGGGCCACGAGCGCAGCCACCGCACCGACACACGATCGTCGGAGGTCACCGCGAGCATGCCGGCGTAATCGGGGAGAGGTGTGCCAAAGCGCTCCCCTTGTGCGATGGTCAGTCCGGTCACCGCCAGCTCGGGCGTGAAGTAGCCGCCGTTTGCGACCAGAAGCGCGCCAGTCTGACCGGCCCAGACACTCACCGGATATGCGGCTTGAAGGGCGTAGTGGACTTCAAAGCGTACCGAATCCGGGTCAAGACGGACGATGGTGACTCGCTCAGTAGTCTGCCCCGCCGCTACGTCGAGGCCCCGAATCTCCATCCCAGGCTGCACGCGCTGCCAACCCGTGTCCGGCGGCAGTGGCGTTGGTGACGGATAGAGCGTTGGCACCGGGGATGACCCCGGTCCAGCTGGCGTGGTGGCGGTCGCCAGTGGCGCTGCCGTAGGGATCGGAGGCCCGCCCCCGCACGCTAGCACGAGGGTCAGCAGCAGCACGCTCAGAAGTAACCGCCATCGTCGCCTCACCATAGCATCTGAGTATAACGACGACGCGCTCACGGACAACCCCGAGCGTGGCGACCGGCCAGGTCAAGCTACGACCTGTCCCTGCAAGCTGCAAACGTCTGGCGCCTTAGGGCAGCCCGAGTGCTTTCAGATACCCGCCGTTGATCCTGCACGCCCCAAAGGCGACGTTTTCGAGGAAACTGTCGAGCATCTCGGCGGCCACATCGCGTGGCAAGCGCTGCTCGCGAATCTCCTGGTAGGTACATCGGGGGTGCTCGGCGAAGTCGGCCAAGGCGTCCCACCCTTCGGGGCGCCGGATCGAAGCGATGCAGCGATCGGTGTCGAGCCGCTTATAGGTCCAGAACGCCCAACCGATGCCCTCAGACTCCAACAGGGTGCGGAAGTCGGTGATCCAGGCGTAGGTGTTCTCGCCTGACTCGCCCATATAGAGAGGCACGTTGTGCCGCCGGCTAAACTCCAGGTAGGGCGCGATGAGCTGCGGGCTAACCGGCTCCCAATAGCGATGGAATGTGTACGCCGCTCGCTCGTCGAACGGCTCTCCGAAAACTGCGAAGTTGGTGTTCCACTGGGCTCCGCCGAGGAAGACGATGTGGTTTGGATCCACCTCACGGATTGCGGCTACGATCCGCCGGTAGAGCGGTTCCAGCAGCGGATTCAGGCGTTCAGTGTCGAAGTACGTCGCGATCGGCTCGTTGAGCAGGTCATATCCGAGCACGATAGGCTCATGGGCATACCGTCCAGCCAGCGCTTGCCACAGACGGATCGTCAGGTCCTGGCTCGCCTCGTCCTCGTACAGAAACGGATAGCCATGGCTGTCATCGATGTTGTCGCCCGTTTGCCCTCCAGGAGCCCCGTGCATATCGAGCACAATGTACAGACCGACCTCGCGACACCACGCCACCAAAGCATCTAGCAGGCCATATCCGGGCCCCTCTAGCGCACCGGAGGGGTTGGGGCTGACGAATAGCCGGTAGTTGAAGGGCACCCGTATGTGATTGAGCCCGGCATTTCTCAGGAACGCCACGTCCTCCAGGGTGATGTAACGCCGGAAGAAGGCCGACCAGAAATCCGCAGCCGCGTGCTCGCCCACCAGTTGGCAGATCAATTCGTTGATCAGCCGGGGAGAGCTGGCACGCTTGAACCCGAACATATAGCCCTCGGCAAGCAGCCAGTTCCCCAACCCCATACCCTTGAGCAGCATCGGCTCCCCATCCGGTCCCAGAAACTGCCGCTCCCGTATCGTCACATACCCGGTTCCCATTGTCATCCTATGCCCCCTTCTGTACGATCTTGGTAGACTGCTTGATGCCAGCATTGCGTATCAAGTGTTAGCAATCCCCTCAGGGAATTCAGATTCCTTCCAAGCCCTAGATGCTTGCCGATACCGTCAGCCGTGGCTCGGCCATCACCAGCGAAAGCGCCAGCGCCACCGCCGAAAACACCGCCGAGATCGCCAGCAGAACCCCGAACCCCACGCCGTCCACAATCAGGCCACTCGCCATCTCGGTGAAGCGTGCCAGGCCGAAGAGTGTGTTGGCGAACGCCAGGTACATCGGTCGTTGGGCGTCCGGCGCGAGATCGAGGAGATAGTTGGTTATCCCTATTCCCGAACCCGAGCTAAACGCCCCCGCGATCAGGAAGACGGTCGCAAAAGCGTAACCCAACCAACCAGATGCATCGGGCAAGCTACGGTTAGCAGTCCCAATCAATAACGCCAGCAAGGGGGGAACGACCCCAACGACGTTTGTAAGCACAAGCAGCTTGCGGTTGCCCAGTGTATCGCTGACCCGCCCCCAGATCAAGTTTGAACCGATGCTCGCGACGGTACGCGCGCCCAGGTAGAAGCCGAGCATACTCGCCTCGATACCCAGTTCGCGCTCCGCATAGACGATGTAGAACGGCGCTGCCCAACTGCCGCCGGTCAAGGCCAGGCGGACCAGAACGTAGCGCCTGAAAAGGGCATCCTCGCGCAGAAGCTCCAGGCCGCGGCGAAACTGTGCTATGACACGGTCCAGCATACGCACATCGGCAGCCCCATGCACGGGACTCGGCGGTTCCCTCACAATCGCCCACGACCACGCCGTCACCGCCATCGCAACGGCAGCCAAAAAGAAGAGCACCGCCACGTTGAGAGGGAAGTGCAGCCCTCCCGGTTCAGCCAGAAGCAGGCCGACCAGGGAACTGCTCCCCAGCGCGAGGATGCCTCCCCAGAACATGCGCTGTCCGAAGAAAGCGCCACGCCGGCGCGGCGGCACAACCTTGCCCACCACGTCCATGAACGGGATCCCCACCAGTCCCGCACCCAGGCTGAAGAGCGTCAACATGATAAAGAAAGCCCAGGGCAGCCAGGGACTGTGCGCCGGCAGCAACGCAACAATCGCGGCAAAGACCAACAGCGAAGCCGAACGGAAAATCGAGATCAGCCGGTAGAAGGGCAGCTTGTAGGGCTTGCGCTCTACGTAGCCCGCGGCGAGCATCTGCAACAGAAACGATCCGCCAAAGCGCAGTGGCGACACCAGACCGATCAGCACGTTGGACGTGCCCAACTGAGACAGGAACCACGTCAGCACCATCTGCGTATCGACGAAGACGTCTCCCACCCGGAAGAGCGCTCCGTTGATGACACCCAGGGTGAAGTTGCGCCGTTGATCGTGCGGACTCAGGGAGAGCGGCTCGAAAGGGGAGGCTAGGCCGGCACGACCTGGTTCACAGGTCGTGCCGGCAACTTCGGCCGAAGCCGCCTGCAGTGCAGACTCAGGCATCGAGAGTCCAGGCAAGCTCCAGTTCGTGCAACTTGGTCGTAGAAGGCATGCCCGTGACCTCGTCCCATCCCATCATCGCGTAGAACTGGGTCACAGCCGCGTCGAGTGCCTCGGGCTCCACTGGCTTTTCGGACACCGTCCCACTGAAGTGAGGCGTGGCCAGCCTGGCGGGGAGTGTGTCGTCAGCGCGCGTCCAGCCAGCGCGCATGTTGAACAGGCGCATCATCGTGACGAAGCGTTCACCAGCCTTCGCCAGTTCCCACAGATTGGTCCGCCATCCCGTGATGGCGCGCACGAGTTCGACCTTCTGATCCGTAGACCACGGCACGAAATTGCACAACCCAAGGGCATTCTCCAACCACTTCATGTTAGCCGTGACCATGTATGCATGCACCTTGGCGGGGTTGAGCACGGTCGTGGGCACGGGCGTGAAGACCCCCATGGTCTTCCAACCTTCACCCAAACTATCGCGGGCAAGGCCCTCATCCCAGATGTTGTGCATATGGTCGGCACCGGTCGGCGAGACAGCATAGCCCAGGGCCTGACCGTGACGAGTACGCGCCTCGTGCATCGGCAGCGGCTGCTTGTGACAGTTCAGGATGTACTGCTTAGCCTCGTCGCCGATCCTGGCCGCCACATACTCGTTGCCTTCCGCAAGCAGGTCGCCCAGGCCCACACGATCGGCGATCATCTGTGTCATCGCCACCATTGCCTTACCGTTGCCAAAGCGCAACTCCAGGCCGCCTGTGTCTTCCATGTTCAGCAGTTCGTTCTCGAAGCACTCCATGGCAAATGAGATCGCCATGCCAGTGGCGATGGTGTCCAGGCCATAGGCGTTGCAGATCTCGTTGGCCTTGGAGATCGCGCGCAGGTCGTCGACGCCGCAGTTGGAGCCGAACGAACCAAGCGTCTCGTACTCGGGGCCGCCGTAGATGGGATCGACCTGGTAGTCCTCATCTTCGACTTTGACGACGCGCTTGCACCGGATTGGGCAGGCGAAGCAGCCACCACGATCGATCAGCACCGTGTCGCGCATCGCTTCGCCGCCGATCTTCTCGTTGCCCTCAAACTGCCCATCCTGGAAGTTGCGGGTAGGCAGCTTTCCCTGCGCATGCAGACCTGTCAGGCCGCCCGGCGTGCCCAATTCGTGCATTGACCAGGCCATATCCTTCCAGTTGGTCGTCATGTACTTGGCCAGAGCCTTGACCCCTTCCTCGTCGGCAAGCGGAATCGCGGTCCGCCCACGCGCCACAACACACTTCAGCTTCTTGGATCCCATCACGGCACCCAACCCTGTGCGGCCTGCGGCGTGTTTCAGATCGTTGATCACGCATGCGTAGCGCACCATCTTCTCCCCTGCCGGGCCGATAAGGGCCAACCGCGCGTTACGCTCGCCCAGCTCCTCCTGAACCTTCGCCTGGGTCTGTGCTGTCGTCAATCCCCAGAGGTGATCGGCCGGGCGTAGTTCCGCTTCACCGTCGTGAAGCCAGAGATAGACGGGCGTCTCAGCCTGCCCGCGGACCACGACCGCGTCGAACCCAGCCCGGCGTAACTCGGCGCCAAAGAAGCCACCCACATCCGCCTCGCCATACCCCCCCGTCAACGGCGACTTGCCACCGACCGCGCTGCGACCCGATCCTGCGACGGGCACCCCCGTGATGGGGCCGCCCGCGAAGATCAGCAGGTTGTCGGGGCCGAGGGGATCCACATCGGGCGCCATCTCCTTCAGCAGGTAGTAGGCAACAAAGCCCGAACCGCCAATGTAAGTCCGGTAGAAGAGTGCGTCAGGTTCCTCAACCTCCAGGGTCTGCTTTGACAAATCGACCTTGAGTATCTTGCCAGTATAGCCGTCCATAATCTCCTCAATCTCCTCCAACTGTGATTCCCTCAGTGTCTCGTGGTCTTCTGCTATAACCTAAGCCCAACCCCGCTCAGTTCTGCGGGGGAATCAGGGCGTCCCGAATAGGGGCGACCCATACGTCGTTGTCAATGTCGTAGACGATGAAATCTGAGTCAAACTGCCAGTAGGCCCAGCTCCAACCCGAGGCCTCTGCCAAACGCGCGACAAAGTGTGTGTACCTGGCGCGCGATGGCATGTCAGCCCGATCGTACGCTCCAAACTCTCCCAAATACAGCGGGCGGTGATGCGCTTCTGCCCATGCCTCGGCACGCGTGAAGTCCGCGATAATCGCGTGCTGCTCCTCCGGCGTGGCGTGCCATTCGGTTCCTACGTAATCCTGAAAACTGGACCAGGGCGCGCCCTGGTGCGTGAACTCCATAGGACGGTAGTAGTGCACGGTTGCGATGATCGCCGTGTCGTCCTCGGGCAGCATCAGTTCATCGAGGTGGTCGATGCCATTCCAGAAGGCCGGTCCGATGATCACAACACGATCGGGATTGCTCTCGCGCACAATCGCGTGAGCCTCCAGTAGGTACTGGTTCCAGAGAACCGGCGTCAGGGCCCGGCACGGCTCATTGAGTAGCTCGAAGCAGACCGTCTCAGGCAGACCTCGATAACGCTGCGCAAGCTGCTTCCAGGTCGCCAGGTAACGATCGTGGTTGCCCACCGGATCGTCGCCCATAGCGCCGAACTCGTGCATGTCCAGAACCACCGCCAGGTCATTGCTCAATGCCTGGGCAACGGCCCAGTCGAGCGTCTTCAGCCAGCCTTCCCCAATGTGGAATCGTGGCGCCGATTCCATATGGGCAAAAGGATGCAGGTTGACGCGAACGTGCTCAAAACCGGCCTCCTTGATCAGCCGGAAATGCCGATCCTGCATGCGGGCCCCGGAGCCATCCCGCCAGATTGGGTCATAGCCGATGATGTTGACACCGCCACGCAGACGGCGGTTGAGCTCAAACGCCCGCCCAGCAGAGGTCCGGTCATCGTCGGTAGACATCGCAGTTCCCCCATCTCCTCTAGGATGCAACAAGTCTCCATTCTACACGGATAACCGAAAGGTCAACACGGAGACAGCGGCTCCGCTCAGTGGGGTGGAAAGGTCACAACCCCGACCGCGAACATCGACACTGCCCGCCAAGGCCTCCCTGCGGCTTAAGCGGGTGCTCTTTCAGTCTACACCCATGACAACAGACCTGCCATCACCAACACGTGCACGCGCACGCGCTGTTGACAATCGCGCCAGAATCCACTACCATGGGAACGAACCTAGAGAGTTCGACCCGATATACAACATACAGCAGATGCCCTCCGACCCGTCAGGACCCTCGGGGCCCAACGGGCGATAGGGTGCAGAGAGCAATCCCTGCGCCTGCCGTGTTTGCAAAGGAGGCAGCGCTGCCCGCATCGCCGGGCAGGGCTGCCTTTTTCTTTGCTCGAGGCTACGTTCTGAGTTCGCGTGCCAGTCACCTTCGGCACGATCTATCAAGCAGATTCAGGCTCAATCCAATGGAGGTACAGCTATGTGGATGTTGCGGCTGGATATGACCAATCGTTCATACAAACTGGAGGAAGTCCCCGAGCGCTATCAGAAGCTCGGCGGACGTGGTCTGACGTCGACACTCGTCTATGACGAGGTCGATCCCGAGTGTCACCCTCTGGGCCCCAACAACAAACTCGTCTTCTCGCCTGGCATCATCACGGGCACGTCCGCGCCCACGTCGGCCCGCGTCTCGGTGGGCGCCAAGTCACCGCTCACCGGTGGCATCAAAGAGGCCAACGCCGGTAGTGGTTGGGCGCCAGGACTCGCCCGGATGCACATCAAGGCGATCGTCGTGGAGGGGCAGCCGGAGGACCACGATGGCTACTGGATGGTCCACCTCAGCTGGGTGAATGGCCAACCACAGGTCGCCTTCCTGCCCGCCGACGCGTATGTCGGCCGCGATCTCTTTGAAGTCTATCCTGAAGTCTACGAACGCTTCGGCAACCGCACCTACGTAGCTGGCATCGGAACAGCTGGGGAATTCGGTTACGCCAACTCGGGGATCGTCTTCAACGACATGAAGCTGCGGCCCACCCGCTACGCGGGCCGTGGCGGGCTCGGGGCGGTCATGGGCAGCAAGCACCTCAAGTTCATCGTTGTGGACCCGACGGGAGCTCCCGGTGTGGAGATCGCCAACCCAGAGCTGTTCAAAGAGGGTCAGAAGAAGATGCGCGATGCGCTGATGGAGCACGCCATCACCAAGCCCAAGGGCGGCCTCAACACCTACGGCACCGCCATCCTCGTCAACATCCTCAACGAGGCGGGCGGCCTGCCTACCCGCAACTTCCGCAGCGGGCGCTTCGAGGGCGCCGCCGACATCGCCGGCGAGGCCATTTTCGAGACCAACAAAGAGCGCATGGGCAAGGAGATCTACAACCACAACTGCAGTCCCGGCTGCATCATCCAGTGCTCGAACACGTTGTACGACGCCAACGGCAACGAGATTGCGTCGTGCATCGAATACGAGTCGGACTGGTCGCTGGGCGCCGACTGTGGCATCGCCGATCTCGATGCGATTGGCAAGATGGTGGCGCTCTGCAACGCCTATGGGTTCGACACCATCGAGGCCGGCGTCACCATCGGCGTAGCGATGGACTCGGGCGTGATCCCGTTCGGTGACGTCGATGGTGCCGTCAACCTCCTGCACGAGATGGGCAAGGGCACGCCGATGGGCCGGCTGCTCGGCATGGGAGCCGCCAACGTCGCCAAAGCATTCGGGAACCCGCGATCGCCCACAGTCAAGGGTCAGGCCATGCCGGCCTATGAGCCGCGCGCGGTCAAGGGCATTGGGGTCACCTACGCCACCAGCACGATGGGCGCGGATCACACCTCGGGCTATACAATCGCTCCGGAGATCCTCAGTGTCGGCGGAGCCTCGGACCCGCTCAAGTCCGAAACGGCCAAAGCCGATCTGAGCCGCGCGTTCCAGAAGACAACGGCGCTGATCGACTCCAGCGGTCACTGCCTCTTCATCGCCTTCGCGATCCTGGACATCCCCACCGGCTTCGAAGGCATGATCGATGAGATCAACGGCGTTCTTGGCACCAACATGACCGGCGACGAGGCGGTCGAGATGGGCGCCGAGATCCTGCGGCGCGAGCGCGCCTTCAACGAGCGAGCGGGCCTCACCAAAGCCGACGACCGCTTGCCCGAGTTTATGCGCTACGAGAAGCTGCCGCCGCACAATGTCGTCGCCGACCTGCCCGACGAGGTTATGGACGCCGTATACGGCGAGCTGTAGCACAAGCCCCTTGTGGATAGCAGATGCGGTAGGGGCACCCGCACGGGTGTCTCTACCGCATCGCACATCCCCGCTTGCGCCCCACGGCACCCACATCACAATTGGGGGCATCGAGAGACGGAGCCGGCTGCGATGCAAGTGACAGTCAAGCTATTCGCCACCCTCCAGCGCTATGGCCCTGAAGGTGTAAGAGTGGGCGTGCCCTTCAAGGTTACCCTACCCGAGGGGAGTACGCTAGGGGATCTGGTGGCACAGCTAGGCCTGCCCGAGCGGGAGGTCAAGGTGACCTTCGTGGACGGGCGCGCGCGCCCCCCGGAGTTTGCCCTATCACCCGGCGCTGAAGTAGGCATTTTCCCGCCGGTAGGAGGTGGTTAATGCGGATCGACGTTCATCTGTATGGGCCGTTAGCTCGCTATGGGGGCAGCCATCGCAACATCGCCGCCCAGGTCACCCTCGACCTGGCGGAGGGCGCCATGTTGCGCGATCTCCTGGAAGCCCTGGAAATGCCGACCGAGGCTCGCGGCATCACATTCATCAACGGCAACCTCAGTGCTATGCCGGGGCTACAGCCGGATCTCGACCATACGTTGCACGACGGCGACCGCATAGCCTTCTTCCACCCCAAAAGCATGTGGCCCTTCCAATACCGGCACGATGTCGCCGCAATCGGCGAGTTCAAGGAGGCCCTGGCTGAGAGAAACGACCACGGACTGCGATCCAGATACGACGGCGAAGAGATGACCTAGACACAGCATCTTCGTTGTGGCCCCAGGTATTAGACGCCTTTAGGAGGCTGCGATGTTGACGGATGCCGCGAGAATCGGCGAGCGGATACTGACCGGGCCCGCTGGTGCCTGGTTCCGTGGTGAGCTGTGGCTCGCTTATGGAGCGCTCGATGGTTCGCTCATCATCCGGTCGGTGGGCGTCCATCAGAATGCGGCAGTCACGACTCGACGTGCCCCTGGCTTCGCAGCGGGCATGGAGATCTCGGCGACTGCGTGGGCAGATCGTCTGTATGTGCTGTTTGGCACTGCCGGTGAGGGTTATCGACTCATCTCCACCCGCGATGGCGTCGTATTCTCATCGCCCACACCCTTACCGATCGACGGCTTCACTGGGATCGCGGGGCTCGCGGCCTATGCGGGGGGGCTCGCGATCCTGTGGGCTGAAAACGCCGGGGGGCGTGCGCACCTTCTGCAATCCAGCAATGGGGGCGCGTCTTTCAATGACACCACGTTGCCCTTCGCTGTCGCGCCGCTTCCTGGCATCACGGCCGATCCCACCATGGCCGACCTGTTCATTGCCTTCGGGAACCGCCAGGGTGGCCCAGGCTCCTTCACCATCGCTGCAATCGATCCATCGGACCCCGCCATAATGCTCCGAAGCATCAACACCGCCACTCCCGTGAACGCCTTCAGCACTGGGCTCTGCGCCACACGCTACCGCAATCAGCCCGGCCTGCACGTGGCCGTTCAGGAAGCGGTGGCCGCGGGGTTCGGTTACTATCAGGGCCGCAGCGCGCCTGCCGACCTGGGGTCCGTCAGCGGGGAAGAGCCGTTTGCCCTACTGGCTCACGATCTGTCGCTTACCTGGGACGGCACGCGCGCTTGGGCGGCATGGCGCGGCGACGTCGACGATCTGTGGGTCGGGCCGTACGTCACGCTGTTTGACCTCCCCGAGGAATTGCGGAGCCTCCTCGGGGAAGAGTGCGATCCACGCGAGTGTCCCGTCGACCCGCGCCTCGTGTGCTCCGCCAGCGATGACGTGGTCTGGAAATACGTCGCGCCGGCGATCCGGAATGCGCTGCGGGGCGACCTCGTAATGACACCCGGCGATGGCAGAGGGTTGATCAGCACATTGCTCGACAAGCTCCAGCCTCGCCAGTACTTTGACCACATGGGGATTATGGTGCGCGACTATGATCGGGTGCGTCACGCTACAATGGCGCACGCGCGCCTCAACAAACGCGACCCGGGACGCTTCATGACCGGTGAGTTCTTCGGCGAACGAGCGCCGGTTGATGGATTCCGCCCGGACGCGTTGACCTACGGTTGGCCGGGAACGATCACCCAATCGGTCGAAGACGGCTTCTTCACCGGCTTCAACACCATTGATCCCACCACGGGGCGCCCCTTCAACCCCCAGGGCGATTTCCTTGCCCTGAATCCTGGTGTTGCACCGCTTCCCCGACCCGCCGATGATGCGCCTGCAGATGTCTGGGAGGCGTGGCGGCGTCAGCAGCGCTTTGCCGACCCTGAGTACCCGGGCGACGAACCCTATGGGATCACCAACCTGCCCAGCGGACCGTCTTACCGCATGGACACAAACCAGGTTATCGAGCCGATCGTCGTGAAGCCAGACCCGGCGCTGGAAGCCACGGATCCTCGCATTCGTGCAGTCCTCCACCGAATAGCGGATGCCGCCGAACGGCTCCATGGACACTATCGCTTCTACTGCTACACCGATGCGCAGATTGCGTTCGATCCGGCGAAGGAAGGCCCACCAGCCGACGCCCCCATCTGGTATGGGAAGCCCCCCGGTGCAGCTTGGAGTGCGGGCACCAAGCCCGTCGTCTGCTCGAGTTTTGTGTGGGCAGCGGTCCAGATGGCCAATGCCGAGCTTCCGCGTATTGAGGTGGAAGGCACCGTCACCGAGAGTCCTGACGAGCTGTTGACGTCCCCTCCCGTCGATGGCCTGTACCGCTATCTGGCCGACGAGCGGAAAGCCGCCGGACAGGCTCTCCACACGCTCGTCGCGCAAAAGGTGGAGCAAGACGTCTACCAGGCACTCCAAGAGGCCGAGCACGAGAATCGACTGGCCATCGACCTGGGCCGCATCGGACTTGCGGGCCTGATTACATTGCTGGCGGGTCCGGTCGCCGGTGCTGCGGCTTTTCTCGGCGTGACCCCGGGCAACATCAGCGCGCTCAAGCTACTCCTCGAGGATATGCCCGACAATGTAGCCACCCAGCTGTGCAACACGTTTGCCCGTGATCGCGCCGACGAAAAAGACGACGATCTCTGGGAATCGCCGGGGGAAGGGCTGGCGGTGTCGCCCGACGACATCAAGGAGTTCTGGGACGCACCCGACCGCACATCGAACCGCGAATGGTGGCACGGTCTGTACGGCTACACCGAGAGGATGCTGCTGACTACCGGTCGGTTCGAGCCACAGCGTCTGCACCGCATCGACCGCTCGCCAGGCCCCGCGTATGTCTGGGGCACAGTAACGTACCGCGGCGAGCTTATCCTCGGGGCGCGCGTCCAATTCGGGTGCGACAGCGCGCTGACCAACACGCTTGCCGACCGTTTCCCCAGGTACCAGCTCGAGCTGAGCGCCGGTCGCTACGAGGTTGTCGCTACAGCCTACTGGCCCTCCACCCAGGAGCTGTTGACGGGCCGCCGCCTTGTGGACATTGTCCCTGGTGACCAGGCCGGCCCGATCGACATCGAACTCGAAGATCCGCCCGAATGGCGCCGCCTCCTCCGATGCACGGGCCGTATCGATCTGGTGCGCCGGGTAGTCATTGGCGAGGACGATTGGGCACACACGGCCATCAACCAACAAGCCACAATGGTCAAGGCGCCCACAGACTTCGGTCCTCCGCCCGCGGGAGCCTCGTTCAGCACCTGGAGCACTACTGCTATCAGCCAATTCGCACAGCGCTTCAACGTGCGCGTCGACATCAACATAGAGCTCCAGGATGATCTCTCGGTTGTGGTGAAAGCCCGCTCCGCGCTTTGCGAACACTACTACGACCACGACCGCCCTCCCAACGGTGATGAGATTGTCACCTCCAAAGAGCACACCCCGGTGACCGTGCCTCCGGACGGAGCTACGACATTGACATTCGACCACAACA
>Ga0123332_1001953_pt1 | contig 19943 bp, 16 predicted proteins | sample BioC12SIPDNA_4_FD_89958 | JGI IMG/M metagenome (GOLD analysis project Ga0123332, IMG submission 89958) | Anaerobic biogas reactor microbial communites from Washington, USA - Biogas_R2_A C12 SIP DNA | ecosystem: Engineered > Bioreactor > Anaerobic > Unclassified | place: Washington, USA...
AATGGCGTGGTGGTGACCCCGCTGCTGCCGCTGATGGCCGATCCGGTCACCGCCATGGTCGATCGCGTCACCGCGATCCGCAGGCTGCAGCCGTGAGCCGCGGTGACTGAAGCCGGCCGCATGAGCACTGCCCTTCCCTGCCCTGCCCGAATGCGCGCAGGGTGCCGTCGCGGCGCCGTTCGTGCTATCCAGTGCGCGGCCCACGACCCCCAGCCAGGTACCCGATGACCCAGGCCCCGAACGGCGAACGCCGCCGCCTGTCCACGCCCGCGCGGGTGATGATCGGCCTGCTGCTCGGCGCCGCGGCGGGCCTGGTGCTGGCGGCGATCGATCCGGCGCGGGCGACGCAGGTCGCGGACGTCGTGTATCCGGTCGGCAGGCTGTGGCTGAACGCGCTGCAGATGACGGTTGTGCCGCTGGTCGCGGCGCTGGTGGTGGTCGGGATCAACTCGGCCGCGGACGCCGCCGCTTCGGGCCGCACCGCGCGCACCGCGATGTTCGTGTTCGTGGTGCTGCTGGCGCTGTCGGGCGCGTTCGCCGCCGTGGCCGCACCGGCCGTGCTCTCCGCCCTTCCCCGCGACGAGGCGGTGGTGGCGGCGTTCCGCGCCGCGATCCAGGCGCCCGAGGCGCTGCCGCAGGGCACCGACCCCGGTGCATGGCTGTCGGGCATCATCCCCAGCAACGCGATCGCGGCCGCGGCCAACAGCGCGATGCTGCCGCTGGTGGTGTTCTCGATGTTCTTCGGCTTCGCCCTGACCCGCATCGATGCCGAGCGCCGCGCGCGCCTGCTCGAACTGGTGCGCACCCTGGGCGACACCATGATCGTGATCGTGCGCTGGGTACTGTGGGCCGCGCCGCTGGGCGTGTTCGCCCTGGTGCTGGCGGTGTGCGCGCGGGTGGGCCTGCACATGCTCAGCGCGCTCGCCTACTACATCCTCACCCAGTGCACGCTGTACATCGCCATCACCGGGCTGCTGTACCTGGTGGCGACGGTGGCGGCGAACGAACGGCCGGCGCGGCTGGCGCGGGCATTGCTGCCGGTGCAGGCGATCGCGGCCAGCACCCAGTCCTCGCTGGCCTCGCTGCCGGTGATGATCGAGAGCGCGCGCACGCGGCTGGGCTATCCGCTGGCGGTGACCTCGCTGGTGCTGCCGATGGCAGTGTCGCTGTTCCGCATCGCCAGCCCGCCGCAGTACATCGTGGTCGCCTCCTTCATCGCCTGGCTGTACGGCATCGACCTGGGCGCAGGCCAGCTGGCGATCGCGGTGGCGCTGGCGATCGTGGTCAGCATGGGGTCGGTGGGCCTGCCGGGCCAGGTCAGCTTCATGACCACCAACATGCCGGTGACCCAGGCCATGGGCCTGCCGGTCGAACCGCTGGGCGTGCTGCTGGCGGTGGACACCATCCCCGACGTGTTCGCCACCGTGGCCAACACCTCGGCCGACGTCACCGCGACCGCGATCGTGGCCAGGCGGACCGGGGCGATCCAGGAGCCGGACGTCGCGGGCTAGCGCCTGCGGTCGCGGCTGAAGCCGCTCCTACAGGCCCCCCACCGCTGTAGGAGCGGCTTCAGCCGCGACCACCAAGTCAGACAGCATTCCAGAACGGGTATTCCGCCACCCGGCGCACGAGCCCGGCACGGACAGGGTTCGCCACGATGTAGCGCGCGACTGCCTGAAGATCGTCTTCCCGGCGCAGCGCCCGATCGTGGTACCCCCGCGCCCACAATCCGCCGGACCGTCGGCACTCGCGATTCACGGCATGCGCACTGCGACCCTTCAGGATCCGCGCGGCGGTGCCGAGCGACCCGCCATTTCCGAGCTGCAGCAGGCAATGCGCGTGGTCGGGCATCAGGACCCAGGCAAGCAAGGAGAATCCCTGGACCGGGAGGGCAAAGGTGCGCGCCGCCGCGCAGGCCGCGACGAAGTCGGCGAACACGGGTTCCCTGTCCCGTGTCGCGAACGTCACGTGGTACACGTGGCGTGGCAGGGAGACACGCCCCTTGCGTAGCGCTGCGTGGCCACGCCGACCGCATGCGTCCCTGTCCATTCGGGAAGCGCGGCGGTAGGCAGCATCCGGTGCCGTCGGGGATCGACCCGAGCCGATGTCGGACTGTGGGTCGCGGCTGAAGCCGCTCCTACATGTGTGCCGCCGTGCAGGAGCGGCTTCAGCCGCGACGCGGGGCGCTACAGCAGCTTGCTGCGCCGCATCTCCAGGGTGCGCTCGGGCGGCATGAACGAATCGGGCCGGGCCGAGGCCCAGAAGGCCCGGAACACGGCGTGCTCGGGGACGCCGTCGAGCAGTTCGCCCGGCGCGAGGAAGCGGTACAGCGCGGCCAGCGAACGCACCTCGGTGGGCGCGACGCGGCGCAGGATGTGCTCGGGCCCGAGCTGGGACGGATGCTCCAGGCCCGCCGCGCCGAGCATGTCGCGCAGCGCCCGCAGGGTGTTCTGGTGGAAGTTGAACACGCGCGTGGCCTTGTCCTCGACGTCGAGCGCGCGCCAGCGCGCCGGGTCCTGGGTGGCGACGCCGGTCGGGCAGTGGTCGGTGTGGCAGCTGCGCGACTGGATGCAGCCCAGCGCAAACATGAAGCCGCGCCCGGCATTGCACCAGTCCGCGCCCATGGCCACGGTGCGGGCGATGTCGAACGCGCTGGCGATGCGGCCGGCGGCGGCGATCCGGATCCGGTCGCGCAGGCCGATCCCGACCAGGGTGTTGTGCACCAGCATCAGGCCTTCGTGCATCGGCACGCCGACGTGGTTGATGAACTCCAGCGGCGCGGCGCCGGTGCCGCCTTCGGCGCCGTCGACGACGATGAAGTCGGGCAGGATCCCGCTCTCGAGCATCGCCTTGGCCACGCCGAACCATTCCCAGGGATGGCCGATGGCGAGCTTGAAGCCGGTCGGCTTGCCGCCCGACAGTTCGCGCAGCCGGGCAATGAACGCCAGCAGTTCCAGCGGCGTGGAGAACTCCGGATGCGACGCCGGCGAGACGCAATCCACCCCCACCGGCACGCCGCGCGCGGCCGCGATCTCGGCGGTGACCTTCGCTCCGGGCAGCATGCCGCCGTGCCCGGGCTTGGCGCCCTGCGAGAGCTTGAGCTCGATCATCTTCACCTGCGGGTCGCGCGCGTTCTCCGCGAAGCGCACGGCATCGAACCGCCCTTCCCCGTCGCGGCAGCCGAAGTAGCCCGAGCCGATCTCCCACACCAGGTCGCCGCCGCGTTCGCGGTGGTAGGACGAGATCGAACCCTCGCCGGTGTCGTGGTAGAAGCGGCCGCGCCGGGCGCCCTCGTTGAGCGCGCGGATCGCATTGGCCGAGAGCGCGCCGAAGCTCATCGCCGAGATGTTGAACACGCTGGCGTCGTAGGGCAGCGACTGCGCGCCGCCGACCAGTACCCGGAAGTCGTGCGACTCGGCGTGGGCCGGCACCAGCGAATGGTTGATCCACTCGTAGGCCAGGCTGTAGGGATCGTGCTCGCTGCCGAACGGCACCGTGTCGCGCTCGCTCTTGGCGCGCTGGTACACCAGCGCCCGCTTCTCGCGCGAGAACGGTACCTCGACCAGGTTGTCCTCGATGAAGTACTGGCGGATCTCGGTGCGGATCGACTCCAGCCCGTAGCGCACGTGCGCGCTCACCGGGTACAGCCGGCGCAGGGTCGAGCGCGCCTGCAGCACGTCGGCCAGGCCCAGCACGGACAGCACCAGCGCGGGGACCGCCAGCCACCACCAGGCCGGCGTCCATCGCAGCGCGAGCAGCGTGGTGGCGATGGCGATCGCGATGCAGGCGAACCAGGTCGAGCGGCGGTGGAACATGGATCCCCGTTGCGACGCGCCGGCGTTGGCGCGCCCCCATGATCACACAGTCCCCCACGGACCCTGTAGCAGCGGCTTCAGCCGCGACCCGCTCCCGCACCGGCACGATCGGTGCCCGCGCGGCCGGTACGCGCCGACGATCATGCTGGGATCGTGAGGGCCCAGCCGGCGACGTGGGGTCGCGGCTGAAGCCGCTCCTACAGGATGCTGGAGGTGGTGCCCGAGGCCGGACTCGAACCGGCATGACCGCGAGGTCGAGGGATTTTCGTACCACTTCGGCTTTCGCCGCCGGCCGCGGCCGTTCGTGGTCTGGAGCACGCCTTCACCATGGCGCCGATGCGCGACAGGTGCCCGCCGTCTGCTCTCTACACCTTCCCCGCTGGACTGGGGCTTGGCTCGGCGTTGGCGCGGGCGGTCGGCCCAGGGCGTTCGCCGAATTTGACGGGTGCCACCCCCGGCGTTTCCCCCGGGGGGCTCAAACGTTCTTCAAGTCCCTTGTGTCTACCGATTCCACCACTCGGGCGTGGCCGGCGACGCGCCTCCCCAGCGGGGAGGGATTGGAGGCCTGGGTCGGAATCGAACCGGCGTACGCGGATTTGCAGTCCGCTGCATGACCACTCTGCCACCAGGCCGGTGACGCGCGCCACGGATAACGATACACGCCCGCGGGGCTGACAAACAAAGCCCCGGCGGTGCCGGGGCCTTGTCGAAACTGGAGCGGGAAACGAGGCTCGAACTCGCGACCTCAACCTTGGCAAGGTTGCGCTCTACCAACTGAGCTATTCCCGCGTTGAGCCGTGCATTTTACCGCCCGTCCGCGCGCTGTCAACAGCATTGCGCTCGCCGTCGCGCAGGACCGGCCAGGCCGCGCGCAGGTACGCCCACCCCGACCACAGGGTGAGCAGCGCGGCGCCGCCCAGCAGCCAGTCACCGACGTGGAACAGCGGCACGCCCATCCAGATGTCCGTGCCTGGCTGCAGCGGGTACCGGGGGTTGATCGAGTACAGCAGGCACGACAGCGCCACCATCTGGGCGGTGGTCTTGATCTTGCCGATGGTGGCGACCTTGACCGTGGCCCGCTGGCCCAGTTCGGCCATCCATTCGCGCAGCGCCGAGACCGCGATCTCGCGGCCCACGATCACCGCCGCCCAGAACGCCATCCAGGGCGTCGGGTGGCCCTGCACGATCAGGAACAGGGCCACGGCCACCATCAGCTTGTCGGCCACCGGGTCGAGGAAGGCGCCGAACGCCGAGTACTGGTGGAAGCGGCGCGCGATCCAGCCGTCCAGCCAGTCGGTGACCGCAGCCAGGATGAACACGAACGCGGACGCGAAATTGGTCCACTGCGAGGGCATGTAGAACACGGCCACCAGCACCGGGATCAGCACGATCCGCAGCAGGGTCAGCCAGGTGGGGATGGTCAGCTTCATGTCGGGCGTGGGGGGGCTTGGACGGGAGCATCGGCCTCGTGCAGGCCATGCAGGGTCGCATAGATTCGCTTGGCCAGCGCCTCGTTCACGCCCTCGACCTGGGCGATTTCCTCGACCCCCGCCGCCTTCAGGCCCGGCAGGCCGCCGAAATGTCGCAGCAGGTTGGCGCGCCGGCGCGGGCCGATCCCGGGGATGTCCTCGAGCCGGCTGCTGGTGCGCGCTTTCTGCCGCCGGCCGCGGTGGCCGGTGATGGCGAAGCGATGCGCTTCGTCGCGGACCTGCTGGATCAGCTGCAGGCCCTGGGAGGCGGGGCCGGGGCGCAGCTCGCGGCCGTCGGGCAGCAGCAGGCGCTCGTGGCCCGGACGGCGTTCCTCGCCCTTGGCCACGCCCACCACCAGCACCCCGGGCTGGCCCGGGGCGGCGGCGGCGGGGATGCCGAGCGCATCGAGCACGCTGCGGGCCTGGGCCACCTGCCCTGCCCCGCCGTCGATCAGCAGCAGGTCGGGCAGGACCGCGCCGGGGCCGGGCCGGGGGGCGTGCGGATCCGCGGCCTGCTCCAGCGCCGCGGCGGCGCGGCGGAAGCGCCGCGTCAGCGCCTGCTGCATGGCCGCGTAGTCGTCGCCCGGCTCGATCCCGGCGATGTTGTAGCGGCGGTACTGGCTGCGCACCGCGCCTTCGGCGTCGAACACCACACACGAGGCCACCGTGGCCTCGCCCATGGTGTGGCTGATGTCGAAGCACTCGATCCGCGAGGGCGCCTGCTCCAGCCCCAGCAGTTCGCACAGCGCCGCCATCCGCGCCTGCTGCGCGGCCTGGCTGCCCAGTTCGGTGGCCAGCGCCATCTCGGCATTGCGCCGGGCCAGGTCGAGGTAGCCGGCCCGCTCGCCGCGCACGCCGTGGCGCAGCTGCACCTTGCGCCCGGCCGCGGCGGTGAACGCCTCTTCCAGCAGGGCCTGGTCCTCGATCGTCCGGTCGAGCACGATCTCGCGCGGCGGCGCCTGCTCGCCGTAGTACTGCGAGACGAACGCCGCCAGCACCTCGGCCGGGTTGTCGCTGCCGTTGGTCTTCGGGAAGAACGCCCGCGTGCCGAGGTTGCGGCCGTCGCGGAACGCGAGCAGGACCACGCAGGCCTGGCTGCCCTGCATCGCCACCGCCAGCACGTCGAGGTCGGCCGCGCGGCCGTCCACGTACTGGCGCGCCTGCGTGCTGCGCACGCTGGCCAGCAGGTCGCGCAGGCGCGCGGCTTCCTCGAAGTCGAGCCGCTGGCTGGCCGCCTCCATGGCCTCGCCCAGTTCCCGGGTGAGCTCGTCGCTGCGGCCTTCCAGGAACAGGGTGGCGCGGCGCACCGCCTCGGCGTACTCGCGCGCCGGCGCCAGCCCCACGCAGGGCGCGGAGCAGCGGCCGATCTGGTACTGCAGGCACGGGCGCGAGCGGTTGCGGAACACGCTGTCCTCGCAGCTGCGCAGCTTGAACAGCTTGTGCATCATGTTCAGCGTCTCGCGCACCGCGGTGACGCCGGGATACGGGCCGAAGTAGCGGCCGGGCACGTTGCGCGGCCCGCGGTGCAGCGCCAGCCGCGGCCACGGCTCCTGGGTGACGAGCACGTAGGGATAGCTCTTGTCGTCGCGCAGCAGCACGTTGTAGCGCGGCCGCAGCGACTTGATCAGCTGGTTCTCCAGCAGCAGCGCCTCGCCCTCGGTGCGGGTCACCGTGACTTCCATGCGCGCCACCTGGGCCAGCATCGCCATGGTCCGCGCCGGCTTCGGGGAACCGCTGAAGTAGCTGGCCACGCGCTTGCGCAGCGCGCCGGCCTTGCCGACGTAGAGCACGCTGCCGTCGGCGGCGATCATGCGGTAGACGCCCGGCGCGGTGCTCAGCCCGCGGGCGAAGGCCTTGCCGTCGAAGGGGGGCGCGTCGGGGGCGCGGGGGCCGGGAGCGTTGGCCTCGCCGGTCATTCGCCGATCGGTACGTGGCGCAGGGCCCCGGATCGCGGATCGAAGCGGAGCACGGCATGGGCATCGGTGTCGGCGATCCAGACCGCGCCGCCCGCCACCGCCAGCCCGGCCGATCCGTGCAGGCGCTGGGGCAGTTCCACCGTGCTCAGTTCGCCGCCGCCCAGGCGCAGGCTGCGCAGTGCGTCGTTGCCGGCGTCGGCGATCCAGAGCACGGGCGAATCGGGGTCGAGCGCGATCGCCAGCGGCTGCTGCAGGCGTGCCTCGGTGCGCGCGCCATCGGCGTTGCCGTACTGCCACTGGTCCACGCCCACGAGGGTGGAGACCGCGCCGGTCCGCGCGTTGACGCTGCGGATGGCCGAACCGGCCGCGTCGCAGACGTAGAGCATCTGCTGCACGGCGGCCAGCGCCACCGGTTCGGCGAACGCGGCCCCGATCCCGCCGCCGTCGGTCACCGCCAGGCGCCCGGAGCCGGCCAGCAGCTCCAGCCCCGGCTTGCCCAGGTCGTACTTCCAGACCCGGTTGTCGCCGGCGGTGGCGATGAACAGCCAGGCGCCGCTCAACGCCACCGCGCGCGGCTGGTCGAGCGCCACCGCGCGCGGGTCGTGGATCGGGCCTTCGGCCGGCGTGCCGGCGCGGCCGGCGCCGCAGATGGTGTCGATGTCGCCGCTGCGCAGTTCCACCCGGCGCACCGCGTGGTTGCCGCTGTCGGCCACGTAGAGCGCGTCGCGCCACAGGCACATGCCGTGCGGGCGGTTGAACGCGGCCAGCTCCATCGGGCCGTCGATGAAGCCGGGGCCGCCGCTGCCGAACTGGCGCAGCACGCGCCCGGACTGGTCGCATTCGAGCACCCGGTGATGCTCGCTGTCGGCCACGTACAGGGTGTTGCCGTGAACCACCAGGCCGGTGGGGAAGCGCAGCGGCAGCGGCGGCTCGCCGCCGCGGCGCATCTCGATCGGGTCGGCGTTGGGCACGGTGGGCACCAGCTCGTCGGCCAGCGCGCTGATCCGCGCATCGAGTTCGCGGATCGGGCCGTCGCCGACGATCCGCTCGCGGATCCGGCCCTCGCCGTCGATCAGCACCACCGTCGGCCAGGCCTCGATGCCGTAGTGCTGCCACATGGTCCAGTCGGGGTCATGGCCGATCGGGAAGTCGTGGCGCTGGCGGTTCAGGCGCTTGCCGATGCGGCGCGAGTCGCGCTCGCTGTCGAACCGGGGCACGTGCACCGCCACCACGTTCAGCCGCTCGCCGTGGCGTGCGCGCAGCCGCGCCAGGTCGGCCAGCCGGTGCTGGCACCAGGCCGAGCCGGCGTTGATGAACGCCAGCGCGCAGACCTTGCCCCGCAGTTGCGCCATGCGCAGCGGCGCGAGCAGGTTCAGCCACTCGACGCTCGGCGGGAACTCGGGGGCGACGGCATCCATGCGGGGATTATGCGTCAACCGGCTGCGGGCGGTCGGCCAGCCGCGCGACGATGCGCCGGGCGGCGGCGTCGACCAGGCCGAAGACGTGCTCGAAGGCCTCCGGGCCGCCGGTGTACGGGTCGGGGATCTCGGCGCCCTGCCCCAGGCCCGCCCATTCGAGCAGCAGCGCGCTGCGGGCGGTGGCATCGGCGGGGGCGCGGGCGCGCACGTCGGCCAGGTTGCTCGCGTCGGCGCACAGCAGCCAGTCGAAGTGGTGGTAGTCGGCGGCGCGCAGCTGGCGGGCGCGCAGCCCGCGCAGGTCCAGGCCGTGCCCGAGCGCGTTGCGCACGGTGCGCGGGTCGGGCGGATTGCCGATGTGCCAGCCACTGGTGCCGGCCGAATCGAGCTCCACCCGGTGCCCGAGCCCGGCCTGTTCCAGGTGGTGGCGCAACAGGCCCTCGGCCAGCGGCGAACGGCAGATGTTGCCCAGGCACACGACCAGCAGGCGCAACGGTTCAGACATTCATGCTCTCCAGCAGTGACTGGGCGCGGGCCAGGTCCTCGGCAGTGTCCACGCCCTGGGGGAACGGCTCGGGGGTGGGCGCCACCGCGATCGGCAGGCCGGCCTCGAGCACGCGCAGCTGTTCCAGCGCCTCGATCCGCTCCAGCCGCCCCGGCGGCATGGTCGCGAACCGGCGCAGGAAGCCCGCCCGGTAGGCGTAGATGCCGATGTGGCGCAGCCAGGCGCCGGCGGGCACCAGGCCCGCGTCGCCGCGGGCGAAGGCGTCGCGGTGCCAGGGCACCGGCGCGCGGCTGAAATACAGGGCCTGGCCGTTGTCGGCCACCACCACCTTGACCACGTTGGGGTCGAACAGCGCCTCGCGCGAGCCGATCGGCTCGGCCAGGGTCGCCATCCCGGCGCCGCTGTCCGCCAGCAGTTCCGCCACGCGGCGGATCCCGGAGGCCGGAGCGAAGGGTTCGTCGCCCTGCAGGTTGACCACGATGGTGTCGTCGTCCCAGCCGGACAGGTCGGCGCATTCGGCCAGGCGATCGGTGCCGGACTGGTGGCCGCGGCCGGTCATCACCACCTGTACGCCGCAGCCCTCGAGCGCGTGCGCGATGCGCTCGTCGTCAGCGGCCACCCGCACCTCGCGCGCGCCGGCGGCGAGCGCGCGCCGGGCCACGTGCAGCACCAGCGGCTCGCCACCGAGCAGCCGCAGCGGCTTGCCGGGCAACCGGGTGGCGTCGTGGCGGGCGGGAATGGCGACGACGAAGTCGAGGGGATCCATGGCGAGGATTCTACCGGTTGCCTGGCGATCACATTCGCCGCCAGGATCCTGGTGGCGGTCCCGTCGCCTCGCGGGCCACTGCAGGAGCGGCTTCAGCCGCGACCGGCGGACATGCGGACAGCCATGCGTGGCAGGCGATGTGGCGAGGCTGCGATCGGCAGCTTCTCCCCATCTTCGTGGGTGGTCGCGGCTGAAGCCGCTCCTACAGGGAATGCGGGTCAGGCGGTGGCGGACGACCTGGGGCCAAGACGGTCGAGCAGCGCGATCCAGAAGGCTTCGGGCAGGCGCGCGTCGATGCCCACGCTGAAATAGCGGTCGTTGGCGAAGGCCCGGCACTTCACTGCGTCCTTTTCGGTCAGAAGCACCGGCAGGTCGCTGCCGAAGCGCAGGTCTTCGGCCACGTAGCGGTGGTGGTCGCCGAAGGCATGCGGCACCACCGCGATGCCGTGCCCGCGCAGCATGGCGAAGAAGCGTTCCGGATCGCCGATGCCGGCGACGGCGTGCACGCGCTGGCCGGCGAACGCCGACAGCGGCAGCGGACGGCCGCCGGCCATCGGCCGCGCCGGGCCGGGTTCGAACCACATCGGCCATTCGCCGAAGCCGGCGGCCAGGTCGGTGTCGGTGCCGACGTTGAGGACCCGGAAATCGCAGTCGCCGCCGCGCGCCGGCGGTTCGCGCAGCGGACCGGCCGGCAGCAGGCGGCGGTTGCCGTAGCGGCGGCGGCCGTCGATCACCTCGATTTCCAGGTCGCGCGCCAGCCGGTAATGCTGCAGGCCGTCGTCGCACACCACCACGTCGCAGCCTTCGGCGACCAGCGCCCGGGCCGCGGCCACGCGGTCGCGGTCGACGCGTACGCGCACGCCGGTGCGCGCGGCCAGCAGCACCGGCTCGTCGCCGCCGAGCGCCGGATCGGTGCCGGCGTCCACCCAGCGCGGCGTGCCGGCGTCGGCACGGCCGTAGCCGCGACTGGCGATGCCCGGCGTCCAGCCGGCCGCGCGCAGGCGCTCGACCAGGGCGATGGTGAGCGGGGTCTTGCCGCTGCCGCCGGCGACCAGGTTGCCCACCACGACCACCGGGCGACCGGCGTGGCGCGCGCGCAGCAGCCTGCGCCGGTACAGCCCGCGACGCAGGCCCGCCACGGCGCCGTATACGGCCGACAGGGCCTGGGCGTACAGGGGCACGCGCGCGCCTTCGTACCAGTGCCGGGGCGGCTGGCCGGCGCGACCGCTCATGCCTCGCCCCCGTCGCGGAACTGCATCCGGTGCAGGTGCGCGTACAGGCCGCCGCGGGCCAGCAGCTCGGCGTGGGTGCCCTGCTCCACGAGCCGGCCCTGGTCGAGCACCAGCACCTGGTCGGCGTGCTCGATGGTCGAGAGCCGGTGCGCGATCACCAGGGTGGTGCGATCGGGCATGAGCCGCTCGAGCGCTTCCTGCACCAGGCGTTCGGATTCGGTGTCGAGCGCGGCGGTGGCTTCGTCCAGGATCAGGATCGGCGCGTCGCGCAGGATCGCGCGCGCGATCGCCAGCCGCTGCCGCTGGCCGCCCGAGAGCATCGCCCCGTTCTCGCCGATCGGGGTGTCCATGCCCTGCGGCAGGCGTTCGATGAACTCCCAGGCGTTGGCCGCCTCGGCCGCCGCGCGCAGCGCCTGCGGATCGGCCTCGGCGGCGTAGGCGATGTTGGCCGCGACACTGTCGTCGAACAGCATCACCCGCTGGCCGACCAGGGCGACCTGGCGGCGCAGGTCGGCCAGGCGGTACTGGTCGAGCGGGACCCCGTCGAGGGTGATGCGGCCTTCGCTGGGCTCGTAGAACCGCGGCACCAGCCGCACCAGGCTGGTCTTGCCGCTGCCCGAGCGGCCCACGATCGCGGTTACCGTGCCCGGCGCGGCAGTGAAGCTGATCCCGTCCAGGGCCTTGCGGCCGTCGTCGCGGGCGTAGCTCAGCGACACGTTGTCGAACACCAGCAGGCCGCGGGCGCGCGCGAGCGGCACGCTGCCGGAGTCGGCCTCCTCCTCGGCGTCGAGGATCGAGAACAGGCGTTCGGCCGCGGCCACGCCGCGCCCGATCACGCTCTGCACGTTGGTGATCCGGCGCAGCGACGGGATGATGCCCATCATCGCGGTCATCAACTGCACGAACTCGCCGGGGTTGAGCCGCCCCTGCAATGCTTCGCGCACCGCCACCCACACGATCGCCGCCAGCGCCAGGGCGGCCAGGATCTGGACCAGGGCCGAGGAGATCGCGCGCGTGGTCTCGACCTTCATGTTCAGCCGCAGGATGCGGTTGGCGAAGGCCGAGTAGCGGTCGCGCTCGAAGGCCTGCGCGCCGTACACCTTGACGTCCTGCTGCGCGGCCAGCGACTGCTCGGCGCTGGCCGCGAGCGCGCCCATGCCGTCCTGGATGCCGCGGCTGATCCGGCGGTAGCGCCCGCCCACGTACCAGACCAGCACCCCGATCAGCGGCGCGATCAGGATCATCGCCAGGGTCACCTTGACGCTGGTGTAGAGCATCAGGCCGAACAGGAACAGCACCGTCAGCCCGTCGGTGAGGATCGCCTTGAGCGCGTCGGAGCTCGCCTGGGTGACCTGCTCGGTGTCGAAGTTGAGCCGGCTCACCATCGCCGGGACCGCCTCGGTGTCGAAGCGGGTGCTGGGCAGGCGCAGGTACTTGCCCAGGACCAGTTCGCGCAGGTCCCGCACCACGCTGCGGCCGACCCGGGCGATCCCGTAGTCGGTGGCGAACGTGGCCAGGCCACGGACCAGGAACAGCCCGATGATCGCCGCCGGCAGCACCACCGCCATCTCCGGCTTGGGATCGACGAAGCCGTCGTTGGTCAGCGGCTCCATCAGCCAGACGAACGCCGCGCCGGCGGCGGCCTCGACGATCATGGCCGCCATCGCCGCCAGCAGGAACGGCCAGTACAGCCACGCATGCCCCAGCAGGCGCCGGTAGACCGCCCAGGCGCCCTGCCCGGCCCCGGATCCGTTGGCGTGGTCGTCGCTGCTCATTGCGGGCTGGCGGCCGGCGCCTCGGGGGCGGTCGCGTTGGCCACGCGGGTGAAGCCGAGCTGGCCCAGCGCCTCGTAGGCGGTCACCACCGCCTGCCACGGCGTGCGCGCGTCGGCGCGCAGCAGCACGGTGCGGTCGCGGTCGTCTCCGGCGACCTCCACGATCGTGCGCTTGAGCGATTCGACGTCGGTGCGCAGCGCCTCGCGGTCGTCCACGAAGTAGCGGCCGTCGGCGTTGATCAGCAGGCTCAACGGGTCGGACGCGGCGTGGGCCTCGCCGCCGGCCCGCGGCAGTTCGATCTTGAGCACCGAGCGTGCGTCGAAGGTGGTGGTGATCACGAAGAAGATGATCAGCACCAGGATCACGTCGATCAGCGGCACCAGGTTGATCTCCGGGACGTCCTCGGCGCGGCGGTCGCGGATGCGCATCGCGTCAGTCCTGCCCGGCGGCCGCGGCATCGGCGGGGATCGCCGCGACCGCGGCGGCCGCGCGCCGGGCGCGGGGGTCGATCACGTCCATGAGCTGGATCGCCTCGTGCTCCATCTCGACGATGTAGCCATCGATGCGGGCGCGGAACCAGCGATGGAACACCAGCGCCGGCACCGCGACGACCATGCCGGCGGCGGCGCACACCAGCGCCTTGCCGATGCCGCCGGCCAGCTGGTTGACGTCGCCCACGCCGTGGTCCATCACCCCCAGGAACATCTGGATCATGCCGACCACGGTGCCGAACAGGCCCAGCAGCGGGCCGGCTCCCGCGATCGTGCCCAGGGCGCTCAGGAAGCGCTCCATGCGATGGGCGATGTGGCGGCCCACGTCCTCCACCCGCTCGCGGATCTCCTCGCGCGGCCGGTGGCGCACGTCCAGCGCGGCGGCCAGCAGCGCGCCCAGCGGCGAATTGCGGCGCAGCGACTCGATGTGGGCCGGGTCGAGCTTGCCGCGGGCGGCCCAGGCGCGGACTTCCTCGCCCAGCCCGGGCGGCAGCACGGCCTGCCTGCGCAGCGCCCAGAAGCGTTCGACGATGATCGCCAGCCCCACGGCGGACAGCAGCAGTAGCGGAATCATCGGCCAACCGCCGGCCTTCACGAGTTCGAGCACGCACTCCCTCCGGCCCGCCCGGGCCCGTCATCCATGCCCGATAGAATATCCCAGTGCCCGCCGGCACCGCCCCGCTCACGGCGCGCCATCGGCGCGGCGCACCGCGTCCCACAGCCGCGGCCGTCCGGCGCGCTGCGTGTGCACCCGGATTCCCCCGCGCAGCAGGCGCACCCGCACCGCGCCGTCGCGCGCGCTCACCGGCACCTGCGCGCCCGCCAGCGTCCAGCGGCGCACCACGTCGGGCGCCGGGTGGCCGAAGCGGTTGCCGTGGCCGGCCGAGACCAGGGCCAGGCGGGCGCCCGTGGCCTGGACCAGGGCCGGATCCGACGAACCGCCGCTGCCGTGGTGCGCCACCAGGACCACGTCGCTGTCGAGTCGGCCGGGGTGGTCGTGGACCAGCATGCGCTCGACCACCTTGCCCACGTCCCCGGCCAGCAGCGCCGAACCATGCGCCGAGCGCACCTGCAGCACGCAGCTCGACTCGTTTCCCATGGCCGGGAAGTACAGGTCCGGATGCAGGAACCGGAACTCCACGCCGTCGGCCTGCCAGGCCGAACCGGCCAGGCAGGGCGCCGCGCCGCCGATCCGCGCATCGCTGGCGGCGAAGACCGGACCGTCGGGGAAGCTGCGCCGCAGCGCCCGGTAGCCGCCGGCGTGGTCGGCATCGCCGTGGCTGACCACGATCCCGTCCAGCCGCCGCACGCCCAGCGCATGCAGCGCAGGCACCACCACCCGCTCGCCGGCGTCGAAGCCCTCGGGCACCGCCGGCCCGGCGTCGTACAGGAACGCGTGGCGCGCGGTGCGCAGCACCACCGCGGTGCCCTGCCCCACGTCCAGCATCACCAGTTCGAACTCGCCGGGACGCGGCAGCGCCCGGTCGGGCCACAGCAGTGGCAGCAACAGCAGCGCCGCCAGCGGTTTCCCCGGCACGCCACGTGGCAGCAGCAGCCAGAACGCGCCCAGCAGCGCGAGCGGAAGCGCGAACCACGCCGCTTCCGGCAGCCACCACAGCGCGACCGGCCCGTCCGCCAGCGATTCGAACAGCGGCCACGAGGCATCGAAACAGGTCGCCGCGAGCCGCCACGCCGGCCCGCCCCAGCCCGGATGCAGCGCCTCGAGCCCGGTGCCGGCGAGCGCCAGCGGCACCACCACCAGGCTCCACCACGGGATCGCCACCAGGTTGGCCAGCGGCCCGGCCAGCGAAGCCTGCCCGAACAGCACCGCGGTCAGCGGAAGCAGGCCGAGGGTGGCCACCCACTGCGCGGCCAGGAAGCCGCCGACCACCGGTTGGCGTCCGCCTGCCGGCAGGCACCAGACCAGCCAGGCGACGCCGGCGAAGCTGAGCCAGAAGCCGGCCGTGAGCACGGCCAGCGGATCGACCAGCAGCAGTGCGATCGCCGCCAGCGCCAGCGAATCGCCCACGCCCATCGGACGCCGCCACAACCGCGCCAGCACCACCATCGCCACCATCAGCACCGTGCGCACCGTGGGCAGCGCGAAGCCGGCCACTGCGGCATACCCGGTCGCGCCCAGCAGCGCGCCCACCGCCGCGGCCTGCGGTCGCGGCACGCACCGGCCCAGCGCGGGCAGCAGCCACCAGCCCGCGGCCACGGCCAGGGCGGCGAACCCGGCCACCAGCCCGACGTGGAAGCCGGAGATCGCGACCAGATGGGTCAGACCGGTGGCACGCAGCGTGTCCCAGTCGACGTCGCCCAGGCCGCGGGTATCGCCCAGCGCCAGGGCGCGGACGAACCGCGCCGCCGGCCGCGGCACCTGCGCGTCGATCGCCGTGGCCATGCGCTGGCGCCAGCCATCGATGCCGGCGCCGCCACGCAGCTGGCGCACCGGTTCGGCCTGGCGCACGTAGCCGGTGGCCGCGACCCGCGCCGCCAGCATCTGCTTCTCGCTGTCGCCCTGGCCCGGATTGCGCAGGCCGCGCGGCGCCCGCAGCCGCACGGTGAACCGCCAGCGGCTGCCGGCCTCGATGGCCAGGCGCTTCCCGCCGGTGGCGTCGGTGCTGGCGCGGTCGTCGTACCAGGACAGGCGCAGCAGGCGACCGCGCAGCGCGACGGGGATCGCCTCGCCGCGGTCCACCCGCAGCAGGAAGCGGGTCCGGCGCGGCTCGTGCACCGGCAGCTGGACCACGGTGCCGGTGACTTCGAAGTCGCCGCGCTCGAGCGCCGGCGGCAGCTGTCGTGACAGGACCCAGGCCGCGTGCAGGCCGAACAGCGCCGCGCCCACCGCGAACGCACCGGCCGGCCGCCACCAGTCGCGCTGGCGCGACCAGGCCCAGGCGCCCGGGAGCAGCAGCGCGGCCAGGCCGGCCACGGGCGGCAGTGCCGGCAGCCGCGACGCGGCCAGCACGCCCAGCACCAGCGCCAACGCCACGCCGGGACCGAAGGGAGGCCGCACGGGGCGACCGGAGGACAGGCCGTCCATGGTCTGCGCTCGCTCGGGAGTCCGGGCGAGTGTCCGCGCCGGGCCAGGCGCAGGGGATCGGGACGGGGATCGCGCCGGTGTAGGGGAATGCCGGCGCCGGATGCAGGGCGCCGCGGCGCCCGGGATTCAGCGCAGTTCGAAGGCGTCGGCGTCGAGCATCGCCGGGAAGTGCTCCCGGTGCTCGGCCAGCGGCGTCCACTGCAGGGTGGTGGTCGACACCACCTCGGCGTCGCTGCACTCGTTCACCGGGTGGCCGAGGAAGTCGTACACCGCGCTGTCGCCGTCGTAGCGCAGGCCGTTGCCGTCCTCGCCTACCCGGTTGAGCCCGGCGACGTAGCACAGGTTCTCGATCGCGCGGGCGCGCAGCAGGGTCTTCCAGGCGTGTGCGCGCGGTCCGGGCCAGTTGGCGACGTAGATCAGCAGGTCGAAGTCGGGCGCGCCGGGGCGCTCGACGTCGTAGCGGTTGCGCGAGAACACCGGGAAGCGCAGGTCGTAGCAGACCAGCGGGCAGATCCGCCAGCCGCGCCATTCCACCGACAGGCGTTCGCGCCCTGGGGCATAGCGCTCGTGCTCGCGGGCGTAGCGGAACAGGTGGCGCTTGTCGTAGTGCTCCAGCCCGCCGCCGGGGGTGGCCCACAGCAGGCGGTTGAAGACCTTGTCGTCCACCCGCAGCTGCACGCTGCCGCAGATCGCCGCCTCGAGCCGGTCGGCCTGTTCGCGCATCCAGGCCACGGTGGGCCCGTCCATGGTCTCGGCCTGGGCGATGGCGTCGTTGGAGAACCCGCTGGTGAAGGTCTCCGGCAGCAGCACCACGTCGGTGGTGCCGCGCAGGGGAGCGATGAGGCCGCCGTAGTATTCGCGGTTGGCGTCCGGGTCGTGCCAGCGGGTGGCGCCCTGGACCAGGGAGATGCGCAAACTGTTGTCCATGGCCATGAGCCTAGCCGAAGGCACCGGGAACGGGTAGCCATGCCGGCCGCCCGTCACCGGGCGCCCCAGGCCCCGGCATGCTGCGCGCGCTAGAGCCGCTGCAGGCGCTCGATCGCGGCGTCCAGGGTGGCCTCGTGCTTGGCGAAGCACAGGCGTGCCAGTCGCTGTCCTGGTGGCGGCGCTTCGTAGAACGGCGACAGCGGGATCGCGGCCACGCCCTTCTCGACCGTCAGCCAGCGGCAGAACGCCGCGTCGTCCAGGTCGCTCACCGCCGAGTAGTCGACCAGCTGGAAATAGCCGCCGGGCACCGGCAGCGGGCGCAGACGCGTGGTCGCGAGCTGCTCGCGGAAGCGGTCGCGCTTGGCCTGGTAGAACGCGCCCAGCTGCTCGTAATGCTCCGGGTGCGCCTGCAGCATCGTGGCGAACGCGTGCTGGCCCGGGGTGAAGGTGCTGAAGACGTTGTACTGGTGCACCTTGCGGAACTCGGCCGACAGCGCCAGCGGCGCGATGCAGTAGCCGATCTTCCAGCCGGTGCAGTGGTAGGTCTTGCCGAAGCTCGACACCACGAACGCGCGCTCGCGCAGCGCCGGGTAGCGCAGCACCGACTCGTGCCGGCGGCCGTCGAACACGATGTGCTCGTAGACCTCGTCCGAGAGCAGGAACACGCCGGTGTCCCGGACGATCGCCTCCAGCTCGCGCATGTCGCCTTCCGAGAACATCGCCCCGGACGGGTTGTGCGGGCTGTTGACCATCAGCATCCGGGTCCGCGGCGTGATCGCCTCGCGCACGCGCTGCCAGTCGGGGGCGAAGGTGGCCGGGTCCAGCGGCACGTGCACCGCGCGCGCGCCGGCCAGGTCGATCGTCGGCTCGTAGCTGTCGTAGCACGGATCGAGCACCACCACTTCCTCGCCCGCGCGCACCACCGCGTGCACGGCGTTGAAGATCGCCTCGGTCGCGCCGCTGGTCACCGTGACCTCCGCGTCGGGGTCGGGACGGTGGCCGTAGACGCGCAGGGTCTTGTCGGCGATCGCCTGGCGCAGCGCCGGCACGCCGGTCATCGGCGCGTACTGGTGGTGGCCGTCGCGCATGGCCTGGTCCAGCGCCGCCACCAGCGCCGCCGGCACCGGGAAATCCGGGAAGCCCTGCCCCAGGTTCACCGCGCCGTGCTCCTGCGCCAGCTGCGACATCACGCTGAAGATGGTGGTGCCGACCTTCGGCAGCTTGGACTGGATCATCTCGACTCGCGGTGACTGTGAGGAACGGGAGTTTACGATCCGGGTCCGATGGGTTACACCTGTCGCGATGTTTCCAACGCGCAGGCATCGCCCGGTGACGGACCGACCCGCGGACCGGGCCTGCGCCTGCGCGCGCCCCGGCCACCGCGGCCGCCGGCGCTGCGCGAGGCGGCGCTGACCCGGCATGCACGACGCAGGTACACGCCTCGACGCCGCGCGCATGATCGCGCTGCTGCAGGCCTACCTCGAGGCCGAGTACCAGTGGCAGCACGAGGGGTCATGGCATGACATCGTGGTCGGCCTGCCCACGCCGGGCCTTGAGCTCGCCTACCCCTCGGCCACCTCCTTCGGCCTGCTGTCGGCCTGGAACCCGCATTCGGTCGAGCGCAGCAGGGAGGAGAACCGGCGCGCCGACGACGCCCTGCACGAGGTCCTGGCCGCGAGCGGACACCGGTTCCTGCCGGCGTTCGCCCAGGCCCCCAACCGCACCTGGCGCGAGCCCAGCTGGCTGGTGATGGACATGGATGCGCCAGGGTTCGACGCGCTCTCGCGGCGCTTCGGACAACTCGGGTCCCTGTGGTGGCGCCCCGGGGAACCGGTGCGCCTGCGGATGGACGCGGCGCGGCCGGACGAGCACCCCGACGACGCCCACGTCGACTGGCTACAATGACCGCGATGGCCGACCGCCGGCCGAAGCGCCCGTGATGCCCGACGCCCCTCCCGCCCCCGCGCCGCTGATCGACGTGCGCGGCCTGGGCTTCGCCCGCGACGACGTGCCGCTGTTCGGCCCCCTGGACTTCAGCGTCGAGGCCGGCGAGGCCCTGCTCGTGCAGGGCGGCAACGGCGCCGGCAAGACCACCCTGCTGCGGGCGCTGGCGGGACTGCTCGACGGCGCGACCGGCGAGGTGCGCCTGCACGGCGTGGCCGCCGCCGCGGCGGCCCGCGCCGGCCAGGTGGCCTACCTCGGCCATTTGCCCGGACTGAAGGCGGACCTCGGCGCGGTGGAGAACCTCGAATACCTGTGCGGCCTGCTCGGCAGGCGCGCGGGCGTGGACATCGTGCAGGCGCTGGGCATCGCCGGGCTGGCCGGCTACGAGGACACCCCGGCGCGCAACCTGTCGGCCGGCCAGCGCCGGCGCCTGGCGCTGGCGCGGCTGTGGCTGTCGCCGGCCGAACTGTGGCTGCTGGACGAACCCTACGCCAACCTCGACCTGCCCGGGATCGAACTGGTCAACCGGATGGTCCGCGCCCACCTCGACGCGGGCGGCGCGGCCCTGGTCACCACCCACGGCGCGTACGCGGCGCCGCCGGTGCGGACCCGGCTGCTGGTGCTGGAACGGCGGGAGGATCC
>Ga0123332_1001959_pt1 | contig 19903 bp, 11 predicted proteins | sample BioC12SIPDNA_4_FD_89958 | JGI IMG/M metagenome (GOLD analysis project Ga0123332, IMG submission 89958) | Anaerobic biogas reactor microbial communites from Washington, USA - Biogas_R2_A C12 SIP DNA | ecosystem: Engineered > Bioreactor > Anaerobic > Unclassified | place: Washington, USA...
AACGTGGGATCAGCCAGATTGTCTATGGCCTCCGTATGCAGCCCCAGCCCTTCCACGATCATCTTGGCGAACTGCGCACGCAGCAGCGAGTCGCCCGGCCGGAAGTACCAGAGGCCGGAGCCGTCCGGCGTCTCCGCACCGGAGACCACCGCCTTCCCCCGCAGCGAATCGATATAGGGGTAGAAGATATGATCCGCTCCCACGTCCAGGAACTGTTGCTGGGTGTGCGGCGACACATCCAGACTGTAGCGGAAGTCCAGTGACACGTCTTCCCCTTCGAGACCCATGCCCCATGCCGCCAAGGCATGCCGCGAGAACCCCGGGCTGGAGGTGACCACGCCGCCGTTGTAGCCGGGGGCAAGGGGAACCGGCATCACCTCCACCAAGCCGGGCGCGCTGGGCTCCCAGCTGATCAGGGCTACCCCCAGCGGGGCGCCGTCCTGCCCGTCAACGACCAGGCGCACCGTGCTCTCGAGATCGCCGGAGGGCACTTCCAGGTAGGTACACGCGTAATTGGGGGCCGACACGGTGCCCACGAGGGGGAAGGCATCGGTCAGTTCCACGGCGCCCACGGCGATGTCCAGCGAAGCGTAGCCGAAAGGCGGCAGCGAACCCGCCCGCCCATCCAAGTAGTTCGCCGCCAACCAGTCACCAAACAGGTCATCAAAACGCTCGGGATGCCCGGCGGCCGCCAGGGCGGCTTCAATGCCCGCACGGCCGTCCGCCTTTTCGTCCACTAACCACGAGAGGAACTCGGTCCCGAAACGCTCGGCCGCATAGGCCACGAAGGCCAGGCTGGCCCCATAGTCGGCTGTGGTCTTACCCCAGGCCGTCAGGTTCTTACCCGGATCGGCCGCGAAACCCGCCAGCTCAGCGACGGCCTGCCCGCCGTAGCCACACAGAACCTCGGCGTACATGGAGACACCCTCTTCAACCCAGGTCTCCTCGCGCGTGGGTTGGGAGGCGGTATCCAGCATGTAGTCGCGGTAGTAGCTGATGAGATGAGCGAACTCATGCGCGGCAGTGGCAGCCGCCTGCTCAGGCTCGTACAGCAGGCGGACGATGTCCAGCGAGATCAGCTCTCGGCGGTTGGACACACCGCCGGCAGCCGGATTGATGTCCGCCGGTAGGAAGTAGCCCACATACTGGGGGTTGGTGAACGCGTAGACCAGGATGTGGACCTTCGGGTCACAGTCGATCCCCGGGTTGGGCTCTGCGCCCAGCACGGCGGTGAGAGTGGGGTAGATGGATTCGTCAAATGCCGTGGCGAAATCGCTGATGGCCACGTCGGAAACAGCTCTGTCGCTCTGTACGTAGACAACACAATGCTGTCCCACGTGGCGAACGATGGCGGACACCTGCAGGGGCACGCCGGGGTTGTCCCAATCCACCGCCCAGAACACGTCCTCTTGCCCCACCGGCGGCGTGGCCGCCCTCGCGGGGGCCGGGGCCACCAGAGCCGCGACCGGCAGCACCAGCCAGGCCACCAGCACCGCCACCCACCACGCCCGACCGCGCGGCGCTTGAGCCGTACCACGCACCTGAACCTGCCAGGACACCATCAAAGACCACTCACCTCACCCAGGACGCCCAGCAACCGGCACACGATCTTGGCCGTCTGCCCACGCGTGACAGGCTCCGCAGGGTTCAGGTACAGCAGACCGTCCACACCCGGGGCGCCGGATATGAGACCCGCCTGGTACGCCGACATGACGGCGGCATAATCGGCATCCCCGACTCGCATATCGGCAAAAGGCGATTGGCCTTCCGCCTCCGGTAGAGGGCAGCCCATCGCCTGCGCCGCCCTCACCACCATCCGCACCAGCTGGAGGCGGGTGACGTGCTCCCACGGCCCGAAGCGGGGCGGACCCGTCTCCAGCCCCCGCACAATGCCGGCGGCAGTGGCTTCCTGCACCGCGTCAAAGGGGAAGGCAGCGGCATCCGCCGGGACGTCCCAGTACTGGACCACCGCCGGTTCCACCTGTTCCGTGTGCAACGCCAGCGACGTCACCAGGATCTTGGCCATTTGCGCTCGGTTGAGCATCCCCTCCGGCAGGAAGGCTGTTCCCGCCGCCTGTGGATACCCAGATACGGCGCCCCGCAGGGCCAGAATCCGTATATCCCGTGCGAAGATGTGGTCGGAGGGCACGTCGGTGAACACTTCGAGCGGCGGCGCCGGCGCCAGGATGGACACGGTGCCGTCCCCCTCATTGCCCACCGCCAACGCCTGGGGCCATTCTCCATAGCCCCCCTGGACCCATTCCAGCGCCACCGGCAGGTGACCCACCTCTGCGGTGAAGACCGTCCGCCCCGTGCCGGCATCGACGGCGTAGACCAGGTCCCGCGTCCGCACCGCAGCGGCCAGCCACTCGCCGCCTTCCCCGCTCACGACGCCCATGGGCCGACCCGGCAGCCGGTACGGATCCGACCGGTCCCCGGAGGTGGTGAAACGAGAGACGGTCTCACCGACGTTGTCGGAGACAAATACCGCGGAGCGGGAGGCATCCACGCAGATCCCGAAGGAGCCGCTGCCGGCATGCCGGCGCCAGACCTGCGTGAGGTGATCCAGGTCGATGCTCTGGACCTCACCTCCCAGGTACGCCCCGTACGAAACCACATAGAGACGGCGGGAGGCATCATCCACGGCCATGCCGTACGGCCAGTAGCCGGTGGACAGTGAGGTCTCCGTGCACAGCGCGGCCGGATCCAGAAAGCTGACCACGTCGCTGTAGTGCTGGGTGACAGCGAGAAGCCGTCTGCCGGAGGGACCGGTCACCAGGTCAACTTCCCAGGGATGATCGAGATGCCCGCTCTGCGCCTCCACGCTGCCGTCCCCCGTGTCCAGGGCCACCACCTTCCCGCCCGAGTAGAGCGCCACGTACAGTCGGTGACCGTCATCTGATAGGGCCAGCCCCACGGGCGAGCCCGGAACGGGGAAGCGCCTGGCCACCAGTCCGGTGGTGAGGTCAACCTCATCCACGACCTGGCCGCGGGAGTCGCTCACGTACAGCAGGGGAAGCGAGGGGTGGGAGAGGATCTGCTTGGGCTCGCCCCCCACCACGATGGCGTCCACTTCGGTGAGGGCATCGGCCCCGGCAGGCGCATCCACGGCCGCGCCGCCCGCCGACAGGGCCGGCGCGCACACCGACAGCACGCCCACAAGTATGAGCAGAAGCGCGAGCGTGATCTTCCACAGCGTGCATCTGAGCGAAATCGGCATCCCTCCACGATTATATCCGGCGCCCATGACTCTAACGGCTCAAAAGCTCACGAGCCACTCTCCAGGCGGCGCTGGTAATCGTCGGCAGTCAGCTCAGGAGAGAGAGCGGTAGAGCGACCGGCCGACTCCGCGGCCGCCTCTGTCTGCCCCAACGCCTGCTGCAACCGGCTCAGCCAGTACCACCCGTCCGGCGTATCCACCGGGAGCGCGCGCAGGTCCGCAGCGATCGTGACCGCCACCTCCGTCTCCTCCGGCTTCTCCACCGCCACCAGCCCAGCGTACGCCCACAGCCCCTGTAGCACCGGGTAGTGGGGGCTATGGCGAAGGCCATCACGACACGCGGCGGCCGCCTCCTCGGCGCGGCCGGTGGTGACGTAGAGCCGGGCCAGTTCGGCGTAGAGGGTTATGCCTTGAGGGTCCGCCTGGAGGCCGTGCTCCAAGATCGCGGTGCCTTCCTCCACTTCCGCCTCCTTCTGGTCCGCGACCCCTTCCCGCCACAGTGAGCCACCCGCCACCTGCGCGTATTCCGGGACGTTCGGCACCAAGTGGAAGGCCTCCACCGCCCGGTGAGAGCCGTCCCCCCTCACGGAGGCGGCGAAGGCGGTATCGGCGGAGTAGAAGCGGGCCCCCATCACCACGGCCAGCACGAGGAAGGCGGCGCAGCCCACCTCGGCCGCCGGCCAGACCAGACGGGCCTCCCGACGCGGCTGCATGGTCCACACCAGCCGCCCCCCCGGCGGCGGCGCGCCCAGCGAGCCGCCGCCGATCAGAACCAGCGGCAGAAGCACCACGAAATCCAGCGGACTGACCTGCAGGAAGGCAAGCGCAGTGACCACGTAGGCCAAGCCGGGGACGGCGGCGGGCATCCAGCGCCCTCCCGGCGGCGAAGCCGCCGCCCTGCGCGTGGCCGAAGCTCCCGTATTCGCGGCCGGCGTGGGGCCGCCGCGGGCAAACCTGAGCAGCAGCAGCACCACCGGCGAGAGGAGCAGAGCCAGGCCGAGCAGCAGGCCCGGAACGCCGGAGCCGGACGCCAGCAGCAGTTCGAGTTGGTGGGGGTCGCTCACCGCCACGTTGGGTCGCTCGATGATCGTCCCCGGGGCGACGTGCTCGCGGTAGGCCACCACATACGCCCCTTGGCCGTACCCGGTCAGCGGTCGCGAAGCCAGGGCCTTGAGCCCGATCCTCCAGAATTCAACGCGCGATTGATCGCTCTCGCTCAGAGCGCTGCCTTCTGTCTCGCCCGTGGCCTCCTGCTGCGCCTCCCCAGCAACGGGGGCCAGTTCACTCCCGCGCGGGTTGTACAGGACCACGGACACCGCCACCAGCGCCAGGATCGCCGCCACCAGGGTGGCCCGCCGCCGTTCCCGGGTCAGCCACAGCGCCACGAGAAGCACCACCACGCCCAGGCCCCACGACAGATAGCCGGCCCGGCTCACGGCCAGGATGAGCGCGGCCAGGCCGAGGAGGGATGCGACACCCAGCGCCACCCCCACCGCGCGGCCGAGATCTTGGCGCATGAGCACCAACCCACCGGTCCAGATGGTGAGAAGCGCCAGGCCGGCCAGGTTGACCGGATTACCCGCCGTTCCCGTCATACGCCCCTGCTCCAGATACGTGCCCACGCCCCCCCAGGGGGGCTCCGCGCCCGCCAACTGGAGCACCGAGGCCAGCCCGGCGAGTGCCAGCAGGGCGGCGCAGCACAGGGCGAAGGGGATCAAGGCCTCCCGCGAGGCCAGTGCGCGGCGGGCCACCATGAACAGGAGAGCAGCGGTCACCCACAGCAGGGCGCCGCCACCGCGATTGAGCACGCCGTACCAGGCCAGATTCGAGCTGGGAGAGATGATCGTCACGACGATCTGCCAGAGGCTGAAGAGGACCGCCAACCCGTCAAGCGGGTCGAGCGACAGTCTCCGCACACCCAGCCGGTCTTTGACCAGCCACACCGCCACCAGCAGGATGGCCAGAGGGTAGATCGCCACCACGCGTGGCGTGAAGTACAGAGCGTACACCGCCCGGCTGTAGCCAAGCCCCGCAATGAGAATGATGGCGCCGGCCAGAAGCCCGGCCAGAAGCTCCCAACGCCGAGCCGCCCCCGACCCCTGCACGGCTTTGTGCCCGCTCATGGAGTGATCCCCCTCTGTGTTCCGGCTTCGCCGGCCTGTCAGCGCAGGTCGAGTGCGCGCGCCAAGACCGCGGCTGAGTGCATGCGCAGCAGCGGCTCCTCGGGACGCAGGTAGAAGAGCCCTCTGCCCGCCGGCTCCTCATAGCCTCTGAGCACTCCCAACCCCTTGAGGTAGAGCGCACACTGATAGTGAGCACTCGCGGCGGCGACGTCCTCAAACGGTGCCACCGAGGCAACATCGGCCGTCTCCAGGTCCACGCCGAGCGCGCGCACCAGCACCGAGGCCAGTTCGTCCCGCCGAATGGGCTCGTAGGGCCGGAAGTTGGTGACCGACACCCCGTTCATGAGACCGGCTCCTTGCGCCGCGGCCACCCAATCACCTTCGTCGCCCAGCACTCCCGGGGTAGTGGGCACATCCCAGAAGGGCTGCCCCTTGACGTCCAGCAGTTCGATCTTGCTCTCCGGGAACCGCAGGTTGTAGAGGTTGACCGCGATCTTGGCGAACTGCCAGCGGGTCAGCGAGGCCTCGGGCTTGAACACCTCGGTGGGATAGCCGTTCATGAGGCCGGCCAGCACCACCTGCGTGATCTCGGCCCTGTACATGACAACATCGTAGAACTCGCCCGGCGGGAGGGTGGGGGGGCCGGTCACGGACAGGATGAGCGTGGAGCGCATCTGATCGTAACCAAAGCAACGCCGAAAGCTGGTGCCACTCACCACGGCTGATCCCTCCGAACCGGTCAGGTGGAGCCGCGCCACGTGACTGTCGGGGTCGTCTGTGTCCCGAGAGAGGACCTCGATTCGGCTGATGGTGCCCAACCGCCGCGAGGAGCCATTGACATCGACGACCCCCTCCAGGGCGGCGGACAGGTCCTCGGCGGAGATGGTGAAGGCCCAGGGGTAGCCCGGTCCCCGCCGATCCAAGGAGGTGGGAGGGCAGCTGAGGCTGTAAGGATCGGCCTTGGCCGGCAGGTAGGGATAGGCGCCCACCTCCCAGGCAGTGGTGTAACCGCCGGAGTGGGCCGAGAAGTACGCCTGGATGGGCGCACCGTGGTAGGTGAGCACCAGCCCTGCCGTTTCCTCCGCCGCCTGCGGGATGCCGGGGAACCTGGTCTCGAAGCAGTAGCCCGGCGTCGACAACGTGCCCCGAGTGATGTAGCCCAGATAGGCCTGGTCCCACTGGTTATCATCCAGATAGGGGCTCTGGTTTGCAGCGGCGTAGGTCCGGGCGGCCACGGCCTGGGCTTTCACTGCCTCCAGTGCATATGCGCTGCTGCCCGGCTGGCCCCAGTCGTACTCCACTTCCCCAATGCTGCGCAGGTACTTCTCCAGCCTGACCAAGTTGTAGAGGTTGAGTTGGCCTTCCGTCGACGCCGGGACCACCTGCATCTTGCCCCAGTACTCGCGCTGGGCGATCCATCCCGAGCCTGTCTTGAGGTCAACCGTGCAGCGCCCCTCCTCAGAGACCGGCCGCGCTTCCACCCACTCGCAAGGGCCCTGCTCACCACGCGCCGTGTTCACAAACACCTTCCCATCCTTCAACCAGACGTTGAAGAACGCCCCGGCGGGAATCTGCTCGCTGGTCTCGCCGGAGGCGCCACGCATGACCAGGGTGAGATCGGTCACACTGGCTCCAAGGTCGATCTGCCGGTAGTTCTGCGTGATGCTGTAGACACTGAGCCAGGGCTGGCTGGAGATCTTGACCTTGATCTCCGGGTCAGGCTGAGCCAGAGGCTCCAAGACAGTTCCGGGGTAGTAGAAGTCGAGGATCCAGCAGAAGTCCTTGCCGTCCTTCGCCGCGCCCCAGGCGCCCCACTGGCTCATGCCCACGCCGCTGCCCCACCCGCGCCCGGTGAACACGAAGTCAGCGGCTACCGCCGTCCCGGGGGCGGCGAGCCCTATGGCCAGCGCCACCATCGTCAACAGGCCCACGAGCGAGAGGCAAACGCGGGCGGAGCGCTTACGCCATGGCAGATGCCGGATGTGACCTCGACTGACCATGTCACCACCTTCCGGTCAAGCTGTGGATGAGAATGAGGGTCCGCAGACTGAGGCTAGGGCAAGTGCACGAGATCCGGGTCCCAGCCCAGATACTCGAGCGCACCCCGGGCAATACCGCGGGCCGCCTGTTTCAAGAAGGCCGGGTCCTCCAAGAGCGCGGCCTCGGTCGGATTGTCCATGAAGGCCACTTCCACCATCACCCCGGGCATTGTGGCCGTGTCCAGCACAGTCAGGTTCCGGCCGTACCAATCCCGGCACCCCCGATCGGTCAGGCCAATGGCCTCAACCACCCGCTGCTGCACGACGGCAGCGAGGCGCATGCCCTCGACCGAATAGCCGGTGGCGGGCGTGCCCCAATAGAATGTCTCGGTGCCGTGCGAGCTCCCGTCGCCCGCGTTGTTGTGGATCATGATGAGGATGGTCGCACCCGCCTCGTTGGCAATCTCACCACGCCGCACCAGGTCCTGTGACAGCGTCGGCCCCAGGGCCACATCCTGCGTGCGCGTCATGACCGTGCGCAACCCCACTCCGCGCAGCATCTGGTCAACATGCTTGGCGATGGCAAGGTTCACCGTCTTCTCCGGAAGCCCCGTGAGCACGGAGCACGTGCCGGGATCCCAGCCGCCGTGGCCGGGATCAATTGCCACCAGCGGGTCGTCGGCCGATCCGCCCTTGCGGTAGACGTCCACTACGACCCGGTTGCCCAAGCCTCCCGAGGGGGTCATGACAAAGACGTTATAGCGGCTGAAGGAGCGGAGATCGAGAGCCACGCTCAGCTCCTGGGGCCGATACGACCCCTGACTCACCTGGACCACTCCCACCTCCGGCGAGTCCACCTCTGCCGAGAGACCAGGGGAAGGCGCGAAGCTCTGGCCAACCTGGACAAAGAGCTTGCCACCGTGGACCTCGCTGGTGACCACTCCGGGGGCGGCAGTGAGATCAAGCACCACCCGCGTCCTGTCCGTATGGTCTGAGCTGAAACGGAGGCCGCTCGCCACAGCCAGAGTGGACAACTCGGCCCGATGGAGCAAGAGCGCCGTCTGTGCGCGTGTCACGGCCGCCGTGGGACCCAGATGCCCGGCGCCGTCCCCCAACATGAAGCCACGCTTGACGCACAGGGCCACATACCTCTTGGACTCGGCCGACAACTGCCCCACGTCGGAGAAACCGGCCAGCAGCGTCTGCACCTCCGCGGAGGGGAGAGCTCTGGCCACGGCATCCCAGCCGAAACTCCGGATCAACCACACCGCAAGGTGCTGCCGCTGCAGGTTGTCGTAGGGCCCGAACACTCCCGAGCGGTACCCACTCACCCAACCCGCGGCGCTGGCGGCCTCCACGTAGGCCGCGTAGGTGGCGTCCACATCCTTGAAGCGCGGGGAGAAGGCGGACGGTGTCAGGCCCTGCTGCAGCACAAGCATCTTCACCGCCTGCGCACGGGTCACGGCCTGCCCCGGCCGGAAGGTGCCGTCCTGATACCCCGCCAGCACTCCGGCATTGACCAGGTACTGCACCGCCTCGTGCTCTTGCGAGCCGCTTTTCACGTCGGCGAAGGCCAACACCACGGCGGGCCGGCCGAGTGCGAGCACCAGCAGGACCGCGACAAGGGTGACCAGGAGGCAGAACTCAGCGGGAACAGAGCGCGACGCCTGCGGGAGCGCCTTCAGCCCAGCGACCCGCGCATTTCTCTCCCCGGCAGGCATGACTGCTAGAACTCGGCTCCGTTGCGCCACAGCCGGAGGGCACGAGCCAGAACGGCGACCGCTTGAGCCCGCGTGGCATTGGCTTCCGGCCGGAACGTGCCGTCGCTGTAGCCACCCACGATACCCAGGGCGGCCGCGAGGCCCACCTCTTCGACTGCCCAGCAACTGCCGGCCGTGACATCCTTGAAGGAAGCCGTCTTGGCCGGAGCCTCCTGGAGCAGGTCCGCAGACACGGCCCCCAACGCCCGGCAGATCATGGCTGCCATCTGTGCCCTGGTGATCAGCACGTCAGGCGAGAAGCGCCCGACGGCCGTCCCCTTCACAAGTCCGGCGGCGGCCGCCGCCTGGATCTCAGGGTAGCCCCAGTACGCGGGCGATACGTCAGCGAAGGCCCGAGGCGACGAGGCAGCGCTCTGGGCGTTGACCTTCTCCGGGAGGAAGGTGCGGGCCAGGAAGGCGGTGAACTGCGCGCGGGTGATGTCCGCGTACGGGCGGAACAAACCGTCCGACGAGCCCCGCACCACTCCTGCTGTGCACAGCAGACCCAGGTCATTGTAGAACCAGTCGGCAATCTTCACGTCAGTGAAGCGCGGAGCGCCCGGGTCCAACTGGCCGCCCGGTGCACGCGTGGTGGTAGTGGTGGGCGGCAGCGTGGTGGTCGTGGTTGAAGGTTTCGTGGTGGTGGTAGGCTTGGCGGTCGTGGCGGTGGTCCCTCCTCCCGAGGCCACCAAGGCATCATAGGCGGCTCTGAGAGAAGCGTAGGGGTTGATGACATGGGCCCCATCGCTGGCCCACCCGCCGACGTGGATCTCGAAATGAAGGTGAGGGATGCCGTTCGACCACCCGCTGTCCCCCACCCAGCCCAGAAGCTGCCCGGCCTCTACCCGGCTGCCGTCGTGCAGGCCGGGCGCGTAGGCCAGCGCGGGGCCGCCTGCCCCGTCATTGGTGTAGGTGCCGTCGGTCCCACGGCTGTCGTTGTTGAGGTGGATATAGAAGTAATCGTTGCCATCGTCTCCGCAGAGCATGATGTTGAAGTAGGGCAGCCCATCGGCATCGGAAAGCCTGGTGCCACCGAAATTCATGAAATCGCCGTCCAGGTACCCGGAGACCACCGCCACCAAGGGGGTGCCTTTGGGCGCCAGAATGTCGTTACCCAGGTGGGAACTGCTGCCACGAGGAGCACCGAAGTCATCCTCCCAGCGCCGTGGCTCCTGGAACGGGAAACGAATGGGGACAACCACCTGGCTGGCAGCGGAAGCCGAGATAACCTTGGCATCTGCCTCCCCCGCGTACCAGGCGCCGAAGAACTGGGCATCCGTGCCGCTGGAGGTGGTCTCGGAAACCGCCCGGCCGGAAAAGCCGGGCACAAGCAGGCCAGCGGCGACCGCCAGCAACACAGCCACCACCAGCCTGGAAATGCTGAGCCCGCCGAACCTGCGGCTCTCGCGTCCAGTCTGTCCCTTCGCTCGCGCCATATGGGCCACCATCTATGTGAGGTTCGCCGTCTACCCCTCAGAATCCTGCCCTGGGCAGATCCCGCCGCGGGAATTCCCGGCCACCTTACCAAACCGGCGTGGCTCGGCCAACCCCCTGCGCCCCGCCACGCGGCCGCGCTTTGATGCGGGCGATGAGATACGGCCCGAGTTGCGAGGCGGGCTCAGCACGGCACAAACAAGCGCCCTCCCGCCAGCTGAACAGCCAGATGGGCCGTGGCGCCCGCGGTGCGTTTGAGCGGTGCCACCCTCCGCTCCAGCCCCAAGCGCCGCGCTCTTTCCTGCGCGAGCGTACACTCCAGCGACTCTCTCAGCCGCCGGGTCCCGTCCTCCACCTCCAGCTCATCACTGGTCACCAGGAAGCCCTCTTGCCCCGTCTGAGCCGCGAAGGAGTGGACCTTGGGATCGTAGGCTATGGGCACGCAGGGAGTGCCGGCAGCCGCGGAGAGGATCCCGGCATGCAGGCGCATGGTGACCGCCGCCCGCGCACGCCCCAGCAGACCCAGCAGCAACTGCGGTTGGTCCACATGGTGGAGGCACGCGGCGCGACCCGCGAAGGCAGGTGCGTCCGCCAACGCTTCGCACATTGGGCCGTCGGTACGTTCCTGGAAGGGCAAGAAGAGGGCACCCAACCCCGTCCGCCCACATACCTCTGCCAGGGCCTGCACCAGATGCGCCTGGTAGGCCCGGCGGTTGAGCCAGGGCCGGGGGCAGACCGCCAGGAATCCTGCCCCGCCCGTCCTGGCGAGCCAGGCACCGGCCCTCTGCTCCAGCACAGCGTCCACCGTCTCCGGATCGGGCGCCCTGAGTGCGTAAGCCGGATCGGGGACCACCGCCTGCATGCCGGCGCGCGCGCCCACCCGGGCCGCCAGCAACGCCGCTTCCCGGTCACGCCAGCACACCACTTGGCTGGCTCCGACCGCCAGCCGTACCGCCCAACGAGCCGCTGAGGTGTGCAAGGGGCCCAACCCTTGCGCGTACCACATCACCGGACGGTTCAGGGCCCGAGCCGCCATCACGATGCTCAGGAAATAGGGGATGGGGCGAAGCTTGCCCGCGCGCAGGAGGAAACTGCGCCCATGCAGCTCGAAATCCGCCTCATGGAGCATGCTGCCCCCGCCGCTGATGAGCAGGTCTGAGCGGCGGAGGAGCGAGACCAGCCGCCGGGGATCACGCAGGCTGGTTGAGGAGGCCGGCACCCGGTGCCGGGACACGGTGTCCTCCGGGTTGAACGAAAGCACGGTAAACTCCGCCCTGGCATCCTCCCGCCGCACCTCTTGGAGGATGCCGGCCAGGATGGCCTCGTCGCCGGCGTTGCCTTCACCATAGTAACCGCTGATCAGGTACCGCATACCGACACCGCCTGGAGCTCAGCTCTCCGCAGGCGGAGGCGAGAGGAGCTCTTCCCTCTCCGCCTTGAGGTTCAGCTCCGGTGATGGTCTGGCCATCTTTCCTAAGCGCTGAGTCAGCTCATAGTCGTCGTGAACGCGGGTCTTGACCCGGTAGGCGAATCGAGGCAGTTGAGCCTGCCGTCGCCAGCGCTTGGGATCGCGCGCCAGCCTCCACAGCCACTCCACCTTCATGTCCCGCGCCCAGCCGGGTGCACGCCGGGTCCTCCCGGACCACACGTCAAAGCTGCCCCCCACCCCCAAGGCCACGCCTGCACCCAGACGAGCCGCCTGCTGGAACACGAAGGTCTCTTGGCGCGGCGCGCCCATGGCCACCAACAGGATGGCTGCGCCTGAGGCGCGCACTTCCTCGGCCACCTCAGCATCCTCCTCCGGCGCGAAGTACCCGTGATGCGTGCCGGCCACGACAAGCCCGGGCAGGCGCTCCTTCAGTCGCTCCGCCGCCGCCTCCGCCACGCCCAGGGCCGCGCCCAGGAAGTAGACGGGCAACGACTCCGCGGCCGCTCCCTCCACCACTTTTTCGGCCAGTTCGATCCCCGGCACGCGCTCAAGGTCACGGATGCCCTGCTGCCCCGCCGCCCACACGGCGCCCACCCCATCCGGGAAGCGAAGATCGGCTTCCATGACCGCTTCTGCCACTCGAGGGTCTTTCTGTGCCCGCATCACTATCTCGGGGTTGAAGGACACCGCGCTCAGTGTGCGGCCGGCCGCCGAACGGCGGGCGGCCGCCATCACCCAAGCCAGCGCCTGGCCGGGGGTGACGCGATCGAGGGGCAGGCCGAGGACACGCGCGGAGCGGAAGTCGCGAGCCTCCGGCTGCACCGGCGCGTCGGTTGCGTGACTGCCGACGGCTACAGCCCTTTGCGCCTCCCCATCCAGGGCTCCCCAACCCCGGTAAGGCGCCCGATCCTCTCCGATGCGTTCCTGAGCGCGTCGGTAGATCTTCACAAACGACTCCGCCGCGGTGAGGTGCGAGTGATTGGCCACCACGTAGTCTCGCGCTGCGAGGGAAAGCCGGCGCCGCAATTCGGACAACCCTTCCAGAGTGCAGATGGCCTGAGCCAAGGCCTCCGCGTCACCGCCGGGGACCAGGAGGCCGTTGTGCCCATCACGCACGATCTCCGCCAAGCCGCCCACCGCCCCCGCAATCAAGGGACGGCCGGAAGCCATAGCCTCCAAAGCGGCAAGCGACGTGGCCTCCTCCACATTCTGGGAGTGGACGGAGGGGACCAGCACGATGTCGCACAGCCGATACATCTCCAGTATGGCCTGCCGATCCTGGTTGCCCAGAAGCCTGACCTCTCGCGACAGCCCGTGCTCGCGTACGATCGTCTCGATGGCGCTCCGTTCCCCGCCCTCCCCCGCGTGCAACAACAGGTAGCGGCCCCGCTCCGCGGGCGGTAAGGCGGCCAGTGCCAGAGAGGGATAGACTACCCCGTTCTTCTTGACCAGACGGCGGGGGCAGAAGAGCACCGTGCACTCCTGAGGAATCTCCCACTTCTTCCGCAGTTCCTCCCGGCCCTCCCAACTGGGATAGAAGGCCGAGGTGTCAATGAAGTTCATCAGGGCGGAAACCGCCTCCGCCTTCTCCGGGACCAGACGGCAGGCGAAATCGTGCAGGCGGGTGTCCACGGTGACGATCTCATCGGCCAGACGCAGCGCCGTGAGCTCAGAGCGGACCAAATAGGAGCGGCCCCACTCTGAAGCTGAGGTGTAGCCTTCGGAGAGCGATTCGTACAGCGGGTAGCCGTGCAGCGTGAGCACGAGGGGCAGGCTGAAGCGATCCGCAACCACGCGCAGACCCGGAACCGAGTAGACGTCCTGCGCGTTGAGGACCTCCCACCCCCTGCCCGGTGGCTCGGTCTGGGCCTGCTGGGCCGCGTCTCGAGCCAGTTCCCGCTCCGCCAGCCGGCTGATCACTTGCCCGCGCAACCAGGAAGCGTACACCATGCCCCAGCCACGCCGCGCCCGGTTCAGGGCGCCGGCCGGCCACACGATGCCCAGGTTGCGCGCCGCCGCCGGGATCTTGGCCCCCAGATACAGCACGTGGGCCTCGTGGCCGATCTCGTTGAGGCCCCGACTCAGCATGTCGAGGTGGGTGGTGGTCCCGCCCACCTGACCAACGTCGCGCATGGTGGGCAGCAGGATTCTCATCGCGCACCCTCGGCCAAACCCTTGCGGACCAGCATGGCCTCCACCAGATCCGAGATGGCCTCCACGCGGTGGTCCCAACTGTTCTGCTCGGCCAACCGCACCCGGGCGGCCCGCTTCTCCGGCGAGTCCTCAGCCAACACGCGACGGATGACCTCCGGGAAATCGGACGGCCCCGCAGCGATATCTATCTGGCCCCGGTACCGCTCCAGTTCCGGCAACCCGCTCACCACCACCGGTACCCCACCCGCCAGGTACTCGAACAGCTTGAGCGGGAAGATGTTGCGCGTGAGCTCACCGGTCTTGTAGGGAATGAGGGCCACATCCAGGCCCTTCACGTAGGCCGGCAACTCCGCCACCTGCTTGCGTCCCAGCAGGTGCACGTTGGGAAGTGAGCGCAGGGTGGCTTCGTCCACGTCACCCGGGCGAATGGGGCCAATGATGAGGACATTCCAGCCGGGATCGGCTTGGGCGATGGCCTTGACAGCCTGGACGTCCAAGCGTTCATCGTGCACGCCGATCACACCGAGACGAGGCGCCGGATAACACGCGGCGTCGGCGGGCAGAGGCAGGGCCGGATCGAGCGCCTGCTTGAAATGCTCCACATCGCCCGCGTTGGGCACATGATAAACGTACGGGTTGGATCCCGCCCGGGCTGCGCGAAGATTGTCGGCCGTACAAACCACCAGATCCGCCCGGGCACAGAGCTCTTGGTCATATCTCCATACCACCTCTGGTGTCACAAAGCCGGGGAAGGCAGAATGCTCGTCCACGCAATGGTAGACCACGGCCGCCGGGTCCAAGTGGGGAAGGATGGAGACGGTCGCGGGCAGGTAGCTCCACAGAATGTAGTCGCGGAGCCCCAGACGCGGCAACGCCCAACGGATGTAGGAAGCCATGATGCGCTGGTTGACACGGTTGATCTGGGGACGCACGTTGCCGAAGGGTAGGACCGGGGGAGGCGTCAGCGTCCAAAGATCGAATTCCGCCCGGCGAAGGGTGGGGGGAACCGCCGCCCAGCGAGTCCAGCGCTCGGGGACCTTGAAAGGCGCCGCCATGGTTACCGGCTCTTCCACGTAGAGCACGCGGTTGGTGGGGGCCAAGCGGTGCATGATCTGCTGCTTACTGGTCCAATGGGCCATGTAGTCCAGCGACGACAGCACAACGATATCTCTTCCTCTCAACACCTCAGGCGCTCCTCTCACCCAGCATGCGCTCGTACACCCGGACATAGAGACAGGCGGCGTTACTCGGCACGAAGTCCCGCGCCACCCGGGCCGCTCCCGCGAGGCCCATCTCCCGGCTGCGCTCCCTGTCCGTCAGGAGGGCCGCCGCGGCCGCGGCCAGGGCTTCCGGTGTGGCAGCCCCTTCCCTCCTCACCAAGATCCCCATCACACCCTGCTCCACCACCTCCGCCACACCACCCACATCCGTGGCCACCACCGGCAACCCCGTAGCCATGGCCTCCATGATGGAGAGCGGCAGCCCCTCGGAGACCGAAGTGAGCCAGTAGGCTGAGCAGCGGGCAAGAGCCGGCCATATGCTCTCCACGCGCCCGGTGAACGCCACCTGCCGCCCCAGGCCCATGGCGGCGGCTCGCGCCTCCAGCCTGGCCCGCTCCGGCCCGTCCCCCACGATAGCCACGCGCGCCTGGGGAAGCGCCTCCAGCAGAACGGCGGAAGCGTCCAGCATGAGATCGATGTCCTTGACGGGCACCATGCGCGCCACGGTTCCTATCCAGAGGGCGTCGGGGGTGTCTACGGCGCGCATCGCCGCGGGAAGACCGGCCACGGGCTCCAGAGACACACGGCCGGTGCCCATGTCTGTCAGGAGATCCCACTGTCGCCGATCCGGTCCGGGACGGGTGGGGTCCGGAGCCAGAGCCGGTCTGATCACCGGCATCCTGGCGGCCGGATAGCCCCGTCTCGCCAGACGCCTACGTAGGCTGGCGGATACACAGATCAGCTGATCCACCATAGGCAGCGTGGCCATGTCCAGTGCCGTGTAGGCCGTGCCGCGGGCGGAACTCTGGTAGTCGTGCGCCAAGTCGGAGTGGACGGTGGTGGCCAGCCTCCACGACGGGCGGAGCAAAGGGCGCAGCAGGCGCAGCGGGATGTTGGCCCGCGAGCCGTGCGTGTGCACGACGTCCCAGCGGGAACCCTTGAGCACGCGAGGAATGCTCCCCAGCATGGAGGGGTCGAAGGCACTGTGAACGGGCACGACCTCCACGTCCAGCCCCCGCTCCGCTGCCTGGTCGGCCAAGCCCCCGCCCCCGATGCACAGCAAGCGCAGCTCCACGTGGCTGCGCAGAGCCTCAAGCAGGGGAAGCAGATGGGTCATCACACCGCCGGTGTCCCCCCCTCCAATGACATGAACTATCCTCACATACTCCCTCCAGCCGTGTCCGCCCTCAGCCGCAGAGACACTGCCGATACCGGCCTTAGATCCCGGGCCAGCGGCAGCTCTGCCGCCGGCTCATCGGCGCAAGGAAGAGAGGACGCCAACCCGGCGAGGAACCAGAATCCTGCACCAACCGCCAGCGTCTCCCAAGAGCTCGTGAAGACGGCGGCAACCGTCACCGCCACGAACGCACCGAAGGCTCCAGCGCCCACCGACCGGAAGAACGGATCCTTCTGGGCCCGCCACGCGGCCACAATGCCCTTGGCGACGCGGGTCAGCATCCACAGGAAGACCAGAAGGAGTGGCAGCCCTCCCTCCGCTAGAAGTTGCAGGTAGAAGTTGTCAATCCACAGCCGCGAGTAGCCGGCGGTGACGGCACTGGTCCCGCCCAGTGTCCCCAAGCCCACGCCCCACCAGGGGTGATCGGCCAGCCGATGCAGCGCGATCTTCCACACGTACAGGCGCCCGTTCGCCTGGCTCAGCGTCAGGTAGTAGCTGCTGAAGCCGAAAAGCACACGGTCGATGAACTTCTGCGGCATGACGATGAGGCCCGCCACCGTCAGCACCGCCAGGCGCCCGATCCAGTGACGAAAGGCCAGCAACACCATAGCCGCTACCCCCGCCGCCAGGCCGAAATACGAGCCCCGGCTGAAAGTGACAGCAAGGGCCGCCAGCAACACCACCGTCACGCCGGCGGCCGTCACACGCCAGCGGCGGCGGATGTGCGACAGCGCCAAGGCCGCCGAGAGCAGCGTGCCCAGCAACAGGTAGTTGCCCAACCCGTTGGGGTTCTCCACTATGGAGTAGGCGCGCGTCCCGATGTCCTCGTGCGTGTCCACCCAGCCGGCAGGCATGGGAGCGCCGCTGACGTACTGATAGAGACCGTGCAAAGCCATCAGCACACAACCGGCCAGGAACACCGTCACTGCCGCCTTGACCCACCGCCTCTCTTTGGGGCACCAGGCGGCGGCGAGGTAGAAGAGGAACGGCTGAAAGGTAATACGGAGGGCGAACTGGGCCACGTTGTCCGGCACCTGATTGACCACCAGCGACGCCGCGGCCAGCACGACCCCCACCACCAGGGGGAGCAGCGCGGGAACGGAACGGAGAGATGAGCGCCCCAGGACCACGGCCGAGAACAGGACGGCCAGCAGAGCGCCCAGCAGCAAGGCTTCATCCCAGTATCCGCCTAGACCGGGGCCCAAGACGCGGCGCACCGCCCAGTCCACCCAGGGGAAGGCGGCCAACAGAGGCAACAGCGCCTCCGGTCGATAGAGCAAGAACACGCCGCCGACCGCCAATGCCACCAAGGCCCACATCAACAACGCCCCTGCGCCGTTCCGGGACGTCACGTAGGCCATGAGGGCGGCGGCGCCCAGCGCCGCCGCCGCGCTCACCCCCAGGCCGCGGGCCGACTCCCCACTCATCACCCCGGATGACGTCCCCAAGAAACCCACCTTCTGAGCCAGGCGCCCGCATAGGGAGGCCCGCGCCGCGCTGGGGAAAGCAGCCAACCCGGCCAGGCCCAAGCCGGCCAGGAGCAGCAGCCCAGCCGCCAACACGGTCAGCCATTCCCCACCTCTGAGCGCACCTACCGCCCACGCACCCGTGGTGCCTATCAGTCCCCCGCCCGCCGGCACCAGCCACCGACCTCCCGCCAGCCGTGAGCCATCCCAGGAGGCGCCCAGGACCCGCAGACCCCGGCCGAGCCAGGAATGCCCCAGCAGCGCGTGAAGAAAGTGGAACAAGCGGGTGAGCACACTCACGGCACGCGTTTCGCCGGCCGCAGCGGGTGGAGACCCGCCGGGGACAAGACCACCTTGGGTGGAAAGGAGAGTGAGCCGACTGCGATCTGTGGAAAGGAGCCGACTGCCCCCGAACCACGGCCCCATCCCGCGCAGCAACCCGCACGCCAGCCGCCGGCTTCCCGATACGCTCCAGGAGCGACTGAAGACCCGGCCTGCGGTCTCAGCGGCGCGCCCCGCCATCGAGACCGTCCAGATACTCAAGACTCGACCACCTCGATCCCCATGATGACGGTCTTGATGTCAAAGCCTTGCCCATGGACGGCCAATGCCTTGCCCACGCGCAACGTGACCCCACCCACAACGTAGGATTCAGGCAGAGCCTGTCCCACTCCCTGGATTGTGATGGACACGTCTGAATAGATCTCCGAAGCCCCCTTCTCCACGAGGTCACCGGCCGGGGGCGCCGGGGCATCAACGGGAAGCTCGCGTATCACATCCAAGGGTGTGGGCGTCACAGTCACAGATTCGATCTGCCCCAGTAGGGCGCCGCCCTCATCGTACACATCCTTCCCCTCGTCCAGAACCGACACGGTGGGAAAACGAACCTTCTCCATGGCCAAGGTGGTGACGATGGGCACCTCGGCAGCCGCCGGCTGTGAGAAGCGCACGAAAGCAAGGAGCACCAGAGCAACCACCACCAGGATGATCACCACATCCACAAGGCTGACTTTGCCGAGAAACCGGCCCTGCTTGTCTACAATTGAACTCATGCGGACTCTCCGTTGGCACGCGGAACGCGGATAATGGAGGCCCAAGGATTCTAGCCCAGACGGAAGACAGGAGCCATGCGCACTCTCTTTATCACCTTCGGAACACGGCCGGAAGCCATCAAGATGGCTCCTGTTGTCAAGGAGTTATCGCGAAGGGAACGATTCCGGGTCATCACCTGTGTCACCGCCCAACACCGGGAGATGCTGGACCAGGTCATCGAGACCTTCGGCATCCCCGTGGACTACGACTTGGATATCATGCGCCAGAGCCAGTCGCTCACCCATGTCACCACTGCAGTCCTGCAAGGGCTGGAGCCGCTGCTGGAAACGGAGCAGCCGCATATGGTCCTGGTGCACGGTGACACCACCACCACCTTCGCCGCAGCGGTGGCCGCCTTCTACCGCCAGATACCGGTGGCCCATGTAGAGGCCGGCTTGCGTACCGATAGCATCTACAATCCCTATCCTGAGGAGGCCAACCGCCGGCTGACGGACCGGCTGGCCGAGACCCTCCTGGCACCCACCGAGGCCGCCCGCCAGGCTCTGCTGGCCGAAGGGGCTCCCACCCAGAACATCATCGTCACCGGGAACACGGTGATTGACGCGTTGCTGGAGACGGCGGACACTCCGCTGCCGGAGTACGAGCCCCAGTTGCTGGCCGGCCTGACCAGACCCGGCCCTAAGGTGTTGGTGACGGTCCACCGCAGGGAGAGCTGGGGCATGCCCATGCAGTCCATAGCCCGCGCCATAGCCGCCAGTTGCCGCCGACACGAGGATCTCACCTTCATCTTCCCCATCCACCTCAACCCAGTGGTCCGCCAGACCTTCCGCTCCATACTTGGCACCGAGCCGGGGGTGGTCTTCGTCGAACCGCAGCCCTACCGCGCCT